>Ga0265295_1003640_pt1 | contig 22044 bp, 20 predicted proteins | sample Munlansysbiofilm_FD_192503 | JGI IMG/M metagenome (GOLD analysis project Ga0265295, IMG submission 192503) | Leachate microbial communities from a municipal landfill in Southern Ontario, Canada - Methane capture system biofilm | ecosystem: Engineered > Solid waste > Landfill > Unclassified ...
CCAATTCTCTTTTCCATTAGTTCACTTTTGGATTAGATTAAAAAAAATGATTCTTCGAATTATATAAAATACTTCTTCTCAGAATATTTGATAAAGGTAGGAATAAATAGTATACGCCTTAAAAAATTATTTTTATCCTGTTGTATTTACTCTGTATTGGTTTTTAGTGATATTTTCTGCACAAAAAAGCCCGTTTTTTTTCAAAAACAGGCTTTTTTCAAAAATAGCAACAACTATTATTTATTGAAAAAATTAGTAACTGCTTGATAATCTTCAAAATCGACATTTTCAATTTCTGCACTTCTGAGCAGATTAGCAGGGATAATGAATACCCTGGCAGAATCCCAAATAACATCAGCTCCTGAATAAAGATTTCCATCAGTATCCGTTAAATACACAGCAATGTATGGGTCAGTTGGGGCTGAATATGTATATTGAATGGTCACATAATTTCCATTGGGTCCAAATCCATTTGCCATGTTCCATTCGTAATGAGAGTCTGAATAATACACAAAGATTGCACTGGAATCAATTAATCCGGGAGTTAGTCCAGGGGGGGAATACATAATAGTATGAAAGTTTGCATTGTTTAAGGTATCTTTAGAATACCCAAATACCTGAACGTTAGCATTGCCGTCAATTCCATTTGTGCCGTTGGTTCCTGTTGGTCCTATTGGCCCTTCTTTTGTGCATGATACAGCTATTATTCCGATCAAAAGAATCATAGATAACGATTTTAGTGTTTTCATAATTGTTGTTTTTAAAATTTGCACAAATATACAAATATTTATGCGAATGTGCAAATTTATAATGCGAATTTAATTTTATTGCCGTTAAGATGCTTTTTCGGTTGGCATTTTTTATTGGGGTTAGAGTTACGCTTTTTAAAGTGTTGCAATGTATTTAATGCGCGCTAAAAAGAGGAGATGGGGGTTTGCTGTGTGATAATTTAAATTCATTTTAGAATCATCTTGTTTCTTTTGCCACACAAGCAACTTCTGGTTTGCGATCCTAAAATGAAGCATCTGTAAATGCAAGAATTAGGATAATTGTATAAAAGCAATTAGAATCCGAAAACTAATTGTACATTTGCAAACTTTTTCGGGGAATATTATTTACTAATTTGTACTGATTAAATATCTGCTCCATTGTCAGGTCTTTGGTAGCTTCAGATTCTAATTATCTGGTATAAATTGATTTTATTTTAGAAGGGAACAGCTTATTTTAAACAATTATTAAACATCATGTCATTAAACAAATTAAGAAATATTGGGATTGCAGCGCATATTGATGCTGGGAAAACAACAGTAACAGAACGTGTTTTATTTTTCACAGGGACCAATCGTAAGGTTGGTGAAACTCATGACGGCAAGGCCACAATGGACTTTATGAAGCAAGAGCAGGATCGTGGTATCACTATTGCCTCTGCAGCCATAACATGTAAGTGGAATGATCATCAGATCAATCTTATTGATACTCCGGGTCACGTGGATTTTACAGTTGAAGTAGAACGTTCGTTGAGAGTCATCGACGGAATGGTTGCTGTGTTTTGTGCAGTGGGTGGTGTAGAGCCTCAGAGCGAAACGGTTTGGAATCAGGCTGATAGATACAGAGTGCCACGTATTGCGTTCATTAACAAAATGGACCGTACTGGTTCAGATTTTCAAGAAGTTGTGGGTCAATTAAATAAATATCTTGATGCCAATGCCGTTCCATTTCAATTGCCAATTGGAGCCGAAGATAATTTTATGGGTACTATTGATGTAATAAATAGAATAGCATACACTTTTGCAAATGATGTTCGCAAAGAAATTCCCATGCCATCAGAGTATGTTGAACAGGTTGAAGTGGCGCGTAATTTTATTATCGAAAAACTTTCGGACTTTGATGATGAGATTGCTGAATTATTTATTGATGAGCAAGAAGTATCTTCCGAATTAATAATGAAGGCAGCTCGAAGTGCAACTCTTAAACTGCTTATTACTCCTGTCTTTTGTGGAGCAGCATATAAGAATATAGGCATGCAACTCTTATTGGATGGTGTCGTTGATTTTCTCCCTTCTCCAATTGATGTTGGTGCTATTGTAGGTCACGACCTAGATGTAGAAGATAAAACTCAATCTAGAAATCCTTCAACAAGTGAACCTTTCTCTGCATTATCCTTTAAATTAATTAATGACCCTTATGTAGGACAGCAAACATTTATAAGGATTTTTTCGGGAAAACTGATCAATGGAATGCAAATTTACAACGCATCGAAACTTAAATATGAACGTGTAGGAAGAATTTTTAGAATCAAAGCAAAAGAACGTGAAGAGATTCACGAGGCTGGCGCAGGTGAAATTGTAGCTTTGGTAGGAATGAAATATACAAAGACCGGCGATACTTTATGCGATCCCGACAAACCACTATTGTTAGAATCAATACATATTCCGATTTCAGTTATTGAGTTAAGAATTCAGCCGCTCATGCAGAAAGACAAAGATAAACTTGGCGAAGCTTTAGCTAAATTAGTGAATGAAGATCCTTCTTTTTCTGCGCGTTTTGACGACGAAACTGAAGAAACAATTATTGCAGGAATGGGGGAGCTCCATCTAGAGATTATGGTTGATAGGCTCAAAGAGGAGTTCAAACTTGAGGTTGAGGTTGGTGAACCTTCAGTTGCTTTCCGTGAGACGATTACAGAAGCTGTAGAGTCGAATTACAAGCATGCAAAACAAACCGGTGGCAAGGGTCAGTTTGCTCACACTCTTATGAGAATGGAGCCGAATACCGGAAAAGGATACGAATATGTTGATATGATTAAAGGCGGCGTAATTCCTAGGGAATATATTCCTGCGGTGAATAAAGGGATTCTTAAAATTATGGACAGAGGAATTCTGGCCGGTTTCCCAATTGTTGATGTCAAAGTTGTTCTTTATGATGGTGGTTTCCATGCTGTCGATTCATCTGAAATGGCCTTTCAAGTTTGCGGTGAAGCTTGTTTTAAACAAGGATTCAATAAAGCAAAACCGATTCTACTTGAGCCTGTGATGAAGGTTGAGGTGAATACTCCTGACGATTATATTGGCGATGTGGTTGGAAATCTGAACCGTAGAAGGGGAAAAATAGAGTCAATGAGGCGCTACAGAAAAGGATCACAGAAAATTAATGCAACAGTTCCCTTGATGGAAATGTTTGGATACGCCACTCAATTAAGAAATATATCATCTGGTAGAGCAAACTACTCCATGGAGTTTTTCCAATATATGGCTTTGCCTACTAGCGTTCAGGAAGATGTTTTGAAAAAACTGAGTGAGAAGAAAGACAAGTAATTAATAATCAGTGACTTCGGCAATGACCACTCGCCTTGCGCATCATGCTTTTGGATTTTCTGGCTGATGATTGCATAGCTAGTAGGGGAGTATTCCGTGGTGTTTTACATCCATGAATTTGAGAACTTTATCAATCTGCTTATTCCAATTTAAAAGGGACGTAACCACTTTTATTGGCATTGTCCAAAACAGTTTCATGTTTTCATGAATACATAGTAATTGCGACAAAAGAGCTAACTCCAATAAATATCCACAGCAAAATTCCCAAAGCAAAACTTTTGAACCCTGCCTTTTTGGCTTCGTCAATAGAAATGTTTGAGCCAATGAGGAAAATCGCACACACCATCCCTTTTTTTCCCAACCAATTAAGACTGTCAAATACTATTTGGCCACTGGGAATAAGATATGCAATCACAATGCTTAGGATGAACAAACCAATGAACCAAGGGATTTTAATTTTTCCATTGGACTTGCCTTTTTGAGCCAAGGCAATGACTATTGATAAAGGAATAATCCATAAAGCACGAATCAACTTTACAGTGGTTGCAACTTCAAGTGCTTTGGGACCATAAGTAGCGCTGGCTCCAACAACAGAGCTGGTGTCGTGAATAGCGATGGCAGACCAAGTGCCAAATGTTTCCTGGCTTAATTTGAAGTGGTGACCTATTGTTGGAAATATGACAAGTGCAATGGCATTTAAAATGAAAATCACCGCCAAGGAAAATGAAATTTGTGAACTCTTTGGATTCAGTACAGAAGATACTGCTACAATTGCACTGCCGCCACATATGGCTGTGCCTGATGATATGAGTATTCCTGTTGTGGAATCCACGCGGAGTAATTTTGTTAGCAATAGTCCAATACTCATGACGGCTATAACTGAAATAGCAGTATCAACAAAACCAATTTTTGATGCACTTATGACTTGTGTCAGGTTCATTCCAAATCCCATTAACACTATGGATGCCTGTAGCGAAAGCGAGGTGTATTTTGTGAATTTTTTATTTTTCAGCCCCAAAATAGATATCAATAAACCCATAACCAATGCTATGGCGGGTGAAATGAATGGTAAAAAACATACCAAGATTAAAACTCCGTAAAGGATGTTTGCTTGTTTTTGGTTTAGAGCTGGGTTCATGATTTTATTTGCTAGAATTCCATACAAAAGTACATCTGTATCATAACCTGTGCAAATACCAAATACTTATGTTTAATAACTAAAAGTTATAGGATGAAAGAAATTCAGCAAATAATTTAGATGATAGTGCTTCTTGTCCCTGCCGAAAGGCAATTCTGAATTTGCGATTGAAATGAACTCCTTTAATTGGGATTTTGGTAATCTGTTTTAACAACAATTCTTTTTCAATGGCTTTTTCTGAAATCAGTGCGATGCCATCAAAATCGCAAAGGAAATTTTTAATCGCTTCGGTGCTACCCAAGTGGATTAGGATGTTGAGTTGGTCAAACTTAATGTTGTTTTTAACAAGATGTTTTTGAATGACTTCAAGGGTTCCCGAACCTTTTTCACGAAGAACAATTGGTATTTCTTGAAAATCGATTAAAGAGATGGATTTTAATTTTGCATAAACACTTTGGATGCCCGTAACCGACACAATCTCATCTTCAAGAAAGTCAATGTATTTTATATTGAGTTGTGAAGTGTCGTTTTCGACCAGTGCGATTTCAATTTCATTTTCCAATAACTTTTGTTCCATCTCGAAGGAGTTTCCATTGAAAAGGAACAATTCTATTTTTGGGTAGCGTTTGTGGAATGCCGCAATGACTTTTGGAATAAGGTATTGCGCTATGGTTGAGCTTGCGCCAATACGCAGGGTGCCTTTGAAAGTGTCATTCATCATTCCAAGGTCAAAATCAAGCTCCTCGTATTGATGTTTGATTTTTTTCAAATACCCATAGGTGGTTTTTCCAGCTTTGGTTAGATAAACTTTGTTGCCTTTTCGTTCGAAGAGCGCGCAGTTCAGCTTGCTCTCCAACTCCATGATATGCTTGCTCACCGCTGGCTGACTAATAAATAATTCGTCTGCAGCTTTTGAAAAACTTAAACTTTCGGCAACCGCTAAAAAAACTAAATCCCTATAATCCATGTGTGTTTGTTGGTTTGCTTATCATTGGCTTTATGTGGTTTTTGAGTTGCATATTATTCATTGTTCTATTTGAAAATCCCACCAATCTTGCATATCTTTGTTTACTTTAAAGACTTTAATCTTAGCATTGGAATTATTTATTGCTAGTTCTTCCCATATTTTAACATGGTCTTTGTTTAATCTTCCAATAAATTTTGCCCAAAATATGATTAGATAAAAGTCGGTATTATTTGATTTTTCTATAACAACGGGATTTCCTTTTAAATCTGTCAATTTAGTGAAACAATCGTCAAAAGTTATACTGTCAATAAATTCAAAATTCATATCAGGTGAAACATTTTCAAGAAAATTGAATGCACTAGCATTACAAGAAGTGTCTGATTTGTATTTTATCAATTTCCCTTCAGATGTAAATATTAGTATATCAGGTGCCCCATTGATAATGTTATTCATATACGGATAATTAAAAAGGGTAGTGGCATATACATTATCTGTTCGAAGTCCTTTTTTATCAAGGTACTTTATTAGAGATTTTTCATTTTCAATTTTTGGCTTTTTGACTCCCATGTATAATTTTAATATTGGGGTACAACTTGTAATTAGAATTACTGACGCCAAAATAAAAATCATCTTTTTTTTCTTCATATGAATTTTTTTTTCAAATGTGTACTGCCATATGAGCTTTATTCTGCAATCACCTCTTTTACTTTTTGTTCCAACTTACTTTCTGTCATTCTGAACTCTTCTGGAATTTGAAGAAATTCAAGTATGTAAGGGTCTTTCACAATATCTTTTGGTTCTGAAATAATAAGTCCTTTCTGCGATAGTTTTAGAATTCCACTTTTATCCTGACTCAATGCCAATCTCTCAAATAATGACGAATTTATTTGTCTTTTTAATTCGCGAACACTCCAGTTATCATTAACCGCTTGCTTTTCATAGAATCCTCTTGCATGGTCGTCAGAAACACTTAGTAATTCAGCATAATGAGTCCAAGTCAATTTTCCAGTCAGCGACTGGAAAGTTTGATATTTTAAGTAAAATTGCCTCATTAAATAGATATTGCTTTTGCTGAAACCCTTCCCGAATCTTGATTTCAAATCTTTAGAAAGGTTTGTCAATAATGAACTGCCATATTCTGCTTTCTCCTTTCCGTCTTGTTCGTATTCAACGATGTATTTACCAATCTCCCAATTGGCTTTTAATAATTCATTATTAACAGCTTGAATTGCTCTTTGTCGGGCACTTTCAATCGTATTTCCAATTGAATCAACAAGTTTTTGATAGATCTCGATATTTTGAATCTTCTTATTCATCGTCAATCTTTTTAGCAAAAATACAAAATCAAATCTAGATAGTTAATTCCTTGTTGTGGGCTTTTCTACCCCTTGCAGGGAACTGTGTGTTAGTAGTTATTTTATTTTTTGCTCGGAAACTTTTTGCCTAAGGCAATAATCCCGGTGTAATCCAACATATCTGTTAAACGCTTTTTACCGTCTGGGGCAAGAATTTTCAACTGGGTAGTGACACTAACCACTTTGTTGGTTTGCTATTGCAGTTTTATGATCCCACTTTCTTTCATTTCTTTATTGTCTTCACTCCAACCATATGTTCGTTTGAATTTAAGCTCTGAAATATTCATATTGTTTGTCAAAGTTATGTTTTTTGCAGAACTCTTAAAAACGTCATATTGAAGTGGTGGTTCAGACCATTCTAATGTGTAATGATATGCGTCTAGAATTTTATTTTCGTTGTCAGTTTTGATAATTAAAATGTCGTGAAAATCTTTATACAAAGGAGGTCCGTCAGCGTTGTAAGCTTGTCCAATGTATGTTGAAATAAATTGATAGTAATGATATTGTCCACTTACTGGTTCAAATATTGGCATTAAGTTTTCCACATTGAATGTGTCTTTTATATGATCATCAATGTTATCAAGTTTTAAAAAATTAAAGTCAGAGTATTCAGTCTGTTTTTTGAGAATATATATTTTTGTTTCGTCTAGTTTTGTTGCAGTGTCTGTTTGAGTTGTCTCAAAAACGACCTTTATTGGTTTGGTTTGACAAGAAGAAAAACTTGTCAAAAAAAGCGCAATAGTTATGAATGTTAGGTATTTCATTTTCATAGTTAGCTTGTTATGTTAAGATGTCCTTTTTTGAATTATTTTTTGGTAAATTTACAAATAAAACCAACTGAAAATGTTGTTTAAGTCAGAAATTATAGTTTTTGAACTATGCTTGTTCTGCATTTGCCCATAACGTTTGAAGGAGGCTTTGAATGGGAGAGTTGAATAGTTTCTTGTGTGCGGAGCTGCGGACCCGAAGCATTAGTGATTTGCAAGGAGGCGAGAGTGATTCTTCCTGTCAGCTAACAACTGCTAAGCAGCCTACACGACTTCCTATTGGCCTTATGTATTAAATATTTTTATTCGCACATCAATAAGATCTTGCAATTTATTTTTTTGATTATTTGGTAAAAAACTATTTTGAACCCACCACTCAATCTTTTCTTTCTTAGTAATAAATTTTTCATAACAGTTATCTCTCTGCTTTTCGTTTAGAGATAAGTTTTTTGCTAGAATATCAAAGTCTGTTTTCTTAATTTTATTTTTCTTTCCGTTAATAGTCAAACTCAATTGCTCAGGTTCATTATCTATTACTAAAAATGTAGATAATAAATCGTACGCAGGGCTTAAAGTAAAACCACCATCAATATTCTCTAACATTGAGAAGTTTTTTAAATGCATGTCTACATTTCCAATAATATAGCTCAACAATAATAGTTCGAAAAAAGTTAAAACATCGAGCCCTGCTTGTGATGAATATTGACGAATAGTTTGCCCTGTTTTTTCGTAACTTCCTCTGTATTTGTGTTCAGTAAGAGATTCGGTCAGTTGACATAAATCTTCGCTTGCCAATTTCTTGTCTTTCACCCTGTCAAATCGCTGAGCAAGATAAGCAAGGTTATCAGATGGCATTCTAATTAAGCTATGTCTAGCTGTTTTAATATTTAATTCAGATGCTAAATGCATACATAAATCCTCGTTTTCAGGCAAAGATTGATATACTTCGCTTGCAGGTTTAATAATAAAATTACTCTTCTTATCTACAATTGTAAAACGAATATTTTGTTTGCTTTTCTCTAACCATAAACTTAATTTCGGTTGAACTCCTGTAATTGCAGTACTTGCTTCAATTTGCTCCTTTGCATATTTTTTCAATTCTTTTTCATCAATATTTACTATAGGCATTTGCTTTAAGCCAAATTCCTTTTTCAAACATTTTTGATGATAATCAATCTCTGATTCACCCAAAAGCTTATAGCATATTAAACACTTCATATTAACTTGCTTTTATAATACTTACATCTCCTATATTGTCTTGGCATAGCGTAAGTAAAAGGCTCATTCTATCTCTTGGATTTAATTTCCAATTATCAATAGCTATTTTCAATAACCAGCCTTCTGGTATTAATCCGTCAAAGAAAGGTATCATATTGTTCTCAACATAAACATCCTCTCGCAGTGGTAGTGTTTTACTTATTTCGCCATATATTGGATTATTTAAGTATGACTTATCGTATTGAAAATGATACCCTTTTTCATCTTCCCAAATTGTACCTGACAGCTTATCTTTCTTATATACTAATCCTTTTTTCATATTATTGTTCTTCAATGTTTTGAATATTAGAATGTAGAATTTTTTCTATTAGATTATCATCTTTAGTTTGCTGGTACTTTATAGCGTTATTATTGGGAACAAATTTCCAGGCATAAATTTCATTTTCTTGCTTAAGCTCTTCTATTAGAATTCCGTATTTTGTGGTTTTATCCTTCAGGATAATTTTAATAGCTTTATTAAAAAAATTCCAATAAACAGTATATGGGTCAATGTTTAGTTTTGTTGGGGATACTATGTATCCAAATAAGGATAATACTTGATTAACTTTATCTAATTGTACAGTTTCTTTTCCTTGTTCAAGTTCACGAATAAACCTGATTCCAACACCTGCTTTATTGGCAAGTTCCTCTTGTGTCAAATTTAACCTTTTGCGATGATATTTGATAAATGATGCTATTTCTGTCATATTTATATCCCTTTACGGGTACAAATATAATACATTTTTTACATATAACACCTAACGGGTATAAATATTTTTAAATGAGACAAATAGAACCGAGCGGGTGTAGTACGTCTGCTTTTGCTAACTTGTTTATACGTCTAACATTTTCATCCTAACACATTCAAATTTAGGGTATTGTGTGCGTTTTTCCATTTTATGATCCGTTTATTTTTCAAATGTAAACTTTTTTCCAATCCATCAAATGGAAATGTGCGGTTTGTGAGTTTTTTTGACTTTTAATTGGCTAGCGGTTGGCAGAATAAAACATTGGGGATTGAGAGCTACTTCCTAGTCCAGTTACACCAAAATTGATGTGTGGCAGAATGTATGAAACTCTACTTAATCCCCAATGCTTTAACCCGCGTATTGTGTGCTGGGTGTTATTGATTTACAGTCAGTATTTAGCGTTTTGAATGCTTTAATACCTGCAAAACTCGATAATTTCCCTAATTCACACTCAATCCGCATTTTCATTTCGAATTATTTTGAGGGTACAACCATTACAGGAATCTTAGAATGTCTGACAATATGTTCTGCAACGCTACCCATTAATAAATGCTGTAATCCTGTTCGTCCATGTGTACCAATTACAATTAAATCGGCTTCCCAGTTTTCAGCAGTTTTCACAATGTCTTCTGATGGATGTCCTTCTGGCATAAATTTCATCAGTTCATTTCCATTATACATTGTTGCTAATTCATCCAGCATTTGCTCTGCTTCTTTTTTTAGAATTATCAAAGCTTCATTTGGCATTATGCCTGCATCTAAATTCCCCATTGCTTTTGACGTATCGACGACAAAAAGTAATGCGGCTTTTGCATGAAGTTGATGCGCTAATTCCAAGCCTTTTTTTGCGGCTTTCATAGAGAATGCGCTACTGTCAACTGCTATTAGAATTTTAGAGTATGCCATGATTTTATTAGTTGCCTTTTTTAAAAGCACTAATTCCGGCAAATCTTGCTGAAGTTCCTAATTCATTCTCAATTCGCATGAGTTGATTGAATTTCTCTACACGTTCGCCGCGACATCCACTACCAGTTTTTAGATGTCCTGAATTAATGGCAACTGTCAAATCTGAAATAAAACTATCAATTGTTTCTCCACTTCGATGTGAAACAAAACAGTTATATGAGTTTTTATAGGCAAGCTCAATTGTTTCGAGCGTTTCGGTAACAGTACCTATTTGATTAAGCTTAATCAAAATAGAATTTGCAACTCCTTTATCGATACCTTCTTGCAATAATTTCTTATTTGTGCAGAACAAATCATCACCCACGATTTCTGTTTTTTTACCCAGAACATCTGTCAGGTTTTTCCATCCTTCCCAGTCATTTTCAGCCAAACCATCTTCAAGCAGAACAATTGGATATTGGTTTACCCAACTTTCCCAAAGTTTAACCATATCATCACTTGAAACTAATTTCTGTGTGCTTTTGAAAAATTTATATTTTCCATTTTCCCACATTGCACTTGCAGCTGGGTCAAGAGAGATACTTACATCTTTCCCCGGTGTATATCCAGCTTTATGGATGCCTTCTAAAATCATTTCAATAGCTTGATCATTCGATTTTAAATCAGGAGCAAAACCACCTTCATCACCAACACCTGTGCTTAGACCTTTTGCTTTTAAAACAGATTTCAGGCTATGAAATACTTCTGTTCCCATGCGGATGGATTCTCTAAAAGTAGGGGCGTTGTGCGGAGCAATCATAAACTCTTGAAAGTCCACATTGTTGTCAGCATGACTCCCTCCATTAATAACATTCATACATGGTACTGGCAATAAGTAAGCATTAGTTCCGCCTAAATACTGGTATAAAGGAATTTTTGCACTTATTGACATTGCTCGTGCAAAAGCCATTGAAACTGCCAATATAGCATTGGCTCCAAGTTTAGCTTTATTATGTGTTCCGTCTAATTCAATCATCATGTAATCTAATTCACGCTGACTATGGAAACATTTTCCTACTATTTCTTTAGCAATAATCGTGTTTACATTTGCCACGGCTTTCAGTACGCCTTTGCCGCCGTAACGTTTTTTATCGCCATCCCTCATTTCTGTCGCTTCTCGTTCACCTGTGGATGCTCCACTTGGTACCATAGCACGTGACATTGTTCCATCTTCTAGCTGTAAGTTCACTTCAACTGTAGGATTTCCTCTTGAATCGAGAATTTCGATTGCTCCAACTTTTGTAATTTTCATAATGTAATTCCTCTGTATTTAAAGTTATTATTTTTATTAAAGTTAATGAATTTTGTGAGTCTTTCTCACCTTGCACACAACTCCTTTTTTATATGCAGTATTTCGTTTGTTTGTACCTTATCTTTTGAAGGTCTATGTTTTAGCCGACGAAGTGTCACAGTTTTGTTATTGATGTACAAATATAATGAATATTCCAATTCCAAAATGCAAAATCGAGTTTTTTTTTGCTTTTAATTGGTTAAAATGCTTTGCGCGTATGTGCAATAGTGGATTAGAAATACTTTTCGTTTAGCACAAAGTTTCGTTCATTTTTTTCGGTGTCTTTTTATTTCTGTTGACGATGTAAATGCCACCTAGTACCAATATGCCACCAATTATTTGGTTGACAGTAATCGCCTCACCCAAGATTGGAATAGCCAGCAATGCAGTTACAACCGATTGAGCAAGAAGCGTAACAGACACATTTGTGCCTTTTAAATGTCCTAAAGCAAAATTGATAGCCACCCAACCGGCAAAATGGGAAATCAATCCTAATCCCACCAACGACATCCATGTTTGCCTTGTGAATCCCGTAAAAGGATTGCCAAGCAGCAAATTTGCTAGGAATAATATGATCACCATAAATAGGATGGAAAAGGTCATAAACGTAATGGTATCAATCCGTTTGCGTGAATCAAGTGTAAATGTGAGGTATAATGCATAAAAGAAACCAGCAACGATGGAGAGCATATCACCTAAATTAAACTGCATTGTGACCCACGACTGCAATCCAATCAACACGTTAAGTCCAATGAGAGCCACTAGGAGGCCATACCAAAATCTTGGGGCCAGTTTCTCACGGAAAACCACCAACGAAATGAGTCCCACCCAAACCGGTGCGTTATTGGCAAGTAATGTGGCTGTTGCTGCAGAAGTTAACAGAATGGCAGTATTCCATAGGAACAAATCGATAGAGAAAAAGAAGGCTCCAATAAATATGAGCCACAAATCGCGTTTGGGAGGTACTTTTACTCCTTTAAAAATCCAAATTGGCAAAATGGCAATGCCCGCAATCAGGATTCGATAAAAAGATGATACCGAACCCGGAACATCAGCTAATTTTACAAAAATCGCCGAAAAACCAATGCAAATAATCCCGAAAATCAATGCTATATATACCAGCGATGGCGAATTGAATAACCTTTTGATCATATCTTCTTTTTGTGGTGCAAATCTACTAATCAAAACTGGGGTTTTGCAAAAAAAAACCTAACGGTTGGCGGTATGAAAAGTTGCCGATTGCGGGCGAATTCCTATCAAGTTACACAAAAGTTGAAGCGGGCTACAACCCTTGAATAACCGACTGTCTCGGCAATTTTTTATACCGCGTGTGTGTGCCCTGCATGAGCAGACCACACCCACCTCAAAGCTTTATAAAAAAGTCAAAAATACAAATTTATTTTATACGGTGATGAGTTTGGGTGAATTTTTTTTTCCAGAGGGTGAAAGTCCCTTATGTGCGGGAGTAACGACCCGAAGCATTAGTAAGTCGCAAGGTGGTTTGGGGTGACCCATGCACTGAAGGAAGCGAGACTACAAAATCCTGTACTGACGAACAGGAACGACATATGAGGCTGTTAAGAATGGATGAGCAACCACATCATTGTGAAGTCCTAAATAACTAATTCTTAGCAGTAGATGTCGCAGGCATAGGATGAAGGAAAAAGCTCTTACCAGGGGAGGTCTTGGAATAGATTAGGTTTCTATGAGCCAAGAAGTCAGCAGAAGTCATAGTAGTTATTAGTAACGAGCCAAGTCCAAAAAGGATAAACTTGGAGGTCTCACAAAATAGCGAAGGACTGAACGTTAAGATGTTCCAAATGTAATATGGAGGCGTGCCAGCCATGTAATAAGAGGGACAGAGTAATAGAGTTAATGAAATATCTAAAATGATTGAACAAGTATTAAACAAAAGAAACATCTATAAAGCATTAGTCAAAGTCAAGCAGAACAAAGGTTCGGCAGGAATTGACAACATGCCAACAGGTGAACTATACTCTTTCTGGACTGATAACAAAGAAATCATAGAAGGACAGATTAGAGCAGGGAAATATTTGCCACAACCCATTTCAGGAGTGGAAATACCAAAGAGAAACGGCAAAAAGCGACTTTTAGGTATTCCCACAGTATCAGACCGACTATTGCAACAAGCAGTAGAGCAAATCTTGTCTATTAAATTTGAAACAGAATTCGAAGACTTTAGTTACGGATTTCGTCCAAATCGAAACGCGCAACAAGCGGTACTTAAAGCACAAGAGTATATCAATGAAGGGTATCAATATATTGTAGATATTGACCTGAAAAACTTCTTTGATGAAGTTGACCATTGTTTATTATTGCAGTTGTTGTATCGCAAAATCAAATGCCCTCTCACATTACGCTTAATTCGAAAATGGTTAAGAGCCCCTATTTGTATCAATGGGAAATTAGTCAAACGAAGAAAAGGCGTACCACAGGGAAGCCCATTAAGCCCACTCTTATCAAATATCCTTCTCAATGAGTTGGATAAAGAAACGGCAAATCAAGGGCTAAAGTATGTCCGCTATGCAGATGACTTTAGCATATATGCTAAAACCAAATCTGTAGCCCGAAAGATAGGAAACAATGTTTACTTATTTCTAAAGAATAAACTAAAGTTGCATATTAACAGGGAAAAAAGCGGTATCCGAAGACCTGTAAACTTTACAATATTAGGTTACGAATTTGTGCCAACATATGTAAAGGGAGAGAGGGGTAAATATCAGTTGGTAGTAAGCAGAACGAGTTGGACAGAACTCAAACAAAAACTCAAAGCAATTACAAGAAAAACTACCCCATGTACTTTCGATGAACGAATATTTCGCATAAAAGAAGTTCAACGAGGATGGCTTGAATATTTTAGATTAGCAAGCATTCATGGAAAACTAAAACAAACTGACGGTTGGATTAGAAACCGTCTAAGGTACTGCATTTGGCATCACTGGAAAAAACCTGAAAGAAAAAGGAAAAACCTCATTAGATTGGGCGTAAACCAAGAAGATGCTTACGCATGGAGTAGAACAAGAAAAGGGGGTTGGGCAGTTGCTCAAAGTCCAATTCTTATTACTACCATTACCTTAGAACGACTAAAGAAAAGAGGATATGTTTCATTACTGGAACATTATCAAAAAATTGCTCCACATCTTAACGAACCGCTGTATACGAGACCCGTACGTACAGTGGTGTGAGAGGTTCTCCCTGCCAGCTAACTACTGGTAGGGCAGCCTACTCGATTAGCAGTAGATTAATCTTCTTCGTTTTCATCTATCCAACCACCATTACTCCAATAGATTGTTATGAGTTCATTATTCTCAACTTCAACTTCTAGTGTAAAGGTATTATTTGTTCCAGTATTAGAATTATAATATTCAACATCAGCACAGCATGTTCCATCGTAATACATTGATGTTGTTTTGATTTTCAAATTTTTCAAATTTTTCGGCACGAGTTTTTGCTTTGGGTTTGGCTTTAGCTCTTTGCCGCAATAGCAGCATATTGAATATTTTACTTCTTAAGCCTATTGTTTTAATGTGATGTCATTTATCTCTGTTTAGCCACTTTGGCAAAGATAAATTGATTCAATCTATAAAGATATTAAAGAGTGATTTTTCTCAATCTTAATGCATTTGTTATTACAGAAACAGAGCTAAAACTCATTGCTAATGCAGCTATCATCGGCGACAATAATATTCCAAAAATTGGGAATAATACTCCAGCTGCAATGGAAACACCTATTATGTTATAGATCAGTGCGAAAAATAGGTTTTGTTTTATGTTTTTCATTACAGAACCACTTAATTTTTTCGCTTTTACAATTCCATGTAAATCGCCTTTTACCAAAGTTATCATTGCACTTTCAATTGCAACATCAGTTCCCGTCCCCATTGCAATACCAACATCACTTTTCGCTAAAGCTGGTGCATCATTAATACCATCACCTGCCATAGCAATTACTTTACCTTTTTCTTGCAGTTTTGCAACTTCTTTGAGTTTATCTTCGGGTAACATATTTGCTTTAAAATCTGCAAGGTTAAGTTCTGATGCTACTGCCTGTGCTGTATCTTGATTATCGCCTGTAAGCATTATTACCGCAATGCTTTTGTCTTGAAGTGCTTTAATGGCTTTCGCACTTGTCTCCTTAATTTTATCGCTTATAACCACATAGCCAACAACTGAATTATCTACTGCTAAAAACGACACAGTCTTTCCTTGTTGTTGATAAGCTTTCGCTTCTTCCTGCATTAGTGAGTTCATGACCGCACTGGCAGATTCCATCATTTTAGGATTCCCTAAGGCTATTTTTTTGCCGTTAATAATAGCCTCTACACCTTTTCCAGTAATAGCACTAAAATTTTCTGATTTTATAATTTCAGCTTTTTTTTCTTTACCATAATTCACAGTTGCTTCAGCTAATGGATGCTCGCTATTATAGTTTATAGATACAATATATTGAAGCACTTCGCTTTCACTAAAACTATCATTAAAAGAACCTATTTTTTCTACTGTTGGTTTTCCTTCGGTAATCGTTCCTGTTTTATCGATAATTAGAGTATCTACCTTATCCAGTTTTTCGAGGGCTTCAGCATTTTTAATTAATACGCCATTTTGAGCTCCTTTACCAACTCCTACCATCACCGACATGGGTGTTGCCAATCCTAATGCACACGGACAAGCTATAATTAATACAGAAATAGCATTCACAAGCGCGAAAACATAGGCTGGATCTGGCCCCCAGATAGCCCAAATTGTAAAAGTTAATAAAGAAATTATGACAACAGTAGGTACAAAGTAACTTGAAACTTTATCGGCTAAATTTTGAATTGGTGCACGACTTCTACTGGCATCATTAACCATATGAATTATCTGAGACAGTAATGTGTCGTTACCTACTTTTTTGGTTTTCATTAAAAAAGTTTGATTTCCATTAATTGTACCGCTAATAACTTTATCGCCTTTTGATTTGTTTACAGGAATAGGTTCTCCAGTAATCATAGATTCATCAATAGTTGTATCGCCTTCAATTATTATTCCATCTACAGGAATTTTATCTCCTGGCTTTACCTTTAAAATATCATCCAAAATAATCTTGTCGATACTTACTTCAACTTCTTCGCCATCGACTATTTTTATGGCTTTATTAGGTGCTAATTTCAATAACTCTTTTACTGCTGAATTGGTTTTACTGTGTGCACGAGCTTCTAAAAGTTGACCTAAAAGCACAAGTGTCAGAATAACAGTTGCTGCTTCAAAATAGACATGTACTGAACCTGAGTCAGTTTTGAATTGCTCTGGGAAAAAACCTGAGAAAAACATACCGAATACGCTAAATAACCAAGCCACACCTGAACCAATACCTATAAGCGTAAACATATTCAGATTCCATGTTTTAATACTTTTATAAGCACGTTCAAAAAACATCCAAGCAGCATAAAACACAACTGGAATAGATAACACAAACTGAATCCAATTCCAATATTTTTGTTCTATTACATCATACAATGGATTGTTAGGAATCATTTCACTCATTGCTATAATAAAAATTGGTAATGTGAATATTACTGCAATCCAAAACTTATTCAATAGTTTTTTAAGAGTTATACTTTCTGCTGAAATGTCTGGTTTCATTGGTACTAAATCCATTCCGCATATTGAACACGATCCTGATTCTTTTTTTACAATTTCTGGGTGCATCGGGCACGTCCATTGCTCTGTCGCGATAGCTAATATGTTTTTCTCTTCAACCAAATCCATCCCGCAGACAGGACAATCACCTAGTTTGCTATAGGTTTTAGCGCCTTCGCAGTGCATCGGACAATAAAATATACCAGTTTCCTTACCTTTAGGCTTTTCTTTTTTTACATCTTTAGTATGATGGTGTTCTGCTGATTTATGGATGCTATACCTATCCCCATCTTTTTTTAGAGCGTCTTGAAACGTTTCCATTGGAATATGTGATTCCGTTTCAATCGTTGCTTCTGCCTTTTCTAAATCGACTATTGCTTTTGAAACGCCTTTCACTTTTGAAAGTATTTCTTCAACGTGACTACGACATCCGTTACATGTCATTCCGTGTATGTGATATGTGTGTTTCATTTTATTATTATTTTAGTGATCAACTAACGCGGTCTAACTCCCTATTAATCAGACAATTTGACAACTACATTGCAAACATACTAAAAAAAAATGTTTGTATCGCAAGGAACAACCGACGGTGATGTTTTAGACCGTATGTTGTATGCTGCATTTTGGTTATAGCTTTATCCCAATGCCAATTCGTCCACTAAAAACTTTTGAAAATAGACTGAATTTGTATGTGTTAGTCGTTCTCTCTAATAATGAGAGAGCAGGGTTATCATCTTTACCAGTGTAATAGAAGCTATCAAAAATGCAAAGTGGAATATTTAAGTCAAGAAAAAGTTTTGAAGTCAAAAAATAGGATATACGAGGAGTAATAAATGCTCTCATTCCTATATTAAAATCGGACGTATGGAATGAACTTGAAATTTTTGGCGAATTGGTGTTTTGTCTATAATATGGATTAATGCCAAAACCTATAGAGGTAACAAGTTTGCAGTCTTTTGATTTGTTAAAGTTTAAAATGTATTCGTATCGTAGGGAGATTGCCGTTATTGTAAGGTCGCCTCCACTAATTGTTTGTGCGCTATTAGTAGTTATAGTATCAGTTGTTTTTCCGATTTTACCCAACATAAAACTAGTCAATTCTATTTCATGAAAATTATTCTTTTTTGATCGCCATTGAAAAGCAATAGTTGGGTGAAGAATTTGCAATGTTGTATACGTGTATTGATAAAGTGGGGAAGATGCAGTTAATCGTCTTGATATTGTTTGTTCATCAAATGAAGTCAAGTTGTAAATTTTTAAAGCACTTTTGTAGTCAAGGTTGGTATTTTGTGTCCACCCAATTTTTGCTGCTATTATCAACAAAATTAAAATCAACAGTTTCTTTTTCATAATTCTATTCCTTAAAAAAAAAACGGCATATCATATTTTTTATTGTCGAAAGTTGTAGGGAACTATTTTGAGAAGATTTGTATAGCCTTAGTTCCTTTGCTTTTCTAAAATAAAACTCCAATACTGAAAAACTCCAGTTGCGAAATTGTTATATCTTGATGTTCCTATTGTTCCAGCAAATGTTTTAAACGATTTTCTCATGAATTTAGGTATTTTTTCGTCGATAAGAGTTTCCCTTCTTTCAGAGTCTTTTTCCAAGGCTGATACTACATTTTGTGAAATATTGGTATCTTGTAGTGTGTTAAATCCTGATTGTTTAATGATGTCTCGCAAATTATCCATTTCGGCAGGATATACCATGTCAGCGAGTAGCAATTTTCCGTCAGGTTTTAGTACACGAAAGACTTCACTAAAAAATGCAAGCTGATCGTTGTAACATCTTGCAGACTCAACATTAACTACAAAATCGAACGAATTGTCATCAAAAGGTAATTTTTCGGCATTTCCACATTTAAAAGTCAACCCTTCTATAGCTTTGTAATGATTGTTACAGAAATCAATACTGCTTTTTGTGATATCCATTCCTGTGTAGCTTTTGGGATTGTAGTATCGGGTTATGTATGAAGCTCCACCGCCTCTTCCGGCCCCAACTTCAAGAACATCTTTTGTTTTTAAATCAACTTTATTCACAACGTGATCGTACAACTGTATGCAATATCTATTCGTTTCATCATGATCTTTTAATTGTATGCGTGCATCACCGTTTAAGTATTCAAAACCATAGTTCATAAAATTGGCAATATTCTCGCTGTCGTATTTGTTCATTCTTTTGTGCCACCATTGCCAAAGAGGTTTTCTTAATGGTTTAGGGAGCTCTGCATATTTTTCAATAATTTTTGTCATCTATAATTTAATTGTAAAATTAGTACTGATTTGTTTTGCCAATGATCATAATGCTGACAATGCATAATTATTGTGTAATTATGTAACAAGATAATTGTTTCTTTAATTTGGTTGCATGGAGCTTACGAGATTTTTAAATATAATTTATCATGATATACAGAAATTAATTTGCGCTACATTACTATATTTTGCTACTGGCTTGGCTATTGTTTTTATATGTTTTTTTTAACTGATTCTCATGGGGCAATGGAATACTAAATTACTCTTTATTAATAAGTTGCAATGCATCTAATCGTACTCGTGCATTATTGATGATGGTTGATAATGTGTTACGTTCTTCAATTGCTGTTTGAATTTCGTCCTGTCTAATGTGTTTGTTCTTTTGTTGCAATGCTGTCAGCCGATCTATTTCGTGATTCAGTGTGATTTCCATCCGTTGCAAACCTTTTGTTTTTTCAATTTCGCCCAATTCATTTGCGATTTTTGTTGCTGACGAAATCATATTAGGCAGTGTGGTATCTATGAATTCTTCATTAGCAAGCAAGGGGTCTATTTTGCTAGGTATTAAGTTTTTGTTGAGCATTTCAGTAGAATATGCTTCTGTTACGTTGTTTCCAGTATGGTCTATAATGATTCTTAGTGGTGTGTTTGGAAGGAATCGGTCAACATCAATACTTTGTTTGCCAGCTGTTTCTAAAACAAAAATCAATTCAAGGAGTAGGGCAGGTTTGCCAGTTTCACGAATAATCCCACAGCTTGCGCTTCCCATGGTTGAGCCTAAAACCATATCGATAGCCCCTGTTGCCATTGGATGATCCCAACTAATGAAGTGAATGTCTTCTCTACTCAGTGCTCGTTTCCTGTCAAATGAAACTTGTACTCCTTCTCTCGGAATGGATGGAAACATATCAGAGCTAGTAGAGGCAGGGTGCAACAAATAGGTGCGGGCATCCAAGTCTTCCATCTCAACATCAAAATGCTGAAAGACTTCTGTTAAATATATTTCAAGAACTTTATCTTTATCTTCGGCTTGAATTTGCTCAATAAGTTTTTTGGCTATTTTAGGGCGAAATGAATTCATTTCCAGCAATCTGTCACGCCCTTCGGCAAGATTTTTCTTAAGTTTTTTTTGAAAGTTCGATGTTTCTGCAATCAATGCTTCTAGTTCTGAACTTGCATCTTGAAAAGATGATTTTTGGAACATATTTAGCAATCGATCCCCAAACATTTTAGAAATAATATTTCCATCATCAAGGTTTGTATTAAAAACATCCAAGCCTTCATGAAACCATCTGATAATCATGTTTTGAGGACTACCAACAAGATATGGAATGTGAATATGGATGTCTTTTTTCTGCCCGATTCGGTCAAGACGCCCAATGCGCTGCTCTAATAATTCGGGATGAAATGGAATGTCAAATAGAATGAGGTGATGGGCGAATTGGAAATTTCGACCTTCACTTCCTATTTCCGAACACAGGAGTATTTGAGCATTTGCAGAATCCGCAAACCATGCAGCATTTCTATCGCGTTCTATAAGCGTGAGACCTTCATGAAAAACGCCTACCTTTTGGTTGATAAATCTATTCAAGGTTGTTTCCAAAGCCAAAACCTTTTTTTTGGTGGTGCAGATGAGCAATATTTTTGCAGGATGTAATTCCTTGATCTTCTTTAAAAGCCACACAACCCGAGGATCTTCATCAAACCAAAATTTTTGTTCTCTTTTGGATTCTGAAGTGCTTTGTATGTCGAAGAAAAACTCATTGGTTATTCGTTCAATCCAAAGGCTATGGTTTTCTTCTTCCGGAATGGGATTGATGTGTGCTATTCGTTTGGGGAATCCGCTCATTGCCAATCTGGTGTTTCTAAATAAAACTCTTCCCGGACCATGTTGATCGAGTAAATCTTCAATGAGATTATGTTTTACAACTTCATCTTTATTGGCTAATAATGCGATTCTTTGTTTGGGAAAAATAGTTTCTAATAGTTTTACGTCTTTTGCTATGAGGTCTTTCCCTGAGAATAGTTTCTCAACAATCGAAGCGATCTCTTTATTGCCCTCTGATTCGTTCATGAAATCATTGTAATTATTGTATCGATATGGATCGAGTAATCGAAGCCGTGCAAAATGACTTTCTACACCTAATTGTTCTGGTGTAGCAGTAAGGAGTAACAATCCTTTTGCTACCTGACTCAACAACTCTACGATATTATATTCAGGGCTTACTTCTTCAACAGACCATTCGAGGTGATGTGCTTCGTCAACAACGAGCATGTCCCAGCTTGCAGAAATGGCTTGTTGAGTTCGTTTTTGTGAGCCTGCGAGAAACTCAATACTGCAAATAATAAGTTGATTAGCGAGAAAAGG
>Ga0265295_1003641_pt1 | contig 22042 bp, 18 predicted proteins | sample Munlansysbiofilm_FD_192503 | JGI IMG/M metagenome (GOLD analysis project Ga0265295, IMG submission 192503) | Leachate microbial communities from a municipal landfill in Southern Ontario, Canada - Methane capture system biofilm | ecosystem: Engineered > Solid waste > Landfill > Unclassified ...
GTTCGCCCAGGGCTTTATAGTTAAATTCACTTCCTTTTTCGGTGATGTCACCCGATTGTCCAGAATACCAATACTTTATAGTTGGTAAATTGACTCCTCCATCATCGCGCAGGCCGTAATTTTGCGCGAAAGCCGTTTGATTGTTAAGGCTTAAAAGACTCAGAACGATAAAAAAGCTTGTGATGGCTTTTATGAAATTTTGTGAAAAAGTGGGAGATAGTAAATGTTCTTTCATATAGAAAAGCTTATTTGATATAGTTCAAAAAGATAGGTAAAATAAATTGGTACCGAATTATTTTGCTCAAACATAGTATTTTATAGAACAAAAGTTGGAGAAACAACTATAAAGGTATAAATATATTTACGCAAACGTTTGAGGGAATTTTTTGGCACGGTTAATCTAGTGTCGTGTCAACACTGTTTTAGTCGGCCCAAGTCTTGACCTTTTTAGTTGGCAGTTTGGAAATTTATTTGTGTTCAAATTGACTTTTTTGATGACCTGCCAAATGCACGAAAGTCAGTTTACAAGATGATCAACTTTTCATCGCTGCCATGCAAGGGCATGGAAACCCAAGCTAAAAAACCTAATTTCTATTCACCAAAATTTACTTATTACAGCCCGAAAAATGTTTCGACTGGCCTTTGAAAGTCTGGATTCGCGCTCACACGAAGGGATTCGTGCGGGAGCCCTACCCGGTGATGATGTGGGCTGTGATCGTGATGAAGTCAGGGCACGACTGTTTGATGTCGCAAGATAGTCGCAGCCTGACTTTCATTACGAAGCGTCTTGATTAACCCCAGCCTTCAGGCTGGGGATCTGAACGACGCTTCGCGCATTGGGCTTTAGCCCTGACATCTGCAAACACAGACTTTGTTGTAAACTAACTAAAGTTCCTTACTTTTGCTCAACAAGAATTTAGGTGTGCCAAAAACTGAAACTGATTTACTAAAGATGCGGTTTGGACTGCTTTGCAACAGCCTGGCGCTGGAGCGTTGGCAGGCGGAAACCATTCGCCTGTTGCGCGAAAACGGCGTTGAATTGTCGCTAATCGTGCTTAAAGACTAGCCACCGCAAAGCAAGCCCGGCTTTGGCCAATGGCTTCGCTCTTACCCTTTTCACCAATTGTTGTTCAGGCTTTGGAACAGGTTTTTGTTTCGGCCCAAAAGCAAGGCTGCCGTTGATATTTCCACCAAAGCGAAAGACATCGAACAACTGCTTTGCCGCACGACCAATAAAGGTGTTTCCACCATTTTTATCGAAGAAGATATTGCCGAAATAAAATCTAAAAAATTGGATTTTCTGCTTCGCTTTGGCTTCAATATTATCCGCGGCGACATACTGCAAGCAGCCAAATACGGTGTTTGGTCGTTTCACCACGACGATGAACAGCAGATTCGCGGAGAGCCGCCGGGTTTTTGGGAATTTATGCAGCGACATGAATACAACGGCGTGATATTGCAGCAGTTAAACGAAAAGTTAGACAAAGGCCTTATCCTGAAAAGGCATTTCTATAAAGTGATCACCCATTCTTACGCTGCCCACCTGGATCAGCTTTATTTTGAGAGCAGCCGAATGCCCTTGCAACATTGTCAGGAACTGGCTGCCAATAAGGATTTCAAAGCTGAAGTGTCGCAGTCTAAAGCACCTATCAAGCATCCGCCGGGAAATCTGCAAATGACAAAGTATTTGCTAAAGTCTGTCAGCCGCCGGATTGGCTTTCATCTGCATGATCTTTTTCGGCAGGAGGACTGGAATATAGGTTTGATACATGCGCCATTACAAGCCGTGATTGACAGTCCGGAAGCCCATCTCGCATAGGCGAAATGGTTCAAAAAACCCAACAAAACTACTTACCTCGCCGACCCTTGTATTATTGAATTTAAAGGCGATAACTATATGTTTTACGAACTTTACGACTACTGCAAAGGAAAAGCCGTATTGGCATGCAGAATCGCATCGGAAAGTTTTGAGCAGCAGCATATTGTGCTTGAAGAACCGCATCATCTGTCGTTTCCTTTTGTTTTTGAACACGAAGGCGAATTGTATTGTATGCCCGAAAGTTACAGCGCAAATAAATTGAGCCTGTATCGTTTTGATATTCAAAATCGGCAATTGGTTTGGATGAAAGACCTGCTCAGCGATATGCCGATAATCGATCCCGTTTTGCAGCAGCATGAAGGCCGTTGGTATTTGTTTTTTACATTAAAAAGCCTGCCGAGCGTGCATTTGTATGCGTATTATGCTGATAGTCCGTTTGGGCCATTTACGGCTCACGCCAATAATCCGGTGAAATCTGATATCCGTTCTTCGCGCCCCGCCGGAGCTTTTATAACACTCAACAACAAGCTTTTGCGCCCTGCGCAAGATTGCAGCCTGCATTATGGCAGGGCCGTTGAGCTGCTGGAAATCGAAAAGCTAAGCCCGCAACATTTTGAAGAAAAACCCGTTAAACGCTTGATGCCGCTGCCAACATACACCTATAATAAAGGACTGCACAGCCTCAACGGGAACGCGCAATTTACCGTGATTGACGGCAAACGCTTTGCCTTTACGCTGGCAGGATTTTGGCACCAGCTGCAACTCAAACTCAATAAAAAAGCCTGATGCTTCGCAAGATACTCAGCACCACCGGCACACGTGCGCTTAATGCCCTCAGCGGCATCGTCATCCTGTGGATGGCCACCAACGAGCTGGGCAAGGAAGCTTGGGGCATTTCGGGTATTATCTTATTAAATATCAGCATGATACTGTTGGTTGTGGAGTTGATGGCCGGAAGCGGTTTGGTCTATTTCAGTTCACGCTACAGCCTCAAAAGCCTGCTGAAAATTTCCTACAGCTGGATGGCCCTGGTAATCAGCTTTACGGCAGTGCTTTTCTGGTTACTCTCTTTATTTCCAAAACTTTACGAGATTATTGTTCCGCATGGTTATGGTCTTCATATTCTGGCACTATCAACGATCAATGCCCTATTAGGTTTTAATATGAATGTGCTGTTGGGCAATAAAAAAATCACGGCCTTCAACAGCCTTTTCGTGCTGCAATTTAGCCTTCAACTGCTGTCGATGGCGGCGTTTATCTATATCGTCGGCATCAAAGACGAGCGGGCGTTTGTGTATGCGCTATACGTCTCCTACCTGCTGCCGGCTTTGACTGGCTGGCTGCTGATTGCGCCCTTTTTTAAATCAGGGAAATCGCCTGCCACTCGTGCGAAAGCCACCACCATTCTGAACTACGGCAGCATGACACAGCTTTCGAGTATTGCGCATATCATCAATAAACGCCTCAGTTATTACTTCCTGAAAAGCCTGACAGGACTGGGTTCTGTGGGAATTTACACCTCCGGCGTGCAGCTTACCGAAGGCCTGCGCCTGATTGGCCAAAGTATCTCGTTGGTGCAGTTTTCTGAGATCAGCAACTCCAACGACAAAGCAGCAAGCGCAAGGCTTAGCATCACACTGCTTAAATTTTCTGTTGGATTAACAACGCTGGCTTTGCTGGTGTTGATCGCCATCCCGCGCGAGCTTTTTGAGTGGGTTTTTAGTAAGGAGTTCGGTGATATCAAAATCGTGATCCTAAGTCTTGCTCCCGGCGTTATTGCGCTGGCAGCCAATACCATATTCAGCCATTATTTTTCCGGCACCGGACAACCGCGCTACAACCTCTACGCCTCGCTAACCGGTTTAATCGTAACAATTCCCTCACTAATTATATTAGTTCCACGTTTCGGACTTGTTGGCGCCGGCATCAGTGCCTCACTGGCTTATAGCATGGCGGTGGTGTATCAAGGATGGGTGTTTCACAAAAAAACCTCAACAGGATTTGGTGATTTGTTGATTGATAAGCGTGATGTACGTTTGTTTTTTAAGGCGGTTTTTAGGAGGAAATAAATCGATAGTAATTTGTTGGTATTTGATTTGGGGGTTTTGGGAAACCTCAAAGGTTTTGAAAAAGCTTTGAGGTTTAAAAGGTGGTATATAAAATACATTTCGGGCTTGGGCGGATTTGAAAACTATAGCCCTATCACTAATAAAAACTGAATTTAAACCGCATTATTGAAAGCCATTTATCAGCTTACTATTTTCGCACTAATCAGGTAGTATTTTGATCCTCATTGCGTGCCTGACTATTCGTAAGCTATAAATTAGCCTCCGTAAGTCCTTTTTGCGTTCCGTAAAAGATTTTCTTGCTTCCGCTAATTGAAAATTACTCTTCGTTTAGTAGATATCACATTCCGTAGCCGATTAACTGCCTTCCGTAACTCGTTTTTGCTTTCCGTAAAAAATTTTCTTGCTTTTGTTAATTGAAAATTGCTTTCCGTTTTATAGAAATCGCAACCAGCCAATGAAAATTAGTAATGCATAAGTCGTTTTTGCTTTTTTCTAAGTAGAAAAGCACTTTTTTAGGCAAAAATAGCCGACTTAATTTCGCGTTTTGAGCAACTAAATTCGTTAAAAAAACTCATTTTTTCGATGTAACAAATTAATATTCTGCTATATAAAAAATATGCCTCAAAAAGAAGTGTCCTGTTTTGGAGTATTAGTAGAGGGTCATACATAAGTTGGCTCGTAATGAAAATAATATTGCATAAATACGCATACTATGAAAACTTTAACAGAAAGATCAGAAAGAATTATGGCAATTAAGCAGTTGTTAAGCAGATCGGGAGAGGCTTTTGAAGACCTGGAGGCTGGACAGGAACTGCGCAAGCGTTTCCTGCAAAAATCCGAAGTGCTCGATCAGCGCCTAAAGCAATTGGTGGTGCCTTTTAGGGCTACGTATATCGAGCGTGTGGAAAGTCGCACAGCCTATTTGGAGCTTTTGCAGCCAATAATAAGCATGGGCATGATGATTGCCAGCCGCACAACAGACAGCGCCTTGATGGTGACCTTCAAAAGTTATAATCACCGCATCAAAGAAGCTTCGGCAGCGCGCCTTATAGCCATCGGACAGGCTGTGGAGCAGTTTGTGGCGCAAAATAGTGACACCTTATTGGCATTAGGAGTAATCAAACAAAAACAGCAGCAGCTCAGCAATTTGAAAAAGCTGTTTCAACAGGCTATCAAACAGGCCACCAACGCAGCTGATGATCGGCGCAACCTCAACAGGGAAATCAGGCAGTTGATAAAAGAGTGCAACCATATAATGCGCTGGGAATTGGATATTTACCTGCGGTTTAATTCTGCACATTTTCCGGCTTTATACGCGCATTATCATTATTTGCGCAACCCCAGGCGAAGACAAAAACCTAATAAGGCAGAAACTACAGGACATTGCGACCTCCCAACTAAAATAGCACAAGTTGTGGAATCAAGTGATAAATATGCCGCCAACCTACTAAAGGCTAAAATCCCGCAAATCTATCCAACTATCACTTCACGAAAGGATGAAAGCTATGCTACCAAATGGTTTTTATCGCAAAACAAGGCCAGACCGGACTTGTTTCCGAGACTGAACCTGAATTGAATGCCGCCTTATTGGCGGAATATATCGCTCGTATTTCTATTATTTATGGCGTGTGTTTTGGATTTGGGATTGATGTAAATCAGACCAAATTTGTGATTTAGATGAATGAGCTTGGGACTGTTTGAGTGGGGTTTTTGAGGAATGGTCTAAAGTATATTTTTAGCTATTGATATTTCCCTTGCAGATAAACAAAGATAATGAAAGGCAGAAATATGACCAGCGGCTCCCAAATTAAATAGCCTGCTCCGGCTCCTAATAAAGAATAGAAGATAATTTCGCCATAACCCATCGTTTTATAGCCACCTGATTTTTCTTCGCCATCAACAAAACCTCTGCCACCGCAACTTGGGCAAGGCTTTGGCCCGAATGATCCTGTTTGAACCATGCCGCTGCCGCTACATTGTTTACATTTCATAGTTTTGTAAAATTATATATTGTAACAAAAATTGACTTGATAATTGTGATTTTCTATGCGAACTAATGAGCAACCGCAGCACCAGCCATTTCAAGAAGATTGTGTATGAGTTGACCTTGCTGACCATAAATAAACTTTCTAAGCGATTCATTAATTCTTGCTTTACGTGCTGAAATTACACTTGCATCTGCCAGCCCTAATTCATATTTAAATCGTGAATCAAGCATTATACCTCTGATAATACCTTCTGATTGGTTATAATGAAACCTGTTGGTGTAATCCATTATTTTTTTACCACATTCCTGCTGGTAACGAAGTAATTCCTGTTGTAAAGCATTGTATTCCGCATACTGATTTTCTAAAGCCACTATTTGAAGCAAAAGCATCTGTTGCTCATTACCAACTACATATTGCACATTACCTTGCATCTCGGATGCTGATGAGAGTAGAGTTGTTTTTGTAGCTTCTATTCTGCCCATTAAACGGAAAGATTCAAGATATTTCACTTTTGCTACATCATAAAACTGTTCATTAAATTGCTTATAATTCCACCAACTAAAATCCATCATATTATAGGCATTGTATATATTAGCATCCGGATGAGTCAGAAACTTATGACCAGGCCCCACCTGAAAACTTCCTACCTGAGAATAGCTGGTTTCAATTACCACAAAGACTATGGATATTGCAACCACAGTAGATAAAATGAGTTTTTTCATAATAAAAATTTAAGTTTTTCTTTAAACCTTCTTATAACTTTGTTCTTTAAAGTTCTTTATAGTTATCCAATTATCCTTAATTAAAAAAAAACATAAGTAGTTGCGGGATTTCAAGTCACAATCTTTTTTGTTTTGCAAAACGCTTCCTGCCTATAAAAAGATTAAATTTATCAAAAAATCCCGCAACATACGCATTTACGATATTACGAGCTGATTAATACCTAATCATCGCCTTTACTATATATTTTCAGCAACGTTCCTAGTCCACCTGATACCAATGGAGACCACGAAACACCTGTAAGATCAATGCCGAGAAACCAGCCTGCAACAAAATCAATAATTGCAAAAGTAATTAGCAAGTATGCTATTATTCGTAATACTATCATAAGTTTATTTTTTTACAACTGCTATTGCTTTTCAGTTGAGTCCTGTTTTTTAGAGTGGGTTCTAGTCTCCACTTTTCATTCAGATAAAACTAATTAGACTGTCAAAAGTTGGTGGTCAGCCATTTTTATAACCAATAATTGTTTTTTTATTAACCTATTAATCCGATTTATAAATACATCCCCAATCTAAAAAAAACAGATACACTGTTGAAACCAGAAATATTATGCTCTTTTTTTACTGCCATTTTAGTATTTGAGATTGTAGCCTTTTTATAATTATTAATTTAATTGCACATACCACTATTTAAACATCATAACTCATATTTTACTTCTTACTCAACACCCATACCACCAACCAATTGAATATACCGTGCTTTTTCTTTGGCATCATTTATTATTCTTATTGCGTTTATTTGACTTGACATAATTATTAATGTAAGGTAAATATCTGAGCTTTCTTTTTTAGAACCTATTTCAGTTATATTTTTAAGGTTACGCCCTAAATCTTCAACTTCTACATTTAATTCTAAATAATATTCACCAAAAGAGTCATAACCTATCGGAAAAATTTGTCCAGTTTGAGTTCTTTCGATTTTGTTTTTTTCCGGATTTATTGCAGTAATAAAACTTGACTGATTATGATCGTAGTAAATAAAATCTGCATAAGTCTTTTTCTTTAAAAGCGTGTAGGATAAGTTAATAGCGAAATCCTTGATATGTAGTTTTGACCGCGGAATATCTGCCTCTAATAATAGATAAGCGACTGAAACAGGTTCATAGATAGGAAGTGGCTCGATATATATCGAATATTTATCGCCAACATTAGCATTCTTTATCAGTATAGGGATAACGACACCATTCACGTTATTATTAATTGGGAATAATAGTTTCGTACCTATGTCATAAATTATTATTTTGTTTATCTGATCCTCGTCTTTAAAATCAATTCTCTTATAAACATCTTCATACGAGAGATGAGGGGATTTGTCAATCAATAATCTATATTTTAACTCGTCGAGCTGCTTATTGAATTTTTTCGTGTTTTCTTTCGGGTACGCAGCAATAAATTTTTCATACGCTTCAACTGCCTGTTCAAACTTTTTCAATTTTTCGAGTGCATAAGCTCTGTAATACAATATATCTTTCTGATAAATTTCAGGAAATAGATTGATCTCATAAGCTCCTGCATGAGATAAACCTTGCATGAAATCCGGCTTTTTTTTTCTAAAAGAAGACAGTGCTTTCATAGCGGAATACCGTCTAACATAGTCATTGTCTAAAAAGCCATTGCTTTTAAATTCTTCAAGATATTCATCTGCAGCATCATATTTTTTAAGTTGATAGCTGCATTCTGCCATTGAGAATAAAGCAGTCTTTTTCAAAACCGATTTAGAATCCCCATTATAAACTTTTTTAAATTTACTCAACGCAACCACGTAATCTTTCTCCGACATACTCGTTAACGCATCCTGAAAATTCTTTTCGGTTTCATCTATTACCGGTTCAATTTCTTTTTCTTCCTTAGTGTCGGATTCTTGATTTTTATTTTTAGAATTAGTCTTTTCCTTTTCAAAACAAACCTCACTGAAAAATGGGATGTCATTGCTCAGCAGGTTTCCTATACTTGACTTATCGTAGGGCGAGTTGAATCTTATGTAAATTTCGTAAATATCATTGGGAATGCTGAAATTTGGTTCACCAATAGTAAGTCGTAAATCTGATTCAGATACACCGTTTTGCAGAATGGCTTCTCCTTCGAAAAAAGTCTCAAAGCTGGATTTGTCAATGGGTCTTAAATAAACTATATAAGGAATTTTTAGTGCTTTTGGGTACTCCGTAAACTTTGAATTTTCATAAAGTCGCGCTGTATATTTCATTTTGATCTTCAAAGCTGTAAAACAATCATTCAAATCTGAATCAATACTTTCGCTTATTTCAGCATTGTTTATTGAAAGATCAACTAAAAATTTAATTGGCTCGTCATCTTTTGTGGTGTTTTCCTTCTCAAATTCCTGATAGTTTTCTTCTTCATAATTCTTTTCTTCATCATAATCAACTCCATACATCATTTTTTGTTCGTTTGTAAGCGACATTTTCCAGCCCTTCGGGGTTTTTACAAAATTTGTAACCTGATGATAGCGGCCATCTCTATAGAAATTATAAGTTCGGGATAAGGTTTCAAACTCTACAGTCATGGCTCGCGCCACCTCCTCCATATTATCTCCAGTGCCTACAAAATCAAATACGCAATTAAAAAATTTCTCAGGATCAAATAAGACAGATTCTCTTATCACATATAAGTTTCCATAATCATCTGATACACTCTCATAATCACTTACTCCACAACCGGATTTCTGAAAATCTAAAAGGCTATTTATATTTTTTATATCCGGAATCGATGCGTTTCTCATAAAAGCATCTGTAAATTCTAATAATTTATCAAGAGACATATAACTTGAGGAGGCCATTTCTTCATAAAAACCACTTATTATTTCTTTACTTTCATCGTCATATAATTCGAGCTGCTTGTAATAAATTGTTTTATAATCATAATCTTTCATTGTATATTTTCTAAATTCTTTAAGAATTTGTTCAGGGCTTTGTGCAAACAATTTAATCTGTGTACCAATCAGTATTGTTAAGGCACACAGCATTAAAACAAAATAATTTTTAGTGTTAGCGGTATTCATAATATTCATTTTTATGTGGCAAGAAAAGAATCTGCCTATCAGAATCCATATATTTACCCCCTGGATGCTGCGCCCAATAATCCATGTTTAGCCATACTATTCCGGAAGATTCTTCACGGTAATAAATTTCATCAATAGCAAAATCATTTTTGTAATAATCAGTGATTTGATCAAGCACATTATTTATACCGAACTGACTGACATTAACCTCCACAAATGCATGGCCTGAATTTTCATTAAAAGCAAAGATTATCTGCGCTTCTCCGCCAATTGCTATAATAGCCGAATACATCAATATGGCAAAATCATCACAATCGCCACTAAGTTTAGAAGATACTATTGTTCGTGATGCAGATGAAAAAAACTCCATTCCATAGGGATCATTCACGTATTTCCAATCCGCATAAATACCGCTAAACACATCGCAAATTTGACGCACATTGAATTCCCCGGGGTTATTACCGGCCTTAGAAACTGCAAAATCTCTTGTTATCGGGCTCATATAATCACATGCATTAACCAGATCAGACAAATACGTATCCAGTTGACTTAACACCTCCTCTTTTTCTGTTTTAAAATAAACTTCTTCACTTGTTTCAGGCATAAAACTGATGTAAGACAAGTACTTATCCAAACTATCAGAAAGATACGGCTGTGGAAAGGCAATTGAACTAAACCCCTTTTTAAGCATATCGGTATTAAGGCAATTGCCTTTTTTATCCTCAACATACGCGTAAAGCCGCTTATTTTTTGACCGACCGCTTAGTTTATAAAAAGGTGTTTTTTTATCAAATGTGAGTTTTATTTTTTGCTTTGAAGCGTACCATTCTTCTAAGTAATGTCCTGTTTCTTCATTGGCCTCTATTCCAATTAATGTAACCTTGTAATCGTTTACCAGTAGTAATTCATTTCCAGCTATCACATCTTTTACTGTGAAGTAATCTCGTCTGAAATCCTTTCTTCCACAACTGGCCAAAAAATAAATTATGATAAGTAAAAATGTATATACTTCTAAACGCCTTATAATATCAGATGAAATAATCATAGCTAATAATGTAATAAAAAACACTTAATACTCTCTTCCATATAAAAAACTAAAATATTAATTTTTAAATTAATATATCAACTGAATGAATCTTTTATTGTGTACTCCAGTAAATAGTTATATTATGCAAGATAATCTCAGCTTTATCCGCTGCTGTCCTTTCCCAATCATATAAATACGGAACTCTGTAAGAACTAAATTCTAGTGTAAAACGATTTCCAGTTGTATTTGTATGGACCTTCCAATACCTGTTTTTTTTTGGTTGAATTTCAGATTTGATCTTTTTACGCGAAAATGTGTCATTGTAAACCGTTAATCTTGCACCTGCCCATCCATAAACACTGCTTTGAACGCGGATCATTTCAATACGGACATTTCGTCGAGAAGTGAATGAAAAGACAATGTTTGAGGGTGGCATCAAAACTAAAGAATTATTTATGATTGAAGCGGAACCAGATATACTATTACCAGCATAAAGAGACAACATATCGTCTTGATTATTAGTAATTAATATTCCTTCTGCTGTAAATTCAAATGTTGAGTTTTGCTGCGCAAAGCACCCTGTTTTTATCAGAATAAAAACAAAGAATATCATTATGAATTGAAGATTTTTTTTCATTTGTTTAAATTTTAATTATTCATTTATAAGTAATAATATAGTATCATATCTAAATTATCCAAACAAACCTCTTTTCCTATTATTCAGCTTATTTTCGAGCTCCAGGTATCGATCATTTGTAATATTGATGAGCGTTTTCATGTTTTCCTCATTCTCTCTGACTAAAGCATTGATATGTGTAACCATTTCCTCATTTTTCTCTATGATTTTCGGTAGCTTATTTGATTCTATAACCTCTGAAATAAATTGTATATTTTTTTCACCAACATTTGCCATCTCGGCCAAACCTCTTGTAGAGACAAGGTCAATGTTTTTATTTACTTCAACAACCAGATTTTCCATTGTCAGCGTGAAGGCTTCTTTTAATTTCGTCAGCAAAACTTCATAGTCTGAATTCTTCTGTTTGATAACGCCATCGTATTTTGACTTTAAAACCTTAAGCTCATTTTCAAACGATTTATCAAAATTATCTAACCGCAGAAGATGTTCGGAAATTAATTCCTTTGATTTGTCTGAAACATTCTCGATCTTAGTAAATACCCCGGATGTGTTTTCCTGAATTGCTTTACCCTGCACAAGAAATTCTCGCATTTTAGCTATCTCAATATCTAAAGATTTATTCGTAACTCCAACATCAGTCAGATGCTGCACAAAATCTTTTTTTGATTCATCAATGAAGGTTTGAATATTTGTGGTTAAAGTTTTGTTTAAGTCTTGATATAATTTACCAATTCTTAAAATATCTTCATTCAAATCCTCATTGGCCTTTTTATAAGACTTTTCAATGTCTGAAATAGCTTTTTTAAAATCACTTGCATGCTGAAAGTACTCGTTACTAAGCTCTTTATTTAGTTTAACGGCCTGTTTCTTAATAGATACAACGGTTTCTTCAGCAGCAAGCTCAATTTTTTCAAGTTGGCGGTTTGTAAAGATTTCGTTTACCTCTCCATATTTCTTTAGCGTTTTCCCCATCTCAATAATGGAAACAGCAAGCATAGCAATAATAACCAGCAATAACACTAACAATACGATAGCAAAATCTGTATTCATTTTTTATTGTATTTTAATTAACACTTTTGAATCGGCTGCAACGAGCCATTTTCCATTTTTTAACTCAGCAGAACCGGGCCGCAACACAGCGATAGAATTTCCGCTATAGTTCTCATGCTCTGCTTTGCAAACCGGTTTCAAATACATATTAGGATTTGAGAGCAGGACTTTTACTGTTTTTTCATTTTCATTCAACAAGGTTAAGCTTCCGGCTTTAGGATTAGTTCCGTCCTGCGTTAGCTTAAAAAAAGAATCAGATTTTTGCTCCAAGCTCTTTTTGTCGTCCCAGAAAAAACCCATCGGGTCGGGCAAGGTAAAATAAAACAGGCTCTTTTTGGGTGGTGCTTTTTGAGCCGGAGGAATTTCTGACCGCTGTGGCGGTTGAACCGGAACCCGATCCGGGTGTTGCCTGTTTAATTCTTGTGGCTTGCTATAACCGGCTTTGGCAGCTTGGGGCTGCTTTGTGTCAACCGTAGCATACGGCCTTGATTTCCTGATAGATGCTGACTGTTTTTGTACTCCTGAATATGTAGGCTGACCCTGATGGAAAAAAGTCAAAATCTCGGTAACGAGACCTATTTCGGGATAGGTGTTATTGCTTCTCTCCTTAATCAGAGCAATTACTTGCTGTGTTAGCTGTTCGCTTTGTACGATAATTTCAAGCTTGTCCTTTAGTTTAGCAAATCTTTCATTATCACACTGGCCAGCATCAACATCATTGCGCAGGTAATTTAGTAGCTTTTCGTAAATCTTATTCATAAGTTATTGTTTTTTAAACTACTACAATTGTAACTTTAGCTCCATTATCCAACAACCATTTTTCGCCTGTAAATTTTAATTTTCCAGGACTTTTCACCTCGATTGAAACGCCCCGGTATATGCCATCAATACTCCTGCATACAGGTTTAATATACATATCCGGATTGCTCAGTGCAGTTTTTACATTTTTCTCACTTTTGGTATAAAAGCTAAACTGACCTATGTTAGGATTGTCATCCTCCACTTTTAACTCATAAAAAGTACCTCCATCTGGTACGGTTGATTTTTTATCGTTCCAGAAAAAACCTTGAGGATCAGGACTTGGCAAATAATAGGTTTTGTAATTTTGAGCTGGCGGATCAGGTGCTAAAGGCGTGCCTACCGACTGCCTATCCGGCATTTTTTGAAATTGATTTTGCACTTGATATTGCTGTACATGCTGGTATAAATCGTCAAGATCTCTTTTGGTATCATTTAGCCGGTTGCTAAAGCTGTTTTGCAAGTCGTTATTGCGCCTGCGCCACTCCTCATCTTTAGTATCAAACTGCCTGGTAAAAGCACTTTTGAGCGCAAGAAGCTCCCCATTTAATTGATCAAACCGGCTGTTTATATTGCGCCGAAAAACGAAAAACAAAAAGAATATGCCACCAACACTAATAAATAATACTAATAAAAGGATTTTGAAGTAGAAGTTGCTTTTAGATTCAGAATTGGTTGTATTTACCCCATACTCATCATTTAGTTTATCTATTGAATCCTCATATTGTTTTTGTTCTTCTTCAGCAACATTAGTTTTTGGTTGTGGGTCTAATTGTACCTTTTCTTCATTTTCATCAGAAACAGCAGGATATCCTTCTTTATTGTTGGTATTATCATTACCAGCACCTTGTTTTTTTATATATGTTTTTACATACTCTTCTATTTTTTCATCTACTTCTTTTTTAAAATTATCAAAATTATCAAATAAATTTCGCGAAGTTCCGGTAACTCTTTCACCTCTATACTTTTGTTTAATAACAAGTGTACGACTAATCATCCTTTTTAATGTATCTTGAGTAACTTGTATAGAAATGTTATCCAAATAATCATTTTGAACTGCTGTCTGACTTATAAATTTTTTGGATTCATCTTTATTATATTTAAAATATAAAAGACTGTCATTTTTTAACTCGTTTATTTTATTTTTCAAATCATTTTTTAGTTTATCAGTCAAACTATCTTTAAATTTTATTTGAATCTGCTCCAAAATATACAAATCTGCCTGTTGCCAAAAATCATAATAAACTTCACGATCATTTTCTGTTATTTCGACATTCTGACACAACGAATTCAGGCTAAACAAGAATAAAATTATCATTGGGAATATCCACCTACTCAATTTGATTAATTGTTTTTTCATATTAGTTTCCTTTAAATTTTTTCAATTCGTTTTCGTCTGCAATAATTTTCGAGAAATCATAGAGGTATGCTTTCACAGGCACAAAAAAGAGAGTTTCGTTGAGGTGTAGCACCTTTTCCACATCCATTTTGTAATTCACCATCGAATCCAACACATTTCTGATGTTGTTTTCATTGGTAAAATAAGCCAGAAGTTTTTCGGTATTGTAGCTTTTATCTACGCCCATATTATTAGGCAAATCGCACTCAAACCACAGCTGCTCAAAGAAATAGTGAATAAACTTGCGGTAGTTGAGGCCTACTTTATCCAAAAGGTCAAGCTCGTCTCTTACCACTTTTAGGTTGTATTTCCGTTTTGTTTCGTAATCGTTATTATGAATCAGCGTTTCCTCATCCCCTGCCGAGATATAATAATTATCAATATCGCCAGTTGGGTTACTGATAATTTGTTCAAGGCCGATTATTCCTCCAATTGCTGTCGATTCTTTTGGATTATCCAGAATGTGAATTATAATATCGGGTGTTTCCTCTGCCTCAAAAACATGTTTAAAAATATGACTCACCATATTTGCCATGCCTTTAGGCCGGTTCATATTATTGCTCTTATTAGGAATTTCGAGCAAGCGTGCTCCGTTTCCACTTAGTCCAATATGGCTTGGGATATGATTGGGTTCTTTCCGTTTTAAAATCTGTGCGCAATGGTAAAATATCGCAGCATTATGCAACAGAAACAACAGGCCAAAGTTTTTGTCGAGTTTCACTAATTCAGAAAAGCCATCAACACCAAAGAAGAAGCTGATTAGGTCTTCGGATCTAAGCTCATTGCTATTGAGAATATAGTTTAAGATAGAAAGTTTATCATCTTCGTTATTTGACTCAAAGCGTTTTTCCATCAAACGGGCAAAATGCATAGCAAAGCCGTTGTCTTTTTTCGTGGAAACATGATCTCTTGCATCATCAAAATTCAAACCATTGTCAAACAAATCGTTACCGGCAAACCTAAATGAGCTGGTGAGGCTTGGTTTGTTATTATCAAATGCCAAAATATCAGTTGTTCCTCCTCCTATATCGATACTTACGAAGTACTTACCGGCACCAAAACCTTTTTCATAACTATAGAATGGTGCCCAGGATTCTGTAATATTATACAGTTTTTTTACATCCTTGCTTTTCGTAAAATACTTAATGTAAAACTCCTTCCACAGGTTCTCAAATGTGGCAGTTTGCTCGGTGGCCATGCTCAGGGGTTTAAACCACATCAAGTTGGTTTGCGCAGGATTTAAACCGTTGCTTAATACATAATTTCTGCTCATTAAAACCAATTGTTCAATAAATGCTTTGAGCCTGTTTCGTGCAGCATTGTTTCCCACATCACTAATGGCCCATTTAAGGTTTGAGTGCGCGTTATCAAATCCGCCTTCACGCATCTTTTCCGTTCCAAAAGCAAAAGGAATATTAATAGAAGACAAAATATTTACTTCATTTGAGTTATTGGCATCACAGTCATTGTCCTGATTGATGATTGTACGCACAGGGAAATTATACTCAGAGCCGTTTCCGATTATAGAAGGTAGAAATTCATTAATCTGTAAAGGCCTGAATCTCATGTCTAAGCGGGAATTAATATCATATTGGTTTGAACCCTTGAACTCATCCCTGTCAAGAATAGGATTATGAAGCATTGTAAAATGCAAATTCTTACGCTGACTCAACATATTATAAGTTGAAAGCTTATCGGCAGCACCTTTTAAAGAGGCAGCCACATAAGAGTTACTTGTTCCGATATCAATAGCTACGGAAGATTTTGCATCAGAAAGTGAATTGATTTCTGCCATCAATGGTAAAATAGTTCCTTTCACTTCAACCCCTTCAGTAATTAAGCTGACAGTGATAAAGCTAAAACTAATATCTTTGAGCGGCTCATCCATGTTTTTGGAAAGTTCGATATACTTAGAATACACGCCCATACCCTCAGATTCGCGTGTTCGTTGAAAGGTGTTTGTTGGCGAAACGTAATCAATTTTATTTTGCTCGATATTCTCACGGTAAAATTCGCAATCGATCTTTGAGGATTCGTCACCGAAAATCGCTATTTTGTAGAGATCATTATACAGGTTGTTTTTGGTTTTAAAAAATGGATAAACACCAAGATAAAAAGTTCCCTTGATAATTGCGCCATTGTTTTCGTTGTCTATATTTGATGGATTCACGTCATTGTAAGTTCTTTCAAACTTAATATTCGCGCCTGATGTGGGTATTTTTAAACTAACGAAAATAGCACCGGAAGCAAGTTTCGTAATAGAAAGATTTTCTTTTAGGTCTTCGAGCGTAAAATACTGGAAATATGAAATATTGATTGGCAAAACAATGTTAGCAGCAACTTTCTCATTACTGCCCATCCAGAAGCAGTCTTTGTTTACGTTGTATGGTAATTCGATAATGTATTTTGATAAAAAGTCATTCCTCAACACATAGGGGTACTTTGCGTGATCGAATCCGGGAAGGGTGCGTTCTTCGATCTGTCTGGGATCATTGTCCGGGATAACAATATATTCCTCAAGAGATCTATCGTATAGGTATCGCCAGTGCGAATTTTTATGTCCATCATTTGAAAGTGCCAGCGGCTTCTGCTTCAGTTTCTTACGTGTATGAATGCGATAATCGCTTTTTTCAGCTTCATCAGGCACAGCACTCTTCACATTGCTTTTGCATCGAAACTGCACGTTAGGGAGTATTTGTATTGCAGCTTGCTTTATATAGAGTATGGGTGAAAGGTTTATATCTTCAATATGTTCTCCCGTGTTAAGCTCGCCAATATATTTCTTTAAAGCCGGGTCTTCAATAAAAGCTCTGTTATGCTTGATATAGTTGTATAGTTGCTGAAAAGACTGAATTACACTTGCATTTGACTCGAAAAACACGTTGATAAATTTCTGAAACTCCAAATTTCTGCGATATAAAGGTCTGGCAAATTTGAACAAGCTAACACCTTCTATATTTTTGATTTCCTGATTAATACCGGATGCAGCCGTAAAGAATCCTGTAAAAGGAGATGTTCCGGCAAAAACAGTATTATTAAGGAGCAAGATGCCTATAGAAGAAAAGGGGTTTATAATTTGATTCTCTGTAAAACGGCTATCCTTATTATAATTCGATATATACAAATCCAAGACCTCGGCAAATATTTTTTTCCCGGTTTTGGTAGATTCTTTCAATGGCTCTAGCTTAGAAGCCGTCCAGGAAATTAATTTTAGGTCTATCTGTCCGGATTGCGCCAATATATCGTGAAAATATAAAAGTTCATACACATCTAAGCAGTCGGATATTAATTTATGAAAAGTACTATTCCCGTCAAAAACTCCTCGTTTTTTGTGAATTGCATACTGTTCGTTAAGATAACTAAAGGCTGAATTGAATAAATGCAGTCGAGCCAAAGGAGAAGGGATAGAAGTTACAGGAAGATCAACTTCACCAAGATTGTCTTTGATTTGCGCGATATTTTGAATTTTATAGGGATTTGAATCTGTGACTTCCCAGAAATTATTAGTCGTATTTTGTCCGGAAATTAAACTTAATTTATGTGCCATAACTTTAACTATTAAAAACGTTCGTTGATGATTTGACTAACTGTGCGATTAAATAGGTCCATAAACTTGAGCTCTGTTGAACCGCTTAATGCCTCCTGACGGTTAACTGCCAATGAACTGGCAATTTGATCAAATTTGATAGCATCTTTCTTAAAAAAGGAGCCATTTCTTTTGGCAGGTACTTCATTGATAATTTCAAAAAGTGAATCGAGTGTTATCAGCGGTGATATAGGTTCGGTGAGTTCTTCAATCTTATCGTAATTAACATTTTCAAACCTGAGCTTAAGGGGAATAAACCTTCGCCCATGCTTACTGTATGCTAGTTCAATTAAGTAGTTGTAAAAATGCTTATTACAGAAGTTAACCAATGCACTAACAAAATCAGAGTTGGCAAATTGAGGGGTAATCATCAACTCGTTACGCCATACAAGATTACTGTGATACAATGAATTTTTTAGAAAATTACTCATGTAAACAGAAAAATAGGCGAATGAAGAAAGCTGATGTTGAAATAATTTATCGTCTGATGGCAGATTCTTAAAACTAAATGTTTCTAAATCAGCATCAACACCAAACTCAAAGTAGCGAACAGGCTTACTCAACTCATCAATGTTTTGTGCAGCTCTTTCATATTTCATGAAATCAACTATCGAGAGTGCAGCGGCCAATTCAATAAAGTTTGAAGGGTTTTTCTGATCTTCACCTCCATCATTATTTTCATAGTTACTTTTTAGTGTGTCACCAATATAATACAGTGCATTTATAAGATTCCCAACGTGTTGATCGTAATACGTGAGTGCAGCTTTTGTTTTGGTTATAAAAGTATCTGAATTGGTTTGACTTTCGCCCGACTGAAATTTAGTCACATCAACCTCAAAATAAGGCAAAACTGTTGTAGCACCAATGATGGCGTTATTTATAAATCCAATATTATTCATGTTTGATTGATTGCTACGAAACAACTTTAGTAATAATGGAAAGCCTGCTGCCCCGGTACCACCAAATATTGAGCTTACAATAAAAATGCGATCACCGGAATTAAAATCCAAGGTGAAATCTTTAAATCCCTGAGAATCTATCACATGCTTTAATACGATACTTCCAATATTAGGGTTTCCCATAAAACCTTTTTCCAGCTTCATCTTTAACACCTCATCACTAAAGAGTAAATCTACCAACAACTTTGTTTCACTTTGGCCTGATGCATTCAAACCATTGTAGTCAATCATTTCCATAAGATTTCCAAAACTTGTACCACTAAGGCTAATCTCTTTAGGTTTAGCAATTTTTGTTCTAAAAAAATGGTTTTTAAAGGAATCTTTTGATAAATCCATATAACAAGATTTGTTAATGAGTGCGTACTCATTGTGGATTCTACGGTATTTTTCCAAATCTCCATTATTTATATCAGTATCAATTATCATCGGAACGATTTCATCAACGTTTATATGAACTCCGGATGCAAGCAACATGGTAAGAGACTTTAAAACTCTCGTGCCTGTTCCACCAACAGCAAATAAGTATAATTTAGCCATAACTGATTATTTAAAAAGGTTAAAAGGAGTATATTTATTATATGTACTGAAATTATTTAATATTAATGACAAAATAAAGTAGGAAACAAGGCCATAACCTATAGCATTAATAAGGGAGAATATCCATATTTCAATATGAATATCTTCAAGTGCGATATTCTCTTTAAGCTTAAAGCCAATTATCGATAATGTAGCTAGAAAAATAAGCAGGGAATTTAAAAGGGCAAAAAGCAGCCAGTGTTCAATTTTAGAGTATGAATCAGTTGACCTACCAACTATAAGATAATAAATCACTGTTGTTAATAATGAAAAAAACAGGAAAATTATGAAACCGACCATATAGCCATAGCTAAGCGAAAAAAGGTTAATATCCTCTGGTGTAAACCAACCGTAAATATTGTCCATAATAATTATTTTTTATTTTTTTTACTAAAAGAAATTTCTATTAAATGTTGTTCTCTATTATAGTAGCGGTCTTTAAGCGCATCACTCAGCACGCTAAAAAGTGCTGTCTTCTTTTCGAGCAACTGGTAATTGTGGCCTTCTATATCTAAATCAGAAGACAAATTTGATTCAGAAATCCAATTGGGCTCGGCTGTTTTAACAACAACTTCAAAATCAGTATCCGGAATATTTTTAAAGTTTAAAATCTCAATAGCTAACACATGGGTGCTGTTATTAAGTTCCTTACTAACTTGAAGCGCGTATTTCGGGTCTTTCTTATCAATATAATTATTAATAAAATTATTTTTATCAATCCACTTCCACTTTATATTGTCTCGCAAATAATCTTGTTTTAATTGACTGTTTGCATTAAGGTATTCTATTGAATTAAAACCAATTGGTAACTCAATAAAATTGTAACCTATCAAAAAAGAAAACGGCTTTGATTTTTCCGGCTTATAAACAATAAGTTCATTGTCATTCTCTCTTATTGCTACGCTTCCTTTTTTGTAAGACTTTATTAGAGACCATTCATTCAGTATATTTATGGCTTCAGCATAAACAAAGACATTTTCGTAATTCTTGAAAATATGATAATCGATTAAAGCTTCTATTTTCTGATAATCTCCTATAACCATTATGTAAAACGGTCGTTTTTTTAGGGTAATATCCTGTCGAAAAAACGGCTTCTCAGAAGTGTTCATGTTGTAATAGTGATCGGCATTAAAATCACTGTAAAACTGCATCAACAATATGGCCTTATCGCTTTCTTTCAGTGATTCATATATTTCATTGCGCACGTCTCTCAATATGGTTACGTTATCAACCTTAACATTATCATAAATAAAATCTGAGACAATTATTTTTACTGATTCATTCGCACTTCTAACAATATCAGGTAAATACTTTTTCAAATCGTTTCCACCATAAAACAAACTTTTCGATTTTAAACCAGCTAAGAAATTGCTTACTGGAATTTCATTCGTTTCTTTATGTACTGTATGTGTTTGCATTTTATAGCCCCTGTCTATCAAATCAACAATCAAAGTAGGTAATAACGATTTCAATAAAAATGCACTATCTGATACATTAACGTTGTCAAAATAACCTTTCATGCCAATGGATGCATCCATATAAAGATTAATGATTTTCGTGCTGTCCGATACATGGTCAGTTACTTTTTCAGCAGTGCTGCCAGCCCTCGTATCAATTAAGATTGTTTGTCTATTACTACCACATTGTGAAATAATAATTAATATCAACAAAAAGAATCCAATAAATAGGTAAACCTTTAAGTTTTTCATAATATTAAGCAGAAAGAATATACAACAGTATTGATACGCCTAAAACTATCAGACCAGCAGTCGTCCAGTTTTTCTGCACTCTTTTAAAGTGGCTTATACTTTCCCATCTTTTATTTTTCCATGCCCACTCGTTTCCTTTAGCACCACAAACGAATATCATCACAATGTTTACTACAGGTATTAAACAAAGAAGTGCTAAATAGGAGCTATTACCTATGCCCCAAATCCAGTTAAGAAAAAAAGCACCCCAATTCCAGCCTCTGATTTCATAAGGTACTTCAGACATGCTACCAGCACCTGATGTGTTCTTGAACGTTTCCATAGTATTTAATTTAAATATTTGTAAGTAAAAAATTGAATTCGGTTAACTCTTAAATAATTTTTTATATCTATTCATATTGATGATTCTATCCTCTTTAATAATAAACAACCCCAACCATCACCCAGCCAACCCACTGATCCCATTTCATGATGCGACCTTGATAATCAACACCCCAACGGTTGAACTGATAAGGATTATAATAGCTGATTAAATCATATTGAAATATTTGTGGCTGTAGAGCAGCGATCCTATAACCAACCACTTGCAAGCCTGCATAAGGGTTATACTCTGTTACATAATTATCC
>Ga0265295_1003642_pt1 | contig 22040 bp, 22 predicted proteins | sample Munlansysbiofilm_FD_192503 | JGI IMG/M metagenome (GOLD analysis project Ga0265295, IMG submission 192503) | Leachate microbial communities from a municipal landfill in Southern Ontario, Canada - Methane capture system biofilm | ecosystem: Engineered > Solid waste > Landfill > Unclassified ...
AGCAGGCAGTGGATATACCTCTATCTTGAGGCGATGGCTTCGGTTAAAGTGATTGGTATGGATCAGAGTGGATACTGTGTGCTGAATCCCCCAAACATCCCCATGGTGGGATCGATTGTAATCAAGGATATTTTGGGAGAGCTGCGTAAGCAAGCCGAAATGCCTCCCAAGCAGAGAGCACCTTATCGCTCCAGAAAGCACCTGAATCAGCAGCAACAACAGTCGCTGTAACGCTTACTAATCGGGGGGCATTCTATGACACAGGAAGAGCAAGCACGGAAACTACGGCAAGAAATACATAGGCTCAGGGTGAAGAAGTTCCACTGGCCTTTGGATGCTTTTAAGTTCATCATGGATGGCATGGGCTATGGCAGTTCTTTAACGGCCTTATCGGAAGAGAGGCTGCGAGAGCTTAAGGCTCTGATGCTGAAGTATCGCAAGCATGGACGTCCAAGCGAGTTTACCTTCGATAAGCAGGGCAAGTATATGTTCGCACTTATGAAACGGGCCGGCTGGACTGAATCTCAGTTCAGGGCATTCACCATCAAACACTATTCCAAAAGCCACTGGAATCTGCTCGATCCTAAAGAACGAAGAGCGGTGATCGCTATGTTCCAGTCCTACATCAAAAAACAAGCAAAAGACCAGCTAAATACAGCTATTGATCCTAAGGAGGATTCAAATGAGTAGTAAGCCCAGCAAAACAGCCAAAGAACGCACTCTAACCGATGCTCAGGGTAGGGAATTCCCTGTGAAGGTTCTGCACACTGAGATAGTGGAAAAGGATGCCGCAGTCAAGAAAGCAATGGAATGTGCCCTCAAACTGCAAGAACGGATTATCAATGACAAACAGAAGTTGATCGGATTCATCGAGAGCTATCTCAATGACGCAGCTAAACGTAATGGCTTAGAATGGAAGGGTAATGCTCTGCTGATCAGCTTCGATGAGAAGTATCGGGTTGAGCTACGCTACCGGGAGAAGATACAGTTCGGCATAGAGCTGCAGCTTGCCAAGCAGAAGATCGATGAGTGCATCAGGGTCTGGTCAGTCGACTCTAACGATAATCTCAAAGCCATCATCAATGAAGCCTTCCAAGTGGATAAACGAGGTCAACTTGCCCGTTACCGTATCTTCGCTCTCCGTCGTTACAAGATCAAAGACCCGATCTGGAAAGAAGCAATGGAACTAATCGACAAGGCGATCATGGTTACTTCTACCAAACAGTACATCTCTTTTGCCGTCAGAGATGATGCCGGGAACTACAACAAGATAGTCCTCAACTTCAGCACATTGTAGAATCTGTCGCATCCTTATGCAGCAGAAATTGACCCAAAAGAGGGGGCTATAGATGATGACCGCAGTAATGACACAAGAAATCGAGGTGAGCGTGGACAGTTTCAATGACCGATACTACCGACCGGACGAGATAGCCGACATCCTGAATGTCGACAGATCCACCGTATATCGGATGATCCGAGACATAGCCGATCCACTTCCCGCTTACCGTATCAATGAGAAGGGGCCGCTCAGAGTTCATGGTAAAGACATAAACAAGTATCTGGAAACCCATAAGGTGAGACCTGAATATGAGTAATGCTTTAGAGTTCCGTGTCAAGCGGGACAACTGCAAGGAAACCTATCTCAATGGCAATACCGATCCCATAGAGCTGGCGGTGATCTTCGGAGTATCTGATATCACAGTCCGCAAGTGGATAAAGAGCGGTAAATGGGAAGATCTATTCAAGGAAGAGCGCAAGCTTGACCATGAGATCGGCATCGCCCGCAAACGAGCACTCATCCAGGCACTTAGAGAATATGCCAAGAACCCGGCAGATACTGCTCTGCAAAGCCTTGTATCACTCATTAAGCAGAATCAGAAAGACAATGAACCATCCAAGGAGTTGAATGATTACATCGTTCGCTTCTTGGATCAGGTGACCGACTTTATGATCGAGAAAGGTCATGAGACTCTGCTCAAACAGTTCCAGGGCATAGTGCTTGACCTTGCCGATTACTTGAGAGTTAGAAATGGATAAATATACAGCCACGGACATGGTTGCCTCCATACAAGCATACCTACCTACCCTCCATACCTACCAAACCTACAGACCCGCGGAGCCGTTGCCACCGGCTCCGCACTTTCATGGTTACCCTCCGAGTCCCGGTTATGTCTAAGAAGTTCATTCAGCGGCATAACAAGGCACTGGCGGAGATCGCTTCAAAAACGATCTCCGTCTTGCCTTTTATAGACGATAATCCCGAAGCCAAAGCTGAGCGGATAAAGCGTACTAACGGGACTGGATGGGATGCTTTCTCGTTCTTCTGTCACACCTATTTCCCGCATATCTTCCCACTACCTTTTTGCCCAGCGCATGAGACCATGTTCGATGAAACTGATAAGGGCTCAGGCATCATCGCCATTACCGGTTTTCGTGGGCTGGGCAAAACGGTGCTCATGGGAGTGGTCTATCCTATCTGGATGATTATCAAAGGTGAACGCTACATTATCCATACTGCAGCAGACAGCGATCTGGCACAGGAACGGACAGCCTTTACCTTGCACGAGCTACAGAACAATAAACGGCTCACTATGGACTATCCGGAGCTGCAGCCAATGGACAGCTTTGATCTGGACTTCTATCTCAAGAACAAAGCCAGGATCAGAGCCAGGAGCATCAAGCAGTCTCACAGAGGAACTATCAATCCCAAGACTGCCAAGCGACCCGGGCTAATCGTCTGTGATGATATCGATAAAGAAGAGAACATGGGTAACCAGTCCATCGGTAAGAGGCGCATGGAGAAGATATCACAAGAACTTGCCGGAGCACTGGCACCCGATGGCAGTGGCAAAATCATCTGGCTCGGTAACTTGGTGCATCCCAATTATGCCATCTGCCAGTTTCAGGAACTCATATTAGGCGAAATACGGGCAGATAATCATGATTTGGATACAACATGCCAATCAGTCTTGAAAACGCACCAGAAAGCGATTTTGCGCTTCTCTCTCGAAGATGTGCATGGCTTGACCTTATCATCGTAAAAACAGAATGACTCGTGATAAGTTGTTCCACTGTTCCACGAGTCATTCTGATCAGCAAAGATGCACGTCTAAGTTGAGTGATCAATGCATCTCATAGTTATTTGATACTATTTCACAATGCACATTTTCTTGGTTATTGCTTTGCCTTTGTAGGTCATCCGGTAGAAGTAAACTCCTGATCCCACTGACCTGTTGTTCCGGTCTCTGCCATCCCATACCAGTCTATGGTAGCCTTTGGTAAGGGACTCATACCGTATCTCCTTGACCAACTGCCCGCGAATGTTATAAATAGCCAGTTGCGCCGGAGCATCTTCTGGAATCTCAAAGGCTATTGTGGTAGTAGGGTTGAACGGATTGGGATAGTTTTGATGTAAAACAAACGAGATTGGAACTGGCGGAACGTTCGAACTTGCAGGAGTCGAATGCAGAAGTTGGTTGATGTATCCATCCAGGTTTCGTCTGAAGGTTTGCAATGATTTTGGGATGTACTGAGTGTATTTTCCCACATATTGGGCTCGATCATCTGCTGCATTCATAAGCAGGTAGGTGTATCCCAAATCTATTACCGCATAAATTGAGTCTGCTACAGATGGGGGATTCAATATGATATCCTCATACCAATCTACGACAGCCTGATAATCTTCCAACTTGAGATTGCAATAGTTGACCAGATAATCTGCCAGTTTTTCAATCCCTATCTCGTTATGTAGATTTGGTTCAGTAGCATAGAAGTGTTGCAGATCATATATTGCTGCACTGCCTGATCCGCCTGCGGCCATGAGTAACTTTGCAGCTTCTTCTTTGTACTGGGTGTCCGGGTAATTCTCTATCAAATCCTTGAATTGAATCACTGCCATGTCATTGTGTCCGATTCTCAGATTATACTTGGCAAGCTCAAATAGATCCTGATCTGCAGCAATTTCCGGTACCATATTGGATCACAAGAAAAGCGTTCAGAAGGTGAAATCAACCCTAGAGGATCAGACAAATTCCAATAGTTATATGAAACATCATGCTGAGTTGACTCATCGCAATTAGTGCACCGGAGCAAAGCATCTGACGGATGCAAACTGTCATAGATTAGGTTATGCCTAATATCCTTCGGAAAGCTATCATGGGTAAAAGCCATTTCATCCGAGTAATTATTGAAAAATGTCTGATAAGGAGGTTCTTTATTCCCAGCTAAGTACAAACTTGAGTTTCGCAAGCCTCCTAGACCAATATAGTTGTGTTTAACGGCACCGAACGAATTCATTTCGATGTTAGAGTGGTAAGCTTGGATTCCATAGCCGTATTGATTACCTTCGATGTTGTTTCCCCCTAAGGAAAAGACCTTCCCTTGTCCGGATTCGAATAAGGATATCCCAGTGTAATAGTTAGATATTGTATTGTCTGTGATTATGAAACTGGGGTAGGAATAGATACGAATTGCCGTCGAATCGGGTTTATCATGGAAGTAAGAACCGACTATGGATACAATCAGAGTGTCGTTGGATATGCTTGTATTCACGGCATCCAGGTTGGAAGCGGAGAACTCTGAATTCCTAACCACCAGACTCTGATTATTGTGGGATAAAAAGCTATTGTTGAAGACACTGTTTTCAACACTCAAGAATGTTGCTTCAGTTTTCAGTTTAACTCCCAAAGCACTTGTCCCAATCAACGAAACAGGAGTTGCATCCTTAAGTGTGATATGATAGCCGGGAATAGGTGTTTCAGAAACAAACGATACGTTATTACGGGCTTCTAGAGTGCTGTTTTCCACATACAATGAGCCATTTTCTTCAAAGAATACTGAAACGTTATCATCAATAACCAGTATTTTACCGTCAGATATGATTATTGGGGTAACTATTGTTATGCACGTGTCATCCCAGATCGTTAATGAGTCAACAGGGCTGCCTTCTATTGTTGTCCCGCTATACTCATAAGCACCTATGTCAATCCTGCCACCAACGATTCTATTCCTTAAGTTCAGATCTGTCAGAGTGTGATACACATTTACATCACCGTTGTTTACGCAGGGACTATCGGGTTTGAGATTATAGTTGTGAGAGTCATTGATCAATAGGGGAGGTTGATCTACTTCACCATAACAATCATTATAGGTTATCATAGAACCAGTTTGACACTCTACGGCACTCGGTGTTTGGCGTATAAAGCTGTTATTCACAGGCATAGATGACCCATTATTCAAACGTGCTTCAAAGCCAATTGGTGCTGAATTCGACCAATGTAAGTTGTTTATTGAGTTCAGTCGTGATCCATCAATAAACACTCCGCCTCCAGATACTGAACCGACATTGTGGGCTATAGTGTTGTTGCTAAAGTCGACTTCGGAATCTTCAAGATACAATCCCCCACCGTTTACGGCGCTATTACTGCTGATCTGGTTGTTAACCAAGATGAGTCCATTTGAGTTTTGAATGGCTATCGCACCACCCTTGTCATTACATGAGTTGGCAATAAACTTCGAGAGGCTGATTTCCACATTGGACTCGCAGTCTTGCATCCTGACAGCACCCCCAATAAGGCAACTTGTCGAATCTGCAGTTCCATTTACATTGAACAGGTTCCTGGAGAGGTTATTCGGTGAGTCTATATTGATAAGTTGGATCGCACCACCAAACTGGGCTTTATTGCCGTTAAACGTATTATCTGAGACATTAGACACTGAATCATTGTTAAGGATGGCACCTCCGGCATAAGCATAGTTAGAATCAAAGGAGTTCTGGTTAATAACTGCTATTGCGCCACCAACAACACTAACAGCACCTCCTCCATAAGCCATTGAGCGAATTCCTGATTTATCAGAACCTAAGGCGATACTATCAAAGAAGTGATTACCAATAATCCGCAGAAGCCCAGCGTTTGCGTAAATACTCCCTCCAGAACCAGATGCTGAGTTGGCATGAAATTGGTTATCGAGAATAGCATGCTCAACACTGGATGTCTGACTATTGATCAGCGAGATCGCTCCACCACAAGTTCCATTTACTTCAGGAGTGAAACTTGTATCAAGAGGATAACCCGCAGTGTTCAAGCTGAATAGATTGTCTTGCAGATGCAGCTTGGAGTAATTAGAACAGATTGCACCACCGGAGCCTTCTTTCACCTTGTTTGAAGTGAATTGGGAATTTGTTATTAGTATGGAATCCTGGAGAGCTATATTAGTAACATAAATCGCTCCACCACTGTCAGATGCCTGGTTACTGCTGAAAGAGCAGTTGTCGATCTGAATAGCAGGATAGCCATTGATGTACATAACCCCGCCATTTGAGGCATCATGCCCTGTATGTATAGTACCTGAGTAGGCTTTCCCGTTGGAGAATGAGCAATGCAGAAAGGTTGAACTCCCTGCAGATATCCCACCTTCAAAGTTAAAGCCATACCAGGATGGGTTTCCCGGTGCTGTACTAAAGCTGATCCCTGCGGTCTCTGTTCCTTGAGCATCAACTGAACCATTTACTTTGATCATCGAGTTATTCTGAGCCAAAAACGATACTCCGGGATCGAGATGCAGGGTTCCAGTATTTGTAACGTTCAAATCATTGATGAAATGGGTGGGGGAATAGGTTATCTCAACATAGTCAGGTATAGTATCTCTTGTGCATACCCAGTACTGACCCATAAACTCGTAGGCACCTATGTCGATTATGGGTGTACCATTACTGACATTGATCCTGGGGTTTCCCAAGGCATCCTCCCCATCCAGGTTTGAATCTCTTGTACCCCCATTCACACACAACGATGTTTTATAAAGCTGATAAGGGGTAGGACTTGCTGAATCAAATGCAGGATCATCTAACAGGCAATTCTGAGTAGATGTTCCCTGCAAAGAACCACTTGTGATTTGCAGCGTGTCCTCTATTGCGCAATTGACCAGATCAATAATCTGCCCATTAAGGCAGTGGATTGAGTTTCCACTTGATTGGGAATTATCCCAGATGATGGTATTTTTAATTACTATGCCCAGAGAATCGCAGACGATTGCACCACCCATACCTGATGCGATATTGTCTGCAATAGTGTTGTTGTCAAAACGTCCCACAGAATTCTTCAGATAAAGGCCAGCACCTATTGAAGCATGGTTTTGAACAACTGCATTGCTGACTATAGAACCGCTCCCATCCTGATATATGGCACCACCAGCAATTGCGGATGACTGACGGATCTCATTTGATCTAAGAATACGCTGTTCCGTTAGCAGTTTCGTGCTTCCTCTATCTGCTTTAGATACTGGATTTTGAATATAGATTGCCCCACCCTTACCATTAGCCGATGCAGCCAGACAATTTGTGAAGTTGTTGCGGGTGATAGCATAGTTTGAATCAAACAATGCCAGTGCTCCGCCTGAGTCATGTGAGCTACAGTTAGAGAAGGATGAGTTTTCTACTTCAAGATTACCCTCATGTGACGTGATAGCGCCTCCGCTAGCGAGGGCAATATTCTGGTTAAAAGATGTGTTTACAACATTCATCGAAGCAGTTGATCCTACTACGGCAATTGCTCCACCGATATTGGCGGTATTCAGAGAAAAGTCCGTTCCTGCACCGATTGTTAACTGTCCACCAGCATGATAAACAGCACCTCCAGTACCATTAAGATCACCATTCTGTTCAAACACACTGGACGATATCGTCACATTGCTCTGGTCTCCACTGACAGACAGTGCGCCACCATTAACCGCAATGTTACTAATGAAATTCGATTCCGACACAGTAACCAAGGCATCACTGGAATATATTGCTCCTCCGCTTTGAACTGCTTGGTTATTGTTGAACTCAGTATTCTCAATGACTAACTCTGAACCAAGTCCCTCTGTTGCAATCGACCCACCTCTCACTGCAGCATTATCAGCAAACACAATATTGTCTATCAGGATTTTCCCATTGCCAAGATAGATGCAACCACCATCATAATCCGACCTATTGCCTTGGAATACAGAACTATTGAGCAATATACTGTGATATCCCTCGGAATGGATTGCCCCGCCACCTTCTTCAGTACGATTGTAATCATTTGCATTGAACACAAATACGCTATCCATGCGGGAAGTCCCGTCTGCATTGTTCAAAAAAGCAATACCCTTCCACCCGGAAAGCGAGTCGACTCCTGCAAAAGTTACACTAAAATGCTGGTTCAATGAACGCCTGGCATGTAGTTCCCCATACACTCTGAACATACTGGTAGAATCAGCTTTTACAGCAACCTCAGCCTTGTAAGGTCTGATAGTGAGTCTCGTCTGAGAACAAACCTCAACATTAGATTTTATCTCTATCTGAGGGCAAACCCATAGAGTATCAGCAGAAATCACGTTTGATACTTCTAGCTCGCTTGGGTTATTAGTCACCACCAGCGGGATTCCTTGACCAGATAACTCTATAGTTCGGTCTGGATCGTAGGGGTCATTGCTCGTTAATGTTATCATACCACTGTAATCAGTTATTAGATAAGGGATATATCGAGCATGAACAAATATTGAGTCACCGGGCGGTATGCTTAGTTGCTGCATCTGTCCCAACCCGTACCAAGTGAGATTTTTCACATAATCAATAGAGCGTGGACTGGAACCCTGACGCTGATAGAGATCAGTGGTTACCGAAGCAAGGCTTAGCGAACCTGATGATTGTCTTGTCTGATTGCCACGCGATCTATCTGAACCACTATTCCTTTCAATTGGAGCAACCACTGTGTTTTTCCGCTCCGGCTCAAGAGAATCGCTAATCGCATACTGAAAATCTGCAGTAACCTGAAGAGAGTCGATCACCAATTCTGCATTACCTGTGTTTTTGAAGATTACATACTCTCTACCAAAGGAAGGTGTGTTGTTAGCCGGGAAATCTCCCAGAACAAGGGTAGAATCTGACATGCTGAGTTCAGCCGCCCGACCTATTCCTGAGACATGGATTACTACAGACTGGTAGAGACTGTCACTGGTAGCGATTGTGATGAATTTGTTCAGATAATCCGTTCGATGATAGGTCGGTAAGAACGTAACTTTCAGATCGACAAAAGACTCCAGACTATCTGGGCTATTTGAGTTATATCCCGTTGGAACCGTGAGTGGAAAAGTCTGATCTACTGTGAAACCTGTTGGTAAGTTTATGCTATAAAGCTCCAAGTCCTCCGTTCCAATATTCGCAATCCGGATCGTGCTGTCCGCCACACAGAATACATCAACCATGCCAAAGTCTATCATGGCATCGCTGATCGTCAGTTCCGGTTTCATTATCTCTATTGCGCCGATATCTAAAGATCGGCCTGAAACCCGGGGATTACCCATAACATCTACATAACCTCTAATATCGGTTTCTTCAAGTATTGCTGCATTCCCTGCATTTAGCAACATTGATGATTGGGTAGGCACGATGAAACCCGCGCTGTTGGTATAAACCGCACCAAATTGCCCAGTATAAACAGTATCTACAATGGCAGCAATAGATAGATTGATATTCTGTTCGTAATTTGGAAGATAACAATGGCTTAGTTTGAATTCATGCGTGGACGCAAGATTATCAGAAGTAATTTGGTGATTATCGCTACCGCTGTTCCAAAACAGACAATTTATTAGACTAACATCGTTTTCCAGGGTGCTTTTCAAGGCATTTCCTTGATTAGCAAAAGAACAATTGTATAATGATAACACATCATTGAGGCCTTCGGTGTGGATCGCCCAGCCATTTGTTGGTGGGCTCAGTTGCCCTGTGTTATCACTAAAGTAGCAATTATACACATTAACCTTAGAAGAATCTGCAGGAGTACCCGTGATGTGTATAGCTCCACCTCCGGTTAAATATGTCCGATTACTTAAGAACAATGTGCTGATAATCTCTGCATTTGTATTCTTCAGGGATAGTCCAGCTCCATGATGATTGGAAGTATTAGTTGCAGTATTCGAGCGAATCGTAGAATAGTGCAATTGAAGAGTGCCATTCTCAGAGTAGATACCACCCCCAGCATTCATCTCAATGACACAATTATCGATAACTGCTCTATTATAGTTCTGAATTGATAAAGCCCTTCTACTTGAATGTTTTACTGTGCAGTAACTAAGAGTCAAATTGGGTTTTATCGCATCATTTGTTTAGTAAATATCAATTCCATCCCAAGTCTGAGTAGAATCAGAACAAACAAAGCTTATCGGTTGGCTTTCGTTTCCGCTGGCAATAAGCGTACCTTTAACAATAATCTTCTTTCCTGGAGCAATTCTAACAGAAACGCCTTTGTCAATTATTAAGGCTTCTCCATTATCAACAGTGAAATCATCTGTAAAGGTAACATCGGTAACATAATGAAAAATTCCAGCATAACCAACAGGATCATCCCGTCCAACAGTTAACTTTCCCGATGCTTCCCATCTCAACTGAGCTGGATTAAATTCATCCCCTGGATTTAGTGGCCAGTTAGAAAATACGGGAAAAAAGTCAGGTCTATTTACCTTGTAATATGAATAGTTACTGTCCCACACATCAGAATCCCATTCTTTGTTACTGTTAAAAACTTTCCCCCAAAAGTTGATTGCTCGTTGCTTTGTGCTCTTTTCAAACTGAGGATCTCCCTTTAATCGCCTCGGAAAAGCATAAAAATTAGACAAAAACCAGTGGGTACATTTCATATAGTTGTTAACAATTAGCTGACGTGGTTGACAAAACCATGCATCCCATGGAATGTTACCCGGGGCTAGGTTGAAGAAGACACTTTCAATAGCCCAAGGCCCATAAGTGTGCATACCGATATCGTTGATTCTGTTACGTAGAAATGTGTTCTTCAGCCCGTTTTTTCCGTGGAATGAATCTACCCAAATACATCTGATGCTATTTCCCTCAATTAGATTCAATGAGGGTCCATTTTCTGTATCTAAGTAACTCCCATAATATTCACTAGTAGGCTGACCATGTATGACTATATCGCCAGTATATTCTTGTCCGTAGAGAACGGAGTTTTCACTATTAACAGGATCTCGAATGTAATTATAACTGATGACATTGTACTTTGATCTATCCGCAACAACTACCCCATGACGTAGATGTGTAAAAATATTGTTCTCAATCAAGCACTGCTCGGTATAATCACCCAAATATGTACCATATCCGAATCCTCCGCCTCCATGATCGACAGCGTTTACAAATAGGCAGCCTGATACCGATACATGATTAGTAACATTTCCCAATGATCCCCGGATAAATAAATGATTTTTATATGGCACATTACTCTCTACTCCACTTATCCAGCATTGTGTTGCATTATAAATAAGTATATTATTACCACGTTCATTAGTCCCATGAAAACTTGACTCGCTGTGATAAGCAGAATGCATATTCGTTTCGACATAAACCGTCAAAGAATCAAAAACAGCGCTTATGAAGTTTGCATTATATTGACTCCTACTTATATTAATATCTTCTATACCTACTCTTGATTTCGAATTCCTAATCTCAAAACAATTACTACGATACTGCTCTATAGTCATAGTGTTATTTTGGGTGTCTCTTATATCAAAATAAACATATGTAGAGTTCGATCCACTCCCTTTTAAACATATGTTGCTTGGAAGTATTAATGTTTCTGTTAATAGATACTTACCAGCGGGTATGATTATCCTTGATTGAAATGGAGGGGTTGTCTGATTTCTTGAAATCCATTCAAACAACTCCCTAAATGATACAACATCGTTGGTTGTTTCGTCCAAATCAGCACTAGGTACTGGATTATTATTTATGTCGACAATCCAATCTGGAAGCGATAACATATTATATGTAGAGTCGGCTACAGGTATAGTTTGTAGACCAGCTGACATCCAGGAAGCATAGACGTTATCTTCTGGTGCTAATTGCTCATCAATAATGTTAGTGGAGTAGATATTTGTAGCGCAAAAGAACAGTATCACAATATAATAAACACAATGTTTCACACTTATCTCCTTGCCAAATCACAATAGAAATATACCATTGAGCCATCCCAGGCACTTGCCAAGTTCCTTACTTGATCTATCGATACACTGGATGGAATACCAGCTACAAATTCGCTTACATGATTACTAACTAAATATTTCCAAATTTCATCATGTTGTTTTGAGGGGTAATAAATGACATCACCTGATTGAGAAGATGAGAACAATCCATAACCACCAACAACAGTTCCAGACTCAATACATTCCTCGCTGCTGTAAAGCAAGTTTATAACTTTGAGCAAGCCCGGATCACAGATCAAGTGAATTTGGTCATCTGACAAATAAAACCGATGCGTTTCAGCACAGCCAGTACCTACAAAGGCAAGATCAGAGCCGTCAAGATTAGACTTATTTAGCTGTCCAGGTAAAGTGAAATACAACTTTTTGTCACTTTCGTTGTAAACTAAGTTGGCAAGGTACCGTCCGAGGGAAGGAAGAGTAACGATTTCCTGGGTTTCCATATTCAGGTAAGCTCCATAGTTTGTGTAATCTTTTTGCTGGTTGATCTGAGTATATGAACTGAAGCACAAGATGTTTCCAGATTTTGAAATCACAGGGTTTTTGTAACGACTTGCAGAGATATTTGATGTTAACTGTCTTAGATGAAGAGTTGGATATGTAAGTTCATATAGATTCCTATTTGCACTAAAATACATCTTAGAGCCATCAGATAGCTGTGAAACTCTGCTAAGCTGGTCATTTATTAAGGTATCAGGTGTTATCCTAACTAAGCTTAAGTCTTGCGGGTCATGCAACCACATAGCATCGGAGTAGATTAGAAGTTTGCCATCAACCATTGAGTACATTTCTTTGATGCCTGATGTAATGAATGGGTCTTTTTGGATCAAAGTAAAATTTGTACCATCTGCATTAATGCTACATAACCATGTCTCTAATGGTTGTGGAAGAGGATCGGTAATGCAAGAATTCAACAATAGCGTGAGACCCGCCAATATAGCCAGATGTAAGTAACTTTTCATACCTTCCTCCTACCTTTCTGCTTTGTTATATATTTTGAGCTGAAAGGCACTTTGTTTAACCAGCCCATGATTGCCTTCAAAGACTTCTGTATTATCCCAATACACCGCCATTAGCTTGGCTGGCAGTAGCTTGGGCACCGATTCTGAGAAATAGACTTTGCTTAGTTCCTGCACAGTGTGTCTGATTTCAGGAGTAATGCCTTCCATAATTGGCACTTCAAGAGCCCTTACGAGGCAATTCAAGCTTGACCTTTCCAGCGAGAAGTTCTCTCTTTGAGTTAAACTCGAAAACATAGGTTTAGTAATGCCTTCCGGTAAACTGGGATTACTTGCTCTGGTGTTTTGACTCTTCATAGTCAGCATTCTGGTTTCCACTTCAGAAGATGAGAGCAGTTGTGGTCTTTGCTCTACCCCGTCTTCATCATATCCCCAATACTCCAACAAGGTATTACTCTGAAGATCAATTCGGTAATACAGGATGTTACCTTCGAACTCCTCCTTGATTGTAGAAACATATCCAATTCGCTCAGTAACCTCCAGGCTGCATAGTTCCGGTTCTTCCCTTTGTGAAGGGTGATCCGCAATCTCATATTGGACATAATCCCCCGCCAGCAGGTCATTCCCAAAGCGATATGGGAAAGTTGATTGCACATAAGCCAGCATATCCCTTTGAGCTTCAGACTCCACTTGAGAGTCATCTTCATAAGCGGTTGCCCATCCCATCGAGCAACACAGCATCATAACAAAACATGTGACAAGCACCATATTACGGTATTTATCCATCTCTCTACTCCTACTTTTTCTACTTGAATTCATGTAATTAATAATCGCATTGAATGTCAATAACTTTCTCTGTCGCATCCTTATACATCCGTATTTGTGTTAATGCAGTGTACTGGCTTCTTTGCTTTGGATTGAGTAATAACTGACATTGCAGGGAGATACAATGCAAGCTAAATTATTGGAACGTATGAAATAACAACTGCTGAGACATGATGGTCTGCGACTGAAGCCTTACCGCTGCACAGCAGGTAAATTAACCATCGGAGTGGGTCGGAATTTGGATGTTTGTGGCATCTCCCAGAGGGAAGCTTATGTACTCTTAGAAGACGATATTCTGCAGTGTGAGAGGCAAATTCTGGCTGAGATTCCAAAAATCTATCTTCAGATTGATGAGGTACGTAAGTCGGTGCTGCTCAATATGTGCTTTAACATGGGCATAAAAGGACTACTTAGCTTCAAGAATACGCTTGCGTTCATTGAAGTAGGTGACTGGGAACGGGCTGCCAATAACATGCTTGTATCCAAGTGGGCGAAGCAGGTAGGTCGCAGAGCCATAGAGTTATCCGAGCTAATGAGGAAAGGTAAGTGATCCCGATCCCTGTCGAGACAGCCGATGTGATGGCAGTGCTCAATCTGCCCAAGGAGATGGAAGACAATCTTGTGTTCAAAGAGCATCGCATAGTTGTTTTGGAGATGATCCGGGCTTTGGTTCTGCCTGAGCATTATGTTCGGGCAATTCAAGAAGAGATGCCAGATGATGATCCCTTCCTGATCTCTTTTCGTTTTGGGTTTTGTTTCCTGATGCTGCACAGCACAGTCGAGTTCCTCAATTTGAAGACCCTGGGCGAGGGTATCGTCAAGACTGTAGGTTTAGACCAATCTGCTACCGAACTGCTCACAGGTGGCGAAATTGACGCATTTAAAGCCAAGCTCGAGCTGCGAGCGTTATCCATACTTCGTGAGTATCTCAATCCAAGTGGCCTGCAGAGATTGGAAGAGCTTAAACCGAGGCTTCCGAGATCAATTCGAGTGGGGGTGATATGAGATTTTACCACGAATCAACACGAATAAAAAGCACGAATGGGCACGAATGATGGGTGACGATATTATGAGAGAAATCTATCTGGCTATTTATACTGCTCTGGAGAGTCGTCTGCACCTAATTGGCTCTGTTATTGATGCCGAGTCCCGCAAGGAGATTCTGGCACAGCAGATCTATGACAAGGGCGACTTCTACGGCAATACCGGCTATCTGCTGCAGACCACCGATACTGCCATGATCCTGAGAGTGGGCTCCAACGTTAAGCATGAGCCTTTCGTTTTGGGTGGCAAAGTGCCTTCCTGGACTCCGATTGCCCCGCTGATCGCTTGGGTCGAACGCAAACACCTGTCTTGGACCGACAAAGAGACAGGGAAAGCTCTGACCGTAGCCGAGATCGCTTATCTCATCAGGGGCAAGATCAAAAGGGAAGGCATTGCTGCCCGTAATGTGTTCGCATCTGTCATAGCTAACCGGGAGCAGTGGATTTATCAGCAGTTGAACGATATCGAGGTGAGCCTGTGACCGCACTTGAGAAATATCAAGCCGAACGCTATCGCATCTCTGAAGCTCTGAAGCTGGCAGGAGTGGCAGAGATTCTCTACAGCAAGGACAATATTCCCAAGAACCTGCCTTGCGCCATCCTGATCCTCGACTCCGAGACAGGTAAGCATGGCACTTCCCGGCAGTACGTGGATACCGATATCGCCTGGACGGTCTTCCTGATCGTCAATGCCCAGAACGTCACTGATCCAGACATAGAGATATACTCGCTCAAAGAGAAGTTCAGGTCTATCTACATCCAGCTGATGAACCGGGATCTGCCCAGTGTTGAATACTATACCAGCCGCATTGATGGCACACGCCTGGTCAGAATCGCCAAGATCGACCTGCTGAAAAGCGGTACCGGAGCGGGCTCATGAGAGTGATGCGATTAGGTGCCTATAACCTTGCGATCAGCTCTGCAAGTGATCTCTTGGAGACCAAGTATAAGCCAGATCCCATTGATCTATCCAAGTTGAGTAGAGTCGGCAAGCAGTTGGTATCCAAGGCAGCTGAGACCAAGAAAGTGGTCTCACAACCCTACTCCATGAGCAATCTGCTCAACCTTCTTGATACCGATGAGTATCACTCCGGTTGTATCGATGCCCTGACTATGGCAACCATCATGCAGTTTGAATGCAAGAACAGCCAGGTTAAAGCTTGGATGGAAGCTGCGGAGTTCCCAGCCTGTGAAGACCAGACTACTATCCTGGCTGAGATGATCAAGTTCTATCTCGCCAGTGGGAATGGCTTCCTGATCAAGATGCGTAACGCACAGGGTCAGTGGATGGGACTGGAACGCATGCTACCCTCTGAAGTGCAGATCGTGGAGAACTATGACGAGTTCGGTTTCTTTCGACCTAACTATATCCAAGTGAAGAACAACCAAAAGAAGGACTTCGCCTATGCAGATATCATCCACATCAAAAAGAGCACCCACAGGTCGAACGCCTGGGGTCTGGCCTGCCTGCCTATAGCGATCAATGTTGAGATACTCTCCGAGATCAAGACATTTGACTATAACAACTTCAAGAACGGTCTCATGATCGATTACTTCATGATCGTGGAAGGTGGCACCCTCAGAGACGGCACCGTTACTGACGAAGCTGGCAATGAAGTACTGACTGATGCCTATACCGAGATCGAGAAGGCACTGATCGAAGTTAAAGGCAATGCCAAGAGCCACTCCACAGTCCTGATCGAGAGTGAGAGCCGGGATGTGAAGATACGCCTTGAGCCACTGCGCCAGCAGGATCGAGAGGGTGGGTTTATCACTCTGAAGAAGGACTTGCGGGAAGGTATCTTCGCTTATCACCGGGTCCCGGCAAGGATCGTCTCACAGCTTATTCCAGGGCAGCTTGGTGGAGATAATAAGAGCGATATGCTGATGTTCTACCACTTCGTAGTCAAACCGCTGCAGAATCGCCTGGCACGCACCCTGGCAATAGAATTCAACTATGAGTTCGGATGGAATGTAACTCCGGACGACTTCAACTTTGGTAACTTAACTGAGAAGCTGCAATCTGCGGATGAGCAGCTCTTTATGCAGAACCGCAATCTATGAAACACCTAAATAGCAATCACCAATATCACAACACCATAGGAGGTACTGTGAATATATTCGGAACCAAGAGCAGGATCGTCCAAAAGGGCGAACTGCGTAATGTGGAAGTCGAGCTGGTCTCGCTCCTCTTTGATGAGATGAACCCGGCTAACCAGAAGGGCTTTGTGGTCAAGAATGCCAGTGGCAGAAGCTTTGAACACAAGATCAACTCCACCAAGTTCAAGAGTGAAACATCTGGCACTCAGGGACGTCTTTACGTCACTCTGATGGAACCCAACATCCATGACAGCCAGGGGGACTATTACACTCGGGAAGAGATTCAGAAGTCCTGTGATCACTTTGCCAAGCATGGTTTAGTCGGTAAATGCGATGTGAATCACAATATGCAGCCAGTGCCGGAGTTCACCGTAGTGGAGAACTATATCCTCAAGACCAGCGACCGAGAGCATTTTCCAGATGCTAAAGTGGGTTCTTGGGTGCAAGTTCTCAAATGCGAAAACCTGCAAAGTGAACTCTGGCAGAAGGTCGAGAAAGGCGAGTTCAATGGTGTCTCCATCTATGGACGGGCTGATGACTACAGTGGTACCGAAGCCAGCCTTGCCGAGATCAAGAACGAACTGGGCAGCTTACGTAAGGTAGCAGAGTTGAATAACAACAGTGAGATGCAGAAAGGCATCACTGCCATTACAGAGCGGATTACCGAACTCGAGAAGAGTAGTGGAACCGTGATCGTCTCCGAAGCCATCAAGAGCATCGAGAAGAGCCTGAAAGACCTATCTGTTACCATGAGCAGAGCCATCTCCAAGTCCATACCCGGAGAGCCGGATGCCAACCAGTTGAATGTGGACAAGGAAGTCACCATTGATGGTAACAAGATCGTGGTTAAGGCAAGCCACCGTGAGATCTACAAAGGCATCTCCGATGTCGATTCCGGTAAAGCCATGAACATCCTGACTGCCAATACCACTTCACTGTTTATTGATGAAGTGATCGGTTCTCAGCCGGGTGATACCCTCTCAGACATCTCGGTTATACCACTACTCAAAGATGAGAAGATCGATGTGGGCTTGATCGATGACCTGGTCTTCAAGAACTCACTTGATGGAGCATTGACTGCTCAGGGCGTATCCACAGCCGATCTGTCTGTTCCTACCGGGATACTCAATGCCGAGTTTACCTTAGGACGTGATGTAGTCGAGTTCTACAAGGACAAGTACGGTGAGGATGCCTTCGGAGCCTATGTGGAGAACCATATCGCCAAGAAGACCGAGAAGGCCATCCGACTGCTCCTGTTCAAAGGTGACAGAGCATCTGGTACTGATAAACTCAAAGCCTTGAACGGCATCATCAAACTCGCCACTACCGCCACAGATGTGACTGATATCGATAACGATACCTACGTCACCTTTGCCGAACGCTTCGAAGCTGCTCTGCTTAACTTCTCCGATGAGATACTGGAAGAGCAGGAGAGCTTCAAGTTCTATGTCTCCCAGAAAGACCTCATCCGTATCAGAAGTGAACTCGCCAAGCGTGAGACTGCTGCCGGAGACCGTTTACTGCTCGAAGGTGGCAACGTATCCTTTGCCGGTATCCCCGTCAAAGCCAGGCTGATGCCTGATGACTATATCATCGGTGGACTACCCAAGTTCATCATTATCGGTTACCGTACCGATGCCGAGCTGAAGGTTGAGCACCATGGCGCAGACTGGAAGTACCACTGGTACATCCGTATCCGTCCCGGCATCACCTATATCTCCGGCTTCATCAAAGTGTTCAAACTAACCACCTAAGCACAAACCATAATAGATTAAAGGAGAATCAATGGACTTCATCATTGCCAACCAAGCCTTCATCTTAGGGCTTATCACCACCCTGATCGTCTGGATCATTTTCCGTGTAACGGGTAAGACCTTGGATAAGACCAAGATCAATTCCGCTCTGGCGATTATTCTCGATATCATCCAGGATATCAAGATCAACCCTGCCACCAAGAACCTCGATGACTATGCCAAGAAACAACTGGCAGTGGAGCGAGCCACCAAGAGCCTCCCTGCCAAACAGACTAATCTGGTCATGAAGGTCTTTGGCACGATCGGGGGAGCAGTGGAATACGTCTTCCACAACCGTAAATGGCTGTTCAGCATCGGCAAAGCCATCAAGGGGATATTCTAATGCCTCCCACACCAATCTCTCAACCCACATATCCGGCTCCTATGACGGAGTCGGATTTGCAGTTCAATGCCCTGATGGACGTGATGGTGGCAGACGATATCTACTTCGGCATAGGTGCCTATACCGAGACCGATGTCAATACGCTATATGCCACTCAAGGTAGTGTCAAAATCGAACTGAGCACCAACTTCGATCTGCTTGGAGAGCTTGCTGAGAAGCCCGGCAAGGCTGATTCCAAGATCACCAAGCTCAAGACCCGGAACTATGCCATACCAGGTAAGCGAACCTCCACTGTGGAACTCAGTATCGTTGGTCTTTCTGTGAGGCAGAAGAACTTCCTTGAGAGCAGTGCTTTCATGGGTAAGAACACTACCATCGTGATCTCATCCAAGGGTATGGACCGAGTGGTCATCTTCAATGGCTTACGCTGGACGGTGGACTGGTCGGGTGAAGCTGATGGTCTGTTCACAGTAGTAATCTCCACCGAGTTCTCCGGAATCACCAACGGCAAGATATTCCTGCTTAAGGACATCCCGGCAGGAGCTTAGTTAACAAACGTATAAACAACCAAGGATTGAACATGGATTGCCAATGTAAACCCGAGATCAAACAACGCATCGACAGCGTGCATGAGGAGATCTACGGCAATGGTAACAGCAATAACTCACTGGTAACTCGTATGGCGAGAGTGGAGACGAACATGAAGCTGCTTCTGGGCGTCTCCACTACCCAGTTCTTCATGCTGATCGGCGTTGCCATCAAGATGTTCTTTGGACAATAGAAAAGGAAATACAATGAAGCGAGAACCCAAACTCAGCTATAACCAGTTGCGGCAGATACTTTGTCTCACCATCTCCAACCAGACCCTGAAAGCCAAACTTGAGGACTTCCTCTCCGGCAAGGTGACCAAGGTAAGTGAAGTGGAACTGCTGGAACTAATTTCTCAATCGGAAGCCGATAAAGAGCTGATCCATATCCTCTCCCGACAAGACCCCACCGATATGGATGCACTTGATGCCCTGGAGTATATCTCTGCTTTTTTCGTCTATATCAGAGCCAGCAAAGAGAGGTTCAGCGTTTGGCTCGGGAGTTTCGGATTAGCAGTGACCAGCGAAACAAAGCCAGATACCCCTACGAGGGCTTCGAAATGATTATGCGTAAGCTTGGCTTTACCACTGAGGACTTTGCTAATCTCACCCTGCCGGAGCTCTACTTGAGGCTCTGTCTTACCAGTACAAGAGGAGACATTTAATGGATGCTTTAATCGGATGGATCGGTGGCAAACGGCTGCTGAGAAAGACCATATCGCAATACGTGCCAACTGACATCACAGGCTACATTGAATCTTTCGGTGGGGCTGCTTGGATGCTGCTCTTCAAGGATAAGTGGGGAGACTTAGAGGTCTATAACGACCTCGACTATCGTCTGGTCAATCTCTTCCTGCAGGTGAAATACCATCCTGATGAGCTGATCAAAGAGTTAGACTGGTTAGTAGCCAGCCGTAAGCTCTTTGGTGATATCTTCAAGCAGGAAGGCTTAACTGAGATACAGCGGGCAGCGAGGTTTATGTTCCTGATCACCCGTAGCTTCGGCTCAAAAGGCGATAGCTTCGGCACCTCTCAGAAGCGTGGTACCTCCAGTATGTATAACCGTCTGGAGCGTATTAAAGCTCTGCACAAACGCTTGGACATGGTTATCATCGAGAACCTCTCCTACGAGAAAGTGATTGAGAAGTATGACACCAAAAGCAACTTCTTCTACTGCGACCCACCCTACATGCTGGGCTATACCTATGAGAACTCCAAGCAGTTCAGTCATGAGACCTTGCGGGATATTCTGAAAGGCATCAAGGGACGCTTTATCCTTTCCTACGATGACAATCCAGAAGTGCTGAAGTTCTACAAAGGCTACGATATCAGGCATGTAACCCGCACCAAAGGTATCAACCGCAAAGAAGGTAAAAGTGAGTTCAATGAAGTGATCATCGCCAACTTTGATCTCGTAGAAGCTGATCTGGATACTGCCAAACCCAAAGATAAACCCCAGGCTAAAACCACCAAAGAAATCAGGGGGATATCATGAACAGCATCATCTCCTGGGTAGGTGGCAAGCGTCTGCTCCGCAAGAAGATACTGCCACTCATCCCCAAGCATGATCTCTACTGTGAAGTCTTTGGCGGTGCTGCCTGGATACTATTTGGTAAATCCCAAAATAAGGAAGACTGGCAGACCGGACCCAAAAGCAGATACACCGAAGTCTATAACGATATCAATGGTGATCTGGTGAACTTCTGGAAGTACATAAAGCAGCACCCTGAAGCGTTTGTGACAGAGTTGAATCAATACCTCGTATCCAGAGAGATGTTCGACACGTTTGCCCAACATGAGCCTAGAACAGAGCTTGAACGGGCGATCCGTTTCTACTTCCAGTTGTCTTGCAGTTACGGCTCAAGATCAAAGAACTTCTGCATTATACAGGGCTACAAGTATATGCCACTGCGTAACCTGGAGAAGGTGAAAGCAGCTTCGGAACGGCTCAGACAGGTGATTATCGAAAAGCAGGATTTTGCGAAGCTCATTGCCCGTTTTGATACGCCCAATACCTTCTTCTACCTCGACCCACCCTATTACACGAAGGAGCATCTATACGACCGGGAAGACGCAGACGCATTCACCAAGCATGAAGAGCTGGCAGCCATCCTCAAGAAGATAAAAGGGAAGTTCCTGCTATCTTACAATAATGACCCTTACATCCGCACACTCTACCAAGGCTTAACCATTGATGAAGTCGAAGCGCAATACACTGTTTCAGGTGCTTTCCAGACTGAGACTGAGTTATTGATTAGGAATTATGGAACGTATCTTCAAAGCAGAAAATGCAAATCAACTGAAAAAAACAAAAAAAAGTGTTGGCAGCTTCCACATTTAAACTATATTTAAAATATGGTCGTTATATCTTGAGACAA
>Ga0265295_1003644_pt1 | contig 22037 bp, 17 predicted proteins | sample Munlansysbiofilm_FD_192503 | JGI IMG/M metagenome (GOLD analysis project Ga0265295, IMG submission 192503) | Leachate microbial communities from a municipal landfill in Southern Ontario, Canada - Methane capture system biofilm | ecosystem: Engineered > Solid waste > Landfill > Unclassified ...
AAATTTAAACTTTTTATGGTTATTTATTGGGATAGCTGCGTCTAAAATCAACAAAATTTTGCATAAATTTTTTAAATTTAACCAAAAAACATCTTTCTCATAATTTTCTCATAATTTTTTAGAAAAACAATTTCATTTTTTGAGGCCTGATTTTATAAAATTTGATGTTTTCGTTCAGCAACTATGTATTCATTATTTTTTGTTTTACATAAAAAATCCAGATCACATGTAGCATTGCCTTTTGGTTTTGTATTCAGCCTCCAATCCCAAAATGAGAGAGGTATTTTTTCAGGATTTTTAGCAAGGGAACATTTTAAGGCCTTATAATGCCATGATTGGAAATTCCAGTCTTTGCCATTTTCAAGTTTTGGAGGGGTAGAAGTGAAATCCAAATTTGTAAAATTTATATTGTCAAGTTTCATTGGCCATTTTATGTAGTTTTTGTTTTTTAAATTTTTTTCAAAAACAATATGTATGAGCTCTCCTGTATCCCAGTCATAACAGATTTGAGGCCAGATATATTTTGAATTTTTATTTAAAAAAAATTTATTTATCCATTCGCTGAATACATTTTTTTTTGAATTGTAAATTACTTTTTTCATAAAATTATTACGCTTTAGCCTGGATTAGTTCGTGTTATTGCCTGGTCGTACCACATTAATAATTTTGGATCTTTTTCAAGCAGATCATCTGGGATTTTTTTTGCTACAGATATTATTAAATTATAGTTTTTTTCCTGCCATGCTTTTTTAAATCCTGCACGTACTGCCTCAATTCTAAAAACTTTAAGTTGTTTTTTTGCTTTGGCATATTCTTCAAATTCTTTGATTAAAGACTTTTCACGCAGCTTTTCAAGATCAGCTGCTTTGTTTGGATCTGGAACATACCAGCGTCCTTTGGCTTTTGAGATAAGTAAAGGGTCGTTTTTTTCAAGGTTTCGCATTTCTTTCCAATTGGCTGAAAGATAGCTGTGAATCTGCTGGGGCACAGGGCCTTTGCCATCATAAATAAGAAAATTTTGTTCTAGTAGTGTAGAAAGTTCAAGACTTACTTCGTTTTTACTCCATGCACTGATTTCTTTCATAAACAAGGGGTTAATATCCTGAAAACTTTGTGGTTTTGTGTTTATAAGACTTCTAAGCCACTCAATTGCAGATGCTTCATCAAAAACAAACAAAGATTGCTCACAAGGTTTGCAAGTGGCAGTTGTTTTTTTTCTGTCATATTCAGCAGCCTGTTCTAGCAGAAAATACATACCGTCCCTTTTATGAAATTTTTTTGATAGGCCGAGCTGAAATTCTTGGCTGTCAATTGGGACATTGTATCCTTTTCTTACATAATAGGTAATAACTTGATCATAAAGAATTCTTGGATCACGTTCAGGAATAGATATTAGATTTATACCTTGTTTTTTTATTATTGGAAGATACTGTAAATGACTACTTACAAAGTCCCAGACTCCTTCCTGAGTATGAGCAACTGATTCAAATTTTTTTTCAAATCTGCTGCTTGGCTTATATGCTGATATTACAAGGTCTTGTTTTACAGCTGTTGGAGTTGTTACAGCTTTAAAGCTCCCTTGTTTTTTATCCAGAGCTGATACATTTGCTATAATAAATCCTGCTTCAGCAAGGGCTGTCTGGATACTGTTCCATACAGATGCTTTTGTGTTTGAAAACTCAACAGTTATCCACCTGCCTTTTTTCATAACTCTGTATGCTTCCTTAAAACATTCAAGCATTAATTTTCTATAATCAGATAAAGTTTTGTTTTTTACTTTATTTTCAATGGCTTCAGGCTTGTCATTTGTAAATACTTTAGACCATGACTCAGATAAATAATTAAGTTCTGAGTACATAATATTTGATCCAAAAGGTGGATCAATAAACAAATAGTCTATGGTTTCAGATTTGATATTAGTTTGGCTGGCACTTCCGGTAAAAATCAATTGTTGAAATTCAACTGAATTTAATGATTTTAAAATAATTGGCAATTTCTGCTTTAAAATGCCTTGAAAAATATTTTTTTCAACAGGAAGTGAAGGTATGTATAAAGTACCGGATTGGTAACCGGTTAATACAGGCTTTTTAGAGCCTCCTTTAAAAATAATTCTAGTCATTAAAGTGCTGTGGGTGAGATCATAAGAATTTATAAGAAAATTTAATGCTTTGCCGATTCTTCCCTTGGGGAGATTTTTCCTTAACATTGATATGGCATAAAGGTTTCTTTTAGTATAAAAATCTTCAACAAAATAAACCCCATGGGATGATTTTGGCTGTCTTGTATTATAGCCGTCTGGTATAGGATTGTTTATAAAATCTAAATCAAATTGCAGTTTTGAAATTTTTTCAATAATTTTAAAATCTTCTTTGTCTGGACATTTTTCATATCTTTTACCTTTTAGTGAGTAGTTTATAAGTACAGGTATTTGTTTAGCTTTTTTTACAGGTTTTTGGCTTGTTTGTGAATATTGTGATACCCATGCTCTGTTTAACTGCTTTTTTAAATGTTTAGCCCCACAGTTTTGGCATTCAATTTCTTTTTTTAATTTATTATTTTCGTGATCTAATGCTTGATCCCAAAAAACTATTTCAGAACCGCAATTTGAGCAGATAAAAACATCTGACCATATTGTATAATTAATTTTGCCTTTTGATTTTTTGTCTGAATGAAGGGTTTCATAAATCCAGCCAATTTCTTTTTCCAGCTCATAAATAAGGGTTTTGGACTCATCTTCAAAAATTTTAGTATTAACAGGGGAGTTAAAATTATAGGCTATAAAAGCAGCCGATGGAGAAAGATCATTTAATAGAGCTTTTCTTGGCCCTAATTTAGAAAAAGGAATCCATTGTTTTGATTTTTGATTTTCATCTAATTTAAAAATAATTCCATTTTTATCTACTTTATATCCAAGAGATTCTACTGTTGACTGGTCACCGCACAATTGTGCAGCTACGCCTGTCATTCCTGTGCCGCAAAATCCGTCAAAAACAATGTCTCCAGGTTGTGTATAGTGAAGTATATAACGCATAATAGCTTTGTGTGGAACTTTGGTATGATATGAATGTGCATCATAAAAAATTCCGCTTCTTTTTTCGCCTACATTAGCTGCAAATGGTTCTCTATAGTATGGTTTATTTAGTGTATCTGGATTTATTATTTTTTCATTTTCCCATTGTTCAATAAAGTCATTAAGCCATGGATTTGGACAGGCAGTATAATACGGGGGATCACTTAGATCTAAAATATTTTCATCACAGCCTATTGGAAAACCTTCAATTTTTTTAAATTCAGGGTCTTTGAGCTTTTTTGCAAGAAGGTCTGTAAAGTATTTTCGTCTTTCATCATCATTTGAAAATTTTTTACCTAAACAAGTAATTTTTCCAAATTTATTTGTTAGGTTTTTTGAGTTTTTATGATCATGTTTTAAGGGCATTAAAATTACTCCAAAACAATTTTTATTTTATCCGGGTTTTTATTTTTTGTCATATAGTCTGCATAGTCGCAGACTGCTTGTTTAAATTCATCTGAGGAAACAGGGCCAATATCCGAAATTTTTGCTAAAAAATCTGCCTTTTTTATAATTGTTTTTTGTATATCTTTAAAAATTTTATTTATTATTTCAATAAATTCATCATCTATATCATCTGGCAGTTTTTCAGATTCAATAAACTCCATTACTATTTTTTGTTCTTTTTTTAAAATAAGTTTATTCATTTTTGAAAGAGTTGTTGGATTTTTTAAAATATTTAGCAAAAATAAGGTCCATTTTTTTAGAATTTGGTCTTGTTCAAAATCAAGCTGTTTTATTTTATCTGCTTTAGAAATTATATTTTCAGAAATGGGATGAAACTGACAAAAAGGACATACAGGCACTGATTCAAGATTTTGTTTTGTAAGCTTAAAGCAGGTTTTAAGCGAGTTAATACTTTTTTTAAAATCAATCAGCTGATTTTTTGGCAAAAGGTCTATTTGTGAAAGTTTTAAAATTTTTTTAAATCGTTTGTTTTTAAGCAAATTATTTTTTAGCTTGTTGTCATTGATGCTTAGCCTTGCTTTTGAATGAAGTTCCATATAATGGTCAATATATTCATTTTTAAGTTGTTTAAGTTTTAATTTTATATTTTTTGATTGATTTTCAAGTTCTTCCGGGTTTGAGTTTTCAACTATTTCTAAAATATTTGAACGGGTTTTTTTAATTTGTTTTGTCCATTTATGACTTGGTGGCAGTACTCCCTGAGCAGTTGAGAACCATAGAATTTCAAATTTATGTACCTTAATAAATTTATCTAAGAAATTCAGATTATCCAAAAGATTTAAAGTTTCTTTATATGATTTAATTTCATCAGCATTGTATCTGAAGTTTTTTAATGTGTACGAATTTGTATAGGCTTGAATAGAATCAAAAAAATTTTTGGTTTTATTAAGGTTTAGCCGCTGATTTGAAAGTTTTGTTTTATCAATAAGACTTATTCCCCAGAAAAAAAGCCCATTATCCTGGATTTGCTGAGCCATAATTATTTTTTTTAAAATTATATCTGCTCTATTGTGCAATTCAGTAAATGATTCATCATTGTTTTTGATTAAAAGCTTAATTGTTTGTTGATTCATTCCAACAAGTTCAATTAAAGCCTTAATAGAATTTAAGTCCCATTCTTTTGGTTGTTCAAGATGATTAAATTCTATAAGTTGATTTATATTTGCTGATGCAAGCTCATTAAGACAGGATGAGTCAAATCTTTTGTCAAAAATGCAAAAAATAGTATCTCCAGATAAAACAAGAGCTGCAATCAATACAACAACCCATTCAGGTTCAAGTCTTGAATTGTAAGGGTCCATATATTCGTAACCGAAAAAGTTTTCAATTATTTCATTTCTATTAATTACTTGACCGTTTTTTTCTTTTAAAAGGTCAAGAATAAAGCTGGCATATCTGGATTTATAAGGATTTATTGTTTCCTCATGTAAAAGTTCCAATGCTTCAAGAACTGTTTTTGAAAGGCTTGTTTGTTCCTGTCCGCAAATAAAGGCAATTGCTTCTTGTGCAGCTTGTTTACGGATATTTTCTTTAATTATTTTTTTAAAATACGGATGATTTGGAGACTGTTGTTCAAAAAAAGAAGCAAAACATAAACCTGCAATTTTATTTATTGAATAATGAAAACTTTGGTTTTCATTATCCATTATAAGGTGTAAATCTTTTGTATTTATTTTATTGATCCAGGCACTTATTGATTTTTTTTCCCCTTGGTATGTTAGTTCAAAAGCATTTTTAATATGTTTTTCAAGCCATTGAATAAGTTCCTTAAGAAAAGAAGCAGCACATGATTCATATGCTAATTTTGCATGAGCACAAGAACTTTTGGAAAGTTCAGTTGCAGCACTGTAGCTTTTTAATAATTTTTGAAATTTAGTATTGGATTTATTTATCGGTTTTAAAGTAAAGAAAACTTCATTCTTAGATTTTTCGTTTTTAAAAGGCAGAGGATTATTTGGCTGAATAAAATAAATACAAAAATCCCTTTTAGGCAAAGATGTGGGTTTTTCATTTGGCGTGCCAAAAAACAGATAACCAGTGCGAACAGCTTTACGATGCGGCCAGACAAGTTCGTGGTGCCAGATTTTATAGCCTTTGATTAAAGTTGAATTTGCACATTGCATCAGGTTTTTTAAAGATTCAAAATAATAATTATCAAGCTCAGCAGGGCCTAAAGTGTCAGCTTTTTTTTCAATAAGTGCATCAAAATCATTTGTTTTTTCAATGTCAAGATAAAATTCACTGTTATTTGGATTGAAAGATATAAACTGGCCGCTGACTGTTTTATTTATCTCCCTAAGTATTGTTTCAACTAATGTTTCTAAGTCTTTGTCTGGTTCACTACTTTCAAATTCAGCAATTAAAGGATCAAACAGGCAAAGACTGTCCCGTAATTGCTTGGAGCTTATGCCTGATGGAGCATAAATATCTTTGGTTGTAAGGCGGTGAAATGACAAGGCATGGATTATTCTCAATGCTGTGGGCTTGTATTGACTGCGGATTTTATTTTCTATTTTTGATTCAAGAATCTGGCTTGCATCAATTATTTTTTTTATTTCAGGGATAGCTTTTAAATATGGATTTTGTTTTATGGTTGTCCAGTAATTGTCAAAGGCAACTAGACCCGGCTCATTTTCTGGAATATTTTTATTTAAAATCTGTTTTATTTCTATTGATAGTGTTTTTAGAATTTCACGTTTTTCAATAACAGATATTTTTTCAAAAATATCTATATAATAAGGATGAACCGGAAAAAGCTGGACAAATTCTTCCATGCGTTCATTAAGACTGTCATAATATTTTGCAAAAGGTTTTAGATGTTTTTCAATTTTTTTTTGCTGGTCATTTGTTTTTTTTAGCAATCTTTGGGAGACAACAAATTTAATATCGTTTCTTGCAATTTGTATTTGTTCGAATCTGTCTTTAACCCGATAAATACTTTGTGCTGCCAGACTAAATTTTTCATTCTCAAAAATAGTTTCCTGTAACCCTGCTATAAAGCGGAAACGTAGATTTTTGCAAATTTCACCAATTTCACGCATAAAATTTAGATCAAGTATCAATTCCTGATTTTTTCTTGTTTTCAGATAATCCAATAGTTCATCAACAACAAGCATAAGCCCGTGTTCTGGATATATTTTGCTGAATTTTTCCATCATGTCTTGAAAAGCTTGTTTGTGGCTTATAATTTTATTTTCATCAGGAAAATTAAAGTCTACGCCCATTTCTTTTAGATGAAATTGAATCTTAGCAGTAAGTATATCTCTTAAACTCATGGTAGAATAACCAATTTCAGTGCATATAACTTTAAATTTACCTGCAATTTTAATTGATTCAGCCTTTAGGGCTTTATGATTTAGATCTTCAAGAAAACAAGCATTAGAAGCAATACAGGAAATAACAGACATTAAATGTGATTTGCCTGTTCCGTAATTACCTACAATGAGGATTCCTTTATTATCGTCAGGGTTATTAAATTGCAGCTGTGGGATCAAAATATTTATTATGCGTTCAGCCATTTCATTTGAAACAACATATGTATTAACCAGATTGTAAGCCGCAGTTGATTCATGAATATCATTTATCTGAATTACGGATTCTATTGGATCAAATTGAACCAGTTCCTTGTATTTCATAATTGTGTGTACCTGTGTGCAAAATAAAATTGGTTTAATTTACAATAAATTTTGTTTTAAAAATTTGAAACGCTTAGTTCAGGCTTTATAAAACACCATAAAATAAAAGATATAAGTCCACATATGGAAGCAAGAGCTCCAATGTAGGTGATTTTATCGCTCCATCCAAGGGAAACTGCTGCAATTGAAAGAGCCCCTAAAATAAAATATGAAAAAATCATTAATGAGGAAGCAGTCCCTGTATCTTCTGTTACCTGTTCAAGGATGAGGTTGTTTGAGGGCGGGCGGCTTAATCCAAATGTATATGAAATAACAGCCATTGGTATTAGAAACTGAAAAGGACCCTGAAAAATTTTGAGAAGCATTAAAATTCCGCCAAAAACTCCCCCAAGTATTCCAGTATTAATAAGTTGAAATGTTCCTATTTTATATCCAAATCTTGCACATGTCATTGATCCAGCCATTACAGCAACTGCATTAAACCCAAAATAAACAGAAAACATGGTTTCACTGATATTGAAAACAGTAATATAAATATATGAAGATGCTGCAATAAAAGCAAAAATTGGCAGGCAGAGCATGGAAAAACATATGACTAAAACACTGAAATTTTTGTTTTTTATGACACTGCCAAAGCCAGTAGTCAGTTGAGTCAGGGAAACATTTTTTTTGTTTAAATTTGATTCTTTCATAAAAAACACAAAAATAATTGAGATAATACCAAATACTGCCTGTACAACAAAAATCCAGTGCCAGGTGAAATAAATAAGTACAAGGCTTCCAATCATTGGTGCAAGCATCGGAGCAAGTGCAATTATAACAGCAATATAGCTCAAGACTCTTTCCCTTTTGTTTGGAGGAAATCTGTCCTTTGCAATGGCAAGAGCGATTGTTGCAGCTGAAGCAGCACCAGCAGCCTGAAAAACTCTAGCGAAAATAAGCATGTATACATTAAATGACACTGCACATAAAAAACAGGAAACAATGTAAATTGAAATCCCTGCAATCAGGGGTGGTTTTCTGCCGTACTTATCTGACAAAGGACCGTAAATTAGAATAAAAATACAATAAACAGCAAAAAAAATCACAAGTGTAAGATTTACAAGATAAAGAGGCTGATTCCATATTCTTACAAGTGTAGGAAGAGCAGGAAGATACATGTCTGTTGCAAGGGGTGGAAAGGCTGTCAAAAGTGAAAGAAGCAAAATAAGTCTGATCATAAATAAATACTCTTTTTTAAAAATACAAATTTTGCAGCTCAAAATTGAGCTGAACTTTTCCTTTTAACTAAATTAAACTTTTATGTTAAGTTTTTTTTAAAAATAAATTGGCATTAAATTTTTTAACTTCTAAAAATTTTGGATTTATGATTTATAAACCTTTCTTTTTGCTTTTTGTTCAGTCCAAAAAAAATTTAATCTTTGGGATATTTATGTGTTTGGTGATTAAATTTTGAATCTAATTTTTAAATGGTTAAAAAGTCATTTTTTATTAACAACATTAATAAACAAAACACTTGGTTTGAGCTCAGCAATTAATTAAATTTAATATATAAAATATCAACAAATAAAAAAATTGAGAGTCCTTAAATTAAGGATGCAGGGAAATTTATACAATGTATAAGGCATTATTTTATAAAGAATGGATAAAATTAAAGGCAGCATTATTTTTATTGATAATTATTACTTTAATTACGTATTTGGTTTTTTATATTAATCTTAAAACATTAATAAAAGTTCAGGATGCATATACAATCTGGTATTTTGCTTCAGTCAAAGGAGCAATTTTTTATGATATTGTTAAATATCTTATTCCTTTTTCTGGCTTTATAATAGGCATTGCCCAGTTTTTTCCTGAAACCATGCAAAGAAAACTAAGACTCCTGTTTCATCTTCCAATTGATCATAATAAGTCCCTTGGCTTTATGGCTTTAATAGGATGTTTTTTTTTGTTTTTTTTGATTTTGATTAATTATTTTCTTTTGATTTTTATATTAAAAATTTATTTTCCTTTTGTAATTTTGCAAAGTGCCTTTATTACTTCACTTCCATGGTTTATTTCAGGTTTTGCTGCTTATTTTGGCATAATTCTTGTTTCAATTGAGCCTTCAATAAAAGGCAGACTTATTTATGGGTTTCATTGTTTTTTTTTGGTTTTAATTTTTTTTAAAGGCACTTTCCCAAATATGTACGAGAAATCAATAGGTTATTATTGGCTTTTAATTTTTATTTATATATTTACAATTTTTTACCCTGCCTTCAGGTTTAAGAGGGGCCTTGACTGATGCTTAAAATTTCGAGATTTTGTTTAATAGTTGTGCTTACAATTGTTTTTGTAATTTATATTGAACCAATGTTTAAAAAAATTTTTTATGAAAAAAAAACCGATCCTTCAATAAATTACAGCTCTGTTTTAAAAGGATTTGTTATTGCAGATTATAATGAAAATGCAGGAAAAAAGTTTTATGATTTAAATAATAATTTTTATTCAAGAATTGAATATCAAAAACTTCTTCCAATGATTTATTACAGGGATTTGTCAATATGGAAGTCTCTGCCTCAGAAAATTGACGGAATTGATATTAATTATAAAGAACTTGTGAAGTATAAGCAAATTTTAAGGATTAAGTCCCACGAGTTTGATTCTCCGGAAATTAATCTTTATCCTATGTATGAATCAGACTCTCTTTTTTCAAAAATTGAAAATCCTGACTCAATGTTTACAATAAAAAAATCAATAAAATTTATAAATGCAAACTCAAATAAAACAGATTTAAATCTGTCCCTAAAATTTACAAAAGCACTTCAAGATAATGGATTTAAGTTCCCTAGTAAACAAATTTTTGGAAACCCTGTCCCTAAAAAACCCTTTGATGAAGGTTATTTTATTGAGGACTCATCAGGCAGATTGTTTCATGTAAAAATGAAAAATAATAATCCTTTTGTTGCAGATACAAAAATCAAGCTTAAAAACAAAATTAAATACATAAAAATTCAGGAAAATGAGCTTAAAGAATATTACGGGGTATTAGTAACAAATAAAAATGAATTTTTTCTTATTACATACAATAATTATGAGCTTATAAAGCTTCCTTTAGAAATTGATAATATTAAAGGAATGTATTTTGTCCTTTTGTCTGATATTCTTAAAAATGTTGTAAAAATAAAAAATAACAATCAGATAAGCTGTTATGCTTTTGATAAAAATTATAAACTTATTGATTCCTATTCCATGTTTGCTCCAGGTTTTGATGAAAAAGCCAAAAAAATTTCAAATATATTTTTCCCTTTAACAATTTCTTTAGTGTCTTCAGACACCAGATATGTTGATTTTGATTTAAATTTCAGTATTTACGGTTTATTTACTTCAATACCTTTATTAATATTTTTTTTTCTTTTTTTAAGATTAAAAAATTTTAAGATTAGAGATCATATTTTTGATTGTCTTCTTATTTTTTTTACCGGTATATCAGGCTTTTTTGCTTTTTTAGCTGTTGGCGGATTTAAAAATATGAAATGCACAATTAAGGCCTAGTTTAATTGCCTTTGCTATTTAACTGCTGTACGAAAACGGGCTTATTTGTCCATTTAGGCGTCAGATTCAAAATTTAATCCTCAAAATACCAAATGTATTCCTGCAGTTAAATTTCTGATCTTTCTTGGAATGAACAAAAAATTCTCGTTTTCGGCCAATTACTAATTAATTTCAAAAATTATAATTTTAAAAGTTAAAAGTGGAATTTTTATTTTTCATTAGGAATATCTAATTTTTTTAGTTGACACTATTTTTAAAAGAATATATTAATATCACAACAATGATTAATAGGAGGTATTATGAATAAAACACTTATAGTTTATGGCTCTACTACTGGAAATACTGAAAATGCAGCTGAAATGATAGAAAAAATCCTTTCTTCAAAAGGTCTGGATGTTACATTAAAAGACGTATCTTTTATTACACCAAAAGAAACAATTGATTATGATTTTTTAATTATGGGTTCATCAACCTGGGGTGATGACGATATTGAACTTCAAGAGGATTTTGCAACTTTTTACGATGATTTGGATAAAGCCAAAATTTCTGGAAAAAAAGTTGCTGTTTTTGGATGCGGAGATTCTTCATATACATTTTTTTGTGGGGCTGTAGATGCAATTGAAGACAAAGTAAGAGAACTTGGCGGAGAGCTTGTTGTTGACTCACTAAAAATTGACGGCGATCCAGATGATGCAAAAAAGGAAATAGAAAGCTGGGCAGCTGAAATTGCAAATTTATAATAAGGAGATAAAAGTGACCAAACAACAGTCAAAGGTTATGAAATCTTTTCAAATAAAAACAATAACCAAACTAGGTCAGGGAACTTTTGATTCTATTGATTTAAAAAATCCAATCTTTTCAAGGTGGCTTGTAGGGTTTATGGCAGATAATAAAATTCCTTTTCAGGTAGTTCATCTTGGAGAAGGGGTAACAAGAATAATTAAATCAGGTTCTGTATGTCCGCATTGCCAGGGAAAAGGATTTGTTAATGTTGATCAGACCCCTGTCCATGTTGAAATACCAGAACATTTAAAAGACAGCCTTTGTTGTGATGGAAATAAAATTTGTTCATGCAAAGGCGGATGTGCAGATGGAGGCGAGTGTTGTAAGGCGAAGTCAAAAGCTGCATAATAATTTTAAGTACTCATAACTTTCTTTCCCTCTATATTAAAACGGCTGGGCAAATATGCCCGGCCGTTTTTTTATTTTATTTGGATTAAATTATTTCATTTATTGAAAAAAAATTAATTAAAGATTATTATATGACTTCAAGTCATTTAGAGTTTAATCAAAAATCATATAAATTAAAAAAGGGGGAGAAATGCTTCAGCAGGCTGAATACCTAAATCAATTTACTATTTCTTTTAATAAAGCAACAGGCGAAGAAATTGGGTCAACCCAAATTGATAGTATAGAAGATTTTAAAATTATAATTGAAAAAGCAAGGTCAGCCCAGAAACAATGGGAACTTGTTCCAGTTTCAAAAAGGGCGGCTATTATTAAAAAATTAAGTTATATTATCTGCGAAAGATGTGACGAGCTCGCAAAAACAATATCTGAAGACAACGGAAAAACAAGAGTAGATGCAATAATAACAGAAATTTTACCAACAGCCATGTCTGCTTCATATTATGCTAAAAAAGCAAAAAAATTTTTAAAAACAAGATATTTAAAGCCTGGAAGTGTATTGCTTGCCAATAAAATCAGCAGGATAAAAAGAGTTCCTTTTGGAGTATTGGGAATTATTTCTCCATGGAATTATCCTTTTGCAATTCCTTTTTCAGAGCTTGTTATGGGACTTCTTGCAGGAAATGCAGTTATTCTTAAAACAGCAGCAGAAACCCAGATGGTCGGCAAAATTTTAAAAGAAATTTTTGAAGAATCAGGCTTGCCTGAAAATGTATTTAATTATGTTAATATGCCCGGGAAAGTAGCCGGAGATGCTTTTCTTGAAAACGGCATAGACAAGCTTTTTTTTACAGGTTCTGTTCCTGTTGGGAAATATTTGATGGGAAAAGCAGCTGAAACACTTACTCCGGTCAGTCTTGAACTTGGAGGAAATGACGCAGCTCTTGTTTGTCCTGATTCAGATATAAAAAGAACAGTTGATGGAATAATCTGGGCTGGATTCCAAAATGCAGGGCAATCTTGTGGAGGAGTTGAAAGAGTTTATGTTCATGAGGATATTTATGATGCTTTTCTTGAAGAATTAAAAATAAAAATTGAAAGGCTAAGAATTGGCTGCGATGAAGATTTTAATGTTGACATTGGAGTGATGACAACAGAAAGACAGGTTGCAACAGTAAAAAGGCATATTGATGAAGCCCTTGAAAAAGGTGCTATTGTTTTTGCAAAAGCACAGTGTGCAGATGAAAATAAATGGAAGAATATTTTTTGCCCTTGTGTTTTAACAAATGTAAATCATGAAATGCTTGTGATGAAGGAAGAGAGTTTTGGGCCGGTAATTGGTGTAATGAAAGTAAAAGATATGGATGAAGCAATTTCTTATGCAAATGATTCAAATCTTGGGCTTAGTTCTTCAGTGTGGTCATCTAACAGGAAAAAAGCAATAAAAATTGCATCAAAAATTAAAGCCGGAGCTGTTACAATAAACGACCATCTTATGAGTCATGGACTTGCTGAAACTCCATGGGGAGGATTCAAGGAATCTGGAATAGGCAGAACTCACGGAGAAATCGGTTTTGCTGAAATGACAGAACCCCAGGTAATTGTAAATGACATTATGCCTTTTGTGAAAAGGGACATGTGGTGGCATCCACACAATAAAAAAGTATATAACGGCATAAAAGGAATTTTGGAATTGTTGTATGGAAAAGGAATTAGGAAAAGAATTTTGGGGCTATACAAAATGATTCTTTTGTTTCCCCGAACTTTTATAAGATAATAGTAATTTAATTTTTATATTTCGCATTATTTAAAAAATTATCTTTTTTTATACTTGCTCACAATCAAGCATTTGTGAGCAAGTATAAAATTTGGGGTATCTTATTTTGGTCCGACCACCTTGACCCTGTTCGATCCTTTGAGCATTTTGCCCGTCTGGTTCATGCCGGCAGGGTGTGATCCCATTTCCCTGTGCCGGAAAACTCCCGTCTTCGGAATTTTCCGGGATCAGGCACTTTATGATTGCTAGTCCCTATTGACCTGGCGGGGGCTTGCGCTGCCCTGCGTCGATGCCCATAAGCCCGTTGACTATTGGTGCATTGTTTACAGAAGCAGTGCCCCGGCCGACATATCTTAACTCCAGCACATAGGTTGTTTTATTTGACACTTCAAAAATAGGGGAAAAGGGATCCTTAGCCTCATAGAGGTTCCGATTCCCGACGGCTCTGCCCTTGGTAACGGTGATGGTAGATGCGTATCCGTTGGGAATATTGATCCTGTGTGAATCCGATTCCAGACTGCCGTTAATGAAATAGTAGGACCTGGTGCCGGGGTTGTAGGCTGTGACATTGTAGATCCCGGCATTGGCCTTGTTTATGGTAATTACCTCTCCGGCAGATGCCAGGGAAAGCACGGCAAAGGAAATCAGAACCGATGCCAGTGTCATCATTGGTATTCGTTTAATCATTTTGTCCTCCTGTTGCATTCGGTTTCACCTATATTTTAATCTGACATTTTTTTGTATTGGCAATTAGTAACGCAAGCTATGTGCCGCGATTGTCTAAAAAAACATCCCTGATTAAAATTGAGGCTTAATAAATAGCTATTTTATTTTTTTGTTAATTTTTTAGTTTCATCTGAACTAAGATATCTCCATTTACCCTCTTTAAGATTCCCAAGGTAAATTTCAGACATTCTGATTCTTATTAAATCCACAACTTTTTTATTTAATGTTTCAACCATTTTTCTGATTTGTCTGTTTCGGCCTTCTTTGAGCGTAAAACTTAAATATTCATTTTTTTTTCTTTTTTTTGAAACTTTTCTTGTTTTTCTTTTGTCAATTACAACACCATTAGAAAGAAGTTTTATTTCTTCATCTGTTAAAGGAATATTTGTTTTAACAAGATATTCCTTTTCATGGTCATAGGACGGGTGAGACAGTCTGTTGTGAAGCTCACCATCATTTGTAAGAAGAATCAATCCTCTTGAGTACATATCAAGTCTTCCAACGGGGTAGATTCTTTCTTTTACATCTATAAGATCAATTATGGTTTTTTTCCCTTTGTGACTGCAGCTTGAAACAAATCCTGGCGGTTTATTGAGCATAATGTAAACAGTCTTTTCTTCAAGACTGATTTTTTGACCGTTTACATAAACCATATCTTTTTCAGGATCAATTTTTGTTCCAAGGGATGCAGTCTCGTCATTGACCCTTACCTTGTTATCCAGAATAAGTTCTTCGGCCTTTCTTCTAGAGCAGTAACCTGAGTTTGCTATGAATTTCTGCAGTCTTACCTGTTCACTCATGATCTGTAATCAGCATTTATCTTAATATATTCATAGGAAAGATCACTTGTGATTATGTAATCTGAGCTTGTTCCTAAATTTAGATCTATTGTAATTTCAAAGGAATCTCTTTTCATTATTGCAGAGGCTTTATCTTCATTAATATGTCCAAGCCCAAAGCCTTTTTCCATCATGCACACATCTTCAAAATAAATATCTGTTTCATATGGATCAATTTCAGCTCCAGACCTTCCGGCAGCAGCAATTATTCGTCCCCAGTTTGGGTCTTGTCCAAAAAGTGCTGTTTTAAAAAGATTTGAATGAGCAACTGCATTTACAACTTTAAAGGCATCTTCATCTGATTTTGCATTTACAGCATTTATTCTTACAACTTTTGTTGTGCCTTCACCATCTCTTACTATTTCTCTTGCAAGAAAAATAAGAGCATTATCAAGAAGATTTTGAAAAGCAAAGGCTTTTTCGTGGGAATCAATTTTAACACCGGAAAGTCCGTTAGCCATGAGAAGAGCAGTGTCATTTGTGCTTGTATCACCGTCAACTGTGATTTTATTGAAACTTTTGTTAACTGCCTTTATAAGAAAATTTTTGATTGCATTTTCATCAATTTCTGCATCTGTCATAACATAACAAAGCATTGTTGCCATATCAGGCCTTATCATTCCAGCCCCTTTTGCTATTGCAAGAAGAGTTATCTCTTTTCCTTCAATTACTTCCTTTAAAACAATATTTTTTTTAAATTTGTCAGTTGTCATTATTGCATCTGTAAAATCTGTAAAATCTTCTTTTAAGTTTGATTTTAAGTTTTCAATATTTGAAATTATTTTTTCCACAGGAAGATTTTGTCCTATTACTCCGGTTGAAGAAACCTGAACATGTGAAAAATCAATCCCAAGGGATTTTGCGGTTTCTTTGACAATAAGTCTTGAGTTTTCAATCCCCTGTTTTCCTGTTGCACAATTTGCATTTCCGCTGTTTACAATTAGAGCAGAGCATTTTTTTGAAATTATGTTTTCCCTTGAAACTGTAACCGGAGCTGCAACAGCTTTATTTTTAGTAAAAACAGCTGCTGCATTTGAACAAATTTCAGAAACAATAAGACCAAGATCCTTTAAATTGTTCTTTTTTATTCCGCAGCTTATTCCGGCTGCTTTAAAACCTTTGCATTGTAGTTTTTCCATGATATTTTCCGTATTTGATTTTTTGTTTTATTTTGATATAACTTACATTTTTTTAAAAGCACTAATTGTACTTTTAATTTTTGGAATGGCAAGAAAATTTGAGGATTTAATATGAAAAAATTTGAAGGAACCTGTCCATACTGCAAGGGAAGGGTTGTTCTTAAAAGAAGCTGAAGAACTGCTTTTTTTTATTGCAAGGATTGCAAAACAAAATTTGAAAAAGAGAAAATGAAATTTTTTTTAAACGATGATGCAGAAGAAATTCTGGCTTTTCTACCAGTTGACAGGCTTTAGGTTTTTAAATTGCAGAAAAATTTTAAAATTACAATTGAATATGACGGTACAGATTTTCACGGCTGGCAGATTCAGCCAAAAGACAGAACAATCCAGGGAGAAATTGAAAAAGCCCTTTTAATAATGACAAACTCCCATGTTGAAGTACATGGTTCAGGAAGAACAGATGCCGGAGTCCATGCACTTAACCAGACTGCAAGTTTTTCATGTGATACAAAAATTCCTGCTGAAGCTTTTAAAAAAGGAATTAATTGTCTTATACCTGAAGGAATAGTTATTAAAGAGTGCATAGAAGTTCCCCTTGATTTCCATGCAAGATTTTCTGCAAAATCAAAAACTTATGAATACAGAATAATAAACAGTCATTTAAGGCCTGTAATCGGAAGAAATTATGTATGGCACCTCTGGAAGCCCCTTGATGTGGAAAAAATGAAAAAGGCAGCTTCCTTTATAAAGGGAAAACATGATTTCAAATCATTTGAAGCAGCAGGAAGCCCGAGAGCTCATACAATAAGAACAATATCTTATCTTGAAGTATATTATGACGGAAAGGAAAATATAAAAATTGAAGTAAGTGCAGACGGTTTTTTAAGGTATATGGTTCGAAACATTACAGGAACTCTTGCACAGGTTGGACTTGGAAAAATTTCTCCAGATGAGATTTATGAAATAATAGAAAAAAAAGACAGAGGAAGTGCAGGAATGACAGCACCGCCCCATGGACTTTTTTTAAAGGAAGTTATTTATTGATTCTTTCTATAAACTTATAACAGATAACTGAAACTGCATTACTAACATTCATAGATTTTTTGAAACCATACATTGGAATATGAATTTTTTTTGTACAACATGACAAAATTTTTTCACTTATTCCGTTTTCTTCATTTCCTGCGACAATTATTGAATTTTTTATGGGAACCCAGTCTGAAATATTTTGTGAATCCTTTCCTGTTTCAAGTGCGACTATTTCTTTTTTAGAATTTAAAAGCCATGAAACAGGGTCTTCTACAAAAATAAGTGGTATCCATCTATAAGTCCCCATTGAAGCTTTTTTAAGCTTTGGGTTTGAAATATCTATGTGTGAAGATGAATGATAAACACCTTTAAGACCAAAATTGTCTGCAATTCTTAAAATTGAGCCTATGTTATAAGGACTTCTTATTTCATCAATAAAAATTGAAAGATCAAAAAGGGGATTCCACTTAGTTTTTATTTGAGTTTTATTTTCCAGGTCATTTTCAGGGGGATTTATGGAATATGAAACATGAAATTCATAATAGCCTTTTAATTTTTCGTCGTCATTTAACCAGTTTCCCGGACAGAACCTGTCAAGCTCTGTCCAGGAATGAAAAATTTCATATTTTTTAAAAAAGTCTTTTGGCGTGTTTTTTTTCAGACACAGGTAAGCATAAGAGGCAATCAGCTCATGCTGTTTTTTTGAAGAAAGCTTTTGGAATTTTTCCTCATTTATTTCATCAGCAAACTTTGCCAGATTTGAGATTTTGTGTCTCAATCTCAACTCCTTTTACAAGGCAGATTTTTTCATCATCAAAAATCATTTTGCCGTCTTTAATCTGAAGCGGAGCATTCTTAAAATCATCAATACTTATTTCACTGTGATCTGTTTTTTGATTTTCAACTTCAACAAGATCTCCGATTTCAAATTTTGAGCCGTCAAGAATCTCCATTTTTTTCTTTTTCTTGCACACTAAAACCATTCCCTCAGACATTACACCCGAAAGATCGGCAGGTTTTAAATTTGCAAGAATAATAACCTTTTTGTTTTCAAGATCTTCTTTTGAATAGTGTTTTACAAGCCCTGCGGCAATGCTTCTTTTCTTTTCTTCGCCTGCATCAACAGTCAGGTGGTAAAGATGCTCTGCATTTGGATGATTTTTAACTTCAATAATTTTTGCAATTTTAAGCTGAAATTTTCCAAACTCAGGACTTTGTCCTGAAAACTTTTTCCTGAATTTTTCAGCAAGTGATGACTCAAGTTTTTGATGGATTATTTCAGGATCATTTATTTTATGTGAGTCAAGACCGCTGAATTTATTAATATCTTCCCATGAGGCATTTTCAATATTTAATATTGATAGAATTTTTCTGGAAGTGTCAGGCATATATGGAGAAATTCCAACGGCAATATTTCTTACAAGATATGCAAGTACAGATACTGTTGCATGTGCATGGTCTTTGTCGGTTTTAATTTTTTCCCATGGAACCATATCCTGGAAAAATTTGTTTCCTTTATTACCAAGAACAAGAATCTGTCTTACCGCTTCCCTTATTTTTACATTTTCAAGATGCTCGGTAATTTTATCAGCTTCCAAAGAGCATGTTTTTATAAATTCATTGTGCTCTTCAAATGAATTATAATCTCTTATTTCTCCGTCAAAATTCTTTTTTAAATATGTAAGAGTACGGTTTACAAGATTTCCAATATTGTCAATAAATTCGGAGTTTACCTTTTCTATGAAATCTGACCATGTAAAGTCAGAATCATTTCTTTCAGGCCTGTTTGCAAGAAGATAAAATCTCCACAGATCAATATCTATTCCGGTTTCCTTTACATCTGTTCCAAAAACTCCAACATTGTTTGATTTTGAGAATTTTGTATCTTCATAATTAAGATATTCTGTTGCATTTATATGATGTAATAGTGTCCAGTTTTTTCCTGTTCCAATAAGAGATGAGGGAAAAATTACTGTATGAAAGGGAATATTATCCTTTGCCATAAACTGATAAAGTTCTACATTTTCAGGGTTCTGCCACCAGTCTTTCCAGTCTTTCCTGTGCTTTACAGTCATGGAAATGTATCCGATCGGCGCATCAAACCACACATAAAAAACCTTGTTTTCATATCTTTTTTTAGGAACCGGAATTCCCCAGGACAAATCCCTTGTAATTGGTCTTGGCTGAAGTCCAAGATCAAGCCATGCTTTTGTGGTTTTTATTGCATTGTTTGTCCATTTTCCTTTTTTGGAAGAACTTTGATACCAGGTTTCAAGCTTTTCCTGAAGTTTATCAAGTTTGAGGTAAAGATGGGATGTTTCCTTTAAAATAGGTCTGTTTCCGCAGATTTTGCATCTTGGTTCCTTTAAAAGCTCAGGCTCAAGAAGTTTTCCGCATTTATCACACTGATCTCCCCTTGCATCTTCATATCCGCAAAAAGGGCAGATTCCTTCAACATATCTGTCAGCAAGGAATATATTGTCATGTTCGCAAAAAGACCTTTTGGTTGTCTGCTCTGTAATCAGATTGTTTTTTTCAAGATCAAGAAAAATTTCCTGGGCAGTCTGTGTCTGCTCAGGTGTTGAGGTTCTGTCAAAAATATCAAATGATATGTTAAAATTTTTGTAAATTTGTTTGTGTATTGCATGATATTTGTCACAGATTTCTCTTGGAGTGAGTCCTTCTTCCCTTGCCTTGTTTTCAGTTGCTGTACCGTATTCGTCTGTACCGCATACATAAAGAGTTTCATAACCTCTAAGTCTGCAAAATCTTGCATAAACATCAGCTGAAAGAACGCAGCCGATAATATTTCCAAGATGGGGTACATTATTTACATAGGGAAGAGCGGATGTAATAAGCTTTTTCATAATATATTCCTGAAACTGATTTGTTTTGTGTTTATAAAATTTATATCAATATTAACTAAAAACCGGTTCTATTTTAGATAAACCGGTTTTTTTTATCATTATAGATTGTGTTTTGCAAACTATATAGTGATTGGCCGAAAATGAGGATTTTGTTTCAGTTCATTGGAAAAGAAAAATTTAATCTTTAGTATACATTGAGCATTAAGTTTTTTTCAGATTTAGCCAGAACATCTTCATTTGGATATGACAGAGAAAAGAGCGTTCCGTCAAAATCTTTTATTGTTAAATACTCTGCCTGAAAAAGCATTGGCTTGAGCTGAATAGTTGAGTAGAGTTTTTCGGGATCTGAATTGTTAATTTTGATATCAGGATCAATTTTTAAAATTCGGTTTACTGCTTCTCCAATAATTTCCAGCTCTCTTTCAACTGCCCTTTTTAAAAGCTTATTTTTTTCATATTCAAAAAAATTAAAATTATTATCAAGATAGTCATAAATTGAAGAGACAGACTCTTTTATATCAAATAAATACTTTTTAAGTTTATCCTGCATATACAATCTGCTTTGTATTTTCTACACTTTTTATAAAATAAGGATTTGAAAGAGAATTTTCAGTTACAAGATCAACCTTTCTTCCAAAAAGTTCTTCAAGCTCATAATGTAGTTTGAAGTAATTATCTGCGTATTCTTCAGCAGGTATGTTCCTGAACTTAATGAGTACATCTATGTCGCTTGAGGACGTAAAAATACCTGATGATGCAGAACCGAAAAGATACATTTTTTCTACATCATAAAGCTTGCAAAGATGCCAGAGCCTATCCATATTTTTTTTTACAAGTTCATCCATATCAGCTTCAATACCATAAATAATTAGGTTTCCATAAGTATCATAAATAATAGTACAATAATTTAATAAACAAAAGGGATTTAAAACCTTTCTGAAGCTTTGCTACAAAATTGCAGCCAGCTTAAAACAGGTATCTTTGAAAAGTTTGTCGTGTGAGTTTTTGATATTGAAATCATTCATAATTAAAAATTATTCCTCAAATAAAATATCACTTACTTTCCTTTTTTCACTGTCAAATGATATCCCACATAAAATGGTTCTTATATTTTTATTTTCCCATTTTTTGGCATATTTCTAATATAAAGGCCTTTGAATAATTTTTTATTTTTTGAAAAAAGTTCATGAAGTGTTGAAACAGTCAGTGATTTTCCAAATTTTCTTAATCTTGATAAAAAATATGCCTTATCATTATCTAAAAGATTTAATATCCATTTTGTTTTATCTACATAGTTGCTGAACGAAAACGGCCTTTTTTGTCCATTTCGGCGTCAGATTAAAATTTAATCCTCAAAATACTCAATGTATTCCTGCGGTTAAATTTTTCATCTTCCTTGAACTGAACAAAAAATTCTCGTTTTCGGCCAATCACTACATATATAAAATTGCCGGTTCGTAATTTTTCAAAGGATGATGTGTTGAGTGCAAGTTTTTTCATGATATTTTTTTCTTATCAAGACTCAAGAAAAACAGCTTCCTTAAAATCCTCAATGGAATTGGTTTCATTAAGTTTTTTTTCAAGTTTAGCCAGAACATCAGCTTCATAAATATTTTTAATCATGGAAACAACTATTTTAGTTTCACTGCTCTGTCCAAATTTATCAAAAACTGCCAGTACAAGATTTATAGCCTGTTCAACACCTTCCTGTCGGCCTTCCTGTCTGCCTTCCAACCTTCCTTCCTGCCTCAATCTTTCAGCAATAGTCATAACCATATCCCCCTTATTTTGATCTACAGCATTTGAAACTATAGATTTTAAATCA
>Ga0265295_1003646_pt1 | contig 22027 bp, 15 predicted proteins | sample Munlansysbiofilm_FD_192503 | JGI IMG/M metagenome (GOLD analysis project Ga0265295, IMG submission 192503) | Leachate microbial communities from a municipal landfill in Southern Ontario, Canada - Methane capture system biofilm | ecosystem: Engineered > Solid waste > Landfill > Unclassified ...
TTTGAGTACCGTAACCGTACGTTGCGCCCAAAGACGCTCCGTAAAGAGAATTTGAGCTAAGCGTCATCTTCTCCTCCTGTTTTTGGCTTGGGAATTTCCCGATAGCAATCCTAACGCCAAAGCAGTAAACGGTGGGTAACACCGAAAAAGTTTTTACATGTAAGGGGATTTTGGATAGGAAAAACATCATTGCATAGAGAACTTAAGTACCAAATCGGTACAATCGTAATGCTCATTTAAGGAATATACCGTGTTACAAAAAATCGAATCATCAAAAACAAAGAACAAGAGAGCTTACGATGAATCATCAGTCTCATATGGTTGTCTACAGTGATGGCGAAATGAGCATCGAATATCGACGGTTCAGATGTCACCTCTAAATTATTGCAAAATGAAATATTTTTGAATATTCTGAAAAAAAATAAATAGACTTACAAAAAAAGAAGGCAAAAATGAGTAAAAGTATTATAAATGAGATGTGCATTTTAGATACATTCGAAGCTAAACCAATATTGAAATGGGCAGGGGGAAAAACTCAACTCTTAGCAGAATTACTTAAACGAATGCCATTAGAATATAATAACTACATAGAACCTTTCTTTGGTGGTGGTGCACTATTTTTTAAAGTCCGCCCTAAAAAAGCTATTTTGTCTGATATTAATCCTGAATTGGTTCATTTATACAATACAATTGCCTCAAATCCACATGAAGTCATTAACAATTTAAAAGATAACTTTTATAATGAAGAAGAATTTTTTTATAAAATGCGTGCAATAGATACTAGGACATTGACAGATACTATGAAAGCAGCAAGAACAATTTATCTTAACAAAACATGTTTTAACGGCTTGTATAGAGTGAATAAAAAAGGTCAATTTAATACGCCGTATGGAAAATATAAAAATCCAAATTTTTGTGATGAAGTCTCAATACTCGCAGCCTCTCAAGCTCTTCAAGGAACTATTTTCGAGCATATGAGTTATAAGGATACTTTGATCAAATATGCAAAAGCTGGTGATTTTATTTTTTTAGATCCGCCTTATTTACCAATTAGTGAATATTCTGATTTTAAACGTTATACCAAGGAAGGTTTTTATGAAGAAGATCAACAAGAATTAGCAACTATAGTAAAACAGTTATCAGAGGAAGGTTGCCATGTGCTTTTGACAAACTCCAATGCTCCTCTCGTATATGATTTATACAGTGACTTTGATATAAGCGTTATTCAAACAAAGCGCCATATTAATAGTAAAAGTAGTGGTAGAACAGGACAAGATGTTATTGTATCTGCACCTCCAAAGCGTAAGAAACTTGTCAACTTGGGTAGTTTTGATCTTCCTCTTCAAAATAAAAAATATCCAACGACAAGATATATGGGAAGCAAGCAATCTTTATTAAATCAAATCGCGGCGGCAACAAGTTCTTTCCACTTTGAAAGTGTTTTAGATTTATTTGGTGGTAGTGGTGTTGTAAGCTATATGTTTAAAACATTAGGGAAGCAAGTAATATCAAACGATTATATGGCGATGAATTATAAGCTCTCTGATTCGTTGATTTCCAATAAAGATATTAAATTGTCTGAATCTGATATAGAACTTCTCCTTCAAGGCGATTTAGATAACAATGGATTTATTTCAACGACATTCAAAGATATTTATTATACCGATGAAGAAAATGCTTTTATTGATTTAGTCAGAAATAATATCCCAAATTTAAAAGACAAAACAAAACAAAATATTGCTATGAGTGCACTTATCCGAGCATGTACTAAAAAGCGTCCCCGTGGTATTTTCACATACACTGGATTCCGTTATAACGATGGTCGAAAAGATTTACTTCTTAGTTTTGAAGATCAATTTAGAGCAGCTGTTAAAGTAATCAATAATGCAGTATTTGATAATGGCAAGGTAAATAAATCTCTCAATAAAGATGCAATGGATGTTAATGTTAAGGCTGATTTAGTCTATATAGACCCACCATATTTTAATCCGACGTCAGACAACGAATACGTGAGGCGTTATCATTTTGTTGAAGGTTTAGCAAAGAATTGGTATGGTGTCGAAATGCAATGGGAAACAAAAACGAAGAAATTTAAAAATTATCCAACACCATTTAGCACTAGAAATGGTGCTTATGATGCTTTTGATAAGTTGTTCAAAAAACATTCTAACAGTATTTTGGTTGTATCATATTCATCCAATTCATTTCCTACAAAAGATGAAATGATTGGGCTATTAGCTAAGTACAAGAAAGATGTTGAAGTTTTAGCTATAGAGTATAAATATTCATTTGGTAATCAAGGGCATAAAGTTAAAGATAATAAAAATAATGTACAAGAGTATATTTTCATAGGATATTAGTATGACGCTATGGAATTTTGGAAATACTACAGTTAGATCGCCTTTCCGATTACGTGATGGTTTAATTGCTATCTATAAAGCACAGATACAAGGTCATCTTCGTGGAAAAGATGAAGAAATAAGATTTAATCAAGTTCTTGCTGAATTTGGAATTATTGATGCCAAAGGTGATGATACTTATAGTATTGGTAGGAAATGGAGAGTCGCATTAACACAGCACGGTTTTTTGTACCCAAAACCAACCAAGAAAGATCAAGATAGTTTTTTATCAGAGCTTGGAGCTACAGATACTATAACACCAAATGGCTTTAGATTAATGCGAGCAGAAACAGTTTCTGGATGGCAAGAGTGCTTTTTACGTTCGATGGCTGCTTATACTATTCCTTCTTATGTTGAACCTAAAAAAGAAATTTCCGAATATTTTTCACCTCTTCGATTAGTTTTAGAGGTTATGTTAGGGTTGGAAAAAAAAGTTGGTGATAGTAAAGTAAATTTTCTTGAAATAGCATCAATAATTCAATGTCGTGTATCAACTAATGGCATTCAGAACATTGTTGATGAAATAATTGCACTTAGAATAGCTAGAGATGATTCAACGAGAAAAAAATATTTTGATCATACAGTGTATCAAGATTTGGCAAAACAATACAGTAAAGAAGCCCAGACTTTTAGAGATTATGCAGATGTAAATATTCGTTATTTAAAAGCAACAGGACTTTTTTACAGTAAAGGTCGAGGCATAGCATTGTCCGATGAAAAACGTGTACTCATTATTAAACTTATTGCAGACAATTTTAAATATAGTGATGATTTAAGTTATTTAAAGACTCTTACAAATGGTGCAAAACTTCCATTCGATAATCATGCTGATGCGATGGATGTCTTAAATGATCTTATTGGAAAGTTACACCAACGAGGTGAATATATTGATGTCTCAACAGAAAAACTCGATACTCCTTCTGATATAGCCATCATTAGACATACCATTGAAGATAAATTATTTAAATATAATGAAATTGATTATGCTAAGTCACAAGCATCACAGATAGATGAAATATTAATATATCTTGATCTTTTCGCTAATAATAAAATAAAACATGAATTAGATGATGGTACTAGCATAGAAATTCCTAGCACAGAGAAACCAGCATATTTGGAATGGATAATATGGCGTTCATTTTTAGCTATCAACTCTCTCACAAATATGCCTTGGGAAGCAAGAGGGTTTAAAGTAGACCAAGATTTTTTACCTATTGGCACAGCTTCTGGTGGTGCTCCTGATATGATTTTCGAATTTGAAGATATGGTAATTGTAGTTGAAGTAACGCTAACTACATCTTCAAGACAAGAAGCAGCAGAAGGTGAACCTGTTAGAAGACATGTCGCAAAATATGCTGAATCATTTGATGGGACAGACAAAAAAGTATTTGGATTATTTATTGCGATTAATATAGACACTAACACTGCTAATACATTTCGTCTTGGAGAGTGGTATTTGAAAGATGACAAAAAAATAAGTTTACACATTGTTCCAGTAGAACTGAATGATTTCAAACTTCTTTTAAATGCTTATCGATCGAATATTGCAAAAGTGAAGGATATTTTACGACCATTGATGCTGGAATGTAGGGTTGAAATCAATAGTGACGCTCCTCAATGGAAGAAAGCAATTTCAACTATTATTGCTAATCAAATAAAATCTTATAATCATGTAAATCCTTGAATAAAAATTAATCTGCAACACAAAATAATACTGAGAATTATCAAAATTAAAAAGAACCCCAACAAGTCATCGCATAATTTTTTACACACATGTCAAAGAAAAGTTTGAAACTTTTCTTTGACATGTAAGCATTTTCCACAACCTACTAAACCGCATAAAATTATGCATTGATACGCTTACATGTAACCGTCTGGAAACTCTTTCGTACTACGATTCGCTAAAACAGCGAAGGGGTTGTTATGCAAACAGGAATTCAAGGAGTTATTTGCGATTGGGCGGGGACGACGGTAGATTTCGGGTCGCTCTCTCCGGTTGCGGCGTTTGCCGAAGCGTTCGATCGTTTCGGGTTTAGCGTGAGTTTTGAAGAGATTCGGACGTTTATGGGAATGCTCAAATTTGACCATACCCAAGCGATTTTAGAGTTGACGAAAGAGCGTTTTTCGGAGCAGTTTGGACGCTTTCCGGACGAAAAGGACGCGCGAGCGATTTACGAATATTTTGAACCGGCACTTTTTGACGTTTTGGCAAGCCATAGCGTGCCGATCAAAGGTGCGGTGGAGTTTGCCGAAACGTTGAAAAAACGCTCGATAAAGCTTGGTTCTACGACGGGTTATACCGCTTCGATGATGGACGTCGTGACGCGCGAAGCGGCAAAACACGGTTACAAACCGGATTGTTACGTAACACCCTCAGCCTATCTTCCGGGGCGTCCGCACCCTTTTATGATCTACAAAAACGCCATCGAATTGGAAATCTATCCGTTAAGTTCCATCGTGAAAATCGGCGACACCCTAAGCGATATACGTGAGGGCTTAAACGCGGGATGTTGGAGCATCGGCGTGGCGTTAAGCGGCAACGAAACGGGCATCTCGCACGACGCGTACGAACACCTTCCCAAATCCGTTTTGGACGAAAAACGCCGCCAAGCGAAAGAGAAGTTGGAAAATGCCGGAGCGCACTACGTCATCGACGGTATTTGGGACGCGTTGGAGGTTCTTGAACGCATCGAAGAAAAGATCAAAAACGGAGAAAAACCATGCCGCATTCATGCCTAAATACGATCGATCCGACACTCATACCGGACAACCCATACCTTCTTTTAACGCCCGGTCCTTTAAGCACGAGTAAACGCGTTCGCGCGGCTTTACTGAAAGATTGGTGTACGTGGGACAAGGAGTACAACGACGTCGTGCAGGAGATTCGCTCCCGTTTGGTCGCTTTGGCGTCCAAAAGCGGTGCTTATACCGCCGTGTTGATGCAAGGAAGCGGCACGTTTAGCGTCGAGTCCGCCGTGACGACGCTCCTTCCGCCGATCGACGCGAAAGTGCTGGTCTTAACCAACGGCGCGTACGGCGAACGCATCGCGCAAATCGCTTCGTACGCCAAAATTCCGTGCCTTACATGTAACGTTGAAGAGACGACGACGTTTTCGCTCGAAGCCCTTGAACACCTGCTTTGCAACGATCCGTCCATCCGTGCCGTCGCCGTGGTGCATTGCGAGACGACGACGGGCATTTTAAACCCCATTGTCGAGATCGCGCGCATCGTTAAAGCGCACCGCAAACTGTTGATCGTCGATGCGATGAGCAGTTTCGGCGGCATCGAAATCGACCTTGACGCGTTGGACGCCGACGTGTTGATCTCAAGCTCCAACAAGTGCATTCAAGGCGTTCCGGGATTTGGCTTTATGCTCTTTAAAAAGACGACCTTGGCGACATGTCAGGGCAATGCGCGCTCTTTGAGCCTTGATGCGTACGAACAACACGCCATGATGCAACACCACGGCGGCAAATGGCGTTTTACGTCGCCAACCCACGTCGTGCGCGCTTTTGCCGAAGCTTTGTGCGAACTCGAAGACGAAGGCGGCGTCGCGGCGCGATATGAGCGTTACCGCACCAACCAACGCCTTTTGGTCGAAGGTATGGAAGCCTTGGGCTTTGAATGCGTGGTGGAGAAAGCCTTGCAAAGTCCTATTATTACGAGTTTTTACAGTCCAAAGAGCGCTTCGTACGACTTTCAGACCTTTTACGCGCGCCTCAAAGCAAAAGGCTTCGTGATTTACCCCGGGAAAGTCTCACATGTCGAAAGTTTTCGCATCGGCACGATCGGTCACGTTTTCCCCGAAGACATTACGCGCTTGCTCAAAGCGGTACAAGAGGCGATTTTTTGGTAATTCCTTATGCCATAGAGATCGGCTTTAGTTTCGTTTTTTTAGCATACTTTGCGCAACTCTACAAAATCTTTCGCACCAAACGAAGCGACGGGATCGCCTTAAACGGCTATCTCGTCACGTTTATCACGCTTTTGAGCTACATCGCGTGGGCAAAAAGCACGATCGGTACGGCGAAAATCTTGGAGCTTGGTTTGCACACGCTTACCTTTGCGTACATCTACAAACACGCGCGCCGCGTCGCTTTTTCCAAAAAAGATTTGGGCGTGTTTGCCGTAGCCTTGCTCGGCTCGTTCAACCTCATCGGCGGCATCGCGCAAGCGTACAAAAGTTACCGTGCCCTCTCCCCTCAAGACGTCAGCTTTTTACACTACGCCTTGATCTTCGTCGCCAATCTTTTTTTCTTACATGTAGCGTGGTATGAGCACGAGCGCACGGTCGTGTTTGTCGGACTTATCGTGACAAACGTCATTTACAGTTACATTCTTTTTCAAACGAGCAGGGCTATCGTTACCAAACGGTTACGGTAACCAAATTGTGGCGATCTCGCGTTAGGATGTCGCTACGATAATTTATACCCAAAGGGGAAACGATGGTACTCAAAAAAAGTATTTTGGCAGTGACGGGGTTAATGTTGGCGACGCACATGTTCGCAGCGAAAGAGAGCATCACGGTTTACACCGCGTTGGAGTCTGATCAAGTTAAGCCCTATTTAGAAGCTTTCAAAAAAGCGCAACCCGACATCGAAGTCAAAATCGTACGTGATTCCACGGGTATCATCACCGCTAAACTCCTTGCCGAAAAAGAAAATCCTCAAGCCGACGTCGTTTGGGGAACCGCCGCGACCAGTTTGGTACTCTTAGAGCAAAACGGTATGCTTGAGCCGTACGCACCCGCGGCACTCAAACACATCGACGCCAAATTCAAAGACACGAAAACACCTCCGGCATGGGTCGGCAACGACGTGTGGGGCAGTGCGATTTGCGTCAACGAAGTCGAAGCTAAAAAACAAAACCTACCGATTCCTACGAGTTGGGAAGATTTAACGAACCCCGTTTATAAAGGCAAAATCGTTATGCCCAATCCCGCAAGTTCGGGCACGGGCTTTTTAGACGTTACCGCTTGGCTTAAAATCTTCGGCGAACAAAAAGGCTGGGAGTATATGGACAAACTCCACGACAATATCGGTCAGTACACCCATTCAGGTTCCAAACCGTGCAAAATGGCGGCATCGGGCGAATTTCCCATCGGTATCAGCTTCGAATACCGCGCCGCTAAGTCTAAAAAAGAGGGCGCGCCGATTGCCGTCGTTTTCCCCAAAGAGGGTTTAGGCTGGGATTTGGAAGCCACGGCGATCATGAAAGGAACGAAAAACCTCAAAACCGCTAAAACCTTCGTCGACTGGGCAACGGGAGAAGACGCGAACAAACTTTACGCCGAAAACTTTGCCGTCGTCGCGTATCAAGGGCTTTCCAAACCGATTGAGTTTATCCCTTCCAACTACGCTTCGATGCTGATCGACAACGACTTTGCATGGTCGGCAAAAAACAGAGAGAGTATTCTCAAAGAGTGGTCTAAACGCTACGAATCCAAATCCGAACCCAAAAAATAACAGACGCTAACGGGGAATTTCTCCCCGATGCGTAAGGAAAAAACGTGTCCGATACGACGGCTCTTGCCATTTACAATGTTTCCAAACGCTTTGAAACCTTTCGCGCTCTTGAGGCGATTCATTTAGAAGTTAAAAAAGGTGAGTTGGTCTGCTTTTTAGGCCCTTCCGGTTGCGGGAAAACAACGCTGCTTCGCATTATCGCGGGGCTGGAGAGTTGCGATGAGGGCGAAATCGTCCAATACGGCAAAACCGTGACGCAACTTCCGCCTTCCAAACGCGACTACGGCATCGTCTTTCAAAGCTATGCCCTCTTTCCCAACCTTACCGTCGCGAAAAATATCGGGTACGGATTGCGCGAAAAAGGGATGGAAAAAAAGGAGACGAAAAAGCGCGTCAAAGAGCTTTTGGCGTTGGTGGGGCTGAGCGGTAGCGAAGAGAAATACCCCAGCGAACTCAGCGGCGGACAACAACAGCGCGTTGCTTTTGCCAGAGCCATCGCGACCAAACCCTCGTTGTTGTTGCTGGACGAGCCGCTTTCGGCATTAGACGCACGGGTGCGCGAACACCTGCGACAAGAGATTCGGGAACTGCAAAAAACCCTCGGCATTACGACGATCATGGTCACGCACGATCAAGAAGAAGCGTTAAGCATCGCCGACAAAATCGTCGTAATGAACCACGGCGTGATTGAGCAAATCGGAACGCCTTTAGAGATTTACCGCCATCCCAAAACGCTCTTCGTGGCGGATTTTATCGGTAAAATCAATCTTCTCAATGCCCTTTATCGAGGCGAAAATCTTTTTAGCGTCGGTAAGCTTTCGCTGAGCGTGCATCTGGAAGAAAACGCCCTACCCGTTGAAGATCAAGCCGCAAAACTGCTGATTCGTCCCGAAGACATTAAACTCTACGACGCCGAAGCGGAAAATATCATCGAAGGTATCGTGCTTAAGATGACGTTTTTAGGGAGCTTTTGCCGACTTTTCGTCTCGATTAACGGTTTATTGGAAAACGTTTTACTGCTCGACCTGCCGCACAAGCTTTTACTGCGCGACGCGATTCGTGAGCAAAGCCCGATCAAATTGGCGATCGCCCCTAAAGATATTCGCTATTTTCTAGAGCCGACGCATGCGTAGCGTTTGGGAGGACTCCAACCGTCTGGTTTTAAGCGCGCTCACGCTTTTGCTGACGCTTGGCTTGTGCGTGGTGATTTTAGCGCCTTTGGTTCAGATTTTGGCGCAAAGCTTTTTTGATGCGGCGCATCGATTTGTCTTTTTAGACAATTTCATCGACTACCTAACGCAAGAAAAATCCTTACGCCTCATTCGCAATTCCCTTTTCGTCGCTTTAACCAGCACGCTGATCGTCGTACCCTCGGCGTTTGGTTTTGCCTATGCGCTGATGCGTTCGCGCATGCCTTTGAAACCTCTCTTTCGCTATGTCGCGTTTTTGCCTTTGCTCGCTCCGTCCTTGCTTCCCGCCATTTCGTTCGTGTATCTTTTCGGACACCAAGGCTTTTTCAAACCGTGGATGGGCGGCAGTACGATTTACGGGGCGTGGGGCATCGTCTTGGGCGAATGTTTTTACGTTTTTCCGCATATCGTGATGATCTTTTTAAGCGCGCTTTCGCTCTCCGACGCACGGCTTTACGAAGCGGCACAAAGTATGGGTGCGAGCAGTTTGAAAAAATTTTTTACGATCACGCTTCCCGCACTCAAATACGCGCTCGTTTCGGCAACTTTGGTGAGTTTTACGCTCGTCGTTACCGACTTTGGCGTTCCTAAAGTTATCGGCGGCGATTTTAACGTTTTGGCGACGGAAATCTACAAACATGTCATCGGGCAGCAAAACTTTGCGCTCGGGGCGACCGTCGGCGTTTTACTGCTCGTTCCTTCCGTCGTTACGTTTATCGTAGATAGCTTCGTGCAACGCAAACAAAAGGCGGTTTTAGGCTCGAAATTCGTTCTTTACGTGCCCAAAAAAGCTCCGATTTTCGATACCGCGATGTTGATTTTTGCCCTTGTAATCGCCCTGTTTTTTCTCATCGTCTTAGGCGTTTCGTTCTTTGCTTCGTTCGTTAAATTTTGGCCTTACGATCTCAGCCTCGTTCTCAAACATTACGACTTTTCGTCGATGGACGGCGGCGGTTGGGATTCGTACTTTAACAGTCTTTCTTTGGCATTTTGGAGTGCTTTGCTCGGAACGATTGCGGTTTTTACGACCGCGTATGTTGTCGAACGCGGAAAGGTTTTCCCGCACTTACGCGCATTTTTAAAGCTTTTGGCTCTGCTTCCTATGGCAGTTCCGGGCTTGGTCTTGGGGCTTGGGTATATCTTTTTTTTCAACCACCCCGACAATCCCTTAAACGCGTTGTATCAAACGATGGGCATTTTGGTCGTGTGTACGGTCGCACACTTTTTTACCGCAAGCTTTATCACCGCAACGACGACGATCAAACAAATCGACGACGAATTTGAAGACGTCGCCGAGTCGATGGGTGTTGCCTGCTACGAAACGTTTTTCAAAGTCATCGTCCCGATCGCGACGCCTTCTATTTTGCACATCGCGCGTTACTTTTTCGTCAATGCGATGACCACGGTTTCCGCAGTCGTTTTTCTCTATGCGCCCTCCACGACGCTCGCATCGGTCGCGGTTTTAAATATGGACGACGCGGGAGACATCAGCTCCGCCGCGGCCATGGCAAGCTTGATCGTCGCCACCTCTCTTGGCATCACGCTTCTTTTCGACGCACTTTCGCATTTTGCACTGAAACAAAGCCAACAATGGCGCAAGACGCGTTAATTGGCTTACGAAACCTTACCCAAACCGATACCCGACCCCTGAAATCGTGATGAGCAATTGGGGTCGATTGGGGTCGATTTCGATCTTTTTACGTAGTTGATTGACAAACACTCGCAAGATTTTGGTATCGTTTTGATAGCCAACACCCCAGACATTTTTGAGGATTTGTGCATGGGTTAGCGCTTTACCGCTGTTTTGTATGAAAAATTTTAAAAGGCTAAATTCGAGTGGAGTGAGATGCAAAGGCACGTCCTCTAACCTAAATTCGCGTTTTTCAAGATCAAGTTCTAAGGTATCTACTTTTAACAATGGCGTACTCTCTTTTTTAAGAGCATGTCTGAGTGCAGAGTTAATGCGAGCAACAAGTTCACCTGTAAAAAAGGGTTTTACCACATAGTCATCCGCTCCAAGATTGAGTGAATCTACGATCTCTTGTTCGCTATTGCGTGCTGAAACAATAATAATGGGGATGTTGCTAAACTCACGTATTTTTTCTACAAAAAGCTTTCCATCACCATCAGGAAGCCCTAAATCTAACAAAATCAGATCGGGATTGAACTGAATCATGTGAGACATGCCCTCTTTTTGAGTGCCACACACTTTGAGTAAAAAAGCGTGCTCTTCAAGACTCACTTCTAAAAGCTTTTGGATCTGTTTATCGTCTTCGATGATCAAAATTTTATATCTCGGTTGTGACACTATTCTTCCTCTATGGGGATGTTAAACTCTACAAGGACACTATTTTCCACATTTCTTGCCCAAATGGTTCCACTGTGTGCTTCAACGATTTTTTTGCAGATAAAAAGCCCTAAACCACTGCCATTAATGTCATCGCTAATGCCTTTGATGCGGAAAAACTTTTCAAAGACCATTTTAAGATCTTCCTCACTGATGTGGCTGTCTTCATTCAAAACAAAAATTTTCCACCATGAACCCTCTTTTTGAAACCCTAAAGTGATGGCACTTCCGTGTTGCGAGTATTTAATCGCATTTTCCAAAAGATTGACAACCACGCGTTCTATCAAAACGCAATCCGCTTTAAAAATGCCCGATTCCTCTTCAATTTTGATGCTAAAATTGCGCTCTTTTAAGATATCTTCAAACTCCCTCGCCGCTTGCGAGAAGATGTCTGCGACATCACACCAATCTTTTTTAAGCACCACTTTATGGCTTTCAAAGCGTGCAGAATCTAGCAAATTGTTCATCAAGCGTTCCATCTTTTTTGCACTAAAAATGACTTGCGAGATGATAACGCGTTTTTTCTCATCCAACCACATCTCATCTGTTTTCAGCATCGAAATCATCCCTAAAATGGAGGCAAGCGGTGTTCGTAAATCATGTGAAATCGAACCGTACAGTGCATTTTTAAGCTCTTCGCGTGCTAATGTAATCGCATTTTTACTGTTTTTTTCAGAAAGGGATATACGCTCAAAAGAGACCGCCATGACACTGGTGACGGAGTCTAAAAACATCTTAAACTCCGTGTTCATCTCATCTTGTTTGATTTTAATCCCAAGGGCTCCATAAACGACATCGCGGCTTTGAATGGGGATATAGAGCATATCTGAAGCCAAAAAGGTATCCGTACCTGCCCCCGCTATTTTGCCGTTGTCCAAACACCAATCTAACACGGCTTTTTCGCTCGAAGAGATAAAAATGGCCTCTAATTTTTCAAACATCGCATCGTGTTTTTTACTGGAAAGTGGGCTTTGGGGATCATAATGTGCATAGAGTTTTAGCATGTCATCACTGTGACGACGTAAGAAAAAGAAGGTTTCCTTGCCGAGAGATTCGGCAATGAGAGGCATGGCTATTTTAATCACCTGTTTTATTTCAGACACCGCCGTTACCCTACGGCTCAGTTTATACAGTCGCCTCACCCTTTTTTCACGCTCTCGTATCACCTCACCAATCAGTTTTAACTTTTTTGCTTGTGATGAGATGAGATACGCCACAATAAAAAAGATGAAAAAACTCCACAAATGCGAGATATCTGTGACAACAAAGGTGTAAATCGGAGGCACAAAGAAGTAATTAAAAAGCCCAACACCCACAAACGTAATGAGCATGGACGTTTTCATATCGCCTCTGGAAGCAACGATCAACACAGGGATGAGAATGAGCAGTGCAACATTGAGAAGCTCCAAATAGTTCCTAAAAACGATACACCCAAACGTGATGATGCCTAGCAATCCCAAACCAAAAAGAGAGTGCCACAAAGGCATCTCCTCTTTTTGTGCTTCTTCTTCGATCGCATACGATTCTAAAGCCTGCTCTTTGGTCTTATTGATGTATGAAATAATGCAAAACTCATCGCCGGCATTGAGCAGTTCATCGGCAATATCCATGCGCCAGAATTTTCCTATAAAATTCTTTTTGCGTTTTGCCACAACGATGTGTGTTACAAACCGCGCTCTGGCATGTTTTAAAATCTCTTCACCCACATCTTGCCCTGAGACCGTATTGACCTCAGCGCCTAACTCTTCGGCTAAACGAATATTTTTAGCCAATTTTTCACGATTGTTGGTTGAAAAGTCATCGACATACAGCGCGATCCACTCCGCATTCATCTGCGAAGAGAGTCGCTTAGCATAGCGAATCAGATTGGCAGAAAATTCACTGCCGTCGATGCACACCATCACCTTTTCAACCGCTTCCCAGCGCTCCAGTTTATTCTCTTTATACAAGTCATAAACGTCTTTACTCACGCGTCCTGCGGCTTGTTTGAGCGCAATTTCCCTTAGGGCATTGATGTTACCCAGCTTGAAAAAGTTCATCAGCGCTTTTTCAACACTTTGGAGTTTGTAGATTTTCCCCTCTTTCAGTCGCTCAACCAATTTTTCAGGAGGAATGTCGATGATTTGGATTTTATCAACACGCTCTAAGATGCTATCGGGAACGGTTTCAGTGACCTTCACCCCCGTAATCTGCAATACCAAATCATTCAGACTCTCAAGATGTTGGACATTCATCGTGCTGTACACATCGATGCCATTGTCTAAGATCTCTAAAACATCTTGGTAACGCTTTTGATGTCGTGAGGTGGGTGCATTGCTGTGCGCCAACTCATCAATAAGCACCACATCGGGTTTGGCTTCCAAAATCGCATCGATATCGAGTTCATAGAGCGTACTTCCACGGTACACGATCTTTTTAGGAGCGATGGAGGGAATGCCTTGGGTTAAACGCTCTGTTTCAACGCGACCGTGCATCTCCACATAGCCAATGACCACACGCTTTCCACTTTTGAGCAGCTCTTTGGCATTGCGAAGCATGGTGTAGGTTTTGCCCACACCTGCTAAAGCTCCAAAGAAAAGGGTTAACTCACCCTTTTCACGTCTATTTTTGATCTCTTGAAGAACGGGATCACTCGTTTCTAAGACATCTTCATTCATGTTAAGGATTTAAAACTCCAAAGTGTTTATCTAGCGCACGATTTAAAAGAAGGACATTCACCCTCTCCTCGCCTATAAAACCCAAAAATTTTCGCTCAATATGTTGATTGACAAGCTCTAGCATTTGAACGTTGCCCACATGGCGCTCTTTCGCAAGGGTATTCACCTGATAAAGGGCTGCTAATTTCGAGATATGCGGGTCAAGTCCACTGCCTGAACTCATCAGCAAATCACTGGGAATGTCACTCTCGCCAAATCTTACATGTAAAGCTTCTTTACTGGCTTCTATTCTATCCAACAAAAGCTTGTTTGTCGGTGCTAAATTACTGCCACTTGAAGAGAGTGCGTCGTAGCCATCATCCCCTGCAGCCGAGGGTCTGCTGGTAAAATAGCCCTTTTTTGAAAAATTTTGACCGATCAGTTCTGAGCCTATCACCGCTCCATTTTCTTTCAGCAAAAGCCCCGAACTCTGAGAGGGAAAAACCCATGCCCCTAAATTGGTCACCACCAGAGGATAGATACCTCCGAGTAACACGGTCATAACTAAAAGCAATTTAACGGATTGAAGGAGTGTTTTCATGTGTCTACCTTTTACAAAAGATTCAGTGTTGCAAGCAACATATCAAGCAGTTTTATTCCCACAAACGGCGCGATAATGCCACCCAAACCATAAATAACCAAGTTTTTTCCCAGCACCACATCCGCGCCCAAAGCTTTATAGCCAACGCCAGAAATCGCCAGAGGAATCAGTGCGATGATAATCAACGCATTAAAAATAACTGCCGATAAAATCGCACTCTGGGGCGATGAGAGGTGCATGATGTTGAGCACTTCCATCTGCGGAAATGCCACGACAAAAAGTGCGGGAATGATCGCAAAGTATTTGGCAATGTCATTGGCTAAACTAAACGTTGTTAGCGCACCTCTGGTCATCAAAAGCTCTTTGCCTGTCTCAACCACTTCGATGAGTTTGGTTGGAGAGCTGTCCATATCCACCATATTGGCGGCTTCTTTCGCTGCTTGCGTTCCGCTGTTCATTGCAAGACCCACATCGGCTTGTGCAAGAGCTGGGGCGTCGTTGGTACCATCTCCCGTCATTGCAACGGTAAAACCCTCTTTTTGGTAGTTACGAATCAGCGCTATTTTGGTATCGGGTGTTGCTTCGGCGACAAAGTCATCCACGCCTGCTTCGGCGGCAATGGCGGCGGCTGTGATGGGGTTATCTCCTGTAATCATCACGGTTTTAATGCCCATACCTCTAAACTCGGCAAATTTCTCTTTGATGGAAGGCTTGATGATGTCTTTAAGATGAATCACGCCTAGCACGTTGCTTCCCTCGCAAACAACCAAAGGCGTGCCGCCTTTTTTACCGATTTGCGTACACATATCGTGTGCCTCTTTAGGAAATTTCCCACCCAATGCGGTGACAAATTTTTCAATGGCATCCACCGCCCCTTTGCGGTACTCCTTGCCATCAAGGTCAAGCCCGCTCATTCTCGTATAAGCGCTAAAAGGGATAAACTGGGCACTTTGTAGATTGGCTGGCTCTTTAGCACCATAATGATTTTGAGCCAAAGTAACCGTACTTTTCCCCTCTGGTGTGTCATCGCTGAGCGACGTTAAGAGTGCAGCATACGCCAAATTATCGATCTCCTTGATGTCAACGGGAAGAAAAACGCTTGCCATGCGATTACCAAAGGTGATCGTGCCTGTTTTATCGAGCAATAACACGTTGACATCCCCCGCTGCTTCTATGGCTTTACCGCTCATTGCCAAGACATTCTTTTTGAGCAATCTGTCCATTCCCGCAATACCAATAGCACTTAAAAGCCCGCCAATCGTTGTTGGAATTAAACAGACCAGAAGCGCAATAAGCGAGACAACAGAGATGTCTGCATTTACATGTAACGCCATCGGTTTGAGTGTCAACGTCACGACAAGAAAGATGGCGGTCAAGCCCATCAGTAAAATGGAGAGCGCAATTTCATTCGGACTTTTTTGCCTTTTAGCCCCTTCGATGAGGCTAATCATACGATCCAAAAAGGTCTCACCCGGATTTTTTGTGATCTTGATCGTAATCTCATCACTTAAAACAAGCGTTCCCCCTGTCACGGAGTTACGATCGCCGCCTGATTCACGAATGACAGGCGCAGATTCACCCGTGATGGCACTCTCATCAATGCTCGCGATGCCCTTAATGACCTCACCATCGCTAGGAATCACTTCACCCGCACTGACAACAACCACATCGCCTACGCGAAGGCTCTCGGAGCTGACCTTTCTTAGGCTACCATCCTCATTTAACTTATTGGCACTACCACTTTTTTTGCCCGAACGAAGAGCACTCGCTTGCGCTTTACCTCGTCCTTCGGCTAACGCTTCTGCAAAGTTGGCAAAAAGGACTGTGAAAAAGAGCCACGCAAAGACCCAAAATTCAAATCCCAAAAGAGGGATGTTGCCTTGAGCACTCTCATAAAACCATATAAAACCGGTAATAAACGTACCCAAATAGACCACAAAAATGATTGGATTTTTGAGCTGTTCTTTGGGTGTTAATTTTGCGATACACCCTTTAAGTGCGTCTTTAATAATGGTTTGGTTATAGCTAGAATTAGGTTGTTTTTTCATGTTCATTCCTTAAAAAGAGACGCGTTCAAGCATCATCAAATGCTCAATAACAGGGCCAAGTGCCAGTGAAGGGAAGAACGTGAGTGCTCCCGTTAACAAAATGGTTGCTACCAAAAGGGTGATGAAAAGTGTACTTTGAGTATTGAGTGTACCTTTACCAAACGGAACCACTTTCTTTCTCGCCAAACTTCCTGCAATAGCAAGCATGGGGATAATCACACCAAAACGTCCCACGAACATACAAAAAGCCAGCGCGTAGTTATAGTAAAGCGTATTACCACTTAGTCCCGCAAAAGCACTGCCATTGTTTCCACTGGCTGAACTGAAGGCATAAAGAATTTGAGAAAGCCCATGCGGTCCTGGATTGGAGATAGAACTGGTGGCATTCGGAATTAAAAGCGACAGTCCTGTAAAAAGAAGAATGCACAGACCTGGAAGCAACACGGCTATCACGGTATAGGTCATCTCTTTAGCTTCAATCTTTTTGCCCATGTACTCAGGCGTTCGACCTATCATCAGTCCTGCAATAAAAACACTTAATATGACATACGCCATCATGCCGTAAAAGCCTGCACCCACACCGCCGATGACGATCTCACCGAGCATCATCTGAATCATAGTCACCATGCCTGCTAGTGGAGTAAGGCTATCGTGCATACCATTAACCGCACCGCACGATGCCGCCGTAGTGGTTACTGCAAAAAGAGACGTTGAAGCAATGCCAAAGCGTACCTCTTTGCCCTCCATGGCGCTCTCTCCTACAATGCCCGAAATTTCAGGATTTCCAAATTTTTCTGAGACATAATGAGAGCCTAACATCAGCACAAAGAGCACAACCATCGCGATTAAGATAGAACGACCTTCGCCACTTTTTTGACTCATTTTTCCATAGACAAAAAGAATCGATACCGGTAAAAAAAGGATAGAAAAGGCTTCTGCAAAATTAGAAAGTGGGGTTGGGTTTTCAAAAGGGTGTGCTGAGTTAGCATTGAAAAAACCTCCACCATTGGTTCCTAATAGCTTAATCGCCTCTTGTGAAGCCACAGGGCCCATCGGAATGCTCTGATTGGCTCCTTCCAGTGTCACGGCGCTAATATAAGGAGCAAAGTTTTGAATAACGCCTTGAGAAATTAAAAAGAATGCATACGCAAGAGAAAGAGGGAGCAAAATATAAAGCGTTATGCGCACCAAATCTACCCAAAAATTTCCAATAGACTCCTTCTCTTTATCAATAAGTCCTCGCATGAAAGCAACGGCTACAGCGATACCCGTTGAAGCAGAGAGAAAATTTTGCACACTTAAAGCAAACATTTGAGAAAAATAACTCATCGTACTCTCACCGCTGTAATTTTGCCAGTTGGTATTGGTGACAAAACTGATTGCCGTATTGAACGCCAGCTCAAACGGGAGCGCTGGCAAACCTTGGGGATTGAGAGGTAAAAGATGTTGGCTCAGAAGCACCACGAGAACCAGTATGATGCCCGCACCGTTAAAAAGCATCAGTGCCAAAACGTACTTCTTCCAGCTCATCTCAAGCTGAGGGTTGATGCCACATAAGCGATAAAGACTATTTTCTATAGGTGATAGAAGTGGTGTTAAAACATTTTTCTCACCCACCAATACTTTGGTAAAGAACCCACTGTACGCTTTTGCTGTGCCTATGAGCAAGATCAAAAAGCTGATAAAAAGGGTTATATCTGCAACCATTATTTTCCTTTTTGGTAATTTAGGAAAATTATAGAACAGATAAACGTGGGGAAATATCTTGATTTGGGGTTAAAAGATAAGGATTTTGTTAGGATGTAAAAGAGGAAATTAAACGGCTTCCTCTTTTACATGTAAAGAGTTTTAATTACGTCTTGCGTACTCGTCATAACCAAATTGGCTTGTCACTTCGTAACGCCCATCTTTATGTAAAACCGCTAAATCAGGGAGTTTGACGCCGTTAAACGTTGTGTTTTTCACGATGGTATAGTGGATCATATCTTCAAAAATGAGCTTATCGCCAATACTCAGTGGTGCATCAAAACTGTAATCGCCCATGATGTCGCCGGCTAAACACGTCGGACCTCCAAGGCGGTACATGTAAGGTTTTTCGCCAACCTCTCCAGCTCCACGAATCGCGGCGCGATAAGGCATGGCAAGGGTGTCAGGCATATGTGCTTCGGCGGAAATGTCTAAAATAGCGATGTCGATGCCGTTGTGTACGATGTCTAAAACGCTTGCCACGAGTGGGCCTGTTTGCCACCCCACCGCTTCACCCGGCTCCAAATAAACCGTAATGCCGTTATAGCGCTCTCTAAAATCTTGGATCAGTGCGATGAGTTTTTCGACATCATATCCCTCACGTGTGATGTGATGCCCTCCTCCAAAGTTGACCCATTTCATGCGAGGAATTAAGCCTCCAAAGCGCGCTTCAAACCCTTTTAAGACCTCTTCTAAAGCACTCGCGTCTTGCTCACACAGCGCGTGAAAGTGAAGCCCTTCGATGCCCTCTAATTTGTCGTACTGCATATTCTCTTTCGTAATGCCCAAACGGCTGTAAAGACCGCAAGGATTGTATAAATCGACGGGGCTTGAAGAGACTTCGGGGTTGAGTCTCAGCCCACAACTGGTTTTACCCATGGCTTTATGCTTGTATTTTTCCCATTGGTTAAACGAGTTAAAGATAAGATGATCACTCAAAGCGATGACCTCGTCGATGTCTGCTTCTTTGTACGCAGGTGAATAGGTACACACCGAGCCTTTGAAAAATTCTTTGGCAAATTTGGCTTCGTGAAGTCCGCTACACGTACAGCCGCTTAAGTAGCGATCGACTAAAGGGGCTAGGGCTTTAAAAGCAAAGCCTTTAAGGGCAAGTAAGATGGTTGCACCTGAGCGTTTACTGACGTCGTTTAAAAGCTTTAGGTTTTGCTCTAAAAGTGCCTCCTCACAGACGTATGCGGGGGTTTGGATCTGATCGAGGATGGTCTCTATTGTGCTTATTTTTAACATTGTTTTCTCCAAAATTGACATCTTTAATGTAACATTTTTCCTCTTAATAAAGCCCTATATCTTTTTCAGAGCAAAATTCAGGCACAATTACGTTATTAAAAATACCGATACAAAAGAGAAGGAAATCTAATGAATGTTTTAAGTATTCGCGTCAAAACGCTGATGCTTTTTATTGCAGGAATATTCTTTGTTGCGGCAAGTTCCCTATGCGTCACGATTTATAAGTCTAACGCATTGGCAAAAGCTCAAGTCGCCGACGAACAAGAATTGATCTTGGAAACCAATAAAAACGAACTCAAGGCTTATACGATGATGGCGGAAAAGGCCATCGACGCCTTTTACAAAGCCTCCTCTTCGCAAGAGCAAATTGCCGCCAAAATTAAAAACGACGCCTTGACGTTCAAAAAAATTTTAGACGACATGTACAAAAATAACAAAGACAAGCTTTCCAAAGAAGAGCTTCGCACGATGCTCCTAAGCTTGATCGAGGGATACCGCTACAACAACGACGTGGGGTATTTTTACGCTTATACGACGGAGGGCATTAACGTCGTCCACCCGATCAACAAAGCGTTGGTCGGGAAAAATTTGATCGAGATGAAAGATAAAGAGGGAAACCTCGTCATCAAAGACTTGATTAAAGCCGCCAAAGAGGGAAGCGGCGTCACGCGTTTTATCTGGCCGCATCCGATCAGCAAAAAAGACGAACCCAAACTTTCGTACAATTTTTATTACGAGCCGCTTGATATCGTTATCGGAACGGGTGACTACGCTTCGGACATTAAGGCCTATTTTCAAACGCAAGCGATTAAACTCTTGCAAGAGCTTCGCTATGCGGGAGACGGCTATTTTTACGGTATTCAAAAAACCGATAAGGGCTATAGCTACGCATTTCACGGCGTCAATCACGACTGGATCGGCAAAGAGATTCCGATTGACGGGAAAGATTCTCAAGGGCGACCTTTTCGAAAACAAATCATCGAAGGAGCGACGGGATCGAAAGACGGAGCGTTTATTACGTACAACTTTATGAATCCGGAGACCAACAAAGACGAACCCAAACTGACGTACGCTAGGTACTATAAAGAGTGGGATTGGATATTGGTTTCGGGTGTTTACATCGGACACATCGATACGCACGTCGCACAAAAGAGCGATAAAATCAACGCCAACATCAACTCCATGATCTCCGATACGATCGTTCTTGGAAGTTTGATGGCATTGATAGCGATCGCTTGCATCTATTTTCTCATCAACTCCTTGATCGCCAAACCGCTCGTGAACCTCAAAATGACCGCCAATAACTTGGCTTCGGGGGACGGCGATTTGACCAAACAACTCGAAGTCAAACACCGCGACGAAATCGGCGAAGCCTCTTTGGAAATCAACCATTTCATCGAAAAAGTACGTTCAACCATCGCGCTTGCTAAAAATACGAGCAGCGAAAACGCCTCCATCGCGCACGAACTCTCCGCAACGACCTTACAAGTCGGCAAACGCGTCGAAGAATCTTCGCTGATTATCGCTCAAGCAACCGACATGTCAAGTGCGACCAAAAAAGAGATCGTTACTTCCGTCGATGAAGCGAAAACCTCCAAAGAAGAGATCGTCAAAGCCAACCTTGAACTCCAAACCGCACGCGGTTTTATCCAAGACTTGGGAGATCGCGTAGAGAACAGCGCAGCGATCGAAATGGATCTCGCAAACAAAATTCAACAATTAAGCAATGACGCCGAACAAGTCAAAAGCATTTTAACCGTTATCAGCGATATTGCCGATCAAACCAATCTTTTAGCACTGAACGCCGCCATCGAAGCCGCACGCGCGGGCGAACACGGACGTGGCTTTGCCGTCGTTGCCGATGAAGTGCGAAAACTCGCCGAGCGAACGCAAAAAAGCCTTTTGGAGATTAATGCGACCATTAACGTCATCGTTCAAGCCATTAACGACAGTAGCGAACAGATGAATCGCAACTCCAAAGAGATCCAAGAACTCAACCGCGTCGCGAACGACGTCGAAGCCAAAATAAACCAAACGGTCGAGCGTATGAATACGGCAACCCGCCTTAACGAAAAAACGGTCAACGACTACATCCGCACCGGCGAGCAAATCGACACCATCGTCGTCAAAATCGAAGAGATTAACACGCTCGCCAACCAAAATACGCGAAGCGTCGAAGAGATCGCGGGAGCCAGTGAGCACCTCAACGACCTCACCGAGAAACTCAACGCCATTTTAAGTAAATTTAGAACGTGATAAGAAGCCCTGTATTAGGGCTTCTTATCAATCAATTTTATATCTTTCCTTATCTAATTCAATTTGAGCTAAAACCTCTTCAACACTTTA
>Ga0265295_1003647_pt1 | contig 22022 bp, 19 predicted proteins | sample Munlansysbiofilm_FD_192503 | JGI IMG/M metagenome (GOLD analysis project Ga0265295, IMG submission 192503) | Leachate microbial communities from a municipal landfill in Southern Ontario, Canada - Methane capture system biofilm | ecosystem: Engineered > Solid waste > Landfill > Unclassified ...
ATCAAAAAACGAGTGCCATCAAGCTTGTATGCGTGAGGAGCATTCCCAGCAATATGAAGAATATCAAATCACTAACTTGCTTTTCGCTCATTAACAATTATAATGTTAGTGATGCAAAATCATGTTAGTGAGAGGAAGCCATGGATGATCTTATGTTAAAGACAAAGCGATACCTGGAAGGTTCATTGGACCTTCTTGTAGAGATAAGTCCGATCGATTTGTCAGCAAAATTACCCTATCTTTACACAGAACATTACCGCTTTTATGAACTGATGCTAAATGAGGAAAACTACCTGTTGTTTGAGGGCAGAAAAGCGATATCAGGAAAAACTGTGGAAGTGCATTCCAAGGAACTTGAAAGAAGGTTTGGTTACAAAGCAGTATTTTTAAATGACCATATTAGCTCCAGTCTTAGACGCACGCTGGTGGAGCATCGTGTGGCCTTTATCATCCCTGATAATCAGATATATTTACCAAAATTGGGCATTTCTTTTAAGGAGCAATATCTCAAGAGAAGCAACAAAAAAGATAGACTGCGTCCTGCCACGCAGGTGATTCTGATTAGGGCTTTATTAAACAGAGAGCACCATCCTGTTACCGCTTCGGAATATGCTAAGCAAATTAGCTACACTGCCATGAGCATCTCCAGAGCGTTTAATGAACTGCTGGGACATGGCCTTATTACCCGAGCAGAGAATTGGAAAGAAAGACCTATCAACTGGCTTTATACAGGAAGAGAATTATGGGAAAAAGCCCTACCCTTGATGATTAATCCAGTGAGCAGATCCATCTGGGTTCAGTTTTCTCAAAAAGCATCATACTGTGTAGCAGGTATCTCAGCTCTTGCCAGGTATAGCATGATTGATGCAGATGACTTTGTAACATACGCTACAATCAGCACAATTGCTAAGAATAACATGAATATGATTAAGATTGATAAAGATGGGGGATCGACAGAACGTGCAAACAATTTACAGATCTGGCGATACGACCCCAAGCTGATCACCCAAAAAGATATAGTAGATCCTTTATCCTTATATTTAAGCTTAAAGGACAATCACGACGAGCGAGTCCAGATTTCGCTGGATAAAATGATGGGAGGTATTCAGTGGTAAGAGGATTGGATACATTTAGAAATCACTTTGCCGATTTTAAGGATAAATATGTCCTGATTGGTGGAGCTGCAAGCTCTGAACTTATGGCTCAATCAGGCTTAGAATTCAGGGCAACTGTTGATCTGGATATTGTGCTGATAGTTGAGGCTTTGACGCCAGATTTTGTGAGGGCATTTTGGGATTTTATTCGCCATGGGAAATATGGCAGCAGGTCTCAGAGCCAGAACGAAAGAAAGTACTATCGCTTTGAGAAACCCGAAGCTGAAAACTATCCTAAATGTATTGAACTATTTTCCAGAATTCCAGACGGGATCAGCTTCGAAGGGCAAGGCACTTTTACGCCAATTCCTGTAGAAGAAGATCTGTCGTCTTTGTCTGCGATTCTACTTGATGATGATTATTATCCATTGATCATGAAAGGCAAAATAGATATTGACGGATTGTCCTGTTTAAAGGCAGAGTATATCATCATCCTAAAAGCCAAGGCCTGGCTGGATATGACAAAACGGAAGGAAAACGGAGAGAGGATAGACTCCAAGAATATAAAAAAACATAAGAGTGATATTTTCTGGTTGTTTCCCGTGCTCGAACCTGATCTGAAGATAGAGCTTCCGGAGTCTGTAAAAGCAGACCTTGCCGAGTACTTTGATGTCTTAGAAAAAGACACCACAATAAACCTTGCAAATTATAAAATTAGACGGATCAATCTACAGGAAATAGTAAGTAGATTCAAGCAACTCTATGACCTTAGATGATTATGCGCTAGCTATCGATCCTCCGCGTCAGGATATTTCTGCCGCACCCCCTCCACCGTTTCCCGGATGGACAGGAAGACCTCGATCAGTTCGGGATCAAACTGGCTACCGGCAGAACGCTCTAATTCCGCAAACACGTCATCCTGCGTCCAGGGCTCTTTGTAAGAACGCCGGCTGGACAGCGCATCGTAAACATCGGCAATAGCCACGATTCTGGCCCAGAGGGGTGCTTCTTCTCCGGCTTTGCCCAGAGCTCTGCCATTGGGCAAGGTTTTATCCGGCAGCGGTTTACCATCTGTCATGCTGATATATCCGGGATAACCGCATCCGTCCCAGCGTTCGTGGTGGCCGATGGCAATCTCCTGGGACATAGTATCCAGCTCGGAGGCGGAATCGTTGAACAAAAGCGCACCGATATAGGGATGGGTTTTCATGGTATCATATTCTTCATCGCTCAATTTACCCGGCTTTTTGAGGATGGCATCGGCTATCCCCACCTTCCCCACGTCATGCAGCATGGCCGCTACCCTGAGCAGGTCTTTATTGTGCTGCAGATCTGTTTCCGGAATCTCGTGCTTTTGGGCCCAGGCTTCATAAATCTCGGCGGAATAAGCTCCCACCCTGTTTACGTGTGCCCCGGTTTCCTTGGGATCGCGCAATTCCGCCATGCTGATCATACGCAGGATGATATGGCGGGTCATATCGGCACGTTCCAAAGCGACGGCCGCAGTATTGGCAAAATAGTGGATAAAGGGGAGTTCTTCTTCGTTAAAAGCGATCACCTTGCCGTCAGCATCGAGGGCGTTAATCAGTTGCAGCACACCGATCACCTTGCCGCTGGTGGTCTTCATGGGAATGGTGAGCATGGAGCCAGTATGATAGTCCGTCTGCAGATCAAAAGTCGGATTGAAGCTATAGGGCAGAGACTTGTCCAGCTTGTAAACATCGTCAATATTCAGAGTAGCATTGTGATATGCGGCAAAACCGGCGATGGATTTCTCGTCTATGGGCATCCGGAAGGTGCTGTAGAGCAGCTTCTTGCCCAGGGGCAAAGCTTTTTGCTGCGTATCGTTCTGCGTATAGCTGAAGAGCAGTTCCTTGCCTTCGCATTTGTAGATGCTGCCGGCATCGCAATTGCTCAGCTTGCGGGCTTCGGTGAGAATCCGCTCCATCAGCATATCTGTATCTTTCATTTCGGTCATCATTTGCCCTAAGGCAATGACTCGCTTTAACATGGCCTTCTCTGTGTCCATGGCTCCCTTCCTGTAACTTATTTGTTTTATATTCAATCGTTTAAGATCACAATAACAATCTAAGGCATCTACCATGGTTTGCAAGTAGATGTCAAGCTCAATTCTTAATTAATCCAGTTTTACTCGACACGAGACGTGTCGAATCCAGCCCGCCAATTCTCCATTCTCAATCCTCCATTCTCAATTAATTCTACATCATACATTCTAAATTCTACATTAACCCCATCTTACTCGACACGAGACGCAAACGAATCCAGCACGCCAATTCTCCCTTCTCAATCCTCAATTCTCAATTAATTCTTGACATTTTCCCTATAGCCAAAAATCTGGCATACTGTATAAAAATGCAAAAGGAGAATCAATGAAGACCCTAACTCCCAGCCCAAGCGACATTATCCAAGCCTGGTATGTCGTAGATGCTACGGGTCAGCCTCTTGGTCGATTATCCACAAAGATTGCCACCATATTACGTGGTAAAAATAAGCCGTATTTTGCAACGAATTTGGACACCGGAGATTACGTAGTAGTGATCAACGCCGAAAAAGTTCGCGTGACCGGGCTCAAAGCCCTGCAAAAGGTTTACAAATCTTTTAGTGGATATCCCAGTGGACTGAAAGAAATCCCGTACGCCAAGATATTGGAAGAGCATCCAGAGCGTATTATCGAGCATGCTGTAAAAGGCATGATGCCGAAGAATACCTTGGGACGCGCAATGATGAAAAAACTAAAAGTTTACACAGGTAGCGAGCATCCCCATGCCGCACAAATGCCTGTGGAACTTACCTTGTAAGGAGACAGAAAAAGTATGCAAAATTTTGATGCCGTAGGAAGAAGAAAAGTTGCCACAGCCCGGGTACGTATTACCCCCGGCACCGGTAAACGCATCATCAACAAAGTGCAGATGAAGAAATACCTCCAGCGTGAAACTCTGGAAATGGTAGTGGAGCAGCCGCTTCAGACCGTAGGTCTTTCGGATAGTTTTGACGTGTATGTAAACGTTCGCGGCGGTGGCCTTTCGGGGCAAGCCGGAGCGATCCGTCTGGGCATCACCCGTGCACTTGTGGAATATGATGAGAAACTGAGACCAGTATTGAAAGCCCGTGGATTTCTCACCCGTGATCCCCGTATGGTAGAGCGCAAGAAATCCGGCCAACCGAAAGCCAGAAAGAAATTCCAATTCTCCAAACGTTAATCTTTAGGTTTTTGGGGGAGATATCCCCCTTCCAAAGATGATGAAAGCTTTCAATAAAGCCAAACTAAAACCTGGCAGAGATGCCAAAATAAACCACCAAAGCGAGTTGCAAGGCGGTGAGGGGAAATATGTCTCCTCTGAATTGCGTATATCCTTTGGCTGGAAATCTTAACCGTAGATTAGGAGAAATCTAATGTCCGTAGTATCTATGAAACAACTTCTGGAAGCTGGTGTCCATTTTGGTCATCAGACTTTCAAGTGGAATCCCAAGATGAAGAAGTATATCTTCATCAAACGCAATGGGATTCACATCATCGACCTCAAACAGACGGTCGATGCTATTAATGAGGCCTACCAATTTATCAAAGAAGTGGCGAGCCGTCAGGAATACGTCCTCTTTGTGGGTACCAAAAAACAGGCTCAAAGCGCTATCCAAGATGCCGCTGCCAAGTCTGGTGTATTTTACGTAAATCAACGCTGGTATGGCGGAATGCTCACCAATATGTCCACCATCCGCCAGAGCATCGAGAAGATGAAGTATTTCGAAGAAATCGAAGCCGATGGCACCCTGGACAGCTATACCAAGCTTGAAACACAAAGAATGAAACGCATGCACGATAAGATCGAGTTTTCTCTGGGAGGAATCCGTGAAATGGACGCCCTGCCTGGAGCTATCTTTGTGGTGGATACCGAATATGAAGATATCGCCATCCATGAAGCGCGCATCCTGGGCATCCCCATCGTGGCGATGGTGGATACAAATTGCGATCCCGATCTCATCGACTATGTGATCCCCTCCAATGATGACGCCACCCGCGCAATCACCCTGATTTCTGATATCATGGCTAATGCCGTGGTGGAAGGACGCGGCTTGGCCAGTGAAGGTGCCGATGGCCCTGAGGCTCCCAAAGAAGCCCAGGAAGCAGAAGGCGAAGAGCCTGTAGCTGAAGAAGAAGCACCTGTAGCAGCCCCAGCCGAAGAACCCGTAGCTGCTAAAATTGAAGAAAAAGTAGCTGCTGAACCTGAAGAGCCCGTAGCTGCTGAAAGTGAAGAAAAAGTAGCGGAAATCGCCGCGACTGAACAATAAGAACCTTAGCCTGCCTGCCGGAAGTTCCGGCAGGCAGCAATTTATCCACATAACAAGGAGTACAAAATGGCAGATATTACCGCAACCATGGTAAAAGAACTGCGCGATAGAACCGGAGTAGGCATGATGGAATGCCGCAAAGCTCTGATAGAAGCTGATGGCAATGTCGATAACGCCATCAAATTTCTGCGGGAACGCGGAATTTCCAAAGCTGAGTCCAAAAGCCAGCGCTCCACCAAAGAAGGCCTCATCTTTTCATACATCCATTTCAACGGCAAGATAGGAGTGCTGCTGGAGCTAAATTGCGAATCTGACTTTGTAGCCAGAACCGACGAATTCAAAGCCCTGGCCGAAGAGATCGCCCTGCAGATCGCAGCTATGAGCCCCTTGGCCATCACGGCCGGAGATATCGACCCCGAAATCATCGACCGCGAAAAAGAAATTGCCAGAAATAAAGCCCTCCTCGAGAAAAAGAAACCCGAAATCGTGGAAATGATCGTGGAAGGCAACATTAGAAAATATTGCAGCGAACACGCATTGATGGAGCAAAGCCTGATCAGCGATGAGAAAAGAACCATCAAAGATCTGCTCACCGAAGCCATCAGCAAAACTGGTGAGAATATCCAGATCGCCCGCTTTGTTCGTTACGCTTTAGGCGAATAAACCGCCTGCAACCGAAGATGAATAGCACTTTCAAACCTGAAAAGATCAATCGCCTGATGCTGAAACTCAGCGGCGAAATCCTGGCTGGAGCTGCCGGCTTTGGCTTTGATGACGAAGTCTGCGACCGGCTCACCGATGAGCTCATAGAGCTGAAAAACTTAGGCTATAGCATCGCTGTGGTTTTGGGCGGAGGCAATATCTTTAGGGGCGGAAGCTCCACCAATAAGAGCCTTTCCCGGGTGAGCCTGGATAATATCGGCATGCTGGCTACGATCCAAAATGCGCTGTACCTCAGCGAGATTTTGCTCTCAAAAGGCTGCGCTGCAGAAGTCTTTTCCAGCTTTATGCTGGATAAAGTAGCACCGCAGTACAGTGCGCCCAAGGTGCAAGCAGCCCTGTCCCAAGGCAAGATCTGCTTTGTGGCAGGAGGCACCGGCAATCCGTATTTTACCACGGATACCGCTGCGGTGCTCAGAGCGCTGGAGCTGAAGCTGGATATCGTGCTCAAAGCCACTAAGGTGGATGGGCTCTACGATGCAGATCCGATGCAAGACCCCAAGGCAAAATTCATCCAGGATGCCTCTTATCAGACCTGTCTGGAAGAGCGCCTTAGAGTGATGGACCTCAGTGCCTTCTCTCTGGCCGCGGAAAACTCCATGCCGATCAAGATCTTCAATATCCTGAAGCCACAAAACCTGAAAGCTGCCTTGCAGGATGCCTCTATAGGCACCTACATTCATCCCTAAAACCGAGGTAAATAATGCAAACACTGAAAGATACTACTAATGAGAAAATGCAGAAATCCTTTGAATCTCTCTTGCACAACTTCTCCAAAGTGCGCACGGGAAGGGCCAGCGCGTCTATTCTGGATGATATCAAAATCAACTATTATGGACAGCCCACGCCCATCAAACAACTCAGCAATATCTCGATCCCGGAAGCCAGAACGATAGTCGTTCAACCCTGGGACAAAACCACCCTGGCCGATATCGAAAAAGCCATCCTGGGTGCCAATATCGGCATCACCCCTGAAAATGATGGCAATCTGATCCGCCTGCCCTTTCAACCCTTGACCGAAGACAAACGCAAGGGAATCGTGAAAGAACTGAAAAAGCTGGGTGAAGACGCCCGTATAGCGGTTCGCAACAACCGCAGAGACGCCAATGACATCGCCAAAAAGATGCAGAAAGACAGCGAGATCAGCGAAGATGAAGAGACGAAGCTCCTCAAAGAGATTCAGGATATCACCGACGAATGGATCAAAAAGATCGATGAAGTAGAAAAGTCCAAAGAAAAAGAGATTATGGAAGTGTAATAAACACTAAACTTCCTTTAATTAAATACCGGCCCTCTTGCGAGAGCCGGTATTTTTGTAAGCTGAATCGGGAAGGAGTCTGTCGTCGCGTTAAAACGCTAAAACCTCAAAACGCTAAAACGCTGAAACCTCATTTCATCAAAATCATTTTACGGCTTTGTGAATAGTTCGGCAAGCTCAGGCGGTAGAAATAGATTCCGCTGGCTACATCGCGGCTTTGATCATCCGTTCCATCCCAGATAAAGTCATGGTTTCCGGCTTTTTGCACGCCGGGGGCATAGCTTCTTACCCGCTGACCTTTGAGGTTGAAGATCTCCAGCCTCACCTCCTCAGCCAGAGCCAAAGAGTATTTGATCGTAGTCTGGGGATTGAAGGGATTGGGGAAGTTCGGATACAAGACAGCCTCTGGCAGCCCGGGGACGCTCTGATCTTCGTTGGCTACAGCACTGCCGGTGACGAGGGTGATATTGTCCAGAGTCCAGCCCGGATCGGTAAGCTTATCATCTACGCTTTGATCGACCAGACGGAAGCGCAGATAGACGTTTTGTCCGGAGTAATCCTCAAGAGAGACGTATTCCTTCTGCCACCAATCGTGACGACCGGATTTGACGAATATCTGGGTCCACTCCGAGCCATCGGTAGAAACTTCCACGCTCACGGGGTCAAAATCCCACTCGGTCTGAAGGTGAGAATCAAAGTACAGCAGGGGTGCATTATCTGAAGGGACAAAGATGGGATTCACCGTTTTGATCCACACATCGCAATTTTGCACATAGTGCCCGAGTCCTCCCCAGCTATCGGTAATGGCGTGTCCAGAGGCGGCCAGCTCATCCTGCACCACCCAGGGGCCTTCTATCTCCCAGCCATCGGTGCCGTCTTCCCAATCTTCCGAAAAGAGAACTTCAATTGCGCTGAGATTAAAGGTCTGATGTTGGGTGCCTGGAACCAGAGTGATCTGCCCCAGATAGGGATAATAGCCTTCGGCAAAGATCTCGATGGGGTATTCGCCCTCATAGCCGTGATAAATATAATTTCCATCTATGAGCAGAGTATCCGCCTGAATGTCTTTGATGATCATGATAGCACTGATGTTTTCTTCTTTGCTGCGCACCGAGCCTTGCAGGATGGCAGGCTCTTTGGGGCTAAGCTGGGGATTGTGCTGAGTCCAGGATCCGTTGTTGACCGTAAGCCCAGTGTGAACATTGTCCCAATAGCCTTTTTTGCGGGTTTGCACGGTATAGCTTCCCGTGGGTAAGACTTTGTAATAGCGTCCAGTCTCAGGATTTGAAGTGCGGGGCACGAACCAGGGGGCATGACGCTCCTGGATGATGATCTCCGCTTCGATGGCTTCGCCTGTGGAGGCATCCTTGATATTACCGGTCAGCAGCGAACTTGAAGGCACCGCTGTGGAAAACATCAAGGCACGGTTCAAAAGCCACCAGACTCCTTGCTTGCAACGATCCAAAGTATCCAGCATCAAAGCTTCTTCCGGCTGCAGATCGAGGGTTCCCATTTCGATGAGCAATTGGATAGTTCCATACTGTTTGTACATCCAGTCATGAAAACAGCCTGTGCGGCTGGAATTGGGATAGAATTGGTAAGTGGCAGAGCCGGCTTGGTTTATGATCTGCGAGGCCACGCCCTGGGCGATGGATTTCGCAAAGAGAAAGTCAGGCGAAGGGCGCACATCCTTCCAATTAAAGGAGTAATACACCTTTTCAGAGAAGTTGCCGCTACGCGAGGAATGCCAGACGATGCTGTAGATAAATTTCTTCTCATCTGCCAGCCGTTTGATGGCCTGGACTTCGCTTTCGCTCATGGGCGCGGGCCCGCGATAATAGTCATAAACTTCCGTTCCACCAGGCTGCATCAGGGTATCGCCATGACACCAGTTAAAGTCAAAATTACGGTTGATATCCACGCCGTCATCGTCATAGCCCACCAGCGGGGAATAGTCAAAGATGCCGTTTCCGTTGTTATCTCTCTTGTTTTTGCGATAAGAGGTATCGAGATTGGCGGTCACCACATTGTGTCCTTCCGGATTCAGTGTAGGCACCCACCAGGAATCTAATTGATTGATCCACATGGAGTAGGGCATCTGATCCCGACGCTGCAGAATCTCTGTAATATTGCCAAGAGTGAGCTCTACGCCCATGATCTCTTCCGCATGCACCTGCCCCACAAAAAGCAGAGCGGGGCGTTGCCAGCTTCCCAGAACATCCGCGGAAATCTGCATGGCATAAATCGGGACTTCATCTTCCTGGCTATAGCCGATCAGGTGTACTTTGGCGATATCAGGATTCTGATCCTCCAATTGAAAGAGGATCGAAGTGATCTCATCATAGCTGTGGTAGCAGTCCGGCAAATCCGCGTTCAAAACAAAGGGGATCAAGACTGCAATCAAAAGTGCGAGCAAGCTCATTCGCATAAGGTCTCCAAGTATTCTATCATTTTATACTGCATTAGTATGCAATTTCCGCTCCAGTTCTGGGAACAATGTGTATTAAGGGTTTTAGCGTTTTAGCGTTTTAAGGTTTTAACGTTTTATGGTTTTAGCGTTTTAGGGTTTTAGCGTTTTAACGTTTTAAGGTTTTAAGGTTTTATCGTTTTAAGGTTTTAGCGTTTTAGGGTTCTCGAGCAGCAGAGCTATCCACCAATTCTCCATTCTCAATCCTCAATTCTCAATTAATTCTACATTCTACATCCTAAATTCTACATTAACCAAGGTATGCCTGAAGCAGCTTCAAAGTATTCTCAATCGCCTGTTTATGAGTGCGTTCATAGCCGTGGGAAGCGAAGACACCGGGGCCGATGAGGCCGTGTTTGATGTCATATCCAGCCCGCAGTGCACCTTCCACATCGGAGCCATAGAAGGGGTAGATATCCACACAGTATTGCAGTTTCAACTCTTTGGCCAGGCGGATCATGGCATCGGTCACATCCCAATCGTAGGGACCGCCGGAGTCTTTGGCGCAGATCGAAACGCAGTATTCATCCGTGCATAGATCATCGCCCACCGCGCCCATATCCACAGAAATCATCTCCACAGTGTCTGCGGGGAAACCGGAAGAGGCACCGTGTCCCACTTCTTCGTAGGTAGTAAAGAGGATGCTGACCTGGCGGGAAAGCTCGAGCTTGCCTTCGGAGCTCTGTTTGGCAAGGGCAAGCAAGATGCCGGCACTGGCTTTGTCGTCCAGATGGCGACTTTTGATGAATCCGGAGGGGGTATAGATGGTGCGGGGATCCAGCGAGATGAAGTCTCCCGCAGAAATGCCGAGAGCTAAGGTGTCTTTTTTGGATTTCACGATTTCATCCAGCACGATTTCCACGTTTTCATCGTCGCGTTTGCTCTGGCCGGTGTCCTTGTAAACATGCACGGAGGGGCCATTGATATAAACCGTTCCGGTATATTCTTTGCCATCTCTGGTATGGATGATCACGTTTTCGTTTTCGATGTTATTTTCGGGATAGCCACCGAGCTTGGTAAAACGCAGGCGGCCACTGGGTTTGATAGAGCGCACCATCGCGCCCAGGGTATCCAGATGGGCGGCCAGAACCAGGGGATTGCCCTCTCCTCCCAGGGTGGCCAAAACCGAGCCCTTGCGGGAAATTTGCGGCTGAAAGCCCAGCTTCGTAAGTTCCTTCTCCACCAGGGCGCTAACCTTTTTGGTAAAGCCGGTAGGACTGGGGGTCTTGCAGAGCTTCACAATCTGCTCGATAGCGTAATCTGTGTACTTCATTTTATCTCCGTATTTGATTAGTTATTTAAGTATATGCTGCCAAAGTCTGGGTATAGGTATCTTTGTTGCAGGCTATTATGGTTTCAAGATCAGGATCCGGAATCTGCTTTGCACTCTGGATAACGCGCTCCACCAGCGGATGAATATCGGTAAAGCGGATGGTCTCGGAAAGGAAAAGCTGCATAGCGGCCTCGGCGGCGGCATTCATGATGGTGGGCATGATACCGCCAGCCTGGGCCACTTGAAGGCCAAGATAATATAAGGGATAACGCCCCAAATCCAAAGCCTGAAAACTCAAATCCTGATGAGACAGCAGATCGGTCTGCACCAGATGCGAATTCCAGCGCTCTGGATAGCTCAGAGCATAGAGGATGGGCAGCTTCATATCTGGAGAGCTGAGTTGCGCAAGCAGCGAGCCATCAATGAACTGCACCAAAGAGTGAATCACGGACTGAGGATGCAGCAGCGCTTCGATCTGGGTGTAAGGCAGATCAAAGAGCCAATGCGCTTCCATCACTTCCAGAGCTTTGTTGAACATGGTGGCACTGTCCAAAGTGACTTTCGCGCCCATCTCCCAATTCGGGTGTTTTAAGGCCATAGCTGGAGTGATAGAGGCAAATTCATTTAGAGGCAAAGTGCGGAAAGCTCCGCCAGATGCGGTGATGATCAACTTCTTGACCTCGGAAAGGGGATGCTGACCCAGGGCTTGAAAGATGGCCGAATGCTCGCTATCCACCGGGATGATCTGGCCAGGCTGCTTCAGCTTCTGCACCAGGTGACCGCCCATAACCAGGGATTCTTTATTGGCCAAAGCCAGCTTCTTGCCGCGTTTCAAAATGGCAAAAGTAGCTTGGATCCCGCTGGAGCCGCCAATGGCATTTAGCCCGAGCTCATAATCTTCATTCTCCAGAAGGCGGATGAGCTCGCTTTCGCCAAAATAGAGCTTGAGCTGGGGGTATTGCTGCCGGATCTGCTTTTGCTGGGATAAATCCGTAATGCCGGTCAAAACTGCTGTTTGGACTCCGTGCCTGATTGCCAGAGGGCAAAGCTTCTGATAGCTATGATGTGCCGCTACAAAAGAGAGCTTTAAGCGGTCTTTCTGCTCAGACAAAACTTCAAAAAAGGAAGTCCCGATCGAGCCCGTAGCACCCAACAGGGCTATCTTCTTTACCATAAATAGCCCAGGGATATCTTCTGAGTGTAGCCCAAGCTGTCATAAGCCTTGGCCTTGAAGGCGTAAGTAAGGCCCAAGGCTTTGATATTCAGACCCAGACCGGCGGTAAAGCTATCCACATCGTAGCCAGCCATGAGGCTCAATTGCGGAATAATCCTGAGCATTAGCCCCGCATGCAGATCCGCACTCAGGCCTGAACTGCTGAGGTTTGAGGCCTCCCCACGTTCTTCGGGAAAAGCCTGGGCTCTGAGGGCCAGCAGCAGGGGAATCTCGTATTTCAGAAGTTCAAAACCGTAAGAGGCTTCCAGATCCAGATTCGGCAGAGCAATCTCATGTTCGCCGCTTTCCCAGAGGATTTGGGTGCCAAAGAAATCTCTGAGATTCACCCCCAGCGAGAGCCGGTCTCCAGGAGTCCACAGTGCGCCCAGATCCGCACCAAAGCCATATCCGCTGTGTTCGGCCAGATCGCGATAGGCAAACTTGGGTGAGATGCCCACAAAGATGCGTTCGGATAAGGGACGGGCAAAGCTGGCAGATACTATCAGATCCTGATTCGTCACGGTCTTCCAGACGTAAGGGCGATTGGCATTGCTGAGCTCTTCGTCCTCGTTTTCGAGCTTGGTAAGCTTGATCTTATCTATGGCTAAATGATTGATATTTATAGAGGTGGCCTTGCCCAAGCTGAGTGAAAGCTGATTTTGGCAGAGCAGGCCCTCAAAGTGTTCGCTGCGCATCAGCTCTATCCCGGCCCGGGATTCGTGAGCCAAAAGAGCCGGATTCCACCACCCTGCCGCAGGAGACATGGTGAAGCTCAGTCCGGTGCCTCCCATGGCCTGATTTGCCACACCAGGGCTGAAGCTGAAGATCTCCCCAGCATATTTGGTGGCTCCCAAGGGTGACAAAAGCACCAGGAGTAAAACGATGATCTGGATATATTTCATAATGATTCCTTAAGCTATAAGATAAAGCAAGAATAGAAAATGAAAAGAAAAAAGTGGTGGGCCCAGAGGGACTCGAACCCCCAACCATCCGGTTATGAGCCGGAAGCTCTACCAGCTGAGCTATAGGCCCCATCACTAAGTAGGGTTCTTTAGAATTCAGATGGGCTTTTTTGTCAAGCGGATTGTTTATTTTTAGAGTTTTAAGGTTTTAGGGTTTTAAGGTTTTGACGACTTGATAGCTTAGCTCCAATCAGGTAAACCGACAGATGTAATCCACTTGTTGCTTCGACAATTCAGTTTTCGAGCTTATATTCTTAATTTCTGATCCGTGTTGATCCGTTTAATCCGCCCCATCCCTGTGACTATTCAATAAACTACAGCACCAAAGTACTGCCCCCATAAAAATGGGGGGATGCCTGCAGCAAAAGATCTTGACAAAATTTAGTGCTGGATTTAAAAAGGCAGGAATCCACGAGGAGGAATAATGAGTATTTGCGATAACAAGACCAAGATCGTGTGCACGATAGGCCCAGCAACTGATTCTCTGGAAGTGATGATCCAGATGATCGAAGCTGGCATGAATATTGCCAGGCTAAACTATGCGCATGGGGATTTTGCTCATCATGCCAAAGTGGTCAAAAGGCTGCGTGCAGCAGCGCGGAAAGCTGGGGCAGATATCACGATCATGGCGGATTTACCAGGCCCCAAGATTCGCATTGGCTTGCTCAAACAAGAATCCATCATCCTGCATCCCAAGGATCAGATCATCCTCACCACAAAGCAGATTATCGGTGACTGGATTAAAATATCCGTCACCCTTCCCCAGCTACCCAAAGTGGTGCAGCCCAAGGATATCATCTTCCTGAATGATGGCTTGATCCAGCTCAAGGTGAGCAGCGTGAAGGGTGAGGAAATCTTTTGCGAGATCGTGGTGGGCGGAGAATTGCGCTCGAACAAAGGGCTCAATCTACCGGATACGGATTTGGGCATCAGTGCTTTCACAGATAGGGATGCTGAGTGTTTGCGCGCGGCTCTGGAAAGTGGCGTGGATGCCATTAGCCAGTCCTTTGTGAATGGCCCTGAGGACATCCTGGCAGTGAAAAAGGCCGCCCAGGAGCTGGGCTTTGATCCCTTTATTATTGCCAAAATGGAGCGTTCGGGCGCCTTGGGAAAGATCGATGCCATCCTGCGTGAAACGGATGGGATCATGATAGCCCGCGGAGATCTGGGCGTGGAGATTCCCATTGAGCGGCTGGCGATAGTGCAAAAAAGCTTGATCGCAAAGGCTAATCTCTGGGGTAAACCGGTGATCACAGCCACCCAAATGCTGGAATCAATGGTACGGAATCCCCGCCCCACCCGTGCCGAAGCTACGGACGTGGCAAACGCCGTTCTCGATGGCACCGATTGCCTGATGCTCTCTGAGGAATCCGCCATCGGAAAGTATCCCATCGACGCGATTCTGACCCTGGCCAGGATAGCAGCATATACCGAAACGCATAAAAATGAGGCCGGAATCAGCCACGCAATACCAGATCTGGATGGAGCAAACACCCCTCAGATCACAGATATCATAGCCGCAAACGTAGCCCACACCGTCAAGAAATTGAAGCCCGAACTGCTGATCGCACATACGGTTTCCGGACACACAGCCCGCATGATCTCAAGATTCAAACCCGCGACCTGGATCCTGGCAGTGAGTCTGGATCAAAACGCCTGTAGAGGCATGCAGTTTTCTTATGGTGTGAACCCCATCCTTTTGACCAAGCTCCCTAAAGACTGGAAGTCCTTTATTAAGAAGCAGATCACTTGCAGGGAGATCACACAAGGAATCGCTCTCTTGGTGGAGGTGCCCTCAGATGAACATCCAGATGCAAATCATCGGATCGAGATCATTAACGATCTGGCCAGGTTCTGCCAATAGGAGGGTGAAGCGTTTTAACGTTTTAACGTTTCAAGGTTTTAGCGTTTTAACGATTTAACGTTTTAACGTTTTAACGTTTTAACGTTTTAACGATTTAACGTTTTAACGATTTAACGTTTTAACGTCTAACGTTTTAACGTTTTAACGTTTTAACGATTTAACGTTTTAACGATTTAACGTTTTAACGTCTAACGTTTTAACGTTTTAACGTTTTAACGTTTTAACGTAGCGCAGGACGCCGTTCCTGCGGCACACCTGCTTCGCCCCTACTAAATAATCAAATAAATTATCAGACGAAATCCGTGTAAATCCGTCCTATCCGTAAAATCCGTGTGACTATTACTCTACACATTTCACCAGCTTTTTCTGCAGCCGGCTGCTGCGCTTTTGCACTTCGAAGATGAGCCTCGAATCCCGCATATAACGCCCTTCTTCTATCACCAGGATGTCTTGACTGAGCGATAGAGCCCCAGCAAAATCCTTCTGTCTTTCCAGGATTTTGGCGCATTCCAGCATAGAGGGAGGATGCCTCAGCTCTGCGGCAAGCTGGTAGGTGGCCAGAGCCTGTTCAATGTCCTTTTCTCTTTTGTAGATAGTGGCCAATTCATAGAGAACTTCGGTGTTGACGATGCCTTGAGCGAGCAGATCCTGCAAGATGCGTTTGGCGGTCTCCGGCTGCTGCTGGCTCAGATACAAGCGGGCCAGAGCATGATAATCTATGCGAGCATCCAGATTATTAACCGGCGGATAGTTACAGCTATCACAGATCAAAGTGAAAAGCGCGGCGGTATGCAGGATGTCGTCTTGATTGTGCACAAAGACACGTTTGATTAGCTTGGTTTCACCGGTGGCAAGATAGTGAAAATAGGTCTGAGGCACTTGTGCACCAGGCAGATCCAGCTCCTGATCCCGGATATGTCCCAAGACATAGTATTCGATGGTTTCCAGAGCGCAAGAGGGCAATTTGCGTTTCCACAGCCTTCTGGCAATGTGCAAGAGGTCCAGATGCTGCAAGTCCCTGAGATTCAGCCAGATCTGATGATAGAGCAGACGGGATTCCAACACGGGCAGATCAAAGCTTTTGCCATTGAAGGTGATCAATAAAGAGCGGGTTTCACAGAGCTGCCGGAGGCGATCAAAGCTGTGTTCTTCCGCATCAAAATCTGGCAGAAAGATCTGCTCCACAAAGAACTCCCCGTCTTGATAATAGCCCAGGCCGATCATGATGGCCACAGTCCGGCCTCTGCCCAAACCGCTGGTTTCCAAATCCAGCACCAGGATATCCTCCGGCGTGAAGCTTTGAGCAGGATCCAGCTTTGCCCAGGATAGTATGAGTTCTGGAATCGAATCTGGATACAGCGGAAGATTGTCCACCTTAGTAAGCATGGGATAGCTCTGGCGGGTGATGAAGACAGGATCCTGCGCATGGGCAGAAAATTCCCCTGGGATCATGCGGCTAAGACTTTCGCGCAGTAGCTCTTTGATCTCTATAGAATAGAGCTGTCTATCTTCGTTCATATCCATTTTTGATCCCAAAAAAGGGGCGAAGATTCCCCGCCCCATATCTATGGTAAACTTGAGTTTCTATACGATGTGGCCTTTACCCACACCGCGCACTTTGCAGCGCAAACCTTTGTATTTATTGATCTTGACGTCATCAAAGAAATTCGAGCAATCGACCACCAGCGGACGGGTCTTGCACATATCGATCAGTTCCTGGGGCTCCAGATTCTTGTATTGATCGTGTCCCACGGCAAAGATCACCACCTGAGCACCGTCCAGGACTGCTGCCAGGTCTTTTTCCACCGTCACTTCTTCCAGCTCATCCCAATGCTCCACATAAGGATCGTGCGCCCGCACCAGAGCCAGGTCTTTGCGCAGAAATTCCACCAAAGTCTTGGAGGGGCTGTGGCGCGTATCACCCACGTTTTCCAGATAGCTTACGCCCAATAAGGCGATTTTGAGATTCTTGATCTCATTAAACTCTCTTTTGATGATCTCAATGGTATGTAGCGGCATGGTATCGTTGATATTCACGCTATTAATTGCCATCGAAAGCTCGCCGGGGATGTTAAAGAGAGCACCCATAGCCCAATTCGCCAGAACGGGGTCCTTGGTCAGGCAATATCCACCCACTCCCAGAGAGGGGCGCAAAAGATTGTCATGTGTGCCTTTGCGTTTGCGGATCGCATCGCGGACTTTGAAGATATCCACTCCGATCTGCTCAGCAAAACGCGCCCATTCCAAAGTAAGGGCAATATTGGTGGCCCGATAGCTATTTTCCATGGTCTTAGAGAGTTCCGAGGCGTTTGTGCTGTCCAACTGAGTGAGAGGATAGTTTTCCACATCCAGCACATTACTGAGAAACTCGCGGCACATATCGATGCTCTTTTGATTCACGCCGGAGAATACCCGCCAGAAATCGCGGATGGAAGAGACATACTTCGAGCCAGGCATCACCCGCTCATAAGAATGTGCCACCAGGGGAGGATTCTGGGCGATATCGATACCGCGTTTGGTAAATTCTTCTTCCAAAATGGGTTTAACCACTTTTTCGCAGGTTCCCGGAGGCACTGTGGTCTCCACCAAAACCAGGCACTCGGGATTGATATGCTGGCCCAGCATGCGGATGCCTTCTCTGAAACCGGTGATATCGCAATAGCCTTTTTCGGCTTGGCCAAAGGCCGGTTTAGTGGCATCCAACTGAATATCCACTACCACCACATCCACCATGCTATATACGCTATCTTCACTGGTGGCACGGAAGTTCTGCTTTTCCACCACAGTGCGGTGAAAGATTTCGGGCACTTCAGGATCGGAAGAATTCACCGGAGGCACGCCGGTATTGATCACCGGAACCTTCCAAAAAGAACGCTTGGAGGGACGTTGATGTCCGTGCACATAATACACCGGATTGCCATCTTTATCTGTGGCATCGGCTACCACAGCGGCCATTACGCAGCCCACAAAGCCCAGACCTTGCACGGCAACTATCGTTCTGCCTTTGGCGCGCTGCTCCTTAGTGATTTTTACTAAAAGTTCTCGTTCCTGTGCGTTTTGTTCTTCGGTGGGGAGAGGAAATTCTCTTCCATCGGGAGCGATTGACGTCTTTAACATGTTACCATATCTCCTTAAGGGCTATATTCTAAGCTATTTTTACAAGCTGATCTATAAAGATTCTAAAGGGGCTATTGCTGTCAAGAACTTTCTGCAATCTTGAGTTCTAACGAGGCCGGAGACTGTTCCATTCCTCTCCCCAAGTCCTGCGTATGTGGGTTGTAGGGGTTTTGGGCGAAAACCCAAGTCCTGCATATGTGGGCTGTAGGGGTTTTGGGCGAAAACCCAAGTCCTGCGTATGTGGGCTGTAGGGGTTTTGGGCGAAAACCCAAGTCCTGCGTATGAATGATGATGATGATAGAACACAGATCGGGAGGATCGTGTGAGTCTTGGAGTTCAAAGTGCCTAAGATAACTAACTATTTACCATAAGCTTAGCGGCACTTTGGACTTCAAGCGGCAAAGAGAGCCTTTTTCATCCCCCGGATAAACCAGCTTTCTTGGGTCCTCCTTGCTCATTTCAGCCACTTGATCATATCTTTATCTACCCTTAATCAAGCGTTAACTCTTAACGCTTGATTAAGGGTAGATAAAGACATGATCGACGCCTTGGAAAGAGGGAGAAGGGATCAAATACATAGGATTTGCTATTTAACGACTATTTAACGACACTATCTAACGCCACAGGAACATTCACTTTTGCTTCGATATCATCTCTAAATAAGACCCAGACAATATGGATGCCATTAAAGCTTTGGAGTACATCTGAAGCTTTTTTCGTCTATATCAGAGCCAACAGCGAGAGCTTCAAAGCTTGGCTCGGGAGTTTCGGATTGGTGGTAAATTGGACTTCATATAAAACAAGCCACTGCTCCTGCTGTTTGATTCCTTCCGTATGGAGTTCAAAGAGCCTTTCCTGGTTTTGAAATATCCAATTATTTTGGGGCTCTTTGGACTTCATATGGAACTGCAGTGCTGTTTGATTCCAAGCCAATGCTCCTGCTGTTTGAAGTCCAAACCGGCAGTATAATTAACTGTAAATGCATAGTTTATCAAGCCGGTTTGAACTCCAAGACTCACAGCTTTTGTGTAAACGACACAGGAACATTCACTGTTTTGCATGATAAACTATCCAAAGGCGCCATGTCAATTCTAAGCAATGGATTGCAGGAAGGATGCCTCGCCCACTTTTTAGAATATTGAATCAGCTAAGTTATTGGAATATAATCGAAACTTGCTGAACAGTCTCCGAGGCCGGAACAGTCTGGCTACAGGGCGCAGAAGCAATTGCTCCAGGCTCAAAGCGTTCACGTTTTCCAGGGAGATTCTTTGCCAGAGCGCGTGTTGCTGGCGATTGTCACAGATGCGGAAACGCAGCCCCAGAGCGGCCTTTAGCTCCAGATCTCGGCAAAGCTGGGGAATCAAGTCCAATCTGCACTCCCGCCCATAAGGGAAGGCAAAGAATGGAGCTGGTTGCCGGATGTAATCTGCGAGATGCGCCCCATTTTGTTTGAGCTCGCTACGCATTTGGGGATAGGAAAGGCGGCTGAAATCGGCATGGCTCTGGCTGTGCAGGGCAAATTCCGCTCCCTTATTCTCTAAATCCCGCATCTGCGCTTTGCTTAAGAAGGGCTGTGTGCGTTTGAGATATTCATTTTGAGTTTCGGGGCAGAAGAGCTCCCAGAGCAGATCCATCAAGGCATCCTTTTTGCTATCTGTCACGCTGAACAGCCTTTGCCCCAAGGCACCTTCTTCACCGATCTGGAAGCGGGGACCCAGCTTTGTTAGAGCTGCTTCCAATTGCTCTTCACTGCAGTGCCTCTTGATCTGGATGAGTTTATGATTCCAGGCCAAAGCACGATTATCCAGGCATTTACCGATCATAAACAGGGTGAGCGGGATGCCGAGTTTCTGTGCAATAGGCAGCACTATCTGGTGATTGGAGGCCAGGCCGTCATCGCTGGTCAGGCTGATGCTGAGCTCTCTGCTTGATTCCGCTTTTTGATAGGCCTCATTCAGAGAACAAAAGCGAAAACCCAGATTCTGAAAGCCCTGCACTACCCGCAGCAGTTCATCGCTTTCTATTGCGTCCGGATAAAATCCCGCTGTAGCCTCGCCCACCTGATGATAGTAAAGCACCAAATGCGAGCCCCTCAGCGGGAAAAGGCTCAAGCTCTTAAAAGGCACCATCACCATCCTGCACCACCTTCCCAGGCTCCAGACCTGCCAAAGCAGCAGAGATCAGCACCGGCATCTGGTAGGACTTGGTAAAAAGACAGGGAAAGTGCTGCTCTTGCATCAGGGCATTAAAGCCTGGATGCTGGCTGTAGATCGCCTGAATCTCATTGTGCAAGACCAGCTTGCCCAGAAAGCTCATAAACTGCTCCTCATAGCCACTGTTCAGATAGAAATAGGGTAGCTTCAGGATTTTATCGGTGATCACGAGGCTCAGATAGCCCATCATCTCGCCTTCATGCAGCAATTTCAGATTGAAGGTCTGCTGAGAGTAGCCCAGATTGCCAAAGTAGGTCTTGCGAACTGTTTGCACCCCTTTCAGGCGGGGAAAATGGGTCAGGTTATTAGCCCGCCACTCAAAGGACTCGCGGCTGTGAATGGCAAAATCCTGCGGCCAATATTCTTGCAGGAAGGCCAGAGCTTCAGAATCCAGCTTACTCAGATATTCGATCTTGATCTGGCAGGGCTCCCGTCTCTTCAGCCAAAGGCTTAGTTTATGTTTATACATCACGCCCAGGATGGCTTGCCCCAGAGGTAACACCGCTTTCACCACAGGTTTCAGATAGCCAAAATCCTGCAGGATAGAGGCATTGAGATTGCACAGATAAAAGCTGCGCGCCCGCTCGCTGTATTTACTCATCCCATGGTATTTCAGCGCTCTACCCAAAGAGATGGGGGTGCCGGAATTGCCTGCAAAATGCTCGTTACATGCCCGCGCCATCCGAAGCTGTTCATCGCCCAGACCAGTGCCTCTATGGCTGGGATGCACCCATTGGCTGGTGATCCAATTGATCTTTTGCCGCTGCCCCTGTAGCCAAACATAATCCTGAACCAGGCCCAAATAAGCGATAAGCCCCTCTTCCGACCTCGTAAAAAGCCATAAGACATCATCCTCATCGGCAGAGGGGTTGGCCAGATATTGCTGCAATCTGATCCGCCCAAAAGGCAGTGCCGGATCTTTCCAGAAACCGGGCTCGCAGCTTAGCTCACGCAGCTCGCTCTTGGTGAATGATTCGATGCGGTAAGTTTTCATCTCTGTTCCTCTTTAGTGGATGCTATAGGGTTTTTGATCAGACTGAATATTAGATTAAATACAGCAGGGCTTTTGTCAAGAAGATTCTCGGATTTGATGTGTCTCGCGTCAACATGGGGTGGAGAGGGTTTAGGGGGTTTAGAGGGTTGAGAGGGTTGAGAGGGTTCATGCCACATCGCAGCGTGTTATGAAAGAGGCTTGGCACCAGGAATCCAAACACCAAACACCCTAAAGAATGCCGTAGGCATGCCATTTCAGATAGACTCCGAACAACCACATACCCTAAAGAATGCTGTAGGCATGCCATTTCAGATAGACTACCGCAGCCACACAAGGGCTTGAGTCCCAGGAGGACGGCATTTCAGATAGAATCCCAATAACCATATACTCTAACGAATGCCGTAGGCATGATATTTACATGAAACGCTCAGATAGAACCCAAACAACCAAAAACCCCCAAAGAATGCCGTAGGTATGGCATTTTACATAAAACGTTAGTTAAAACTGAGGCACACAAATCCCAACCGAGCCTGAAGCTC
>Ga0265295_1003649_pt1 | contig 22016 bp, 15 predicted proteins | sample Munlansysbiofilm_FD_192503 | JGI IMG/M metagenome (GOLD analysis project Ga0265295, IMG submission 192503) | Leachate microbial communities from a municipal landfill in Southern Ontario, Canada - Methane capture system biofilm | ecosystem: Engineered > Solid waste > Landfill > Unclassified ...
CAAAAACCGCCGAATAAACTCATTCGCTTCTAACTTTAAAACTCGACTGATTCCGCTGTTTTTGTAATCCAATGCCTTTGTTTACAAAATTGTATATCTGTCTTTTTTTCCTTTACCCAGAACCACATGCACTTGCATACGACCTGAGTCAATTGCAGAAGGTTTTATTTGTTGTATCTCCTGTCTTCGCATGCCCGATGAATACGCCAGCATGATTAATGCTTTGTGTTTTATGTTCTTGGTACAGACTATCATTCTCCGAATCTCTTCTTGCGAAAGTATCTCGGGCAACTTTTTTTCTCGCCTAGGACGCTTGATTTTAAAAGCATTCCACTCTCGTTTCAACACGTCTGTTTGAAGAATTTTAAACGCACTAATGGTCTGGTTTATCAAAGAAACAGAAATTTTCTCTTCCGTAATACGTTTGTGCAAATACTGCTTTAATTCTTCTACGGTAACGTCTTTTATCGATTTCAAAAAATGTTTCTCAACACTCAATAAAAGGCCTCGATAAGTTTTAATACTGCTTGAGCTGTAATTGCGATACTGCATCTCAAAAACCAATTGCTCAATACTTGATGATTCTTTTTTCATACGATGATTTTTTTGGTTAATAATCCCCAAAAATAATCATCTGTCTGGATTGTCGCCACAACAGTGGCGATTTAGTTCAACGACCCGTATATGTTGTCGTAGCATCCCGAAGGGTGCTATGCAATATATACATTGTTGTGTTTTCGTTATTTCCTTTCAGTCTGCAAGGTGTTGGCAAAGACATACTTATTGACAAGTTTTGGTTAGTGTTGTTGGCTTTTGAGTGACTTGACAATGTGTATGGCTGTTATATATTGAAGCCTGCGTCCTGTAATCGAGATAAATGTCTTTTTATATTTTTTTCATGAAATTCATTTAGAGCTTTAAGACCATACGCAAAATCTGCAATGTATTGTAATTCTTTAGTTGATAACACTTTTGCTTTAGTGTCCCATACTACCATTTTCGTGAGCAAATCTGAATTAATTTTATTGTTTGATTCAGCTTCTGGAATCTTTGAAACTTCAGAAACTTCGTCAAAGAAGTTTGGAGAGCTTACTAAAATGTTTTCAATGATTTTTATAGCATCTCTTCTTTGGTTTTCAGATAATACTTTATTTAAACGTAACGAAGATTGAATATTAATGGCTCTGTCTTTTAAATGTTGTGTCATGGTCTCAATTTCTGAGCCTATTTTACTTATTTCAAGCCATTTGGAAATTGGTATAGATTTTACAAAGTCTAATTCAGCTTGAATTAATTGATTTTCAACTTCATCTTCCGTTATTTGTTTCCTTTTTTCAGACGATTTGTTTTCCAAATCTGCCTTTAAATTTTCCAAGTCAATGTTGAAATCCTCATTTTTAATTGCATTCCAGCACTCTTCTTTTTTTGCCCACTCGCCATATAAAGAACCAGGAGCTTGAGTTTTGATGTAATCTTCTATTTTAGACATTACCTCATGGAGTTTACTTTTAAGAATTTCGCTCAAGGATTGTTGTTTCCAGATTTTGTATAGATCAAGTTTATAATCCAATTTGAGACCCAACCAAGCTATTGAATAAGGAACTGTTATGTATCGCATATCGCCAATGGCGTTAGGTTTTACTCCGTAAATTTTTTCTGCGTTCTTAAATAGAATAGCTTTTGCTATTAAATCCTCAAACCAAATATTATTTGGATTGAAACTGAAATTATAATTCAGGAATTGAGCATAGTTTTTCTGACTTCCTCTAACAACAATATGCGGACCAACAACTAATTTCTTACCGTTGTAAACTTCTTCATATGAGTTGATGTATTTAGCAAGTAACTCTTTAGTAAACATTTGACTTCTTGGATTCTGTTTGTCAAATTGTTTACGTTTGGATGGTGTTAATCCGAATCGATTTCTGTCATTTCTATATTGACCTCTGGAGCGCTCAAAAAACCAGCGCGTTTGAGTTGTTTCTCCAGAAATAGGCGGTGCCCAAATCGTTCTTGACAGTTTTTCAATCAGTACGTGGTTTTCTCTATTAGAACTTAGATCAGAGGCTGAAACTCTGTTTTGGGTGTTTGCATATTCTGCTATGCGTCCAACTATTTCAGAGAAATTTTCCCTGTTTTTTACAATAGTAAGTTTAACTGGAACAAATACATTGCTAATATCTATTTTGTCTTTTTTCCAAGTGTGATAAATAGAAGCCGTTGTTTGACCACCATTTACAATTTGAAAATCCTTTACTTGAGCGATTGCCTTTCCTTGATTATTGGGTAAATCTGTAATAGTAACTTCTTCGGCAGTAGCAGCAATACCGTTATTAAAAGCCATAAACATGTGTTGCTCTTTCAAAATAGTGTTACGAATTCCTTTATTTATTTTACCTGTGAATTGCAGAAAGGAACGAACATTTTGTTCTAATAGTCTGGCACCATATTGTTCATAAATATCTGCTAAGGCTAGGCCTGGAATAATTGCAAGCCAAGATTGATAATCAGAATTTTCAGTTTCATTCACAATACAGGGCACTTTATAGCCTGACTGTTCAAAGTTTATTTCAATTGGAACTCTAGATTTGTCTGAAAGATTGAAAAGATAGTTAATATCAATTGTTCTATAAAAAATGGTATAGCCAGCAACTGTATCTGTAGTTTTTAAATCAGCTTTTACTTCACCATTTGTAATTAAGAAAATGTTTACTCGGGTTAGAAATTCCTTAACCTCTGGCACATTTGCTAACGTTTGAGCAAGGTCAAATATTTCTGAACTTTCTTCAATTTCATTCACATAATCCTTATAAATCGCATTTCTGAAAAACTTTACAGCCCTATCAATCGTTTTGTCCGCATCACCTTTTGTGACATTTTGAATTGATGAGTCACCATTATATATGGTTACAAACAAGTCCAAGGTTTCGTAATTTTCATACAAAGAATAGCCGTTGATTTTATGTTCAACACCCCTTTTGCTAATTTTTTCGTCAAAACAAACTCTATAGTTTTCTGTCTCGCCAGCATCTGATAAGAACGAAAGTGCTAATTCAGTAAAAACTTGCTCAGGATTTGTCCCTTCTTCTTCTGTAATTAAGCTTGAGTTAATTTCTTCTTGAATATCAATATAAAACTTCTGTAATTCTTTATTTTCCATATAAATGCTATTGTATTTCAGTTAAAAGAGTTTCTTTATTTATTCGCCATTCCTCTGATTCCGATAGAACAATGGAATATTTCACATCTCCAACACCAATTGGAATTTGATTTTCAGTTATTCTAGGGAAATTGCCTGAAACTCGATAAAGGTTTTCTTGGCGAATGGTATAACCTCTTTCTTCATATAACGGTCTATGTGTTTCATAATATCCAGATTCCAATAATTTCAGCTTAAATAGATTGGAAGCCATTGTATTCTCTGTCAATATCTCCAAAACCTCATCAATAAGTGAATTTAATGACTCTCCATTCCCGACTCTTACGTCAAGTGAAAAATGATACAGAAATATTTTTTCTATGATAGAATCATCCAACTGACGTTCACTAGTGATATGGATTTTTTGATGATTATTACCGTGGGTAGTTTTAACCTCGACTGCCCAGTTTGAATGCTGAAAGTCTTGGATTGACTTTTCAGGACCTAGCCATGATTTGAGACAATAATTTTTATCTGATGTATTGTTCAAGAAAAAGCGTAAAAAATAAATCTCCCCATAAAGGCCTCTTTGTGCTTCATCTGATAAACCTTGCTTACCAACCTTTTCAAATAAAGACTGCCATTTCGCCAAACGTTCTAATAACTTTTCAACAAGAGCTTGTTCAGACTTCACATCTGAAACTCCAAAAATCAAATCTTCACATAGGGTAGAAAATATGTCTTTATGTTGTTTATTCAGTAGAAGGATTAGTAAAAACTTTTTTGTTTTATCTCTTTCATCAGGAAGTGTTTCTATCTTTATGTCTTTGAGTTTATTCCATTGGTTTTCTTCAAAAGAGAATGAATTACTTATTTTAAATGCGATACACCGTAGTTTTTCCGGGGCTTTTAAAGCAATAAATACATCTGGTAAAACTTTTGCGGAATATCGTTTATAAAGCAATCCAGAGTGACTGAAATTGTCACTCTCTAAACCGAGCCAAATATTTTCAATCTTCATCATCTTCAAAATCTTCTTCAACGATATCAAATCTGTCGAGTAATTCCTCATTAACAGCATAAGATACTGGTGCGTTATAATTACTTTTCGGGAAGCTTATGGCATAGCCAACAAATGGATTGATTCCTTTTTCCATTGGATATTTCCATAGACTTTCATCTGGGTCAAGCAAATAGAGTATAAGAAGTGGATTTTTTGGGTCTCTAATTCTCTCTCTGACAACCTTACCTTTAGGGATTTCAACATTTCCAGAAAGTTGTTTAGCTTCTTCCAGTTCTGACTCTGATAAATCTATGAATTCATCCTTACGGCTAATGATATGAGATTTTCTTATATAGAATAAATCTTCATTCGAATTATTTTCATCTTCCCGTCTAAACCATTGACCAATATTAGTTTCTTTTCCACCAATATAAATTTTGGAATGCTTAGGCGTATTTTTATTCATCAATGCTATTCTCCAATCAGTTAACTCACCGTTTCTTAATTGCGCATTAATGAACTGAATTAATTTTCTAGGTTCGGCTTTTTTAAGATTTTCCACAGATTGCATTCCTTCAAAAAAGTTGATTACTTGGTCAGCAGATATATCATACCAAACAAAAGCATTTGGTTTGGTTACAAAACCAGAAGGTAAAGTGGCTATAAATTTCTGAGTGTTTTTAAAGTTACTATCAATAACTGCAACGTCTTTTTTAAATTCGTAGGATTCAACTAATCTTCCAGCCCAAGAAATTTGAACAGTAATTGCTGAGCGCATTTTATTAGTTGCAGAAATTTGAAGTACGCCAGGATGCGTTCTAACTTTTAAAGCATACTGTTCAGGAGTTGAACCCGCAACATCACTCATATAATCAAATTCTTCTCTAAGCTCTTCAGATGCATGAGTAATATGGCAGAACCACTCATTTAACTCTCTACTCGTGAATAATCTGCATAAATCAACATATCCACCTCTATAGCCAAACCAACGCCCCATTTGCATTAGAGTATCGTACATCCTTGACGCACGTAAATAGTAACTTACTGAAAGACCTTCTAAAGTCAATCCTCTTGACAATTTATTTCCACCTACAGCAATAACTGATAGGCCGTTTTTATGATCGAAATAGTCTAATGCTTCTCCTGAACCTCCGTGTATTGATTTCACTTCAATTCGTGAAGCCGCATCATTCAAATGTTGTAAAACTTCACTCCATTTATGAACTTGAATTTGTGAGTCTAGTGTTTTGAGCTCAGAATCTAATATTTGTTTAGAAACTGTTACATACGATTTATAACCATTTTCATCCTGTTCAAATGTGGCTTTAAACTCGTCTAATATCACAGAATCATTTTGGTCAATTCCTCTTCTGTAATAAATAAATTGATTAGATACCAGTTCCGCAATATGATCCTGCCACAATTGAAATCTTGAAACGTGAATAAGCATAGAGTTATGTACAGTTGTTTGACCTCTTAAACGCCTTATTGCACAAGTGATAACAAAACAACGAATTGCCCTTTTTAAAGATTCGGGAAGCGAAGAGGGTTTTTGGTCATCCTTTTTATGTTTATCTGGAACAAAATCTCTGTAATCGTTAATTCTATTAACAATTGGAAGGACCGTATTTGAAGTTTCATCTTCTTCTAATGGACTAAAACCAAAAACTTTTTCTGGGCCAATGTAATTCGAAGGTGCTGGAATGTTTTTTATAAAGTTCCTTGGGAATAAGTTTTGGTCATCCAATGGAATAAAAATATTGGCGAATGGAGTTGCAGTATAACCGACATAGGCATTCTTACCAAAAAGATTAAGTATTTGAGTTATCCAGCCGTTAATAGAACTTTGTCTTTCAGGATCGTTTGAAATATTAATGGAAGCGTTATCCGCCTCATCATCAATAAGTAAAAGAGATTTATTCCGGATAACACGCCCAAGATCACTATCTTTACTAGTTTGTGCTCCCAACCATTGATAAATTCTACGAAGCACATGCGGATTCTTTTTTATTACTGCAACAATAGGTTCAGAAGTGTTAAAATTTAAACCTAATGCGTTTGCTGCTCCTTGCGTAAAGTCTCCCTTTTCAATACTTGATGTTAAAGAATGGGCAACTATTGGAGAGCCAAAATAAGGATCACCAACTCCAATTTGAATTCCCCTTTGGTCAAATGCTCTGGTATGTTGTGTATCGAACCCTAAAAAACTTTCATCAATTCTTATTTGTGTTTGACTTCTAAGATTATTATGAATTCCAGCTAAAACTATGATTAATCCAAAACCAGCGTCAGCTCCTTTACAAATAAGACCTGTATAATTCGCGGTTTTACCTGATTGTACTTGCCCAACGACTAATCCTTTTTTGTTAATAGTAGCTTTTAGTGATGGGTCGAAAAAATTGTCAAGAATACTATCTGTAATTCTGTCAAGTTTATTTATTACATCTGGAGCAAAGTTTTTTTCAATTTCTAAATACTCTCTGTACCTACCCCAAAAACCATTTTCAAAATCAATTTCGGCCCTTTTTTCATTTAACCAAGGATTGTTTTCATCTTCCTTTAAAATAGTTCCAAACTCATCTTGTCTAATAGTATAAAGCTCTTCAATCCTTCTGATTAGCATTTCACGATTCTCATTTATGAAATACTTCATTTTAAGAACTTCATCAACTGCTTCTTCAATTTCCTGTATAGTATAGGAGGAACTGTCAGATAAAAGTTGTCTGATATTTTTTATAGGATCTTTTTTACTCATTTGTTAAAAATTCAATATACTCTGGATAGAAATTATAGGGTTCTGTGTTCAGTATTCGTGCTTTTGCCTTTTTAATTGACAGGCCACTAGAAAGAAATCTATTAAAAAGCTTTTGCATTGTTTCTCTCATTGCATTATGGTCTATACCTTCAAAGGGTTGCCCATGAGGTTTTTCATTTTCGCTTTCTTGTAGTGTGATTAGGGGAACGGGTATTGTTTCCTCAATATACTGAATTACTTTTTCAATATCTTTTTTCAAATCGCCAGAGCTGGAAAGTAATTCGCTTAGAAGTGGGTGTTTGCGATTAATCTTATAAAATCTTTTACCATGTCTGGATCTTTCTTCCCAAAAGGGAAAATATTCATCCGAAGCCAATTTTCGTTTTAAAACTTTTCCTTTGTGACGATAAACCTCTACTGCTTGATTCCGAGCTTCCTTTGCTAGTGCCAAAATTTGTTCACGATAAACTGATGGCGGCCTAGCAATAGATTTTTTGATATCGATTTGCCAATCATTATCAAAGTTGTTTGGGAGATCAATTTGAATGCGACAAAGGTCGTAATGAACTTCTCTTTTAAATAACCCCAACCAATCCCCAGCTACTAACAACCTTCGGTTTCTATACACATAAAAACCTTGATGAGCAGTCCAACTGTCTTTTGGACCTTTACCATAATTATATTGTTCGGCTGAAAGTTTTGAGCGGTGCGGTAATACAAAACCTTTAATCTTTATTGAACCACCTTCTAATCTTGTTTCAGGTTTAGTTTGTAATCCACCAATCCCTATCATAAATGGATCCCAAGATTTTATTTCTCGATCACGGAAATAGATTTTTATGCCTTCATCCATATATCTATGAAAAACCATAGAAAGGTGAGACTTTACGGAATCCATAATTCCTAAAAACTTACTTTTTGCTTCTTCATTATCTTCAGAAGGATCTTTTGTAAGCCTGTCTAAATCCCACCAAACAACGCAGGTTCCTGTTTCTACAGTTTCGATTTTTTGAGTCCAATCTTCTTCGTTTGGTATAAATCGTATTAATTTCCAGGCTTGTGATTGGTTGACATAATCTAAATCCCAAGTCCAAAACATAGGCTTATAGTCTTTTGCTTTTGATAAAACAGTAAATTTTCTTGTTTGTGAGAATGATGCAGTTTTTAATCCTAGTCCAAATCGACCTAAATCGTCTCGATTTCTTTCGTCCAATGGATTTCTACTTCCAGGTCGCATTGCTTGAATAAGTTGTTCATTATTCATCCCAGTTCCATCGTCCAAAATTGAAAATGTAGTATTTGACCCTCTCCAATCGTAATCAATCCAAATGTTTTTTGCTTCTGCCGTAATAGAATTATCAATGATATCCGCAATTGCCGTTTCAATAGAATAACCAATCGCACGAAAGGTTTCAATCATTGCGCTTGCTTCAGGTTCAGCAGAAGTGGATGGTATGTTGGTGTAGTCAATCATTAGCTTTTCAGTACTTTAAATAACTCTTCAGCAATTCTTTTAGCCATCAAAGGCGGAACAGCATTACCAATTTGCTTAAATGCAGCAGTTCTATTTGCACCTTCTCTTTCTCCTTCAAAATAGTAATCATCTGGAAAAGACTGTAGGCGTGCAGCTTCTCTCACACTAATAGACCTATTTTGCTTAATGTCTGGGTGAATATAATAATGACCATCTTTAGAAATGTGAGCAACAACAGTTTGTGAGTAGGACAAATCTGCCGCTACAACTTTAAACCGATCAAAAAATGAAGTGCGGTTTTGATGCGTCTTTAACTGCTCGGGGAGATCATTATAGTTTAATCGTTCTTGTTTCTTCTCCCATTTCTGAACGGCAATTCTGTAAATTTCTTTATCTTGTTCTCTATGTGGTCGCGCAACGTGTTGGGTTAAAACCTCAATACCATTGCGTAAGGTGTGAGATTTTAAATATTCGGTTGCTTCTGTTTTATATTTCAAAAACTTATCAGCACCCTCGCCAGCTTTAATAATTGGTAAATCCTTAAATAAATCCTCTATAATAAATTTACTTTCTGTTTTTATTTCTTCAAGGTTTGGAATGTCAACTTCTTTGTTTTTTTGCCATCCAAGAATAATTATTCTTCTTCTGTTTTGTAAAACACCAAAATCTTTAGCATTAAGGGTAAACAATTTTATTAGATAACCTTTTTCATTAAAAAGCTTTTCCATTTCTGCGAGGTAATACCCTTGTTTTGCAGATTTAAGTCCCAACACATTTTCAAAAACAAACATTTTTGGTTGATACTTTTCCAAGTATGCAGCATATTGGACGAATAAATAGTTTCTTGGATCACCAACCATTTTTGTTTTAGACCTTGATCTTCCAACTAAAGAATAAGCTTGACAAGGTGGTCCGCCAATAATTAAATCAACTTTGTTTTTTCCTAAATAGTTATCTATTTTACTTTGAATTTCGTCATTGTTTTCATCTTCAATTGGGAGATTAATGACAGATTCTAAAATTTCATTGGGCACATTTTTATAAAGTTCGTCACGAGTGATTTCACCTTTGAGATAAGATAGATATACATCATCTTTTTTATTAGATTTTAAATAATGGTAAGCAGTCCTTGTCTTTAGAGTATTACAAGCTGATTTTTCAATTTCAACATGGGCAATAGGTTCAAAACCAGCTTGGATAAAACCTTCTGAAAGCCCTCCCGCTCCTGCAAATAAGTCTATGAAATTCATGTTTTTATTCATAGTGATTTGGCTTGTTTGATACAATTAATTCTTTAAGGTCTAGGTCTAATATATTTGCTATGTCTAGTAGTATTTCAAGTTTTGGCTGCTGTCTATTCTGTACTTGTCTGTTTACCATGTTGTAATGTTTTCCCAGTTTCTCAGCTATCCCAGTTTGTTTTATTCCTTTATCTTCAAGCATTTCTTTTATTCGGTTCATTCCGTATAAATTTAATTCGCTAAAATAACACAAAATTCTTGATTATCTCATTTTTCAATATGCATTTTCGTTCGATTTATTGTTAGCCCGTCCGTGCGTTTGCAAAAAAATAGCTCTTTTGGGTTTTTTTTGCGTTTGTCTGTGTGCTGGCAAAAACCAAATGTGCTATTTGTGCGGTTGCCTTGTCTGTAATGAAACACAACTATTAGTATTTTATTCATCGTTTCCCCACAAAAATACCAAAAAAATGAAATGATTCACTTTTTTTTAAATATTTCAATAAAAAAATAGGGAAATGATTAATAAAATTGAGTTGAACTATGTCGCAGTTTGTTTCTATGGGCTTTCTATCTTGCGACTTTCAACGAATGGATATTATTTAATGATTTATGAACAGTTTTTTGTTTTGTTTAGTCATTTTTTGCAAAATTATAGTCAATAAAAAAATGGTGAAGATGCTTTTTGATTTTGTTTTTTTGGACTGGACATAATTCTTCCATTATGGATATTGCTGAACCATTGATTTTTAAAAAAAAAGTCTTCAAAGAACGTCAATGTTTATATCATTTTTAGCCATATTCGGTGCTTGTTGGCATAATTTTTCTTCTTCTTAGCATTAATCCATCATTACATTTGGGACAACGAAATGGATCTTTTCCGGTAAGTTCTCGCCACACATCGCTTGCACACAGACCTTCAAGTCGTGAAAAATAAACTGTTTTGGATATGAGTTTGTAAACTGTCAATGCCTGAAATAGGTTGACCGTTAAAGAACAAAAAAACATTAACGAAAAACCAAAAAAATCATGGCAAAACGAAATCAATTTTCAATGAGTTCCGAAGAACGACGATTACGTCATTTTAGTGTTAGTTTTAAAACAGAAAAAATTAAAGAGATACAACAAGGGAAGACAAAAGTTTCCGAAATTTGCAAAGAATACGAAGTATCAGCTTCAAATGTTTATCGCTGGATTGAAAAATATGGACAAATGAAAAAGAAAAAAATACGTATGGTTGTTGAAACAGAAAGCGACACCAAAAAAATCTTATTATTAAAGCAAAGAATAGCCGAATTAGAGCAAATTATTGGACAAAAACAGGTTCCAAATAGAGTTTAAAGATAAGATGATTGACATAGCAGAAGAGATGTATGGCGTAGATATAAAAAAAAAGTGTTCTACAAGACCATCGAATATTTCTGGCGATATCGCGAACGAATCAAAATTAGTTTAAATATGCTTTATCGAAGTGTTGGAATCAGTAAACAAGCTGTTCACAAATATCTAGACCGTATGGCTATAAAAAAATCAAACGATGAACAATTATTAATGATTATCTATAAAATAAGGGAAGATCACCCCACGATGTGTTGCAGAGATATGTATTATAAGATTAATCCAGGATTTATAGGAAGAGATGCTTTTGAGCGTTTTTGCAGAGAGAATGAATTAATGACCATTAGACCCATAGATTATCGAAAGACAACTAATAGTAATGGAGTAATTAGGTTTGATAATCTATTGATATACAGAAAAATAACAAATATTAATCAAGTTTGGCAAAGTGATATTACCTACTATGAAGTAAATGGTAAATTCTATTATATAACGTTTATTATTGACTCCTTTTCAAGACGAATAACAGGTCACTACGTGTCCAAACGCCTTACAACTGAACAAACCACCCTCCCGAGTATAAAAATGGCTATTAAAACAAGAAAAGGCATGAATTTAAAAGATTTAATTTTTCATTCTGACGGTGGTGGTCAATATTACGATAAGGAGTTTTTAAAGTTGACAAGTAAAATGAAAATACTTAACAGCATGTGCGAATACCCTTGGGAAAACGGCGTTTCTGAAAGAGTAAATGGCGTTATTAAAAACAACTATTTAATTCACAGAAACATTAAAACGTATGAAGAATTGGTAAAAGAGGTTGACCGAAGTGTGTTACTTTACAACTATGATAAACCGCATATTAAGTTAAATAGAAAAACTCCTTGTCAGTTTGAAAAAGATATATTAAATTTGTACCAGCAAGCTAAGCCGAAGATGACAGAGTCATTTGACGCAAAAATACAGATTTTAGGGGCATCGAGCCCCGAAAAATCTGAGCAAGCTAAGCCTCAGAATCAAGATGTAATTTCTGCAAATATTCTTGTTATGAGTGAGTGAAAACGGTCAACCTTATTTAGGCATGGACACAGGGTCACTCATCACTCATCACTCATCACTCATCACTTTTAACTTTCAACTTTACAAACTTTCAACTTTTCACTACTCTTCCTGGATTTTCGACCAAAAACCTACCCCATCCCGAGTATTTTTCACCGGTGTCAATAATGTCTTTTTGGAGATAATGGCAAATAGCCACAGCCAGGGCATCCGTTGCATCAAAACACTTTGTGGGTTCGGGAATTTGCACCATGCGAGCCACCATAGCAGCAATTTGCTCTTTGGAAGCCGAACCACTGCCCGTTATGGATTGTTTGATTTTTCGAGGCAAATATTCGGTTACTGGAACAGAGCGGTAAAAAGCGGCTGCCATGCTAACGCCCTGAGCTCTGCCGAGTTTAAGAGCAGATTGAATGTTTTTGCCAACAAAAGGAGCTTCGATAGCTAAAAAATCAGGGTGATACGAATCGATAATTCTGAGCGTAGTTTCAAATATTTTATTTAATTTTAGGCTCTGATTACTTAACTTATCTAATTTGAGAACATCCATTACCACCAGTTCAATTTTCGACTTTGTCGTACGAATCACACTGTATCCCATAATGTTTGTTCCAGGATCGATGCCCAAAATTATTTTTTCCACAAGTTCTTTTTAAATAAATGAAACACACTGCAAAAGTATCAAAATATCTCAACATTGCATTCAATATGTGTATACTTATTGTCAGCGTTCTGTATATTTTAACTGTTTTTGAAAATAAAAAACTTGATTTTACAGAATTACTTGACACCATCTCAAACTTTTCCTCTAGTCATATATGGATCATTCTGAGCTTACTTTTGACATTTATGATTCTAAATTGGGCACTCGAAACCATGAAATGGAAATTATTGGTTTCGCCCATTTATCAAATATCTTTCTTTTCAGCTTTTAAATCCGTTTTATTGGGTGTTTTCACCGGACTCTTTATGCCCAACAGGACGGGCGAATGGATTGGACGAATTTTCTCGGTGCCAAATGCCCAAAAGGGAGCTTTGTTTGTTCACACCATGATTGGAAATGTGGCTCAACTTCTGGTAACCATATTAATGGGCACAGTGGCCATTTTCTATTTTGTAGATTTAAGAACTTTATTGCTGGAACAATTTTCGGAAATAAACAATATTTTGGGTTTACAAATAAGCTGGTGGCTAATTCTTATCGTATTGTTTTTCTTGCTTACACTCTTTTTGGTGCTTTTTTTAAATAAAAAAACAAAAAGTATAAAAAGAAGTTTTATCCATATGAAAAACATTCCTTTGAAAAATTATTTCAATATTTTCGGAATCAGCATACTCAGATATGGGGTCTTTACGATACAATATTTGGTGCTTTTCTATGCTTTTACGATAAATACTCCTCTTCTGGATCTGTTTTTATTGATATCGCTCTATTTTATGGTTTTGGCGATTATTCCTTCCGTTGTTTTTACTGAAGTTGGCATTCGTGGAAGTGTTTCTCTTTTTATTTTTGGACTTTATGGCAGTTTAAATCACATGAATGCTTCCTTAATGAATACCAAAGTCGTTTTTGTGATGCTTATTGTTTGGCTCATTAATGTTATTTTGCCCGCAATTGTTGGAAGTATATTTTTGTATCGTTTAAAAGTTTTTGGAAAATGATATACATCGCTCTAATTTCTATTTTTCTTTTGATGAATTACATTTTATTGTATGCAATTTTGTTTTCAAATAGCTCGAAACAGAAGAAGCAAAATAGCAATACAGAGTTCAAAAAAATTTCCGTAATTATTCCTTTTCGGAACGAAGCTCAAAATATCCCAAATTTAATTCACTCTTTAAATCAGCTTTCCTATCCACTTAAATTATGGGAGGTGATTTTTGTGGACGACTCTTCGGAAGATTATTCCAAAGAAATTCTGGAAACTTCATTAAAAGAAGTTCATTTTCAATATCGGATTTTGAGTCTTTCCGATAAATTCGGAAAAAAAGAAGCATTAAAAGCTGGTTTTTCTCTTGCACAAGGCGAAATCATCATCCAAAGCGATGCCGATTGCCAATTTTCGCCCGAATGGCTGCAAATGCATTCCAATGCGTATTCTTCTGAAGCTATAAAATTAGTTTGTGGAGCAGTAATGTTTAATCCACCAAAAAAGCTTTTTGACCACCTTCAACAAGCCGAAATAATGGCTTTGATGACCACCTCAAAAATGACCATAGAAGCAGGAAAACCACTTATGTGCAATGCTGCAAATATGAGTTTTTGCAAATCTATCCTGCCTTTGGTTTTGGACACTTTTAAGCAAACCAAGCACTCTTCGGGCGATGATGTATTTTTACTGCACCGAACAAATTCAGAATATGGAGCAAAAGCAATCTCCTACTTAACTGAAACAAAAAGCCTTGTGCTCACAAATCCGCTTTCATCCTTGCACGATTTTTTAATGCAACGCAGTCGCTGGGCTTCCAAAACAAAAACATATTCTTCCTCTTTTGCACAATTTTTTGCAGCCCTTATTTTTCTGGCAAACATGGCTTTTTATTTGGCTTTCGTTTATCTTATCTTTTTCTGCAAAAAACTCTGTATCATTTCTTTTATTGCCATTCTTTCAAAGTTTTTGATAGATATTTTAACGGTTATCTCATTTCAGAAAACCTATAAAATAAAAACCCCAAAATATCAGTTTTCAACATTAATTTTATTGGAGCTTTTATATCCCGTTTACTTGATTTCTGTTCTAATTTTTTCGATTCTAAAACCTGCCGTTTGGAAAGGAAGAGAGATTCGTTGACTTAAATAATTGAGAATGGATAATTGAGAATGAAGAATATGACAATCGTGGCGGCTTTGTGGCTTTGCGAAAACAAAAAAAGTGACCAAGTGGACAGGCAGGCAGGTGCCTGACGGGAGATTTTGGAAAGATGGATGACTGGCCATGTGGCCAGGTGACTGGGTGACCGACGGATGATTAACAGACTTAATGAAAAAACAAAAATTGGTGCTCAAAATTTCATCGGACATTTTTCTGACATCTATCAAACAAAATATGTCTTTTTGGGGTTTATAGAACATTAAACCAAATTTGAAAAAATGAAAAGAAATATAATAATGATTGTTGCGATACTGACAGTTTCGCTTTCGGTAAACGCTCAAAAGTCGATTCACGAGTTTAAAGTGAAAGATATTAATGGAAAAACCTTTGATTTTGCAAGTTTAAAAGGCAAAAAAGTGATGATTGTCAATGTAGCTTCAAAATGTGGATTGACACCTCAATATGAGTTATTGGAAAAACTATATAAAGAATATTCTTCCGAAAATTTTGTCATTATCGGTTTTCCTGCCAATAACTTTATGGGACAAGAACCCGGAACAAATGAAGAAATTGCTACTTTTTGCAGTCTTGAATATGGCGTTACCTTCCCCATGATGGAAAAAATTGAAGTCAAAGGAAAAAAGACTCATCCCATTTATAAATGGCTAACAACCAAAAAATTAAACAACTTTATGGATTCTTCAATCAGTTGGAATTTTCAGAAATATTTGATTGATGAAAATGGGAAACTAGTGGGCATGCTTAGTCCCAGAGAAAAACCAAATGACCAAAAAGTAGTTGATTGGATTAAAGGTGGAAAGTTTGTTGAATAATCCGTTTATATAGTCGTGCCCCAACTATATAGAAACGCCAGAGTAGTCGGAATACGACTACCTAAAAAAGAGTTAACATGAATCATTTATCAAAATCAAATAGCACCTATCTTCGTTCACATGCTAACAATCCTGTTCATTGGCATTCGTGGGGCGATGAGGTATTGGAAAAGGCAAAGCGAGAAAACAAAATCATTATCATTAGCATCGGTTATGCTACATGTCATTGGTGTCATGTAATGAATCGCGAATCGTTCAGCGACAAAAATGTGGCCGAAATAATGAATCAGTATTTTATAAATATAAAAGTAGACCGAGAGGAACGCCCCGACATTGACCAAGTGTATATGCAAGCGGTTCATCTCATCAATAAAAGAGGAGGTTGGCCCCTGAATTGTTTTGCCACACCCGATGGAAAACCCTTCTACGGTGGAAGCTATTTTCCAAAAGAAAACTGGGCAGAATTGCTAAATAACATTCAAGATTTATGGCAAAACGAACCGCACAAAATCATAGCACAAGCCAATCAGATTACTGATTATGTGAATGAAATGCCTTCACAATTTATGCAACAAAACACTTTTGCCGATTTTACAGATGCCTATAATACAATAAAAGAACATTTTTTAGCAAATTCAGACATGAAATATGGCGGACCCAAAGGAGCTCCCAAGTTTCTGATGCCAGGACATTTGCAATTTTTAATGGACAGTCATTTTTTTGACAAAGACCCGCAATCGGCTGAATACGTGAGTTTGAGCTTGCTGAAATTTGCACAAGGTGGAATTCACGACCATTTGGCAGGTGGATTTTCGAGATATTCAGTAGATGCCTTGTGGAAAGTCCCCCATTTTGAAAAAACATTGTACGACAATGCTCAGCTAATAAGCTTATATACAAACGCTTACAAGAGTTTTAAAAACCTCGACTATAAATCAATAGCCGAAAAAACGGCAGATTTTGCTCTTCAGTATTTACAATCACAAAACCATCTCTTTTATTCTGGAATTGATGCTGACAGCGAAGGAGTAGAAGGAAAATTCTACGTTTGGACAAAAAAAGAGTTTACTGAAGTTTTAGGCGAAAAAGCAGATTTATTTACAGATTGGTTTGGAATTGATGCCGAAAGTCTATGGGAAGAAGGTTTGAATGTTCTTACTCAATGGCAAGACAAAAAAGATTTTTTGCAAAGACATCAATTGAGTGAAAAAGAATTTGACATTTTGCTTGAAAAAGCAAAAATAAAACTGTTGAATTATCGAGAAAAAAGAATTCATCCCGTGGTCGATTCCAATATTATTGTATCATGGAATGCAATAATGCTCAACGCTTTGCTAGAACTTTCTGAAATATCCGATAATAGCAAATACAAAGAGGTGGCAATTAGTGGATTAGAAGTATTGATTAATACAATGTGGCTGCCCAACAAAAAAGTTTTCAGAACTTTAAGAACAAACGAAACCGATGCAGTGGAAGGTTTTTTGGAAGATTACGTTTGCTTTGCCGAACTTCTCGTCACTGCTTATTTGATAAATCAGGAAAATGAGTACTTGGATATCGCCCAAGAAATTGTTGAAGTAATTATGGAGCAATTTTCGAATTCGAGCGAACCTTTGCTCAATTTTAGTTCAAAAAATGAGTCTGCACTTTTTGCACAATCGGTAGAACTTTTCGACAATGTAATTCCTTCATCAAATTCGATGGCAGCCATTCTGTTTTTGAAATTAGGCGTTATTATTTCTTTGCCAGAGCTCACTAACAGAGCCTTACGAATGGCAAATGCAGGCATGTATTTAAGCTGTTCATCGCCAATGTCATCCTACCATTGGGCTCTTTTGTTTTTAATGATTCAAAAAGAACCTTTAAGTATTAAGTTGCTTAATATTGATTCAGATAATTTACCCTATCATCCTTTTGTATACTATTCCATTCCCCAAAAGGATTCATCTCCAAAAAAGATTGAAATATGTGGGATAAATCGCTGTTTGGAACCATTTTCAAATTTAAAGGAACTCATTTCTTATTTAAATGAAAAATAAACTCAATTTATCCTTGGTGTAGCGATTTTATATAAATTTGTAGAAGCATTGGTTTTATTTGAATAAATTCAATACTTTATATTACTCATTTTGTGATGTTTACTTAAAACAATATAATTGATGAATCAGGTTTTAGAAAATGCATATTTTTCAAATGTAGATTTTGCTATTGCATATAAAAAAATTATTTGGGATACAAATCATGAGGTAGCAAACATTCAAGTTATAAGAATAAATCCAGCATTTGAAAAACTTTTCGGTGTCCTTCGTAAAGATTTTGAAAACTGCTTTTTATTTGAAACTTGGTCAGCGTCTAAAAACTGGGCTGAGTTATACAAACCTTCTCTTTTGAAAAACAAACATTTAGAAAGCGAAGTTTTTTCTAAAGATCTTGACAAATGGCTTAGAATCAGCATTAATCTTCTTGAAGACGATTATATAATGGTTTCTTTTTTCGACATAACCGAAGAAAAATTAATGCTTGAAAGGATGTTGGAGGATTCATTGGGATTTTTGAGTATGTACCAAAACGAATCTATTCATCAGCAAATAACAGATTTTGTAAGAATTGTTTCTGGTGCAGAATATTCAGCTCTAAATATTTTTGAAGAGGATAAATCCAGCTTCAGAACGGTAGCTTTGTCGGGAGTTTCTCAACATCTGAAAAAAATTTCAGAAATATTGGGATTCCCTTTAATCAATAAAATGTGGGAACGAGATGATGCTAAAACTAAAAAGCTAAAAAACCTTGATATTTTTCGTTTCAAAAACTTATCTGATTTGGCAGGGAATGTATTGCCGTCTAAAATAGTTCGTTTAATTGAAACCACCTTTAATTTTAAAGATGTTTACGTTTTAAGAATATATAAAGACGACATATCAATTGGTGACTTTACTCTGTTTTTCAAAAAAGGCTCACTGCTAAAAAACGAAGCTTTTTTGATTTTGTATGCCCGAATTGTAGCTATGATTATGGAAAGAAATAAAACTTTCTATAAGCTACAAGAGAGCAATACCCGTTTTGGTGAAGTTGCTTTGCAATCCAAGGAAATAATTTGGGAAACCAATGAAAACGGACAATTTACATATGTAAATACGGTTTGTTCTGAAATTTTAGGATATTCTCCTGAAGAAATCATTGCTAAGAAACATTTTTTTGAATTAATTGGAAATGCAAGTTCTCAAAAAGTTATTGAAGGGATTACCGAAAAATATAAAAACCATCAAAACATCAGTGAACTTGAACTTGTTATCAAAACAAAAGACGGTTTATTAAAAACATTTATTGCCAATGCCAGAGCTGTTTTTTCCTCAAATAACTCATTTACAGGTTATCGTGGTGCATTTCATGATATTTCGTTGGAGAAAACATCTTTATACGAACTGATTCGTTTAGAACATGCTGTTGAGCAAAGCCCTGCTTCGGTTGTTATTACAGATATTGATGCCAATATTGTTTATGTAAACAAAAAATTTACACAAATTACAGGATACTCATTTGCGGAGGCAAAAGGCAAAAATCCTAGAATTCTGAGAGCATCCAGAGACAATGACGAACTCTATATTGATTTATGGAAACATTTAAATTCGGGAGTTTCATGGAGCGGCGAATTTATTAATAAACGTAAAAATGGAGAAATATTTTTTGAACTAGCAACCATTACGCCGGTAAAAGATGAGTCTGGAAAGGTTATCAACTTCATTGCAATAAAAGAAGATATTACAGAAAAAAAGCAAATTGAAGAAGATCTGGAGAATAGCCGCAAACAAATTGAAACAATTTACAATAGTATCCCTGTTTTAGTTTTAATTGTCAACCAAAAAGGCGAGGTTAAATATTACAATAGTCACTTTTTAAAAACATCGACTTTAACAGAAAAAGAACTTATTAATACTAATATTTGTAACATTTTTGAATCTACTGAGAGTGCTTTGGATTTTAACAACTGGAATAATTGTTTACTAAAGAAAAACATTGATAAAACCTTTGCAGAAGAAACTTCTCAAACAGACGTTGAATATCATATTCTTAATAAAAATAAACTTTCTCAGACGGAGTCGTATTTTATCGGAAATACTGTATTAATTGATTTTCAAAACCAAAAACATGTTATGGTTTGTTTGAGCGATATCAGTTTACAGAAACAAAACGAAAAAAGATTAGCCTATCAATTGGAGTTGCAACATTTGGTTACAGATGCAGCAAACATTATGGTAAAAGCTACAAAAGAGACAATCAACCCTTCTGTGCAATTGATTTTGGAGCAAACATCTCGGTTTTTTAAAAACGACAGAGCCTATATATATTTATACGACGACAAGGAAAAATGTTTTAAATACTCGAACGGATGGGCGGATGAAAATTGTTCTTTGGCTTTTAAGGAAAAACGTTTCAAAAAAGGCAATTACTTTTCAAAATGGGAGAAAATGTTTAGAACAAACAAATGGTTAGGCTTCGAAAACATTAATGAATTGTCTGGATTAAAGCAGAATCAACTTGACTTAATTAAAGAAATGGATATTGTTTCCTTACTCTGCTTTCCGTTAATTAATGAAAACCAAATTGCAGGATTTTTATCTTTTGACACCGTTTCAAAAACCAAAGTTTGGTCGACTGATTATATTTCAACCCTAGAGGTTATTACAGAATTAATAGCCAAAAATTTATTTAAGCACTATGCCGAAGAGTCGTTTCGTATAAGTCAGGAACGATTTAACTTACTGATCAGCGCAAATAATGATGGCATTTGGGATTTAACGATTCCAACTAACGAACTGTTTTGGTCTCCGCGATGGAAAGAAATTGTTGGATATCAAGACCATGAGCTGGTATGCTCGGATGAAGTTTTTAAAAGCTTGATACATCCTGACGACTTGAGCTATGTTGTAGAGCATTTAGATGGATATATTAGTGGGGAAAATCCTGAATATAGGGTTGAATATAGAATGAAACATAAAAAAGGACATGATGTCTGGATTTATTCTCGCGGTGAACTTTTGAGAGATGCTTCCGGAAATCCATATCGAATTGCAGGCTCGCACACGGACATTACGCATCGCAAAAACCAAGAAAAGGCCATTATTCATAAACAACAATTGCTAAGTGCAATTGTAGACAGCACCGATGAATTATTGCGCAACGCCAACTATGTGGATGCCTTGCAAAAAGTAATGAATATTTTGGGTCAAACCACAAAAGCAGATCGTGTTTATCTTTTTCAACTAAAAGATAAACAATATTTTAAAATTGTTGATTGGTTTTCACCAAGCTATCAAATTGGTAATTTTTTCGATTTTTCTGATTTGTCTTTTAAAGAAACAGAAGAGTTTATAGATCAAATTATTGAAAATAAATCATTTTTTGCATCCGATTTATTTCAACTATCCGACTCGCCCGTAAAAAAATCTTTAGAATCACAAAATGTACTTTCAATATTGATTTTTCCACTTTTTGTTGAAGAACAATTTTGGGGATTTGTAGGGTTTAATGATGCTACTGCGCATCACAAGTGGACGGATGATGAGTTTTCTATATTAAACTCATTTTCAGGAACATTATCAAAATCCATCGAACGAGCCATGCTGCAAGAACGACTCAGTATTTCGCTTGAAAAAGCCAAAGAAGCATCCAAAGCCAAAAGCGATTTTTTATCAACCGTGAGTCATGAAATCAGGACTCCGCTAAATGGCGTTATTGGTTTTGTAGACTTAATGAAAAGAACAGAATTAAATCCATCTCAACAGCAATATATGGAATCTGTTAGCCTTTCGGCAAATACCTTGCTGGATTTAATAAATGATGTTTTGGATTTTTCAAAAATTGAAGCGGGAAAACTCATTTTAAACCCCGAAGAAACCTCATTAATAGAACTATTAGAACAAATTGTTGAAATGATTCAATTTTCGGCACATCAAAAAAACCTGGAGATAATACTAAAAATCTCACATAATTATCCAGAATTTGTATGGGTCGATTCTATGAGAATTCGCCAAGTTCTTATCAATTTATTATCGAATGCCATAAAGTTTACAAATACAGGAGAAGTTGAATTAGGGATGGAAGTTGATTCCCAGACTGAATCTAATGCAAGCATAAAATTCTGGGTGAAAGACACTGGAATTGGCATTCATCAGGAAAAAATAAGTAGTATTTTAGAATCCTTCACTCAAGGTGATGCTTCTGTAACCCGTAAATATGGAGGAAGTGGACTGGGTTTAGCCATTGCAACCAAGATTTTAAATATAATGGATTCTAAACTCGAGGTTAAAAGTACGCCCGGAATAGGAAGCATTTTCTCATTTACGCTCAATCTTCCCGTTCGAAA
>Ga0265295_1003650_pt1 | contig 22015 bp, 18 predicted proteins | sample Munlansysbiofilm_FD_192503 | JGI IMG/M metagenome (GOLD analysis project Ga0265295, IMG submission 192503) | Leachate microbial communities from a municipal landfill in Southern Ontario, Canada - Methane capture system biofilm | ecosystem: Engineered > Solid waste > Landfill > Unclassified ...
CATCACGGATGGAGTCGGAGCGCGCAAAATCTTTCTCTTGGCGCGCCTGCAGACGTTGCGCGATCTTCTCTTCAATCTCCTCTGCGCTGATATCCATATCGGCGAGCGCACCCATCTTCTGACGTTCCAGCCAGCTCTCCGGTTCGGCGCCGAACAATCCCAAAACCCCGCCTAGTTCTTGCAGGGCTTGGTATAGAGCATTTACCGCGGCAACCTTCTCCGCATTCTTGCGGAACTTCTTTTCGCTCATGAGGCGGTTCATGTTGCGAACCCCGTCGAACAAAAACCCGATGGCCTGTGCGCTATTGAAGTCGTCATCCATCGCGGTGCGGAAGCGCTCTTTAAGTTCCTCCCCTGCGGTGGTGGCTATGCTGGAGTCGATATCACATTGCTTCAGCACCTGCGCGGCAGCGTGGAGCCCTTCGTAGAAGCGGGACAGGCCGTGGCGCGCCTCTTTTAAGTTCTGCTCGGAGAAGTCGATGGGGGAGCGGTAGTGAGCCGAGAGGATGAAAAAGCGCACCACTTCGGGATCATACTGCTGCAGAATATCCCGGATGGTGAAAAAGTTCCCCAGCGACTTGCTCATCTTCTCCTGATTTACATTTACAAAACCGTTGTGAATCCAGTATTTGACGAAGGGTTTCCCGCTTGCAGCTTCGCTCTGAGCGATCTCGTTTTCGTGATGGGGGAAAATAAGGTCCTTGCCGCCACCGTGGATATCGAACGATTCCCCTAAATAGCGCGTGGACATGGCAGAACATTCTATGTGCCAGCCTGGACGCCCTTCACCCCAGGGGGAGGGCCAGGCCGGCTCATTGGGTTTTGCTCCCTTCCACAACGCAAAATCCATAGGGTTGCGTTTTTTCTCGCCGGGGGCAATACGCGCGCCAGCCTGCATGTCATCGAGGTTGCGCTTACTTAGTTTCAGGTAGTTGTCAAAACTCTCCACCGCAAAGTACACATCTCCATCTACCGCATACGCCTTGCCGGCATCAATGAGTTGTTGCACCAGAGCGATAATCTCATCCATGTGCTCGGTGGCCTTTGGCTCTATGGTGGGTTTTTCCAGTCCAAGGGCTGCCATATCCTCATCAAACGCTTGAATAAACTCCTGCGCTAAGGCGGTGGAGCTGATGCCGCGCTCGTTGGCACGTTGAATGATCTTGTCGTCCACATCGGTATAGTTGCGTACATAGGTGACATCGTAACCGCTGTACTTCAGGTAGCGATACACGATATCAAATACGATATTGGCGCGTGCATGGCCGATGTGGCAGTAGTCGTACACGGTAACTCCACACACGTACATCCCCACTTTGCCGGGTTGGAGCGGGGTAAAGATTTCCTTGGTGCCAGTCAGGGTATTGTAGACACGTAAACTCATAGGGGTAACATCGGTCCTTTTTTATGCTGCGGGTGTGCGTTTGCTTAATGGGGTCAAAATAGGCGATAGCAGAATAGCGTTTTATTACTTGTTCACCTTTGCCCAGGAGTCGCGCAGGGTGACGGTGCGGTTAAATACTGGCAACTCTTTGGTGCTTTGCTGTGCATCAAGGCAAAAGTAACCGCAGCGCTCAAATTGATATGCCTGTTCTGGCGCAGCGTTACCCACACAGGGCTCGGCAAGGCAATCCTCCAAGGTAACAACAGAGTTTGGATTGAGATCTTCGAGCCAGTTTTCTGCGTGTGCTCCCGCTCCCGGAGTTTCAACCTGAAACAGGCGATCATACAGGTGCACTCTGATCTTTACCGCGTGAAGCGCACTGACCCAGTGGATCACCCCTTTGACTTTTCTTCCAACCGGGGCTGCGCCTAAGGTGGCGGGGTCATGAGTGCAGTGCAATTCCTTGATGGTGCCATCTGCGTTGTACACCACCTCTTCACATTTGATTACATAGCCGTTACGCAGGCGCACCTCACGTCCAGGGCCGAGGCGGAAAAACTTCTTCGGTGGGTCGAGCATAAAATCATCCTGGTCGATGAATAGCTCGCGGGTGAAAAAGATACTGCGTTCCCCCATCTCTGGCTGCTGCGGGTGGTTGGGGGCGCGAAACTCTTCCTGTTTGTCTGCCGGATAGTCGGTAATAACTACCTTCAGGGGGCGGAGTACACACATCGCACGTGGAGCGCTTTCGTTTAACTCTTCGCGTACGCAGTCTTCCAGCACACTCATGTCGATCCAGCTGTCGCTCTTGCTGATCCCGATGCGCGCGCAAAATTTGCGTAGCGCTTGCGGGGGGAACCCGCGCCGCCGCATTCCGGCCAACGTCGGCATGCGTGGGTCATCCCAGTCACTGACAGCTTCACTGGTTACTAGCTCTTGGAGTTTGCGCTTGCTTAGTACCGTATAGCCCAGGTTGAGGCGCGAGTACTCGTACTGCCTGGATTGGTGCAGATCGAGTTTCTCGATAAACCAGTCGTATAGGGGGCGATGGTCCGCAAACTCGAGGGTACACAGAGAGTGGGTGATCCCCTCTAACGCATCGGACTGACCGTGAGCAAAATCGTACATGGGGTAGATACACCATTTGTCCCCAGTGCGGTCGTGTGGTACATGGAGAATGCGGTACATTACCGGGTCGCGCATATTCATATTGGGGGAAGCCATGTCGATTTTAGCACGCAACACCTTTGCGCCATTGTTGAAGTCTCCCGCACGCATGCGCTTAAATAACTCAAGATTTTCTGCCACGCTGCGTTCGCGATAGGGGCTGTTTTGCCCCGCCTCCGTCAGCGTGCCGCGCATTTCCCTGATCTGGTCGCCACTTAGATCATCTACGTACGCCAAGCCAGCTTCAATCAATTTCAGCGCCATGCGGTACAGATCGTCGAAGTAGTCGGAGGCGTAAAATTCATTCTCGCCCCACGAAAAACCCAGCCAGGCTACGTCGCGGCGGATGGCGTCGACATACAGGACTTCCTCTTTAACGGGATTGGTGTCGTCAAAGCGCAGGTGACAGCGCCCACCAAATTCTTGCGCTACATTGAAGTTGAGGCAGATCGCCTTTGCATGGCCAATATGCAGGAAGCCGTTGGGTTCCGGCGGAAAACGGGTGACTACCTGAGCATCACTTTTGTTTGCTTTGACATCTGCAGCTATAATCTGGCGGATAAAGTCCTTGCCGGCGGCTTCTGTGTTCATGTGCGGATATATCCTTGGTTAGATGAAATAGTTGGGGGTTGGATTTAAAGATATGTGGGACAACTTATGTCGCAGTGGCAGAGTTCTGGCATTGCAGCACTACAACGGCATGTGCGGAGATCCCCTCCAGGCGTCCTACAAACCCCAGTTTTTCGGTAGTGGTTGCTTTTACATTTATTTGCGTATTCTGGCAGCCACACACAGTGGCAATGGTTTCTACCATGGCGGGTATGTGTGGAGCAAGGCGCGGTTGTTGGGCGATGATGGTAGCATCCAGATTGCCGATTGTATAGTGGTTCTGCTGTGCAAGGGCGATTACCGCGCGCACCAGTTCGGTGCTGGCAATCCCGGCATACTTCGGATCGGTATCAGGGAAGTGGCGCCCCAGATCACCAAGTCCTAGAGCACCGAGAATAGCATCGCAGATCGCATGCAGGAGTACGTCAGCGTCGGAGTGTCCTAGTAACCCATAGGGATGGGGAATAGTAACGCCACCTAGCACCAGGGCACGTTCCTCTCCTAGGCGGTGGACATCGAAGCCGTGGCCGATCCGTATCATGTTTGATCCTTTGTGTTGTTGCGTTCACGTAGAAACGCCTGTGCAAGGAGCAGATCCTCCGGGGTGGTGATCTTAAGGTTCGCGTAGGAACCCTCAACAACCGCTACCGGATGCCCGTACCACTCGAGCACCGAAGCATCATCGGTGCCGCTGAAGCCTTGCGCCAAAGCCTGTTCATGGGCAGTTAAAATTAAGTTGCACCTGAACCCCTGCGGGGTTTGTGCTGCCCACAAGCTGCTGCGCTCCGGAGTGGATTCAATCATCCCATTCTGCACAGTTTTCAGCGTGTCTTTTACCGGCACCGCAGCAATGCAGGCGTCGTTTTTTTGCACCCCGGCGATCACCGCATCAATAGTCTTTATGTCAACCAGCGGACGCACCCCATCGTGGATCAGGATGATATCGTCCGCACTGCACTGGCATGCGCGCAGACCATTGCGCACCGAGTCTTGGCGTTCTGCACCGCCGCATACCAGGGCGGATACCTTGTCTATATTGTAAGCGTGTACAATATCCCAGCGGCAGAAATCAAGTTGATCTTCGGGAATGACAATAATTATTTCATCAATGGTGGGATGGGCGGCAAAGGTTCGGAGGGAATGCGCCAGAATAGGCACCTCGTCGAGGCAAAGATATTGTTTGTGGGTTGAGGTTCCCATGCGCCGCCCTAGCCCGGCGGCGGGGATAATAGCAATGACTTTGCTCTCATGTGCGTGTCCGCAGTGTGCTGTGCTAGTTGGCATATCTGCACCATGAAAAGAAAAAGACCAGGTTTGCACCTGGTCAATATTGTTTGCGACGGTATTGCAATCTCTTTGTTGATTACACCCCCACCCCTCTTCTTGGTGTAGAACGTTCAGCGCCTAAAAATGCTATGGCGAAGCAACGCACCAAGTGCAGGGGTCAAATGCAGGGAGTGTAACGGTCGAGGGGTATATCAGTCGCTGAAGGTCTGCTCCACCCTCTTGCTCACTTGGTCTTCTTCCATCCCCTCGGCAAATGCGATCTCTTTAATCACTAAGCGTCGCGCTAGATCAAGCATTTTTTTCTCTCCGTAGGAGAGTTCCTTGTCTACTGCGATCACATAGAGTTCGCGCAGCACTTGGGCTACCTCATACAGATCGCCTGTTTTTATCTTTTCGGTATATTCGCGCTGACGCCGACTCCATGATGCCAGTCTCTGGGGGGCGGGAGTTTCAACTTCTTTGAAGAGTTCATAAACGCGGGAAAGGTTTTTTTTGTCCACCAAGCCACGCATCCCTACGTTTTTCACATTTCGGGTCGGAACCATGATGGTCATGTCGCTGTCGCAGATACGCAGCACGTAGAAGTCATGTTTTTGCCCAGAAAATTCCTTAGTTTCAATTGCTTCAATAATCCCTACGCCCTGAGCCGGATATACGGCTCTGTCTCCAATGTTGAACCCCATAATGTCCTCACGCATAGCATTAAATCGGTTATCACAATCCCCGCGCTCGATGCCTTCAGCGCCTACCCTGTGCACATATGCAACTTTTTTGTATGTGTAGGAATTGTGTCAAAGGTACAAGTTACAACAAAATTGCACATAAGTCAAGAAAAGGCTTGGAGTCCGTGGTTGAGCTGTGCTAGTTTACAAAGTTTTTGTTTTTCAAGTGGGGTAATTCACATGAGAAAAGTTGAGATTTAATAGGTGACAAAAACAGAAACGATTCGGGTGGTTTTCGCCTGTATTGGTGGGTTCGGAGTTTGAGTGTGGATACCATAACAAGGAGGTTTTCTGTGCGGCACCGAATGCGAATCATTTTATCCATTGTGCAGATTCTTGCCCTGGTGGGGCTTGGGAGCGGCGTGCGACCTGTTGCAGCATTTCAACCTCTGCAGGTGGACGATGTGCGCAGCAAAGATCCAGCGCTCCCAGAGGAGCTCGGCTTTGCGGATACGTTGTTTGCGCAGCAAGATTTTTACCGCGCGGTAACGGAGTATAAGCGTTTTGTATATCAGTATCCTAAGCATCCCGAGGTGGGACGAGCACGTCTGAACATGGCGCGCGCGACTATCGCTGCGCAGCGCTGGGAGGACGCGCGTGTCATGCTGGGGGAACTCTTAGAAAAGGATGTGGCGAAACACATAACCGCACAGACCCATGTGCTTGTGGCGGAGATCCCCTATCAGCAAGGGAAGTTTGACGCCAGCTTTTGCTATTTGGAGCAAGTTGCGGGGTTGGAGCTAGCTCCTGCTTTTACGCAGCGCGTACGCGAGCTGCAGTTGTGGAGTCTGCTGGAGGGGGAGCGCTTGCAGGAGGCGCAAACATTCCTCCGTGCCCATGAGGTCGAACTGCGCCCCAACCTGGAAGATATCCTGACCTTGGAGGAACTACCGCATAAATCGCCACGCCTTGCCGGAACCCTATCGGCGCTGCTGCCGGGAGCAGGGCAGCTTTACAACGGGCGTTACCGCGAGGCAGGGATGGCGTTTGCCCTCAATGCGGCGTTTATCGCTGGCGGGATCCAGGCAATCAACACCGGAAATACAGTGCTGGGTGGAATTCTATTGTTTTTCGAAGCTGGATGGTACGGGGGCAATATCTACAACGCAGTAAATACGGCACATAAGAGTAATCGCCGCGCGTATCGCAGTGCGCTAGAGCCGTTGCGTAATAAGTATCAGTTCTCTCTCCTCAGTGCCGAACGCGGCCCTATGTTGCAGTTGCGTACCCGCTTCTGATTCGCGGATAGATGCGCCTGTAGATGCGCCTGTAGATGCGCCTGTAGATGCGCCTATAGCTGCATGGTAAGTGCGTGTTCCCGGCTCAGAGGCTTTACTTTGATAAGCTCTGGTTTCGATGTGCGGTTTTCGATACGCACCTCCACCTTCTCTTCATCCTTCCCTTTGCCGTATGCTGCCACCAGCGCCGCACCCCGTTCAATATCTTCCTGGGTTGGGGCACCGGAGAGTACCCCAGCCGGACCGGAAAAGTTTTCGTTGCGCATAATGATCAGATCGGTAGCGGCGAGGGCGCGCAGCGCTTCGTTGTCACTCTTTTTGCGTCCCAAACTAAGTTGCGCACTCTCGGAGAGGCGAAAGGCACGCCCGTGTTTGAGCAGTTCTACCTCGCGCGGAGTGCAGTCAGGTTGATGTTGAAATAGATCGCGGAGGCGGGTGGAAAAAGAATTTTCCGTCAGGAGGCATCCACCACCAGCGGAGGGGAATTTATCCACTCCGAGGAGTTGTGCGAGCTGCTCCTGCCCTTTGCGCGAACGCCCTTGAATGCTTTCGAGCTGTTCCCGATTCACCAGCCCGTTTTCCTCCATGGCGGTAATGGGGAGGCATTTGGCGCTCAGCGGGCGCAAGATTTTATCTCCACATCCTGATGCTTTGTTTACCGCCTGCAGTGCCGTGCGGTTCTGGCTTTTAGGGCGCTGCCCAATAACTTCGCCGGAAAACAGGAAGTCGTATCCTTCCCGCTCCATAATTTGTGCCGCCATGCTGAACATCTGCGCATGGCAGTCGATGCACGGATTCATATTGCGTCCATAGCCGTAGCGTGGGTTTTTTAACATCGCTAAGTGGGGAACGCTGATATCTTGAACCTGGAGGGGCAGGTTGTAGCGGTGTGCCATTTCGGTAGCTTTTTTAGCATCAAAAAACGGGGTGACGAAAGTAACACAGTGAACCTCGATCCCCTGTGCACGCAGCAGCAACGCGGCTAAAATGCTGTCGAGGCCGCCGGAGAAAATCCCAAGAGCTTTTACATCGGTACGCATAGAGTATTTAAAACCTTGTAGGCACAAATAAAAGCAGGTGGCACCGGGCCACCTGCTTTTATTTAGTAATTACATGTATAAATGGTGAGAATCAGGGGGTGAGTGCTAGCGCTTGTGGCACTGGTTACAGTTGCCCATAGCGGCGAAAGCATCTTTGCCGTTATGGCAGATACCACACTGCGCCCCAGCGTAGATTTTATCCATGGTGATGGTTACTCCACCTTTTTTCATCTGCGGAAAGGTGTCAGGGTTGTGGCAAGTGCGGCACCCTTTGTCTGCCGCTTTATTGTGCAGGGTTCCGTCAAATTGTACGGGACCCATGGCAGCCTGGTCAAAAGTTAGGTTTTTCCCTGCAGGTACCGCAAACGCGGGGATACTTATAAGGGCGAAAAGTAGGGTCAGAGTGATGATTCTAAACATGTGTGTTCTCCTTGTAGTTAGGTTGGATATTGATCGGTGTCACATGCCAAGGTGTTTATTCAGTCCTCTACTGAGGGGAGTGCTTGGGCAATTAATTCAAGGACATGGCACGCGCGTTGCTTGAGACCAGCGTGGTTTATACTGTCTTGAAGCTGCATTATACAGCCGGGACACGCAGATGCAACCAGTTTGGCAGCGCTGCTTTTTATTCCATCCGCTTTGCGCGCGCCGATAGTGCGGCTGGTGTCGTAGTGATACACCGAAAAGGTTCCCCCAAGGCCGCAACAGCGATCTGCTCCTTCCATCTCCACAAACTCTATCCCTGGAGTAGCCTGAAGCAATGCGCGTGGTTCCGCAGTTATCCCTTGAGTGCGCAGATGGCACGGGTCGTGATACGTGACCCTGGTGCTTGTTTCCACCTGGGGCAGAGCGCGTAATTTTTCTACCAACCCCTGGCGGACCAAAAACACCAGTACATCCTCGGCCTGCTTGCCGAGCTCGGCGTACTCCCCTTCCATGGCGCGGTAGTGCTTGCCGATCCCCGCATTACATGAGGCGCAGGCGGTGATAACGGTAGCTACACTCCGTGCGCCAAACGCACTGACGTTGGCATTGGCCAGCTGGTCCACCGTGGCGGCATCACCCGCAGCGTGGGCGGGGAGACCGCAACATCCCTGGTTTGGCGGAATCCATAAAGGTAGATCGAGAAAGCGGAATATCTTAACCAGAGCTTCACCAATTTCAGGATAGGTGAAGTTGATCATACACCCGGTGAAAAACGCGCTCAGAGGTTTCGTATCGTTGTCACAGCGCGCGGGGATGTACTCCGGCACCCGCTCCCGAAAAGGTTTCGGAGTGATCTCGGGTATGTAGCGGTCTTTGGCAATAAACGGCACCGGAAAGCGCAGGCGTAACCCGCTGTGATCCGGCACTTTGCGAAATATAACTTTTTCGAACTTGCCCCCACTTTTGGCGAGCAGGTTCATCAGTTTGGGGCGCTTGATTACGCCGGTAAGGGCTTTGCCGAAAGAGCTTAGCCCTTGGCGCTCGGCAATTTCGCGCCGTGCCGCCATCACAATCTCATCTGTGGGAACCAAGTTCGGACACTTGTCGTGGCACGAGCCACACAGCAGGCACTGCGACATATCCAGCACAAAACGTTTATCCACCGGCGCTTGTTTGTCCAGCAGAGCATGTGCAATTGCTATCTTGCCGCGCGCCACGGTTGATTCCCGTTTCATCGCTTTGTACACCGCACAATGCGCCTGGCACGCGCCACACTTGACGCATGCGTCAATCTGCTGCCGAAAATCTTCCAGAGTTTTGTGGCGCCCTGTCCCTTTGGGTTTGTCCAGGGTTGTGTGCGCGCGCGCTGGTTTGTGTTTACTCATAGCTCTATGCCAGTTCTATTGGTTGTTCCAGCAGGATTTTGCCGGGATTGAGGATATTCTTCGGGTCTAGCGCGTTCTTGATGGTCTGCATATACGCCACCGCCGCAGGGTCAAGCTCCATATAGATGTACGGCGCTTTGGTGTTGCCCACGCCGTGTTCGCCACTCATGGTTCCGCCTAGCTCTAGCGTGGCGCTAAATACATCTTTGATAGCACTTTCCGCCTTCTCCAGTTCCCCCTCTTTTTTGCGGTCCACCATAATATTGACATGGATGTTGCCATCACCAGCATGGCCGAAGTTAACGATGGGGATGGAATAGCGTTTCGAGATTTCATCCACACGCCTGATCATGTCCGGCACCTTGCTGCGGGGTACGCAAATATCCTCGTTAAATTTATCTGGATTTACGTTGCGTAAGCTTGCAGACACGCTGCGGCGCACCTTCCATAACTCTTCGCTCTGCGCCGGAGTTTGTGCAATGCGGGTCTCCACTACGCCCAGGGGTTGGACAATCTCCGAGATGCGCGCGGTGTGGCGATCGAGCACCTGTGCTTCCCCGTCCACCTCTACAATCAGTACTGCCTTTGCTGTTGCAGGCACATCGAGGTCGGTGGCCTTGCGCACACATTCAATGGTGGCGGCATCCATAAATTCAAGGGTGGTGGGGATAATTTTGCCGCGGATGATGGCAGAAACAGCCTGCGCCGCACCGTCGATAGAATCGAACATGATGAGCATAGTTTTCTTGGCTTCCGGTAGAGGCAGGAGCTTGATAATCAACTCGGTCATGATCCCCAGAGTCCCTTCGCTTCCCACCATCAGTTTGGTGAGGTCGTAACCCACTACCCCTTTCATGGTGGTGCCACCAGTGCGGATGATGTCGCCCTGCGGAGTCACTACTTCCAGCCCGATGATGTAGTCCTTAGTGACTCCATATTTGACACAGCGCGGCCCCCCCGCACATTCAGCGGCGTTGCCACCTAAGGTGCTGAATTTTAGCGATGCCGGATCGGGAGGGTAGAACAGGCCGAGTTTTTCCACCGCCTGCTGAAAGTGCTCGGTAACAACCCCCGGTTGCACTCGCGCTACAAGGTTATCTTCGTCGATCTCAAGAATCTGATCCATGCGCGAGGTCACCAGTACAATTCCGCCAGAGAGGGGAAGACTGCCACCGGTAAAACCACTTCCTGCTCCACGCGGATATACCGGTACATTTTCCACGTTTGCCAGCTTCATAATCAGGCTGATCTGCTCGGTATCTGCGGGAAATATCACCGCATCAGGGAGAAAACTCTGCTGGGTAGCATCGTAGGAGTAACACAGCATGTCGGTAGGGTGGGTGGTGATATTTTCAGGGCCGACAATTTCTTCCAAGGTGCGAATCACGCGCTGATCAAGCATGGTATATTAATCCTTCGGTTGTAGTTGCCTGCGGTAATTGTGCGGTAATTGTTACTATACGCTTGCTGTAGATTTGCCACGAGTATTCCAGTTATAGGGCACTCTCTACAAACACTCTACTTAAATGCTCAAGTATGTAGTGAGTGTAAGTACGTAACTGCCAATTATACACCTTTTGCGCTGCAGATAAAACCTTTAAATATGACTGTATGACTCATGTTTAACCGCGGAGTAATTGACACACCGCCACAGGCACTCTAAAATTGATGCGCAATTAAAACTCTTAAAACCTTATGCAGAATTGACATCTTATGGCTCAGCGCAAACCGCGTACCATCTATACCTGTACTCAGTGTGGCTACCAGAGCCCGAAATGGCTTGGACGCTGCCCCGACTGTCAACAGTGGAACACCCTGCAGGAAGAGGTGTGCCTCGCAGAGAAAAAAAGTGGCACCAGAACCACGCTGAGCACGGGAGCTACGCCGGTGAAACTCAGCGCTATCGCTGCAAGTGACGAACGGCGCGAACAGATCGGCATTGGCGAACTGGATCGGGTACTGGGCGGCGGCATCGTCCCAGGCGCGTTTACCCTCATCGGGGGCGATCCGGGGATCGGTAAATCGACGCTGTTGCTCCAAGCGGTGGGGCATGTGGCCCACCGCCAGCGCGTGTTGTATGTCACGGCGGAGGAATCCACCCTGCAGATCAAACTCCGCGCTAAACGGCTCGGGGTGGTGGGGGGTGAGCTATATCTGTTGGCGGAGAACTCCCTAGAGCAGATTTTTGCCCACACGAAGGAGCTCAAGCCACAATTACTGGTTATTGATTCCATCCAGACCATCTTTACCGCCGCCCTTGAATCAGCCCCCGGCAGTGTAAGTCAGGTGCGTGAATGCGCCGGACAGCTGATGCAGTGGGCGAAGGGGAGCGGAGTGCCCACCTTCATTGTCGGACACGTAACCAAAGATGGTAGCATTGCTGGGCCGCGCGTGTTGGAACATATGGTGGATACGGTGCTGTACTTCGAGGGGGATGCCAGCCATCCCTACCGCATCCTGCGCGCGGTGAAAAACCGCTTTGGTTCCACCAACGAGATTGGGGTGTTTGAGATGGCCGATATCGGCCTGCGCGAGGTTTCCAATCCGTCGGAAATCTTCCTGGCGGAACGTTCTGAAGATGCTGCCGGCAGTGTAGTGATTCCTGCGATGGAGGGGAGCCGCCCGATTCTGGTGGAGTTGCAGGCTTTAGTGGCTAGTGCTCCCTACGGCACGGCACGCCGCACCTCCATCGGCACCGATCACAACCGGGTCTCGCTCCTGGTGGCGATCCTGGAAAAAAAGGTCGGGTTGTCGCTGCTGAGCCATGATATCTTCGTCAATGTGGCTGGAGGGGCAAAAATTGATGAACCCGCGGCAGATCTCGCCATTATGGCCGCCCTTGCTTCCAGCCATATGAATAAGTGCATTTCTGCGCGCACCGTGGTGTTTGGCGAAGCGGGGCTGGCAGGGGAGATCCGCGCAGTATCGCGCCCAGAACTCCGCGTGCAGGAGGCGGCCCGTCTCGGGTTTGAGCGCTGCCTTCTCCCCGCAGGGAACTGCAAAAACATTGATCCCCCTGCAGGGCTGAAGCTTGTTGCTATCCGCTCGGTGCAGGAGGCGCTGGAACACCTGTTCGACTGATATGCACTGCTTCTTTTATGCAGAGGCTGGTGCGGTTTTCCAGCTCTGGTGTTGAGAGGATTTCCGCGGTGATGTTTTGATGTCCGGCTGGTGCTCGCTTTCACACAAGTGAACCTTGTCGGGGGCTTAGTGCACAGATATGGTTTGCCGCTGGAGGCGGTATCGTTGCCCACATCATGTGAGAACTGCCAATAAAAACCCCCTCAGATTGATGGGATGCCCTGACGGGTTTTGTCCCAACCCTGACCCTCCCCTAGCAGGAAGGTGAGGGAGTAAACATGGCTGAAAGTTGTTATAGCCTTATCTTTAAGGAGCACACCCATGACATTTCGTATTCGCAAAGGCTTTCTGGTTCCATTGGGGCTGCTGAGCATAGAGACAATGGCACTGTTGGTAACCTGTTTTATGTTTGATGAGCCAATCGCAAAGAGGATCATTGTTGGGTTTCTTATTTTACCGGTGGTGGTGCTGTTTCTTGAGTGTTTGTTCCGACGTACCATTATCGATGCTGACCAGGTGTGCACACGCAAACTTTTTCGGCGCAAATGTATGCGCTTTGATGAGATGACAGCGGTAGAAACTGTGCAGGTGAAAAAGCGCGCTTTTGTGACCCTGTGCTCCGAGGATGATTTTATGATTGTCTCCAACGCCTACTCCAGTTTTCCGAGTATGGTTAACGCCCTGCTGGCGCGCGTACCCAAAGAGAGTGTCAGCGACGAAACGGCAGAGATGGCGCAAGAGCCACCACGCAAGACTGCAGACATTGTATCGTGCTGGCTCGCGGTGGTGCTGCTGGGATTTATCCTGTTTGCGCAGGTGAAGAGCGGCATGGGATAGATTTGGCTATTGCTGGGCGCAAGAAAGGCCAAAGAGATGGCTAAACTTAATGCAGATGAGGCTCATCCCAATCCGGGAGAGACAACAGAGGATTACGTGCCAAGCTCATCAGGGGCGCACGGAGGTGTACGGCGCATCAAGGATTGGCCCGAAGGGGAGCGTCCACGAGAAAAGCTTCTGAGTCGGGGGGCAGAAGTTTTAAGTGACGCAGAACTTATAGCCCTTATCTTGCGCACTGGGAATGCGAATTCCAAAACTACTGCCGTGGACCTGGCGCGCCTGCTATTGCAGGAGTTCTCCGACCTGTTTCGCCTCTCCCGTGCCACCACCTCCGAATTGTGTCGCATCAGCGGGGTGGGGCCAGCGAAGGCTGCAGAACTGCAGGCAGTGTTTGAACTGGCGCGCCGCATGGGGGATCAACATCTGCTCCCCAAAGCACAATTTTCCAGCGCCGATGCGGTGTTTCGGCGTTACCGCAACCGCTTTCTGCATTACAACAAAGAGGTGTTCATGGTGTTGATGCTCGATGCCAAAAATCGCCTCATCCGTGATATGCGTATCTCCGAAGGGAGTCTCACCGCGAGTATCGTCCATCCGCGCGAGGTGTTTAGCGCCGTAGTGCGTGAATCAGCGGCCGGGGTTATCTTCCTCCACAACCACCCCTCCGGTGACCCCAGCCCGAGCCGCGAAGATATCAGCATTACCCAACGCCTTAAAAGTGGAGGCGATCTTCTCGGTATCCGCGTCCTCGATCACATCATCATTGGACACGATAGCTTCACCAGTCTCGCCGACGACGGACACTGCTGATGGCACATCCGCGCCGCACCTCTCTACAAACCGAGATAGTCGTCTCGACGGCACTGTTAGTAGGCGCGGCGCTGTTGTTCATCACAATGTTCCTTATCCGTCTGGGGGAAAATGATCGTCTCGCCGAGCAGGTAAAGTTTTATCTTGAACAGGGGCGTATCCTCACCTCCGCGTTTGCACAGCTTGAGCCCGCAAAACAGGAGCGGCTACTGCGTAGCCTGGCGCCCGCAGAGCATCTGCGCACGGCGCTCCTTGTCGATGCCACCCTTGAGCCCTGTGGCGGCAGGTGGCCTTCAGGAAAAACGGAGACAGAGCTAGTCCATCTGCGCCAGTTTCTGCGCCGTGCGCTGCTCCAAAGCGAACCCGTTATGAACTTGCGCCATCCTGCATCGTGGCTGAAGCCATCTGCGCCAGAAAAAGCTGGATTGCAGGTGGCGCTCGGGTTTCAGGGGGGGGCAGGGAAACAGGCATTGTATCTTAATTTTTCGCTCGAACAGGTGCGTGCGCGCACTTTGGCGCAACTCCGCCTTGCTCTATGGATCTGCCTTGGCTACGGTCTGGTTTTGATAGGGGCGTCGGTGCATATTCTCCGCCGTGCCGTTATCTCCCCTGTCGCGGCGCTCACCGGAGTAACTGAAGCGTTAATGTATGGGCACGCCGCAGCACGAGTGACCCCCGCTGGCCCGCGTGAGATTGCTACCTTGGGGCAGAGTTTTAATCAGATGGCGACCACTCTGGAGCAGAATCAAGTAGAGCAGCAGCGTCAGATGGAGGAGCTGCAGGATAGAAACCGCGAACTTGGAGTGACACGTTTGAGTCTGATGCAAGCGGAGCGCATGGCCTCGGTGGGACATCTGGCCTCGGGGATGGCGCACGAGATCGGCAACCCTTTGAGCGCGGTGTTGGCGTATCTGAATATGGCGCGCCTTAAAGATGATCCCAGTGCGCGTGATGATTTACTGCAGCGCGCAGAAGTGGAAGCCGCGCGTATCGACCATATCATCCGCGATATGCTTAAATATGCCAGCACCGGTTCCATGACAGAGGAGGGGGGAGCAGAACAGCGCTGTCTCCTCAGTGATCCACTGCAGGTGATACATGAAACCGTAGAAATGTTGCGCCATCAGGGGGTGTTTAAGCAGCGCAATCTGAAGCTCGAGCTTGCAGCAGAACTACCAGAGTGCCATATCCCCCCTAATCATCTGCAGCAAATTCTGGTAAATCTTATCCTTAACGCGCATGATGCAACTGGTATCGATGGGCAGATCGAAATCAGTGCACGGGCACAGCATGAAGCGGTAGTGATAGTGGTAAAGGACAATGGCATCGGCATGAGTAGCGCACAGCAGCAAGCCGCCTTCGATCCCTTTTTTAGCGGCGGGAAGCGTGGTGGGCGCGGTCTGGGACTCTTTGTGTGTTATCAGCAGCTTAAGGAGTGCGGTGGCGATATTACCCTCACCAGCACGCCGGGCGCGGGGAGCAGCTTTACCGTGCTGGTGCGGCGCCACCCTAAGCAGAAAGGCCACAACACATGACTCTGGAACAGACGCAGATCCTCGTAATTGACGACGAGCCCGCCCTGCGCCATGTGTTGTGCACCCTTCTTGGCGAGGCGGGATATCACGTAGACCAGAGCCCGGATACCCCCAGCGCTCTTAAGATGTTGCACCAGGGAGATTACACTCTCGCCATCTGCGATGTACGCATGCCCGGCGCCGATGGGATTGAATTCTTGCGCCACGCCCTGCAGAACCATCCCGAACTGTGCGTCATCATGATGAGCGCCTATGGCACCATCGATAGCGCCATTGAGTGTATGAAACAGGGGGCGTTCGACTACATATCCAAGCCATTTAAGCCGGATGAAATACTTCTTGCGGTAAAAAAAGGGATAGAGAACCGGCGCCTTCGCACCGAAAATACGCAGTTACGCAAACGCCTCGCCGCCTCCACCTCACACCAGATCATCCATGCCGACGCGGGGATGAACGCACTGCTGGAGCAGGTAAAAACCCTGGCGCAGGTGCGTTCGCCCGTGTTGATTCAAGGGGAGAGCGGCACCGGTAAAGAGCTGATAGCGCGCGCTCTACATCAGCAAGGACCTCGCGCTAGGGCTCCATTCGTCGCGGTAAACTGCAGCGCTATCGCGGCCAGTCTGGTGGAGAGTGAACTCTTCGGACATGCCAAGGGGGCGTTTACTGGGGCGGACAAAACCCATCAGGGGCTGTTTGTCGCGGCGCACGGAGGCTTGCTATTTTTGGACGAAATTGGGGAGCTCCCGCTGGAATTTCAGCCGAAGCTGTTGCGCGTGCTCCAAGAGGAAGAGGTGCGTCCGGTAGGTTCGGTTCGTACCATACCGGTGGATGTGCGTATCGTTACTGCAACGGCCACCGACCTAAGAGAAGCGGTGCGCAAGGGCAACTTTCGCGAAGACCTCTACTATCGCCTGGCTGTGGTGGAACTCAAACTCCCGCCGTTACGCCAACGCCCCGACGATATCCCCGTTCTGTGTCGCCATTTTCTCCAGAGTATCGCTGCGCGCCAGCAGATGCCAGTGCCAGAAATTAGCGCCGCAGCACTCGAAGCGCTCCAACGTCAGAGTTGGCCCGGTAACGTGCGCGAACTGGAAAACACCCTCGAAAAGGTGATGATCTTTCACCGTGGTGGTGTTATCGAAAGCACCGATCTGCCGCGGGAATCTCCCCATCTTATGTCCAAAGGGAGCGTCACTCTCCCCGCGAATGACCTATCCCTGAAACGCGCCATCGCCACGTTAGAGGAGCAGCACATTCGCGCCGCATTACAACAAACCGGCGGGAATCGCACCAAAGCGGCAAAACTTCTCGAAATCAGCCTGCGCGCCCTGCACTATAAGATTCAGGAATATGGGGTAGAGGTTTAGGCGGCCCTAGGCAGGCTCCCTACGTTGGCAACCCTTATTCGGTCACTAAGCCCAACAACGTTCACTTGTGTGAAAGTGAGCACCAGTCGGACACCAAAACATCACCGCTGAAATCCTCTCAACTTCACAGTTCAAACAACGCACCATCCGCCGCCCTAAAGGGGGGCGGTAATCATCAGTACGCAAAAGCGCCCTCAGAACGCCAGTAGGCAACAGCGTGATGCGGTGCGCCAGCACGAGCTTAGCTGCTTTTTGCACCCTTTGTGTCAGCCCACAAAAAGGGTGGCGGCTGCTGGGACGCAACCCGGCGGTCTTGGTCTTGGTTTCGCTCTTAAAGAAAACACAAAAGCAGCAAAGATTTCCTGATATCGCGGCATCCACCGTAGTGCCCACATGACGTGGGCGGTGGCCCACACCACCTTACTTTCCTTGCCTGTCCAAGGAAAGTAAGCAAAGGAAGACACCCCCTGCGCCTAGCCCTTCGGGTTCCCTCCACTTATGGCGCCAGCATGCGGATGGATCGAAACTCGCTACCGCTCAAACAACGATCCATCTTTAGCGCCTGCTAGCGACAACGTTCCGGCTACGGCACGAAGGGGGATGGGTGCTAGCTTGAACCTGGGCAGGCTCCCTACGTTGGCAACCCTTATTTGCTCACTAAGCCCAACAACGTTCACTTGTGTGAAAGTGAGCACCAGTCGGACACCAAAACATCACCGCTGAAATCCTCTCAACTCCAGCGCTGAAAAAGCGCACCATCTGCCGGGACGCAACCCGGCGGTCTTGATCTTGGTTTTACTTGATTGTTTTTAAACAAGAGGAAGAATGCCGATACGTAATCGCACCACTTTACGTAGTACCAACATAATGTAGGCGGTGTCACAGGAGGGGAAAACATGCGGGGGGCGATTTTCGCCCCCCGCATGTTTTATCGGTTGAAGTTACTTCTTGTCTTGCGCCTCTTTAGTCGCACGCAAGAACTTCAGATAGTCTGCCATCTCCCGCAGATTTTTGGTCTGAGTCCAGCGTCCATCGGCGAATACACCGTAGTCCGCTCCACCCATGGCGGTAGCAAAACGCACAGAGTTACCGTAGAACAGCCACTGCTCAATCCACTTAATCTCCAGCGGTTCATCAAACGGATTTGCTCCCTGTGCCAGCCCCTCTTCCCACGCAGTGCTGAGGATCTTGGTCGCCTGCAGGGTCATGAAGTTTGATGTTTCGATGGAGCGCTCCAAACGGTCGAAGTGCCCGTCAATCCACTGCTGGGTATGACATGCAGAACACACATTTTCCATGGTCTGCTGCCGCTTTGCCATCTCTTCCTTGCTGATTAAAAACTCTGGCACCATCTCCCCAGTCAACTCTGTGGGGAGGTTAAGTCCCACTTTGTTCTTAATCTTGCTGGTGTCCGCATCGATTGGTTGGGGGTGCGCGTATGGCAGACCGAAAATCCGCCATGGCAGGCGGTCGTTCATACGGTGGGTACGCTTTGCAATGACGTTGCCCGATTCATCTACAATCTCACTGCTGTGGCATGCAGCACAGGTGGGGGCGGTGAAATCCTTGCCCACAACCCAGGGTACCGCGCTGTAATCCCAATCTTTATCTACCGACTTCTGAATGTTCCCATGCACACTCACGGAGTAAACCTTATATGCCGGTACGTCTGGCCCTTTATGACACTGTGCACAGGTGTAGGGTTTACGTGCCATCTCGATGGAGAACTGATGGCGTGGGTGACAGGAGGAACAAGAACCTTTGGTGTTATCAGGGTTGATACGTCCAACGCCGGCGTTGGGCCAGTTGCTTAAAGTGGGGAACTCCATCGACCCCATCATGGTGGCGCGCGTTTCGGTTCCGGTAACTTTTACCACCGTACCGTGGCATGCCAGACAGGAGTCGGCATTGCTGGTTTCATCCGCCTTAATGTGATGGAAACCTGCACCGTTGAACTCATCCAGGCCGTTGGCGTTATCTACCATCACAGCGTAGGTTTCGTTGTCCATCAGATTGGCGTATGCCTGCGACATTTTGTTGTCACTGTATTCTTCGGTTTCGGTGGGATGGCAGGTGCTGCAGTCTGCAGGGGATACCACCGTGTGGATGGTAAAGCCGTTGTGCGCATAGCTGTCTTCAGGGTGGAGATCGGTGTTCATCATATGACACTCGGCACACCCAACAGCATTGTCACGCAGGTTTTTCGCCACATCGGTGGCGGACATGCGCCGCTCCCTTTTGGGGAGTTCGAGTGATTTTGCCGGGCTCATGCGCGCGTGCTGGCTGTTTTCCCAGTCTCCCACAATACCGGGAGTAACCATGCGGTGACAGCTAAGGCACGCCTCAGTATCCGAACTTATGGTGATCTCTTCCGCCATAGACGGTACTACTGTAAAGCACAGCAACACCGCTATCGCGATAAGTGTTGCACGCGACATCCTTGGTTTTTTCACTCTTTCTTTAGGGTTCATCATTTCCTCCGTCAATCATTGACATTATTACATAACAAGCACCGCCTGGCTCCAGTAGCTGCGGCACGAACAGATAAACGCCCTGCTACACGCATTGGCTCTGTCGGTGGCATCGCGCGGAGTCAATACGCATAAGGTTAAACATATCACATTTTCCGAGGAAAACACCACCTTTCCACACCACTCTTTCCGCGGTTGCAAGGGACATTCTGTGTGCAAAGTTTGCATGGTTTTGGCGCAAGGGTGCAAATAATGCGCGTATTTATATGCAGGGGAATCTCTGGGCATACCTTTGACGCACGTAGTTTGGCGAGGTTGTGCGCGAAAGGCAGGTTGGCACGTATCTTCCAGAGAGTTGCTATATGGTAAGCGTCATCTCGGTCGATAACTTGATGCGAAAAAGGGGATATATAAAGAATGAATGTTGAACGCGCACCATCTGACCAGAGCCGGCAGGCTGGGTTTACTTTGATGGAAGTTCTTGTTGTTATTGCGATTATCGCTGTTGCTGCGGCAATTGCTGTTCCTGGAATTATGAATTGGCTGCCTAACTACAAGCTAAAAGGGGCCGCACGTGAAGTGTACTCTGCTATGCAGAAAGCGAGATCGATAGCAGTAAAATCGAACAGAAGCGCGGCCATTGTTTTTATTCCAGCTACTAACGAGTACCAGCTTTGCGATGCGTGGGTTTCTGACGCATGTGTAGGGAATAAGGAGACGTTTTCTCTGGATAATTTTGGCAATGGGATAAAGTTTGGGCATGGAAATGCAACATCCCCTGTAGCTGGCTCTGGGAACCCTTTTCCTGCAAAAAATATAAGCTATACCGACAATCGAGTTGTGTTTAATTCCCGAGGGTTTGGTGATGAAGGTAATGTTTATCTCGATCATCAAGAAAACACCACGACCTATGCCATAGGAAGTTCAAACAGCGGATCAATAAGAATTTTGAAATGGCAAGGGGGGGATTGGCAATGAAAAGTGACCGTCAGACCTTATGCAGAGGATTCACCTTGGTCGAATTGCTGGTTGCCCTTGCCATCTCGGGTTTGCTAATGACAGCTATTTTTGCTGCATTTCAATCTCAACAGAGAAGCTATCTTGCGCAGGATCAAGTAGCCGAAGTGCAACAGAACATCCGCTTCGGTCTCGACTTTATGGTGCGCGAAATTCGTATGGCAGGCTACGACCCTACCCGCACTGGTCTGCTGGGAATTAAAGAAGCTACACCTGCTCGCTTTGGGTTTAACCAGGATCTCAATGCAGATGGTGATATCGCAGGTACCGATGAGTCGGTAGTTTATGGCTTTAAGGATGAATTTGATAGCGAACCCGATGGTATAGTTGATGATCTTAACGGCGACGGTATTGCCAACGATGTGGCTCCTCTTGGAAGGGATGCCGGAGACGGCTTCGAAGCAGTAGTAGAAAATATTCAGGCTATAGAGTTTCGCTACCTTGATAAAGACGGTGAGGAAACCTCTGTCTTAGATCTTATCCGCAGCGTGCAAATTTCATTGTTGGCGCGTGCCGCCCATCCCGATTCTCAATACACCAATTCTGACACCTATACCACCTCATCTGGCGAGGTTTGGGGACCTTACAATGACAATTTCCGTCGCCGGTTTCAAACCATAACAGTTAACCTGCGTAACTTGGATTTGTAGACTATGAAATCAATATTTAAAGACCAAAATGGTTTTACCCTTATTGAGGTGCTTATAGCTTTGTTTGTTTTTGCTGTTGGTATTCTGGGCTTAGCCTTGATGCAGCTTTCTGCCATAAATGGCAATTCGGTTGCTAATCGTGTAACAGAAGCATCTGTCCTTGCGAGCGACCAGATTGAGCGGATCATGACATGGAACTATGATGACGGACGGTTAGAAGAAGATAACGATAATACCTATACGCTCTCCAATGGTGACGACGTGATATTTGATGGACATGAGGTTGGCGCTGGAGGGAACTACGATTTGTTCTGGAATGTGCAGGGAAATACTCCAGCTGCCGGAAGTAAAACTGTTGAAGTAACAGTCATTTGGCTCAACAAGGGTCAACGCAAAAATCTGTCTTTTTCGACCATCAAGATTAAGCCATGAAATTCCGATCTTTAAACACAGAAGAGGATTGATATGCAACTCAGAGCAACGACCAAGCAGAGGCACAATGAGCAAGGATTTGTGCTGATAAGCGCCATGCTGTTTTTGCTAATTCTGACAGTAATTGGTGTTATGGCCACTAATACTACTACTGTTGAATTGCAGATTGCCAGCAATGATCGAACTGTTAAAACTGATTTTTATAACAAAGAAATGGGCTTGGTTACGGCCAACGCGAATAGCCGGGACTGGCTTACTAGTGCCTATATACAGGAAGGTATTATTAACGCTCATTTCCCTAAGGCCAATCCTGTAACTACAGACGATGTAAATGAAAATGGTATTGATGACCGCAGTGAAATTAAAGACAGTGCCGGAAAAATTGTAAGTATTTATAAGGTTCGTAACCTCGTAGCACCTGCTTCTAGCATAAGCACTTGGGACGACATTGCCGCTTTTGACACTGCTGAAAATCATCCTGCGAATCAGGTGCCAGTGCTGCCACATGAAAGTAAGCCACCGGTGGGAAGTGGGTATGATCCAAGACATTTTTATGT
>Ga0265295_1003651_pt1 | contig 22015 bp, 24 predicted proteins | sample Munlansysbiofilm_FD_192503 | JGI IMG/M metagenome (GOLD analysis project Ga0265295, IMG submission 192503) | Leachate microbial communities from a municipal landfill in Southern Ontario, Canada - Methane capture system biofilm | ecosystem: Engineered > Solid waste > Landfill > Unclassified ...
AAAATCAACACTATTTTCCATAGAATAGACGATTTAAGTAGGGATTCTTGAATCTCAAATTGGCTTCTTTATTCCAGTAATTATAGAACACCTTGAACCAATCATCAAACATATCCAATTCAAAATTGGCATTAAAGGATTCCTTACGCACCAAAGCCCTCTCTTTAGAGTAAAGGTAATCGATATTCTCGTCAAACTTCTCTAGAGATTCAATCTTATCTTGGTAATAGAACTCCCCTATTGATTCATATTGGGAAGGATCTTCCGCAGCAAAGGACTGGATATTCTCCTTGAAATTTTCATAGAAATGGAGATTATTAGCAAAATGATAATACTTGCCTACTGGAACCCCTAGGGTATTAGCAATGTATTCTTGAATTAGGGTAAAATTAAACACATTCACTGCACTGTAACCCCACAAAAGATCATTACTCCTAATAAATACAGTGCAATCCAATTTCCCCCCCATCATCTGGAAATGAATAAGTCGGGTGCAGGGTTGATCCTTGGTCTCCTTTAACTTTAAAGGGTAATCAAAATCATCTCGGGCTGGGTCATGAACAGTTATCCCTGCTTGCCTAGAATTTATGTCTCTCTTCAAAGTATCAATAACAAACTTGAATTGGTCGACTATAGCAACAGTATTGGTGTAAACATGGGCTTCCTTCCTGTCCGAAATATAGTAATCGTCGCAAAGCCCAGCCCAATTTCTGAATCGAGTTCCATACCCCCCACGCCACGTATGCCCATTGTCAGAGAAGTTATACAGGTTCTTCACATAGGTTCCTGGAAGAGCATCAAGATCATTGAGCCCTAAGGCTAACCAAAGGCTCTCCGCAAAAGGGAGAATTTTATTCCACTTCCTGGAAGGTATAGTAACGTAGCGATCACAGGGATTCTCAATACAGATGAGAATGGGTCTTGGGTATTCAATGCAAGCAAATCCCCTTGTTTCTCTCGCAATACCCTCTTCAAGCAAAAGTTTACTTAATCCAATTAAGGATTGATTCAAATTTTGGAATGTGAACATACAAATATTTTTATTTAAAAATATAAAATTTATATTTTAACACCCCACTTTGGAGGAAAACAATACTCTATTCTATTAGGGGATGGAGTAAAAAAGTTTTTCATTCTCACCCCTTCTATTCCCTTACCTTCTGTTTTAGAACCAAGTGCCCTTAGGTATTTATCCGTCTCACACGCCAGATTACTGTAATCAGGAACCATAGGCTCCAACCCTGGAATCCCATTAAAAGCTAAATCCATCCCCGATTGCTCGGAATACGTCTTCCTCAGGGTATCGATATTCTGCTGTATCCACATCACAATCTCTCCATAATCCACCTTACCGCTAATATCGAAGCATCTCTCTATCCCCCTTATAGTGCCTACCCCCGCTAGGCAGAAAGAATTTAGGTCAAAATCAAACACCTCACTGTAACACAAATCCTGTATAATCTGGTAGGCAATAAAATCTCCAAAGGAAGTGATATTCCTCAACCCATTTAGAAACATCTGTGGAGTGTTAGAATCCAACAAAGCCTTTACATAATCTGGGGTCAGCTCCTTTTCAAACACATAGAAATACAACTGATATTTCTTCCACCCATTACCTTTCATATGCACGTACTTTCCCTTTGTTCCTGATAGGAATGCTGCAGTCATCATGTAAGCATTGGAATAGGGTTTACTGCCCTGTGCTTCGTATTCTAGTAAGACCCTGGAAATATCACTAAAAGAGGTCTTCTCGTCAATATCTCCCAACCTTTGAATTAAATAGTCCCATGTTCCTGGAAGGTTGAAATGTTTGTATAACATAATTCTCCAGAACATTGCTTCCCTAGAATAGGTATTTCCGTTGTAAATAACATTCTTCACCATGTACTGGGAGGAACGATCTAGCACTCGGTAAACGTTGGTAAACTTATATTTACTGAAGATATGATCTTCTGTGAACGGTTGGGGATTATCAAAATACCTATTCCAAAAGATATTCATCCTCTCTTTCATCCAGTATAGGTAAACCAAAAATTGAGAATTGGGTTTAAAGTTCATACACTATAAAATTAATCAAATTTTTCTTAACTACTTTCTGGATATCTAATTCCAAATCTTCTTCAGATTTCTGAAAAAGAATTATTGTAGACCCTTGGAAATATTCTGCTTTAACCATTTTCCAACCTGGAATTACGCTTTCATAAAATTTTTTACATTGCCCCAAGAATGTCTCAAAATCCGCAAAATCTCCCCCTATATATTTTCTATACACCTCATAGCTCTTCTCCCCATACCGTAAGTAGAACACGGAACAGTCATTCAACACCACAAATTTGTTTGACATATTAAAAATATTGTCCAATGCTTTGCTATATTTGGAATCAAATATGAATTTATTTAGAGTGAAATCATTAAAATCCCCAACAATCAGATCAAACTTTACTCCTTCAATAAATAAATTAAAGGCATCTATATTCAAAACATTCTCAGGTAGAAAATTATCCCTAAGGATATTCAAACATTTTTCATCAATGTCATTCAAGTAAGTATCCCCATCTTTTTGTTGGAAAATTTTACCAGTGATCCCGACTCCCCCAAATAATTCAAAATTTGTTCCATACCCTAATTTCTTGCAATACTCACTTATATTGTAATAGGCAGTAAGCCGAAATAGAAAATCTGCATCAAGTTTAACCGAACCTCCATCAACAAAAAATTCATTCAAGTAACTTGTCTCTGTGTTCCTTTTCTCCTTTACAGGAGGTAGCAATGAATTATCAATATTTACACCCCCCTGTTTGCTATTTCTATTTTCATAATTTAATAATATTTATTATTAAAATCATTCTGAAAGCAATCCCATTCTTGATCCATCATAACAGGCTGCCCAGTTAACCTGTAATGATTCTGTTTCTCTGGATGCAAGTTGCCCTTAGCAAAAGTAGGATCATTTGGATTATCTTCAAGCCTAAGATACTTAGGAAGATATTCCCTTCTCCCTTCCCAAAACACATCAAAATCTATTCCATGGTCTCCCCAACCTTTAGTTTCAGCTGTTTTAATACGCTCAAAAAACATATCATTATAGATATTAGCATACCTCCTATTCACCCGATGCCAAGATTTATAGCAACAGAAAGTGGATTCCAGTGTGAAATAATTTACATCCCTGTAAAAATCTCTACCTTTAAATCGTTCCTTGGCTTCATTAAGGATCACAGATGCTTCATATTCCAACCAGCTTATTGCTTCTTTAGTATATCCTAAAAATAGCTCATTATCCTTGTGCCAATCCAAATCATCTCTGCCTAATATTTTAGCAATCCCATTCCTATGGGATTTAGAACCTTCCATATCAAACATGAACAACTGATCGCAATCAATATTAAGCCCAATTATCCTAAGATACTCCAAATATGAAAAGGTTGAAAGTCTCCCATACAAAAAGAAACCATTCTTCACCTTGTCCCAGACTCTTCTAAAATTTTCATACCCATCTGAAGTATTAGCAAGATCCCCCTCAAAAAATTCTTGCTGCGTTCTCCCGTTTAAATTCTTGACATAGTCTTGCCATTGCTCAACCATTTTTCCTTTTTGGTAACGCCTATCAATATCATACATAAGCCTTTTCCAATATTTTCGATGCCAAGTTTCAAAATCATCAAAAGTGATTTTCTCAAAATCAGGGAACATTTGGAATATCACCCAAGTGGTGCAGATATTCTGAGTACACCCATTAATAAAGGCTAACCAGTACTGCTGCTCCTTATTTAGATTGAACTTCTTAACCAGATAGGGAATCATATAATACACTGCTCCAGGATGAGATCGGTATTTTAGATGAAACTCATAAAACCGCATAAATACCTCCCTGCGATATCGAGCATGCCTAAAATCCATACCCACAACAAGATTCTTTACCTCTTCCTCTCCAAACAGTTCACAATACCTGCCCTGAGGTATTTCTATATCATCTCTAATTACCTTCATAAACACAAACTTTTTTAGGAATTTCACCAAACTCACTGGTATTCTTTTGCATTGCTTCGATAGTAGGCTGTGAACCTATAATCCAGAATAGAGTGCTCTCATTCAAAATTTCAGGCATGAACTCCTTTACCCACTTCATTACCTTGGCTTCATACGTAGGATGGAAAGTAATCCGATCGTGCTTACACTTTACATTCGCTTGATAATCGGTGTAACCCATCTTGAACAAGTTAAAATAGAACAGATCAAATGGCATATTAACAGGTTTACCTTCTAATCCTTGTTCTTCATAGCACTTTTGAAAATTAAAGGTATCTAATCCAGAATACCTCTTAATGGCTTCAAACCTTTTATGAATGAAAGGTAGCTTATCTGGACCAATCCCTACGAGAATAACCCTTTTAAGAGCTGGAAGTGATTCTCTAAACATAAATATTCCAGTAAGAACTGATATTGCCGAATTGCAACTTCCAGTAGGAAGAATAATTGTTTCAATGTGCTCAGGAACATTCTGCACCTGATTTGCCCCAACCATATGAAACATAGTTGTTTCCTCGTCAGTGCTGTCAGGGGAACAGGTAATTCCGTAATTTAAAATAAAATCTTTCTTCCCCCTAGATTCATAAAGTTCATGAACCCTCTTTTGTAAAACTGGATTATACCCAACCTTTATGTGCTCAAACTTTGCTCCAAACCAAGTTGCCATCTTGACCATATCCCGATCAATTGACCTTTCTGGAGTTGTTGCTCCAATAACATTAACTGTATCATAGCCAAAATGTTTTGCTACAGCCGTTCCCATCGGAAGTTGTGGGCTTTTCACACTTGCCCCTGACAACATAAGCCCTTTACCTCCTTGAGCATGATACTTAGAAAACATATAGATCGCTTGCCGAAGTTTAGACCCATTTATTCCTCCCAGCCCTAAAGGAGCAAACATATCCTCTCGCTTAAACCAAACTCCCCCTACTAATTGAACAGGGGTAAGTTCTAATAAGTAATCTTCCCAATGGATCCTTTGCCTATCTATAGTAAGAATAGGGAATACCGATTTATCTTCATTTTCCATAATTTCCAAAAGAATTTAGTTTTAAGTAATCTGATTGCGCACAGTATGCTATAAAATCCATTAAAGATTCTTCAGGGAATCCCATAGCCAACATAATTTTCACCCCAAGATCATACTCAGGGGTGTCGTAGGTATCCCTAAACACTTTACAGTTCTCTAAACCAATTTCTTCCTTCTCCTTTTCAGAAGCCACATGGTCACTATTGAACCCTGAACACTTATCCCACATGGTTCCCTTCCCTGGATGTTTACCCGACCGATAGAAGATCCTTTCTAAATACTCGTCCTTCTGACTCTCCTCGTAATTGTAATACTGCACCAACATCTTCTTCCAACCGCAGAACTCAAATAAGAATTTCGGTCTCAAACGATGTGTTCCCGTAACCCCAGCTCCCTCAACTATTACGTTCATTTTACTGGAAACTGATTTAAGAAACTCCGACAGCCCAGCACTATTCACAAAATTACTGGTCACCACATCATATCCCTGAAACCGCTCAAACCCATTAGTCTCATAAATCTTTCCCAGGGTCAATAGGTTGAACTCGGGAATAAATACCCCAATATTTTTGCTTAACCCATTGGAATTCAAATAGTAATAATCTTCCCATGTGCACCCAATTGACTTTAAGTAAGAAAGAAAAAGGTAAGTCCTGGTAGACTTACCTGATCCTGAAACGCCTTTAATAGCTGCTATTAACATTATGCTAATTTTACCTTGTTAAACTTCTTGCAGTACTTAATTCCATTATCCCCTAGGATATAATAATAAATAGCCTTGTCGCTGTTGTCGTAAAACACAGAGATTGCCCACCCATTCAACTCTTTCTTAGGAGTCTTTGAATTACCTGCTGCAACAAAATTCACCCTTGAAAACAGCTGGATTTCCTCGGAAATCTTATAGGATTTAGCAAATGCTAAAAACTTCTCAACACGCTCCTTAACATTCTTGGTCTTGGTTACAAGATCGTAGAATTCATACAGTAATGCCTTGTTCTCCTCGGGGAGCTTATCGTAATCATAGGTATCGTCCCCTAAAAAGGATAGAACCATCTTACTCAGGTGAGGGATTTCCATCTTATAAATGGCATCCACCATTTCATCCAACTTCAGATTAACTGGAGCAGGAACCTGTTTCTTTACTGCTTCTGCCACCTTTTTCTTGGTTTCTGGTTTAACCACCTTTTTCTCCTTTTTCTCGGGCTTGGCTTTACCGATGGCCAAAACCTTAGCCACCTGTTGCTCGGTCAATAGAGAGTACTCTTCCACCCCTCCTAAAGCATCTAACAGCTCTTTGTTGAACTGCTTGTTATTCTCCTCAATGATAGCAGTGATTTTCTCTTCCACTTGAGCAATCTGCTCATCAGTAATCTCGGGCTTCCTTTCGGGCTGATCTTCTTCGAACTCAATCCCCCTCCTGGAAAGAATTTCCTTTACAACTTCTAGCTCTTCCTCCACTGAGGTTTCAAACATCTTAAGAAGTTTAGGGGTAGCATACTTACTGAATTTTTTCCGCAACAAACTTTTCGCTTCCATAGCACTTTGTTTTTAGTTATTAAAATTTAACGGCAATTACTGACCCAAAACATTGAACATCATTTTTAAAATCATCTTCCTCAGGTAATTCTGATCCCTGGAACACATCCCAAAGATCTCCCCCTTCATTAGGGATCATAACGCAGGGAATCATCTTTTCTAATTCACCATAAGAAGTCAAAATCTTAGAATCATACCCATCCTCAATCAATTTAGCATTTAAGAGGAAATTGTCTTCCAAAATTTCGTCTTCATACTCACCGTAAACCAAATCAAATAATTTACTAATTTTTGTTGCCATAACTTTTGTTTTTAAGTTCAATATTGGGTCAAATAATTATAACACAAATATAATAACTATATTTTAATCCGCCAAATATTTTCCCAGTTATTTTTTTAAAACTTGTTATTTATATTCTTTTTAAATAAGCTAAACTCCCGTATGCCCAAAACCTCCATGTCCTCTAGAAGTTTCATCAAGGGAATCAACTTTTTGGATAGTAAGTGCTTCAAATTTTGAGATCACCAGTTGAGCAACTCGATCTCCGTCATTAACTGTATAAGGTTCATTGCTTAGGTTCACCAACCCTACCATTACCTCACCCCTGTAATCATAATCAATTGTCCCAGGAGAATTAATGACTGTGACCCCTTTCTTGGTTGCTAAACCACTGCGTGGTCGAACCTGCCCCTCCATCCCTTGGGGGATAGCCATAAATAAGCCAGTGGGAATGATAGCCCTATTTAAAGGCTGGATAGTAATTGGTTGACCTAAATTAGCAACCAGATCAATTCCAGCACTCCCTGCTGTTTGGTAAGCAGGAAGTGGGTGCTTAGAATTGTTGACAATTTTCAAATGTTCCATGAAATAAAATTATTTAGTTGAAAATCCGTATTTCTTATTTAAAGAATCCAATTCAGCAATTAATTTAGAAAATTTCTCAGGGGAACTCTTCAATTCTTTCCACATCTCTTTTTCAGTGGAACCACCTCCCCCTGTTACTACATAATCTGAAGGGTCATTCTTTAAATACTTGGCAAGAACACTGTTCTGCTTTCTTTCAAATTCTTTAAATTTTGGATGCTCATCATACTTATTATACAGTTCATTAATATCATGCTCACCCAATTTCTTTATTGCTTCTTCGTCTGAAATCACCCCTCCCTGTTTCTTGGAATGTTTACTGTAAAGTTCTTGGAGATCCTTCTTTAAATATTTATCCAGTTCTCCCCAGCGAAGCCCTTTCCCGTCCCTGCCAGTAGCAACATTAAGGATAGCCATCCCAACATTTGGACTACCTTCTCTTCTCCCCCCAACTGTATAAATATGAGCAAGCCCTTCCATGATCTTTGGGTTATCCTCAAAGAGTTTTTTCTTTTCACTTGAAGGCATACTGTTCCACCAAGAATGAATGGATTGTTTGGGTTCTTCTTTATTAGAACCTCCTTCTTTCACTGGTTTCCAAGTTCCGTCGCCTTGCTTCTGCACCTTAACACCTCCATGGGTGCGAATCTCACCAATTTGAGCTCGCCTACCCTTTTCAATATCAAGTGGTTGGCCTGGGTCGATGTAAAAAGGATCGAAACTCTTCTCGATTGCGATGTTTTTTCTGCGGACTTCGTCTTGGAAGTCATTAAAATCTAAGCTCATGTCGTTTTTTTGTAATACAATCAAATATTGAACTATAAAAATAAAAAATTTATATTTTTATGGACTCAGTTCTCCCTGAGAAATACGAAATCGGATCCTTCATATCCAGAAACACTCTCTCTAACTCCTCTCTATTTACGCTCCCAGGATCATTGTCTGATCTAATCTCCGCAACCCAAGTAGTAAAATAGTTCATTGCTCTTAGGGCTGATCGCTTGCTTTCCCCAATGGTATTAAAATCATACAAGATGACCACCCCTTTTATATTAGAGAAATTCTGTTTCAATTTACCCAGCTGCTCATCCGAGAACTTATCTCCAAAAGTGAATATGCATCGAGTTTGCTCCCCTAATTTATGTAACTGCAATTTGGTATCCACCCCTACCTTGTCAAACAATCCTTCTACCACTATCAGCCACTCGGTGTTAGAAGTAATATCGTTATACCCCCCAATCAACTCATTAAAATCATTAGTGGAGTTCTCGTAGCGTAGAACCAGCTTCTCCAATCCCTGTTTAGCATTCTCTAAATTCACCTTGTGCCACTCTTTCTCTCGCTTAGACCTAGCCAGCCAACCTTTTAGCACCTCTCCTTCAAATAGCTGAAATATGATATAATCCTTTTTAACAGGAGATATTCCAGGTCTGAATAGATTATAGTGTTCAGGTAAAAACCCTCGTTCATTTAGGTAGTTATCATGGTCTATCTCCTGGAAAAACATGGGTAGGATACAACTGGAAACCTTTTTATTCTCCTCTTTTTTCTCTCCGATGGCTTGAAGTTTTTCAGTTATCGGTGCTGAGATTTCCCCTGACCATAAATCCAGCCGATCCATCTTCTTTAAAAACTTATACAGACTGGAAGAATAATCGCAATAGAAACAATGAACTGCCCCTGGAGACCTACCTAAATTCACTCCAAATTTCCCTTTCTTCCCGCATGCTGGATTAGGACAGGATAGTCTATCCGAACCCATCCACCCCTTAGCTCCAAAAGGTCTTAGACTTAATTCCTTTATGATCAGTTCAGTTTTCATTTAACTAATTCTACAGATTTCATATTTAATTTACAATGAAACCCATCGCTTGTAACAATATCATAGTAAAACATTTCTAAGAAACTACTAGGTTCAGGGTAGATCACACATCTTACTTTCTCTCCTTCTCTGACCTTACGATACACAGTTTCTATCCAATCTGGATGATCTTTAGGCAGATCTTCATGAACTATATGTTTCATAAAAGTTGCCTCTGATTTCATTATTGCATCAACAGTTTTCATTTACCAAACAATTTTTGAGTTCTTATACGGTCGTAGAAACGTCCATGATCATAGGCTGTGGCGATAGGAATAGTTTGGCCAGCCTTGTAATTTCTTAGCTTGTCTACATAAATTCTCATCGTATTCGCCTTATACTCCTCAATGGTTTGGTTTAAGGTGAGGAAATACGAAAAGGCATTCGGTAGATTCTTGTCCCCAGATATGTCGTTTCGGGTGATAACAAACTCTGCCCTATTCCAACTTTCTATAGGGATGTCGGAGGCTTGATCTGATGTAACAAGTCTAATCCCCTTAAACTCATTGCAAATATTCTTTAGTTTCTTAGCCGAGTTCTGTTTCTTCATCTTTACACTCTGGGTGTCAAAACCATACCTCAATCCATCTCCTGGATTTATAAGATCTATTGAGTCAAGGAGGACAAGATCTGGGACTTTGCCTTTCTCCTTTTGGTAAGTGTCTATCAAGTTGCGAATATCGACACAAGTTGGTTCATCAAACTGCTCAAAGGCATAAATATAGATGTCCTTGTCCATTATGGTCATATCCCTCACCACTTTCTCCATCTTCGCCTTGTACTTTTCGTCAATATCCCCAATCTTTAGGGAGTGAAATGATTGTGCTGACCATGCTTGCGAATATTTGGTAAAACACTCCTCCTCACTACCTTCTAACTGAAAATGCAGAACAGAATACCCTAGCCTAGCTGCGTACAGTCCAATATGTTTAAGAACAGTAGATTTACCTACCCCACTCCTTGCCACAATCAAAGCTGTATCTCCAACATCCAATCCCCCATAGGTGAGGGCGTCTAATTCGTCTATCCCAAACGGGGTCTTCTCCTTGTTAAACTCCCCACTCTCAAATTCTATCTGGCGAGCTTTCATCCTATCTCCAAAATCCTCAAAAACCTTTACAAACTTGGAAGAGCCACAACGAACTGAAAAATTTACTATCTCCTCAGACTCTCTGTGGGTAAGATTCATTGCCTCCTCCTGTTTATCCTGATTATAAAGATCAACCACCTGCATATTCATTAGCTGGAATCTGATCCTCTTAATATACTGTTGCAGTTTGTCTAAGATGATTTCCTCATCCGCTACGGAGGTTTCCTTTACCTCTTTTAGAACATCTTGAAGGGTAGATTCTTTATAGTACATCTGGGATATTACCCCAAATGTTGGCAGGGTCTGGTTTATGGAGTAGTGTGAGGTAACTCCCTTTAGCAATAATTTGTAACCCCTGAGTTCATCAGGGATATACTGGTACTTTAAATGTTGGGTTACTATTTCTAATACAGATTTCTTGAGGAAGCACAACCGAAATAATTCCCTAAGAAACTGGATGGTTAACTTGTCATTCATACATTACAAATATTACCTAAAAATATAAAATTTATATTTCATATCAAACTCACCCTGAACTGAAATCCTACATCTTCTCTAAGGGCTGAAATCCCTATAAAGCAGGACATGGCTCCATCATCATGCTGCCCTGCTGACTCCAGCTTTCCCTTATCCGTAAAAGTTACGGAGTTAAATTCCCCACACAACCACTCCGCTATTTCCTTGGATTTACCAGCCTTATAGGGGATTTTTATATCCCCTCTTTCAAACAACGCTGCTAGGGAAGGTAACCCACTGTACAAATCCTTCTTATTAGAACCTGAGGTAATAAAGGGTTCAATATTTATGATGCCTCTCTCCTTAATCAGGTCAATAATTACTTTCTGAAAATTGTTCCCCTCTGCCCAGATGATATTGGGTTTGAATACATTATTGATCCAAACTACCTGATTTACCTGTTCCAAGTGAGATGCTCCCTGCTTTCTCCAAACATACAGTAAATGGTAACGCTTCATACTATCAACTCCCCATACGGTGAATACTGAATAGTCAGCTCCAATACTTCCTGAAATGGCAAAATCACAACCCACTGCTACTCTCTCTAGTTTAACTGGATAAGATTCTATATTCTCCACCAATGAAACATTCTCCATCCCAATAAAAGCCCTTTGCAGGTAATCCCAAGGGAATATCGTGGAGGAATCTGAAACTGGAATAACCAGAATCTCTCTTGAAAATACCATGCTCCCCAGAGACTCTCTTAGTTCCATCAACTTTTCAAAATCAAACCTATCAGGGGCAAGAATCTCTCCATCTGGAAATATTCCAGGGTATATAAAGGACTTAAAGGCAGGGTCTTGGTCTATATCATTATAGAGATCTGCTTCATGAAATGGAGTACCTACAACCTTTAAATCTCCCTTAGGTTCCACAATATTCATAATCTCAGCATAGAACACTTCATGAAACTTAGCCCGCTGCTCCGCTGAGTATATACAGGACTTATCCAGGAAGTCATCCAGGACTACTCCTCCAACGTGCAGTCCCCTGATAAATGAATCTCTAGAACGAAGATGGACTATTGCCCCATTCTTAGTTCGCATGGGATCTTTCCCTAGTCCCTGCACCCCTTTAGTCAGCAGTTTCTCGTGCAGTAGATCATTAGAACGGATCTCTTCTTCAATTTTATCAAGGTGAAGTCTCCCTAGCCGACCCTCGTTGGTAATTAGGCAGGTCTCCTTCAAATTCCTATTTCTTACTGTATCATTTAAGAAGGAGGTTGGAGGGGTGTATGAGTATAAACGCCAGAGTATATACGCTTTACAAAATTCATAGGAATTACTGACTATAGTCCCATCGCTTAATAAAAATAAATGATCTTTGTCACAGGTAAAGCCATAATATTCCCCAACACCAACATATTTTATGTCCAACCCTGCCCTACTAGGCAATTTCTTGGGTTTAAAATTTAAAATCTTCTTCCTCTCTATCTTACATGGAATTTCAGAAACAAAACCTGAAATGTATATAGAATAAATCCATGTGTTTGGAAAATCTGTATAAAAATGTTTACTCATATTACACCTAAACCCTAATGACCAAGCCAGCAACTGGATTTGGTGAACTAAATCTTCTTTTTTCTGAGAAATGTGATAAGAAACCTTTTCCCCCTTGTCATTTTTATTCACAGAGCCGTCACTGTCTATAAGTCCCGCCAGCAACTCTAACCTCTGTTTCCTGGAACTTCTTAAATAAATATCTGGAATATGTTTATTATCAAATAATTTATGTTCCTTTAAAAGTTCATATATCTTATTTTTATTAAATCTTGCATCTCCCCCATAATTACCTACCATGCTATGTGTTATAAAATACCCCCCTTTATAACAATATTCATGTGAATACCTCATCCCTAATCTTTCAGCATACCCCTTTACATAATCAGCAACCTCTTCATCAATATTATAAACTTGAACACCTTGCTTATTTCCATCCCCTAACCAAAGCCCTAACCAATATGGTTCAAATGGCAATTCTCTTTCTGGCAAATCCCAACCATTGACCCTCTTACCAAAACTTTCTGATTTATATGTCTTAGACTTTTTATGGAACTCTTCAGCTGTTACCCTTATAGTATCAACTGCATTTATATCCCAATCTGTGCCTGTTATTGATCTCCCATTCTTGTCAATAGTTTTTTTATTCTTATGTTTATCAAAATACAAATCATGTTTTGAATTTACAACATAGTTCAAATTCTGTTTTTGTTCAACTTCATATAAATCATCAACTCCAGTATGCAAACTTAACACTGTTCTTACTGTATTATCTACCCCCATCAACTTATCCCCGATCCTAATATCTTCAATATTTTTTAAAGAACCATCAAACATCACCACTTTGGTTCCTTTAGCAAAACATTTTCCTGACCCCCTCTGACATCTAAAACAGGAATATGGGTATAACTGGATCAAGTTCCCCCACTCAATGTTACGCCACCCCATAGTAAATCCAGGGAGCATAGATATCTTGAAATAATTATAGGATAACTTCTTCAGTGATTCATCATAGGAGGTGTAAACCCTTGGGAGATAGTCTACATTAGCCAACTCAACTTTATATCGACTATTGTTCACCATTTCCTGGGCTGTCGTCACCATAGAATGAAACAGTTTGTCTACATCATTTTGGTACCCCCCCAGTAATTCTGCAAGAGCACTATCAGGAAGATCGTTAATAATAGAGGTAAGACAGGTGGAGACATCTAAAATCTCATCTGCATTCATATCAGGAGTAGATGGCAGTCTGGTTGACACACCATGCTTCATCCAAGGGTTAGCCATAATGTATTAAATTTGAAAACTTTCTCTGAAACGTTTTGGAGTTGAATTACTGGATTCTTTGGCAATCTCTTCTCCTCGGATAGACTTTAGGAAGTGCCTAACCATCTGGTGGTTTGCCTTGGTGTCCGCCAAAGCCCTGTGAGCATTCACCAATTCGATCCCCAATCGCTGCACGCAGGTCCCCAATTTATAGTTAGGGGATTCTGTCCACTTCATTCGGCACCACCACATTGTATCTATGGTCATATCCGTATTCACCAAATCCTCTAACTTGATCTTGTGAAACCTTAGAAAATTAGAGATAAAGGGAATATCAAACTTATCAATATTGTGCCCACACAACACGGGCTTTTGACTACCTACCTTACGCTTCTTTAAGAAATCTGCAATCTCCTTAGCCACCGTAAGTGAATCGGGAGCATCCTGAAGCTGTTCCAATGAGATTCCATTTGCCTGAAGGGCTTGGGGTTGAGTAACTAAATTGGAATCATAGGGTTTGATTAGGGAGGAGTACTCTCCAATGTCCTCCAGTTCATGATTCATAGCCACCATGGCTATTTCAAGCATGGGATTCTTTTCAGGAGAAAGTCCCCCCGTTTCCGTATCTACTGTAACATAACAAATCTTATACTCCATAGTATCCTTATTTTATAATTGAATAAAAATTTACTCCACTTCTTTCATGTTGCTGTATGGTATTCCCCCCTAAATATTTAGGCAAATAGCCCCTACGGCAATACCCTTGGGCATCCCAAATGGTAAAAGGTTGTCCTGATTTCTTCTTGCCAAATGCCTCAGTTAGGAAATTAACCATCCTAACCATCGTCACATTCTTTACCAAATATTCCTTCCTCATTATTTTACGTATTTAAGTGTTTTTGATTTTTCTAATAAATTCTTTAAAGCCTTCAACTCCTTGTCTCTCACCTCCTCGTCATAGAACCAAAAGTAAGTATTGGCAAGAACTGGCACTTTTTGGACAGTTTCATCTATCTTGTTTATACAAATATAGAATTTCTCCACAGAATCTTGAATATCACTACCCATATCTACACTCCAAACGTTCCAAACATTGAAATCCTTTCCCCGAAAATTAATAAAGGGTCTCTTTTGGATCTCCTCTTCCAGCTTATTTCTAATCTGTTCTTCTATGAACTTTATCCTCTCTTGAAACTCCTCGTCTGACAGGTTTTCCTTTGATTCTACTGACTCTCTTACTAGATCAGTATTAACCCCTAGTAAAGCCTCCTCCACCTCTAGATCCTTATGAAACTTCCAATTCTTTAGAATCTGAACCACAGCGTCCTGTTTCAATTTCTTAAACAGTTCAATTATCTCCCTGATGATCTTAGCATCGCCTTCAGAAATAGGAGAGATCAGAGATTCAGTGCCGAACTTCTCCTTGTACCTTCTGACGGCTGCTTCAAAATACTTATTCAGCATTGGTGTACAAATCTTTACGTTTATTGTAGGCTTCAATACCTATATGATCATAGGCTGCATGGCAATCCAAACATCCCAACTCAATATTGGCTTTACTCAGCCTTAGACTAGGGTGGGCTCCCTTTGATTTCATATGCATAAAGAAGTGGGTTCTCATCTCATCTCCTAACTGCCTCCCACAATTATGACATACATGTTCTCTCTCTTCCCAAATCTCCTCAAACACACTCTTCTCCCCAGTGGTTTTTACTCGGTACTTCTTCTGTTTCTTGAAAGTATCGTAGGTTTTTTCTGAACGAGATTTCCCATGCAGTCTCTTGCAATTACAATCATCACACAGACAATAGGTTTTATTCACTATAAAATCAACCTTCCCGCACTTCTTACAAATATCTTTTTTGTAATCCATCAACAAATATTTGTGAACTGCCCCCCCACGCCAGAGGCAATGGGGTGAGCTTCCTGCTTCACGGACAAAGGTAACCCCTCATCTCCACAGGCTTGAAATCCGACAATTCCTGCCGTATTGTTTTTTACAAATGCAAACCGCTTAATATTGTTGGCTGCTAACAAATCTCTATCATGTATCTCTCCACAGGATTGACAAACCCATTCCCTGTCAGACAATTTTAACTCCCTATTTACTATACCACAAGTGCACATACGACTTGATGGTTCAAATTGTCCAATTCTAATAAGATTAACACCATTCCACTTGGCTTTGTATTCAAGTATCTCATTGAATTTACCAATCGAAATATCGGAAAGTGCCTGAGCAAGTTTATGGTTCTTAATCATATCACTTGCTTTCAAAGTTTCCAAACACAAAGTATCATGTTCAGAAACTAATTTAGCAGTAACCTTGTGTAAAAAATCTATTCTTCGATTAGAAACCTTCTCATGTAAGACCGCTAATTTTCTAACCGCCTTATTTCGATTATTAGAGTCCTTGATTTTTTTACTAACCTTTCTTTGCTGCTTCATTAATCTCTTTAATGCACTTCTTAAATGTTTTGGGTTTTGTATTTCTTCTCCATTCGATAAGACAGCAAACGTCTTAATGCCTAAATCAATCCCTACTGCTTTGCTTTCGTCAATAGATTTTAATTTTGGTAATTCTTCATTTACTTCTACAAGAACAGATACAAAATACTTTCCTGTTGGAGTTTTACTTATAGTAACTGTTTTAGATTTACCTTCAAATTTCCTATGTAATTTACATTTTATTGGTTTTTTGAATTTTGGTAATGATATGGTGTTTGTTTCAAAATCTACAATCCCATTTTGTGGAACTGAAAATGATTGCCTATTGTTGCGCTTACTTTTGAACTTTGGAAATCCTTTTTTATCCCTAAAAAACTTTGTAAATGCCTTATCTAAGTTTTCTAAACTTACTTGTAAAGACTGGCTGTTCACTTCTTTTAACCAACTCGTTTCTTTTGTATTTTTTAGGATAGGCAGATCTCTTTGTATTGCAAACCTTGATAGGCTTTCTTTTGTTGTTTGATATACTTTCACCTTTTTATCAAGAGCATAGTTGTATATCCACCTTGCACATCCAAAATGTTTAGCTAAAAGAACCTCTTGTTCTTTTGTTGGATATAGTCGATATTTATATGCTCTCAAAATCATAAAACAAATATATAAATAATTTTTAGAATTACAACTTTTTTCTCTAAATAATACACAATTCATCTAATCTGCTCAAAAGTGATGAATTAGATTACTTGCAAATATTTTTAAAATTACAATCTTTACAAACTCCTTGGATACCCTTCATTAGGGTGAGATCTTGGCAATGAACAAAACCCTTATCTGTATTAAAGAATCTTTTACGTTCCCTTTCTCTAAATTGTCGCTTACTTTCTTCAGAAACCTTTTCCACTGGTATTTCTGGTTCTGATATTCCGTTCTTATCCCTGAATACCTTTACCCAGTATCCCCAATTCTCTCCCCTCCTCTCCCACCTCTGAACTGCCTTCTCTCCAAACACCCAATTTACTTGAACATTCTGTTGGGTGTTAAGGCTTGAATAATATTCAAAAGTGAAGTCAATTAGGTCAATGAACCACCTTTCTCCTTTATTGGAATGCTTATTCACAAACCCTTCTAAGATCTTATAATCTTTAGAAGTGATATTGGGTTTCTTCTTATATATAATAGAAAATACCCTGCTGAACTTATCTATAACTAATTCTAACATGGGTATAAAAATATATAATTTATATTTATCTAAAAACTTAAACAGTATAATTTAAACAAACTTGTGCTGTCGAGTTTAAGAGGAAGAATCGTCCGAATCATCGTCGTCATCTTCGACTGGTTCTACATAAATCTCATACTTCATAATCAGGGAGATCTCATCCTCTGTAGGCAGTTCCCGCTCCCTGTACCTTGGCAATACATCCACTTCATAGGGAATTTGATCCACCTTAATGGTCTCCAAGTCTAATTTTCTGCGAAACCAAATCCCTACCATCTCTCCTGCTGTAAGGTCGCCAATGTTCACCCCATCAGGAGCCTCTTCAGTAATCTCAATATCAGCAAAATCTCCTACATAGGGTCTAGAGTACATATTGTCAACCCTCTCCATATACCTATACCCCTCAGCATCTGTAGCCAAATCAACCACTGCTATCTGAATATCAGAATAGCAGTTATCTGGATACTGAATACCTAAAAGAACATCCACATAATCATCTGCAGATTCATTCTTTAGCATTAAGCCAATGTATTGATACCTATTCTCCTTAATCGTAATAGGAGTCACCTCATTGAATAGGTTGCCTAACTCCTCATTAGGAACTAAGTTCTGAGCCTTAAAACCGCCCACAGACAGGTATGATCTATCCTGGATAGCATCCTGCCCCTCCGATGTTGTATAATAGAATCTAAGCATAATCTTTAGGAATCATCTCCGCAATCACAAATACTCCAAATATTTAAAGCCCTCTTGTCCTGAATAGTAAGAGTTCCGGCATCATTCTTTACCCTTGCAATATAATACTCGTAGGCTTCCTTTGCAGGGGCTGTGTCGGTTACAACCTCTTCAACCAACTCTATCTTACACCCTGTATGCCTAAAGGGGTATTCCGATCCAGTAGGTATTGGAACCCCAGGAGTAAATGTCCCTATAACAGCAAACTTAGCATCAGAAAGCACCCCAAAACTCTCCACCCCAATTATGGCAGAGGTATCAGAAAGAACTGTAACTACTTCTGATTCAACTTCCTTAACTGTATAATTCCCATTTGCATCCTTAATGTACAAGGCTATTCTTGTGGGGAAATCAGGTTGCCCCCTGAGGGATTTTGAAAAATTTGTTCCCACACCCGACAAGGAACCATCCTCTGCTAAGGAAACCACCCCCTCCTCCAGAACACTCTCCTCAAATGATATCTTCACCCAATTCCAAGCCCCTCCTGTGGGGATTGCTATAGTAGAAGGCAGATCTCTGTTTGAAATTATATTCCCTAAACTATCAATTGCGTAAGAATATTGAGGGAACTCCACCTTATTGGCCACAGTAGATTCTGATACTTCAAATGACTCAAACCCCGTATCTGAAACAGCTTTCACCACCCCAAACTCCACAGACATCAACTTAATTAAGGTCATCAACCCCCTATCCCTATAGAATGATTGAAGTTTACCTAACTCTTGAACGCCTAAAAACAGGTCGTTATTCAAATTTAGTCTATTCATTTTCGTAAGTTTAATTTTCTATTAACCAAAGTAACATCTACATTGACAGAGGAAATATCACAAGAGACTTGCCTAGAAATATCAAAATCCCAAACTGAAGATGGGGTACTTTCTAATCTATTTAATACTCTCCCAGTTACGGCAACAGCAAACCTAATTACATCAACATTAACTGCCGCCTTAGAACTAATGGGGCTTAAATTTAACAAATTTTTATTACTATACCCCTTCACCCTAGTCTCTCCAACTCTACAGCAAGCCCCTATCGCATAATCAGGACTTTTACCTAAGCTGGCCAAAAATTCCCTAACCCACCCCCTTTCTTCAAATACCACTCCGGGGTAACAGAACAAAACACTATCCTCTTCCTTAAAATTCTTAAAAACCAACCCCACATCACTATAAGTAAAATGAATACCTAAATACTTACTGCTAATAGGGTTTTTTGAGTAAACTAGAACTGCTCGCTCATCTGGTCCAGATGTATTTGCAATGCTCCTTAAAGTAACTCCTAAAGCCTCAATCTCATCTCTATCTGTAAGCAACAGCACCACTTTCAACTTATCAATCTTAGAATTTAGTCTCATTATGAAGAAGGGATTACTTCAATAGTGAATGATTCTGAGAGATTGCCTGAACTTAATCCAACTGAAATACCTATTGCAATACCTGTCATATTATCCCAAGTAAATCCATCCTTTGTTCGAGCTATCTTAACTTCTCCTGATATCAAAATTCCCTTATAAAACAATTGCATAAAAATTTCCAGATTAGAATTCCCCATTGGCAAAACATTTCCTGTATCAAAAGATTTTATCACCTCGGCAGTTTTGGAAAACTCTAAAACACTACTTCCATTAACTTTTACATACCCCTGATAAGTATAGAGATCAGAAACCTGCCCTTGTAACTCTGTAAATCCTTAAATTCTTCCCTGAACTCCTGATGGGGGAAGTGGGAAAATACGCTCGGTAATATTTATCCCAAGACTAGTCACCACTGTTCCTTCATCATCCTTCACCCTAACTCCATATGTGTAAACCTTCAGGCTGCTAAAAGTATCACTGGATTGATAACTGCCCCATATGTAAGAACCACCAAGAACCCATTTGCCAAGGGAATATAAATAAGGAGTAACCCCTCCTGCTGCCCTAACAGTTATTGAACCATCAGACCCTCCAAACGACGATACTGGTTCAGGGGCAACCGAGGTAATTCTCAAAGGGTCTACCATTGCTGGCTGGGTTATCTCAAATTCATCACTCTCTATATAGGGGCAATCATTTGAATCCTTAACCCTTACTGTATAATCCCCAATCCCCAGTCCAGAAAATACATTACTAGGCTGGTAACCCCACTCTGCTCCACCTGTTTTAAGCAGATTATAAAATAGAGGGGATGTCCCCCCTCCGGCACTTATAATGACTGAGCCATTAGATGCTCCGTAAACTGAAGCATCATTCACTTGAATACTGAAAATACTTATTGCACTTGGCCTTGTTATGGTAACAGGGTTACTTACCAACACAGACCCCTCACTATCCTTTACTGTTATGGTGTAAGTTCCAGTTGAAAGTCCTGTAAAATTATTTTCCTCCTGAAATGCCACCCCATCTAAAGAATACTCATAAGGGGACTCTCCCCCAGTTACAACAACTATAATCTCTCCATCCTCCAAAGCAAAACAAGTAATATTTGTTGTTAAAATTGAACTAATGACCAATGGGGTTAGGGAATCTTCTATTTGTTCATCCAACCAAACAGGGATAAACTTTGTTTCTGCTGGAATTAAATACCTATCAATCTTACTTGTAACATTGACTTTAGAATGAACCCCGCTGTTATTTAGTCCCCAAAACAAGATAAGACTATTCATCCCAATAAAACCTAAAGAGAATCCTGTATTTATTGGGCGAACTTGAATCGACATTATAAATACATTTCCTGACCCCTGAAACATCAGTTCTGGGATAATCGATCTAACAGAAAATGGCATTCTCAAATGCCTACCTAAGTAAACACTCAACTTAGAGTAATTTGTAGTAAAAGATTCTTGAGACTCTGGGAACACACAGCCCCTGAAACTAAACACTCCCCCTAAATCGCTATCACTGTCATCATCATCATCGTCAATACTATAGTAAGACAGTGAAACCCCATCTGCAGTTTCTAAAAATTTATTTTCTGCCAGCAAAGTCTCTATCGAGACAACTTCCACTTCTTCAGCTGACCCTGACCCTCTATCAAATCCCTTAACTCCAAAGTAGAAACCTGTTACGCTTGCGCCTTCTACTACCCTGAACTTAACAAAAATCTCATATGCAATCCTTGGGTCTACAGTAATCAGACTCTCAACATTGTCGGCAGTAATACCCCTGTAATCAACAGGATCCAAACTAACATTTAGCTCCCCTTCAACCAATGACACTCCCTCTGTAACAGGGATACCTTCTATTTCTAAAAATTCACCGTAGTTGTACCCCTTAACTGCATTAACCATCGCCCTATTTCCTCGATACACGGGAGAGCTCTGGTTTAAGAACCAACTAATCTTCTCTTTCTCTGAAAAACAAAACAAAAATTCATCAGTACTTTTAGTTTCTAAAAGCCTTTTTAACTCTGAACTATCTCCCCATATAGCATTTTTAGTTCCCCGTTTCCTAAACTCTATATATATGTTTTCCATTAAAGAGATCATCTCTGCCCTTGTCATCTCTGGATCAGTAATAAGTCCTTTATTCTTAAGGTATTCTAAAAACAACACCGAGCTTTGAGTAATATCTTCAAATTGCCTTGCATAATGCACTTGAATGGCAAACCAATGAGTAATAATCCCCCAAAAATCTATAAAATCTCTACTGCGTTCAACAAAGGCAGGAACAATCCCCGGAGTGTAAATTTTTTGCAAAACATTTATTGCCCACCCAAGCACCTCAGTAGAGTTAAAGTCAAAAAAATCAGAAAGGAATGAATCTTCAAATGAAATGGGGTTGGGGATATCTATAAACTTTGCCTGTATAGTTATGTTGTTAAATTTTAACAATCCTGAAGAATCGCTCCCCATCCTAGTGTATCTAATCTTAAGATCAAATATCCTATTATTCACCACCTCAACTGCCTGAAGATTATAAGAAGTCAATTCTGCCCAAGCAGA
>Ga0265295_1003652_pt1 | contig 22011 bp, 17 predicted proteins | sample Munlansysbiofilm_FD_192503 | JGI IMG/M metagenome (GOLD analysis project Ga0265295, IMG submission 192503) | Leachate microbial communities from a municipal landfill in Southern Ontario, Canada - Methane capture system biofilm | ecosystem: Engineered > Solid waste > Landfill > Unclassified ...
CAGCGCCGATGGTACTGCACGGGAGACTGTGTGGGAGAGTAGGTCGCCGCCGTCTTTCTTTCCTTAAAGCCCTTATGACCCCAGGTCATAAGGGCTTTCTTGCGTCTGATCCTCACTGATAACCACCACAACTTCAATTCCCCGGTTTTTTTGATTGCTTCTCCCTCCCCTTCCGCTTTTCCACAAACCTCCCCCGGTCAGGACAGACTGCTTGCAATCAGCGCCGAACCTGCGCACTCGCAAAAATTGCACCCGGCAATCGCGAAAGGGAGAGAAAGAAAGGGCCATTGTGGGCTTCCACAAACTGTGGTGGCCAACTATGACAGCTCAAACCTGGAAAAAGCAGAAATTCCGTTTGGTTGACACTTACAGAGTACCTCTCTCTGTACCCCTGCTTTTTTCCTGAAAAATTACGAAAAATTGAATAAGCTGCTGGCAACGCCAGCCACCACAGTCCCCAGGAGGAGCACATGCAACTTGGCATGATCGGTTTGGGAAAAATGGGTCTGCCCATGGTCCATAATGGCCGGGATCACGGGCTTGAGATCGTCGTCTTCAGCGAGAAAACAAGCAAAATTAACGACCTTGCAGCGGAAGGCATCAAGGGCTTCTCCCGCCTCGAGGCCTTCGTTGGCGCGCTCCTCCCCCCTCGGGTTGTCTGGCTGATGATTCCTGCAGGCGCTCCGGTCGACACCATGATCTCCCGCCTGCTGCCCTTGCTCGATTCCGGGGATATCCTCATTGACGGAGGGAACTCCTGGTACCAGGACAGTCAGCGCCGCCACGCGCAAATGCGCCAAGCGGGCGTTCATTTCCTGGATGTGGGCACCAGCGGCGGCACCGAAGGGGCGCGAAATGGCGCCTGCCTGATGATCGGTGGCGATAGGGAAGTCTATAATCGGGTGGAACCTGTGTTCAAGGCCCTCAGTGGCCGCAGCGGTTGCGCCTACCTGGGCGAGAGCGGGTCCGGACATTTTGTCAAGATGATCCACAACGGCATCGAATACGGGATGATGCAGGCCATTGGCGAAGGTCTGGAAATCATGCGGCACAGTCCGCTCCGCCTGGAGTTGGACAAGGTGACCGCGGTGTGGCAAAGGGGTTCCATTGTCTCCGGCCTGCTCATGGACATGACCGCCGCCGCCCTGGCCCGCGAGCCCGACCTGCAGTCCATCGAGGGTGTTGTCGCGGCCTCCGGCGAAGCCAACTGGACAGTCAACGAGGCGGTCCGTCTGGGTGTCGCGACACCGACCATCGCCGCCGCACTTTTTGCCCGCTTCAAGTCACAGGATCAGGAAAAATTCGCCGAGAGGTCACTGGCGGCCATGCGCCGGGAGTTCGGCGGTCACGCCGTCGTAACCCGGGACAAGGAGTGAACGATGGGCGGGGATGACGCGCACCTCTTCCTCTTCGGGGCCACCGGTGACCTGACGGCCAGGAAAATTTTGCCGGCCCTGCAGCAGTGGGCGGTCGGCACGCCTTTCTTTTCCCGCATCTGGTGTTTTGGCCGCAGACCTTTCGACACGCCAGCCTACCTCGCCTTCATCGAAAAGAAAGGCGATATCAAGGTGGAGGAGCCGTTACTCTCCACCCTTCGCTACCATCGGCTCGATTTCAACGATTCTGCAGCCTTTGCGGACCTGGCACACCGTCTCGACCAGGAGAATCCGCCCGGAACACGGCGGCTCTTTTTCCTCGCGGTCAAACCGGATGCCTTCGTGCCCATTGCCTCCGGCCTGCGCGACGCCGGGCTTTTCTCCTCCGCCGAACCAGCCCATCGGCTTCTTTGCGAAAAACCTTTTGGTGAAAATTTCCCTTCGGCCGCCCGGATCCAGGAACAACTCATGACCCTGTCCCGTGAGGAGCAGATCTATCGCATCGACCACTATCTGGGCAAGGATATGATCCGGAATATCCTCACCATCCGTTTCTCGAACCGGCTGTTCACTGACAGTTGGAACAGCGCCTCGGTGGAACGAGTGGATGTCACCAGCATCGAAACCACGGGTGTGGAGGAGCGGCTCGACTATTATGACCGCGCCGGCGCCATCAACGACATGGTCCAGAGTCACCTGCTGCAGATGGTTGCCCTGGTGGCCATGGCCGCGCCGGCCCATCTCGGCCCCGAGGCCATCCGTCAGGCCAAAATTGACGTACTCCGCCGGATCACCGTCGATGATCGTTTCCCGCCGGTGATCGGCCAATACCAGGGATACGACGCCCTTCGCCCCGGCTCGACCATTGAAACCTATGTCGAAGCCACCCTGCGCATCGACACGGAGCAGTGGCAGGGCACCCGTTTTGTGATCCGGACCGGCAAGAAGCTCGCCGAAAAGCGGACCGAGATCCGCCTCGATTTCCGGCCGACGCGCCTGTGCCCCAGTTGCGCGGAAACCATCGAGGCCCCGGGGAACCGGCTCACCATCGAGGTCTTCCCAAAGGAAGGCATGCAACTGCGTTTCAACTCCAAGATCCCGGGGTACGGCTATGACCTCGAGCAGGTGACCGCCGACTACTGTCACAGCTGCCGGGCCGTGGGCAGTCGGCCCGAGGCCTATGTCAAGCTGCTTCAGGATGCCCTGGCCGGCGATCACACCCTGTTCGCCGGTTTCGAGGAACTGCGCGAGCAGTGGCGTATCGCCGACCAGATCCGCGCCCGGGCCGCGGAACACCGCCTGATCTTCTATCCTCCCGGCTCCGACCGGGTGATGCCTTCTGGAGAAACGCCATGCTGAACGGCTGGATTCCGGTTTCGCTGCCGATCAGCGAAGATATGGTGGTCTACAAGAACCAGGACGACAAGCGCCCGGTCATCGAAACCACCCGAACCTTTGCCAGCCACGGCATGCACGAGAGCAGCCTGCACCTGCCGCTGCACACCGGCACCCACGTGGACTACCCGCTCCATGCCATCGAGGGCGGCAAATGTTCCAGCGACTATCAGCGCTTCCCTCTCAATTTTCTCGCCCTGGTGGTGGACCTGAGCCCTGTCCCGCGCACCGCCATCGACCTGGACCAGGTGCGCGATCTCCCCTTGGAGGGGGTGGAGGCGGTGCTGTTCAAAACCATGGCCCGACCTGCGGCCGCCTTTGACCCGCAGTTTCCCGGGTTGACGGCCGAAGCGGCCGCCTGGCTGGCCCGCCTGCCCCTGCTGTTCGTGGGCACCGACCAGTTGGGTCTCGAGCGTGGTCAGCCCGGCCACCCGACGCACCGCCACCTGCTGGCGCGGGACATCCTCATCATCGAAGGCCTGGAGCTGTCACGGCTCTCCGGCGGACGGTGCCGTTTCGTTGCCTTCACCCCAGGTATCCACGGGGTGGAAGCGGAACCGCTCTTGGTCTACGCACTGCCCGGCTGACCGCCCCGCTCGTCCGCCGAACCCGCCCTTCCCCATTCCCGCAACCACGGCACCCGCTCTCCTCCATGGATTCGTCGCAAACCCATTGCCAGCCGCCCGACGGCTCCGGCCGGCTCTACGTTGTCGCCACCCCCATCGGCAACCTCAAGGATCTCAGCCAGCGGGTGATCGAGACCCTGACCACGGTCGACCTGATCGCCTGTGAAGACACCCGCCATACCCGCAACCTGTGTCGGCACCTGCAGATCAACACCCCCCTGACCAGCTATTTCCGCGAGAAGGAACAGCAGAAATCGGAACAGCTGCTCGCCCGGCTGCTGGCCGGCGAACACATTGCCCTGGTCTCGGACGCGGGCACGCCGGCACTGTCCGACCCGGGCGCCGTACTCATCACCAAGGCGCGGCGGGCGGGGGTGGAGATCGTCGCCATCCCGGGTCCCTCGGCCCTGACCGCGGCCCTGTCCGTGGCCGGGCTGCCGCAGACCGGTTTTTTCTTCGCCGGTTTCCCGCCGGCCAACACTTCCGAACGGCGCCAACTGCTGCGCACCCTGGCCGCCCTGCCCTACCCGCTCGTTTTTTTTGAATCGCCGCACCGCATCACCGCCTCACTGCGGGACATGAAAGGGGTGCTCGGTGAGCGGAGGGTCCAGCTCTTCCGTGAACTGACCAAGATACACGAGGAATGCCTGGAGGGGACGCTCTCCGCCCTGGCGGAACGGGTCCAAGGCGGTGTCAAGGGGGAGTTGGTGCTCATCGTCGAGGGTGCCCCCGGACGACCGGAAGACCGCCCCGAAGAGCTCGACGACCTGCTCCGCTGGTACCGGGACGAACTCCGGGCCAGCCTCAAGGACGCTGTCCGCGCCGTGGCCGAGGACCTTGACCTGTCCCGTTCGCAGGTGTACAAGAGGGCGCTGGCAATCTGGCAGACGGCGGCTTGAGGTCCACCCACCGCCGCCCCGCCCCCCGTCTTCCCGTCCGCCCAGCATCGTGCTCAGCCCGGTCTGAACAGTCCGCATCGCCTCTCTGCCGGTTTCCCGGCGCAAACGAACCCGAGCCCCTCATGCACAGAACGACCGCAGCCGTAGCCCACTGCCCCTCTGCCGAACAGGCCCGCCTGCTGAGCGCGGCCTGTCGGGCCGCCCTCGCAGCCGGCGCCATCCTCCGGGACCGCTACGAACAGCCGCACGACATCACCATGAAGGGCGCCATCGACCTGGTGACCGAGGCGGACCTGGCTGCCGAGGCCGCCATTGTCGCCCTGCTGGCCGAGGCAACACCGGAAGTGGCGGTCATGACCGAGGAAACGGCGGCCACCCACACACTGGAGCGGTCCGGCCGTTTCTGGGTGGTGGATCCGCTCGACGGCACCACCAACTTTGCCCACGGATTTCCTTTCTTTGCCGTATCCATCGGCCTGCTCGACCACGGCCGGCCACAGGTTGCGGCCATCTACCTGCCGATCCTCAACGAACTGTTCTGCGCCGTCCGCGGCATCGGCGCCTGGCTGAACGGTCGGCCGATCAGGGTCACGGACACGACCGAACTGATCGCCTCGCTCATCGCCACCGGCTTTCCCTACGAGGTCGAGCGCACCCTGCCCGCGGTTCTGCGGCAGCTGGCGGCCATGCTCCCCCGGGTGCGGGACCTCCGCCGGGCCGGGGCCGCGGCCGTGGACCTCGCCTATGTGGCCTGCGGCCGGCTGGACGGCTTTTACGAGATGTGCCTGCAACCGTGGGACACCGCCGCCGGCTGGCTGCTGGTCGAAGAGGCCGGCGGCCGGGTGAGTGATTTCGCCGGTGGCTCCTACTCGGTTTTCCAGGCGGAGATTCTCGCCAGCAACGGCCGACTGCACCACGGCCTGCAGGCCCTTCTCCGTGCATAACCGAACCGGCAGAGGCGCCGACCGCCCTGCCCTGCCCCCCTGGCTGCTGCACGGCAGCATGCTTGTGTCGGCCATGCTCGTCTCCACCTCGTTCCCGGTAGGCAAGGCGATCACGCCGTTCATGGACCCGGTGCTGCTCACACTGATCCGTTTCTGTCTGGCGGCCCTGCTCTTCGCCCCGTACGTCGGCCGCCGCTTCGGCCTGGCCAACCCGGGCCTGGCGGCGCTGGGTCGCTACAGCCTGGTCAGTGTCGCCCTGGTCGGCTTCTTCTGGCTGATGTTCCTCAGTCTCAGGTACACCAACTCCCTGCACACCGGCGTGCTGTTCACCATGGTGCCGGGCATCTCCGGTATCTACAGCTGGTTTCTCTTGCGGGAACGGTTGGGCCCGTGGCGCATCCTCGCCCTGCTGCTCGCCATGGTCGGCGCCCTGTGGGTGATCTTCGCGGGGGATATGGAACAACTGCGCGCCTTGCAGTTCAACCGGGGGGACCTGCTCTTTTTCGGCGGCTGCCTGCTCATGGCCCTGTACACGCCGCTCATCAAGCTGCTCCACCGCGGCGAGCCCATGGCGGTGATGACCTTCTGGATCCTGGTCACCGGCTGCGGCTGGCTGCTGCTTTTCACCCTCCTCAACCCCCCGGCGACACCGTTCGGGCCGGTTCCGGCCCGGGTCTGGGCCGGCATCGCCTACCTGGCCGTGTTCACCACCATCATCACCTTCTTCATCTCCCAGTGGGCCACCCTGCATCTCGGCCCCACCCGGGTGATGGCCTATTCCTACCTCTATCCGCCGCTGATCGTGTTCATCGACTGGTGCCTGTCCGGCACCCTGCCCGACCTGCGCACCCTGGCCGGGGTGCTCATCATCCTGCCGGCCATGTACGTGGTCCAACGGGGCAACGCCAGCCCGGGGCGCTGAGCGGGCCGATGGTTGCACCGCCAGCTGACCGGTTGTGGACCGGTTCAGCAGCGGTACACGTCCCGGTCAGCGCCCCTCGGCACCGACATCGGCCAGGCCGGTGACGCTCCGGATCGCGGCGAGCAGATCCTCCTCCGGACAGGGTTTGGCCAGAAAGGCCCGCACCCCCAGCCGGCCGGCCTGCTCCCGTTCCTGCCGGCCGGTACGCGAGGTGCACATGATCACCGGGATGTTCCTGCGGGTGGGCATGGTCGCCAGGGTGGCGAGGAAGGCAAAGCCGTCCATGCGCGGCATCTCCAGGTCGAGCACGATGCAGTCCGGCCAGAGTTCGGCCAGGAGGGTGACCGCCTCCTGCCCGTCCCGGGCCGCCACCGGACGCCAGCCCCGGGAAGCGACCAGGCGGCTGACCACGGTTCGCACCGAGAGGGAGTCGTCCACCACCAGCACGGTCAGCGGCCGACTGATGTCCAGCAGGATCTCCGGCCTGTCCTCGTCCGCGCGGAGCCTGGCCGCCCGGATCAGCTCGGCCGGGTCGAGCACCGGCACCACCTGGCCCGCACCGAGCACCGCCGCCCCGGCCACTCCGGGCACGGCGCGCAGGTGACTGCCGAGCCCACGGATGACGATTTCCTGCCGGCCGACCAGACGCGGCACGGACACGGCCACGGGCCGCCCGCCGGCGGCAAATACGAGTACCACCGGCCGGGAGGTCTCCACCGGATCCTCCACCTGGCCGAGCAGGGTGGGCAGGGAGTACCAGGGCAGGGTTGCGCCATCGAGGCGGACCGTGCCCTCCTCCCAGGAAATGTCGCGACTGTCCACCCGGTGCAGCTGGCGGATATCGGTCAGAGCGAAGGCCCAGAGCGCCCCGCCGCTCTCCACGAGCAGGGCCCGGACCACGCCCATGGTCAGCGGCAGCCGGATGACAAAGGCCGTGCCCACGCCGGCACGGGTCGCCACGCCGACCGTGCCCCGCAGGTCGCGAACGTTCTCCCGCACCACGTCCAGCCCCACCCCCCGGCCCGACATCTCGCTGACCGTGCGGGTGCTGAACCCGGGGGCGAAGATCAGGTCGGCGAGTTGGCGTTCGTCCATGGCCTCCACATCCAGGGACGGGTCGTAGCGACGGGCCTTGTCCCTGATGGCCGCGAAATCCAGGCCGCGGCCGTTGTCGGCGAAACGGATGACCACCCGGTCGCCCTCGCGCCGGGCGCCGAGACTGAGGGTGGCAACCGGATCCTTGCCGCAGGCGATGCGCTCCTCCTGCGGCTCGATACCGTGATGCACAGCGTTGCGGATCAGGTGCATAAGCGGGTCGGCGAGTTTTTCCCAGAGGACCCGGTCGAGTTCGACCTGCTCTCCCGAAACCACCAGCCGTACCTGGCGGCCGAGGCGCGCGGCAGCGTCCTCGACGATGCGTTGCAGACGGGGCGTGAGCAGGGCCAGGGGAGCGAGCCGCGCCTGCAGGAGCTGGGCCTGCAGGTCGCGGGCGAGTTCCTGTTGCCCGCCGAGTTCACCGGCAACATCCCCGCGGAGTTCCTCCAGGGCGGCGCGGACAGCGGCGGCATCGGCGGCCGACTCCGCCACCGCCCGGGCGATCAGCGCCAGCCGGTCGGTCGGGTCCGGGCCGGTGGCGGACAGCTGCGCCAGGGCGTCTGCGCTGGTCTTGAGCCGGTCGGCCGTGCCCCCGAGTTCGGTGAGAGCGGTGGAGAACCGCTCCAGGCCGCGGTCCAGCCCACTGATATTGGCGAGCAGGTCATTGCCCAGGCCGATGAGGGTATCGAGCTGCTGCCGCTGGATGCGAAGGGTCGCGGAGCCGACCTGGGCCAGGGCCCGTTCGGCCGGCCGACCACATTCCGCGGGGGTGCCGGTCGGCGCAACCGGGCTCGCTGCCGCTCCGGCCCGGGCCGTGGCGCCGCCCACCTCCAAACGGGCGAGTACCGCCTCCCGTCTGGCCAAGGGGGCCTGTTCCGGCGATGCAACCAGGAGGCCGAGCAGGTCCAGGGCCTCGGCCAGCCCAACCATGGCCGGTGGGTCAAGGGCCCGGGTACCGTCGTGCAACCGGTCGAGAAAGTCCTCCAGCCCATGGGCATAGGCGGCCACCTCGTTGAGACCGATGACCGCCGAGGCGCCTTTGATGGTGTGCACCGCCCGGCGAATGGCGGCGATCTCCTCCCGGTGGGGCTGAACCGTGCGGCCTTCCTGGTCCAGGCTGGCCGTTTGCAGTCGCTGCAGGGCCTGCTGCAGGGTCTGCAGATGCTCCTCCGCCTCTTCGTGGAAGCCGATGTGCAGCTGTTCCCACTCGGCCTCGCTGAACAGGGGACCGCGAACCGGGGGGGCCGTGGGGGCGGGCAGGTCAACGGACAGCGGCCCAGTCTCCTCGGGCTCCTCGGAGAACAGCTCGGCCGGTACCTCCAGTTCCTCGGCGAGCAGGCGCTCCACCGCCTCGCCGAGGTCGATTTCCTCCGGTCCGTCTGCCGCCGGCGGCCGGGTCATGGCGCAGGCGGCAAAGTCTTCCTCGGTGCGGGCGAGCAGTTGGCCCTGGTCCGCCGGTTTGCCCTGCTCCATCCCCCGTCTCAGGTCGTCGAACCGTTCCGCGGCTGCGGCCAGGGCGGCCACGAACGGCCGCGACAACTCCACTCCGGCCGGCACGCCGTCCAGGGCGGTTGCCATGCAGGCCGCCATCCGCTCGAGGCCCTCAGCGCCGGCCGCGACCGATGCCTCGTGGAGGATATGCACCAGCCGCTGGGCCTCAACCCGGGCCGTCGGATCGCCCGGATCGACCGCCAGGGCGCGGATGCTGTCCTTAAGTTGCACGAGCAAGGAGCGTACCTCTTCCAGGCTGGCGATGCGGCAGGCAGGGGTCTCTGCCGGTGCCATCACTGCCCTTCTCCGCGGGGTACGCCGGTTTCCGCCCGGCGCTCCGGGCCGGGTCGCGGGTTGTCCAGTTGCAGGGCCGTGGCCAGCCGCTCGCTGTCCAGGAGCAGGATGTCCCGGCCCGCTGACCTGAACACCCCGCTGATCAGGGCAGTCAGCCTGGCCGGTCTGGAGGGTCTAGCCTCGGGTGCGGCAAATTCCCGGTCTTCGGGGTGGACAACAACACCCGCCCGCGCCACCTCCAGACAGCAGGCCAGGTCCGATTGCCGGAAGAGCAGGTACGGCTGGCCGGGGCCGGTCCACTGCGATGCCGGCAGTCCGAGGAAACAGGCCAGGTCGACCACCGAGAGGATTTCCCCGCGACGGTGCAGGATTCCGCGGATCCAGCCGGGCAGGTTCGGCAGGGGCGCGACCGCTGCCAGCTGACCGGTTTCCCTGACATCGGTCAGCGGCAGGGCCAGCTCCGTATCGCCGAGGAAAAAGGCCAGGCAGGAACGCACGCCGGCAGCAACCGCCGGTCGCCGGTGGTCACCGGCCGGCAGGGGACCATCTCCCCGATCAATGGACTCTGGTCGGCTGCAGGCATCCATGCGGCGCTCTCCCCCAAGAAAAAAGCCCTGCGCCGGCAGGGCTCAGCAATGCTTCTCGATCTCGGCGATCATCCGGTCCGGATCGAAGGGTTTGGTCAGGTAGGCGGCGGCACCGGCCAGGCGGCCCCGTACCCGGTTCAGGAATCCGTCCCGGCTGGTCAGCAGGATGACCGGAATACCTTTGAATTCTTTGTTTTTCTTGATGATCGCCAGGAGTTGGTAGCCATCCATCTTGGGCAGGACCACATCCAGGAGGATCAGGGCCGGGCGTTCCTCGCTCATGCGGCTGAGGGCCTCGAGTCCGTCGGCCGCCTCGGCCACGCGAAAACCGTGACGGCCGAGGGTGATGCTGATCACCTGGCGGGTGGTGGCGCTGTCCTCCACCACCAGCACCAGGCGGCTGCCGGTGCGAGCAGCGGCCTGTGGCGGTACAGCCGGCCGCGCCACCGCCTGCGCGTCCGCGGCGGACCGGCGGGCCAGGTGCTCGAGCAGCAGGTTGAGCTGGTCAGCGAACACCTTCCTGCCGGGCGCGATTTTCGCCGCCTTGTCCAGGCACAGCAGGGTTTCGCGGTACAGGCGGCCGTTGAAGGCGGTCAGGGCGAGGCCAGAGAGGGCGGCCAGGCTGCGCGGATAGCGCCGCACCATCTGCAGGTAGCGGTCACGGGCCTCGCCCAGGCAGTGTGGATCGGCGGTCGGCGTGCGGGCCAGCGTCTCCCGGCTGATGAGCAGGTGCCCCCGGCAGTAGGGGCAGGTGGTGGTGGTGCGGTTGACCGGGGCCCAGCAGAAGGAGCACTTGCCGACCACCTTGCCGCTCAGGTGGACCGCGGCCGCCTCGAATTTCTGCCGTTCGCTCCGGACCAGCGCATTGCCCGGGTCGAGCGCGGCCGCCGTGTCCAGGGCCTTGCGCATGATTTCGACATTGCCCTGCACCCGGGAGTACCAGACCCAGCCGACCGCATCGGTACGGTGCTGCTTCAGGTACCGGACCAGGTCCTGGTGCCCCTCCCGGTACTGCTGCAGCTGCACCTTGTCGATGGCCTCCGCCAGCAGGGTCTGGCCGGACTCGTCGAGCGCGCTGCGGCGCTCGTCCTTGAGCCGCGAAACCTCGAGGAGCATGTTGATGAGCGAACGGTCGATGGCCCGGGTGCGCGACCGCAACGGCAGGAGTTCGATCTGCACGTCCTCCCAGAGGAGGATCTCGGTGGCGGCGTCCAGCCCCTGCAACCCCTCGATTTGAGCATCGATCAGTTCGCCCTGGTCGATATCGAGCAGGCCAAGGCGCTCCTCCTTGTGCACACGGAGGGTCTGCGATTTTTTCTCGAGCGAGAAAATCTGCAGGATACTCTCCAGCGAGAAACCTTCTATTTTCTGGGTGATGGTCGTCATGTGCCTGTGTGCCCGGGACGTGCCGTCCTGTCCGAACCCGCCGCAGGGGCCCGGGAGGCGGGCTGGGGGCGGGACGCGAAGACGGTGCAGCGGGGGCGAGCGAGCACCCCCTTATTGGGAAATTGTGCGGAAAAAAAAGAGAAAAAGCAAAAGGAAAATCAGCGGGCGGGCGGCCGGGAGACGGTCAGGTCCAGGCACACGCCAGCGGCCGGCGGGCCCCCTTCCCTTGCGGCGGGAGGGTTCCTTGTCGGCGGCGTGACGGCTCGCCCGTCAGGCGAGCACCTCGCCGAGCATCGATTCGATGATATCCAGGCCGCCGTGCCAGAAGGCCGGGTCGTTGAGGTCGATGGCAAAGGGCGCCAGCAGTTCCTGCGGTGAGCGGCTGCCGCCGGAGCGCAGCAGGTCCAGGTAGCGACCGACGAACCCCGGACCCTCGGCCAGGAAACGGGCGTAGAGGGCGAGCACGAGCAGTTCGCCGAAGGCGTAGGCATAGACGTAGCCGGGGGTGGCCAGGAAATGGGGGATGTAGGCCCACCACAGGCGGTAGTCGTCGCGCAGGGTGACGGTGTCACCGAACATTGGCCGCTGGGTGGCAAGCCACAGCTCGCCGAGTTCCTCGGCGGACAACTCGCCCCGCTGCCGTCTGCCCTCGTGCACGCCCGCTTCGAACGCATGCATGGCCACCTGGCGGAAGACAGTGGCAAAGATCGACTCGAGTTTCTGGCAGACAAAGGCCCGGCGCGCCTCCGGGCTCGCGATCAGATTGACCTGGGCCTTGAACACAAGCATCTCGGCGAATACCGAGGCGGTCTCGGCCAGCACCAGCGGCGTGTCGCTGTTGTAGAAGCCCTGGGCCGCGGCCAGCTGCTGGTGTACGCCGTGGCCGAGTTCGTGGGCCACCGTGGCCACGTCGCGCGGGTTGCCGGTGTAGTTGACCAGGATGTACGGGTGCGCCTCGGGCACGCAGGGATGGGCAAAGGCCCCGCCCCGCTTGCCCGCCAGCACCGGGGCGTGGATCCAGCCTTCCGTGAAGAACCGCTCGGCGATGGCCCCCATCTCCGGTGAGAAGTCGGCAAAGGCGGAGAGTACGATATCCCGGCACCGGTCCCAGCCCACCTGGCCCTCGTCGCCACCGGGTACCGGCGCGTAGCGGTCGTAGTCGAACAACTCCGTCTCGCCGAGCAGCTCCCGCTTGCGGGCGTAGTAGCGATGGACGATGTCATACCGGGCGGTGACCGCGGCCACCAGGGTATCCACGGTGCGGTCCTCGAGTTCGTTGGCCAGGTTGCGGGCGCTGATCCAGGAGGAGTAGCGCCGCAGCCGGTCGTCGATCATCTTCTCCGCCGCCAGGGTATTGCAGATGTGGGTGAGCAGGTGGAGGTTGGCGCGCAGACCCGCGGTCAGTTCGTCCGCCCCGGTGCGGCGCACCGCCCGGTCCGGGTGATGGAGGTCGCTGAGCACCTCCTCCTCGCTGCGGCCGTCCACGCCGAAGCGCAGCTGGCCGAACAGCTTTTCGAACAGCAGGTTCCAGGCGCTGCGGCCCACCGGGCGCAGTTCCTGGAGCAGTTCCTCCTCGGCGGTACTCAATTGGTGCGGGGCGAAGCGGCGCAGGGCGCCCAGGTAGTGGGCATACCGGGCCAATTCCGCCTGGCCGAGCAGGTGTTCGGCCCGGGCCGGGTCGAGACGGTTCCACTCCAGGGCAAAAAACACGGTCTGCCGGCCGACCCGGGCAGCGAGTTCCTCCACCTGCTGGAGCAGGGCCGAGGCGGCCGCCTCCCCGGTCTGGGTAATGAAGTGGAGAAAGGCGAAGGCCTCGAGCCGGGCGAGCAGGCAGTCCAGTTGCTCCAGGTCGCCGACCAGGCGAAGGAGCGCGACCGCGTCGAGTTCCGCCACCCGTCCGGCAAAACCCGCGGCCAAATCCCTGGCCGTCTCCTCGCAACGGTCCCTGTCGCGGCGGATTTCCGGGGCCTGCGTGGAGGGATAGAGAGCGCGCAGGTCCCAGAGGACCTCGGCGGTGCCGAGCTGGTCGTTGATGTCCATGGTCATGGCTGGTGTTCCTGATGAATGGCGGCGCGGACGGCCGCCGGCACCGCACCCCGGGAAAAAACGGGGACCGGCGGCTCAGGTGCGGTCGCGCAATCCGGCGATGAACGGGCCGACCGCCGCGGGCCCCCGGGCGTCGACCAGCTTGATGGTGGCGGTACCGATCACCGCCATGTCGGCCTTGCCGGTGAGCAGGGCCACGTCCTCGCGACTGCTGATGCCGAAGCCCACTGCGAGCGGCAGGTCGGTGGACCGGCGGCAGCGCGCCAGGTAGTCGTCCAGGCTGGCGTCAAAGGTGGTCTGCTTGCCGGTGACCCCGCGCCGCGCCACGCAGTAGATGAATCCCGCGCCCTGGGCGGCCACCTCGCGCATGCGCTCGTCCGAACTGGTGGGCGCGAAGAACTGCACCGGCGCCAGGCCCAGTTCGCGACTCGTAGCCAGGTAGGATCCGCCCTCCTCGGGCGGCAGGTCGGGAACGATGGTGCCGCAGAAGCCGATGTCCCGGGTGCGCTGGAGAAAGGCGGTCTCGCCGTACTTGAAGAGGATGTTGTAGTAGGTCATGAACAGGAAGCGCACCTGCGGGTGGGCAGCGGCCATCTCCTGGCCGAAACGGAAGCAGTCTTCCACCGTGATGCCCTGGTCCAGGCTCCGCTGGCCGGCGCGAAGGATCACCGGGCCGTCGGCAATGGGCTCGGAAAAGGGGATCTGCAGCTCGATACAGTCCACCCCGTTGGCCGCCATCTGCCCGATCACCTCGCGATTGACCGCCAGCGAGGGGTAGCCGAGCATCAGATGGGTCATGAGCAGGATGCTCTTGGTTTCCAGCCGTTTTTTCAGTTCGCGTTCCAGGTCCATGCTCGTCGTCTCTCGTCAAACGGCCCGCGCCGGCGGGCCGGTCAGTGTGCGCTGTAGTCCTTTGCCCGGCCGACGATGAAGGCCTTCCAGGATGGGTCGTCAAAGGCGTGGGCAATGGTGAAGATGTCCTTGTCGCCGCGGCCGGACATATTGATGATGATCGCCTGGTCCGGCCGCATCTGCGGGGCCTCCTTGAAGGCCTGGACAAAGGCGTGCGCCGACTCCATGGCCGGGATGATGCCCTCGGTGCGCATGGCCAGGCTGAGCGCCTCGATCACCTCGTGGTCCGTGGCCGACTCGAAGCGCACCCGGCCGCGATCGCCAAGGTCGGCGAGAATGGGCGAAACACCGACATAGTCGAGGCCGGCGGCGATGGAGTGGGTATCCTGCATCTGCCCTTCGGCGTTCTGCAGAAAGCGGGTCTTGTAGCCCTGGGCCACGCCCGGGGAGGAGCCGCAGCCCGGGACCATGCGGGCGGCGTGCTGGCCGCTGGCGATGCCCAGGCCGCCCGCCTCGACGCCGACCAGTTCCACCCCGGGCTCGTCGAGGAAGCCCTGGAAGATACCCATGGCGTTTGAGCCGCCGCCCACGCAGGCGTAGACCCGGTCCGGCAGGTTCCCGTGCTGGGCGAGGATCTGGCGGCGCGCCTCCTGGCCGATGATCGACTGGAACCAGGCCACCATCTCGGGGAAGGGGTGGGGACCGCAGACCGTGCCGATCACGTAGTGGGTGTCCTCCATGGAGGCCACCCAGTCGCGGAAGGCCTCGTTCATGGCGTCCTTGAGGGTGCGGGAGCCGTCCGTGACCGGGACCACGGTGGCGCCGAGCTTCTCCATCCAGAACACGTTCGGCCGCTGTCGGGCCACGTCCTCCTCGCCCATGTAGATGGTGCAGGCAAAGCCGAACTTGGCGGCCATGGTGGCGGTGGCCACGCCGTGCTGGCCGGCACCGGTCTCGGCGATCACCCGGCGCTTGCCCATGCGCCGGACCAGGAGTCCCTGGCCCATGACGTTGTTCGCCTTGTGGGCGCCGGTGTGGTTGAGGTCCTCGCGCTTGATGTAGATGCGCGCCCCGCCCAGGTGCCGGGTGAGGTGGTCGGCATAGGTGAGCGGCGTTGGCCGGCAGGAGTAGTTGCCCATCAGTTCGACGTACTCCTGCCAGAAGGCGGGGTCGGCCCGGGCCGCCTCATAGGCCCGGTTCAGGTCGGCAAAGGTTGCCTGGAGGACCTCCGGTACGAAGGCCCCGCCCCACTCGCCAAAATATCCCTTGTTCATAGTGTCCCAGTCTGTTGCAGAGAGTGTTCGCGCCGGTTGCCGGCCCCGGCAGTTGTAGCACGTTGGCGGTCAATCTTCAGTGCTTTTCTCGCCGCCCGGCCGGGAAAACCCGCTCAGCCCAGCTGGCCACGGCAGGCCACGGCAAAGTCCTCGGGGTAGTGGCCGAGGATGAAGCGGCCCTCGGCCTCGCTGAACGCGCCCATAGACCAGGGCAGCTTGGGCAGGAAGGCGTAGAGCAGCCGCTGGCCGTTGGCCAGGCCGAGCCGCTTGGGGTACTCGATGGAGGTGACCAGGGCCGCGCCGAGCCCTGCCAGCACCTGCTGGGCGGTGAGGATGCCCAGGTCGATGGAGCGGCGCACGGCCGCGTCCGCCTCGACCACATTGCCCACCGGGCCGGCCGGGCTGTCGGCGATGACCATCAGCTGCAGCTCCCACTGGGAAACCTGGGCCTTGGGCACGAACAGGAGCACGTGGTCGTCCTGCCAGACGATGAGCGAGTGCTCGCCCGGGCCGCCGTCGGTGCGGGTATTGGCGTCGATGGCGCGCCGGTAGTCGGTGAAAAAATCGGAACCCCAGTCCCGGCGGTATTGCTCCACCACCTCGGCCACTTGGTCGCCGCAGTGGAAGGCCGGATGGCGGCCGCCGGCGGCATCGTCCACCCACTGCGGCACCAGGGCGTACTGCTGGTGGATCATCTGATGCGAGGCGTGCAGCCGGTACCCCGAAGCGGAGAAATCGTAGCCGAAGTTCCAGCCCCACAGGGTGGCCACCCGCTCCAGCCGCTCCGGATCGCCGGCCAGGGCGCGGACGATGGCCAGTCGCAGCGTCTCCAGTTCTTCGCCGCTCAGCCGCCGCCGGCGCACCGGCAGATCGAGCCCCAGCCGCTCGGCCAGGGTGACGAAGACGCGCTGGTAGTAGAGAAAACGCAGCCCCGCCATGTCGGTGGCGGACAGGTCGGCGATGCGGTAGCGGATGGCGGTGTGGGCGAAGTTGGCGGCATAGTGACCGTAGGGGATGTACGAGTTGGTGCGCAGGTACTCGAACACCCCGGTGCGGTCGTCGTACAAATCGCCGACAATGGCGCTGTCGCCCTGGACCCCGGGCCGCAGCACCATCACCTCCTTGCAGCGATCGGGCAGGTGCGGATTGTTGGCGATGGTCTCGAACAGCTCGAAATCATCGATCACCGCCCGGGGCACACCGTTTATCTCCTCGTAGCCGAGGCCGACCACCTCACCCGCCGCGTCCTTCACCAACCGACAGCAGGACTCGGCCAGCCAGACCAGTTCCTCGGGATCGGTGGAAGTGGCGGCCAGGGCGTAGCGCAGCGGCAGCGGCAGGGTGGCGATGACAGCGCGCGCCGATCGCGGCGAACAGTGCGTGCCCAGCGACTGGCGCAGGGACACCGGGCCAGGCGGGTGGATGCGGATCAGTCCCGGGTCCGCCGCGCGGGCCGCGGCCCAGCCCGCATCGATGAAGGTGCAGCCACGAAACGGCAGGGCGTTGACGATCTCGTACACCGCCCGGGCGCGTTCGACCTCGATGTCAGCGGCCGGGAAATTGGCAGCATTGCCGATCCCGCGGCCGTCGGCCAGGGTGCCGAGGGTGCAGGGGTGGTCGTGTTCGCGCAGGTTGCGGACTCGGTACCCGGGGGTGTGGATGCCGACCCGGAAGCGACCCTCCGGGGTGATGGATGACTGCAGCATAGGATTCCTCCGGGAAAAACGAGGCGAAGGGGCTCTCCCGGCGCCGGCAGGCGGTTGCCGCGGGAGGATTCCCTTGTGCCGGTCGCCCGTTTGGCGCATAATACCCGCGGAAGCGGTTGCCATGCTTACCACCGGTGTTTTTTTTTGTCCATTGTCTCGGGAGTCTTTCATGGGGTACGCGAAGATCGAGTTCCGCGTCTGCGAAACTCGTCACTGCCCGCTGTTCCGCTTCGGCGATCTGTTCCAGCTCTCCGGCATCGCCGTGCACATGGAGAGCCAGGGAGAGAATTCCTTTATCAACACCTCGGTGGTGCATGCGCCGCCCGGTCGCGGCAGCTGCAAGATACTGAACGGCGATCTGGCCCGGCTCATCATCGAGTACGAACGGGCCGACCAGATCCCGGACTGCCTGATCACCTGCAGCGGCTGCACCGGCTCCCTCCGCCTGGAGCATCACCGCGCCGCCCGATCCGAGGAGCCCGCCGAGACGGGAACCAGCCAGGTCGCCGCCCTGGTGCCGCTGCTCAGCGACTTCCCCTTTTTCCGTCACCTCGAACCGGCTAACCTGGACAGCGTGGTCAAACAGTTCAAGCTGCGGGAATGCCGGAAAAATGAAATCATCCTGCGCAAGGGCGATGCCGGCGGTCATTTCTACGTGATTGTCACCGGCCAGGTGGACGTGCTCAACGATGCCGGTATTGCCATCACCAGTCTCAAAGAGGGCGAGGTGTTCGGAGAGATGAGCCTGATCTGCGAGGAAAGCGTGGGCGCCACCGTGCAGACCGCCCGGGACACCCGCCTGCTGGCCGTCGAGAGTGCTGCCTTCAACGCCATTGTCCGCAAGAATCCGGCCCTGCAGAGCTATTTCACCCGTTTGCTCGCCCGGCGATTGAGCGACTCCAACCGGGTCCGCAGCGACGACTATGCCTCCGGCATGATCGGCAAACTCGAGGAGATCCCGCCGGAGGCGCTGTTCCAGACTCTGAACGTCAACAACAAGACCGGCATTCTTACCATAACCCAACTGCCCAGGGGCACGGCCCGTTTTTCCATGCGCCAGGGCGCCCTGATCAAGGCGAGCTACGGCGGCGGCAAAGGGGAGGACGCCTTCTACGAGGTGCTGCGCGAAAAGCAGGGCCGCTTCAAGTTCACCCCCGGCCTGCCCCCGGAAGATTTCGATGTACCGGAAATCGGCTACTTCATGAAACTGCTTATGCAGGGTCTGCAGCGTATGGACGAGCGGACGGGCCGAACGGCGGGTTGAGCGGGCATGGGGCGTCTCCCCGGACCGCTGGCCCCGGTGTGCACAACTCGCCCATCCTCCCTGTGCAACCCCCCTTACCCTGTGCCGGGAGCAGGTTTCAACCGGGGATTTTTTCCTTGACAGGATCGAGAAACGGTTGTTAATGAATGACCGTTCAGTTCAAAATCTGTTGAAACTGTTCATTGTTTTAACGGCGTATCAACCTTTTTTCCCCTCTCAACTCTCATTCAGGAAGAGCAACTATGTCGTGGTTCATTCAAACTTGTCGATCATCTCTGGGCAAAAAGTACATCATGGCGTTGACTGGGTTTATGTTGGGCGGGTTTTTGCTCGTCCATACCATAGGCAACAGTACAATTTTCTGGGGGAGAGATGCGTTCAATGCCTATGCGCATCACCTGCACTCACTGGGCATCTTCGTTCCCATCTTTGAGATCGGCCTCTATTCGATCTTCTTCCTGCACGTGATCACCGGCCTGCTCCTCTGGCAGCAGAACAAGAAGGCCCGCGGCGGCAAGTACGAGATGGAGACCAGTGCCGGCGGCAGCACCTTCGCCTCCAAGACCATGCCCTACACCGGCATCGCCATCTTCGTGTTCATCCTCATCCACCTGGTGAACTTCCACTTCCCGGAGAAGACCGTCGAGAAGACCATCTCCGATTTCGTCACCGAGGTGCTCAACAACCCGCTGTTCACCCTGATCTACGGCGCCGGCATCACCCTGCTGTTCATCCACATCAGCCACGGCTTCTGGTCGCTGCTGCAGACCTTCGGTATCAGCCATCCGAAATACGACTACCCGCTGCGTGTGATCACCTGGGCGCTGGCGGGCATCATGGGCGCCGTGTTCCTGCTCATCACCTTCCTGATGGTGGTCTCCAGGAACCAGTTGCTCTGATCCGACTGCTCCACCGCGACGAACGAGGGCGCGCAGGGGCGCATACCGCCCCTGCAGCGAACGCCTTCTTAACACGATTTCTTCCCTCTTCAACCACAGCTAAAAGAAAACGACTATGCAGCTTGACGCGAAAATACCCGAAGGACCGCTGGCAGAAAAATGGGACAAATGCCGTTTTTCCAACAAACTCGTTAACCCCGCCAACAAAAGGAAGTACGAGGTCATCATCGTCGGCACCGGCCTGGCCGGCGCCTCCGCCGCCGCCACCCTGGGCGAACTGGGCTACAACGTAAAATCCTTCTGCATCCAGGACAGCCCGCGCCGCGCCCACTCCATCGCCGCCCAGGGCGGTATCAACGCCGCCAAGAACTATCAGAACGACGGTGACTCCATCTTCCGTCTGTTCTACGACACGGTCAAGGGCGGCGACTTCCGCGCCCGTGAGGCCAACGTCTACCGCCTCGCCCAGGTCGCCAACAACATCATCGACCAGTGCGTGGCCCAGGGCGTACCCTTTGCCCGTGAGTACGGCGGCACCCTGGCCAACCGCTCCTTCGGCGGCGCCCAGGTATCACGAACCTTCTACGCCCGCGGCCAGACGGGACAGCAGCTGCTGCTCGGCGCCTACACCGCCATGATGCGCCAGGTCGCGGCCGGCAAGGTGAAGATGTACACCCGCCGCGAGATGATGGACCTGGTGGTCGTTGACGGCGTGGCCAAGGGCATCATCTGCCGCAACCTCATCACCGGTGAGATCGAGAAGTACTCCGCCCATGCGGTGGTTCTCGCCACCGGCGGCTACGGCAACGTGTACTTCCTGTCCACCAACGCCATGGCCTCCAACGTCACCGCCGCCTGGCGCGCCTACAAGCGTGGCGCCGGTTTCGCCAACCCGTGCTACGTGCAGATTCACCCGACCTGCATCCCGGTCCACGGCGAGTTCCAGTCCAAACTGACACTGATGAGCGAGAGTCTCCGCAACGATGGTCGCGTCTGGGTGCCCAAGGCCAAGGGGGACAAGCGCCACGCCAACGACATCCCCGAGGCGGAGCGCGATTATTACCTCGAGCGCAAGTATCCCTCCTTCGGTAACCTCGTGCCCCGTGACGTGGCTTCCAGGAACGCCAAGCAGGCCTGCGACGAGGGCCATGGTGTCGGTGAGACCGGCCTCGGCGTCTATCTCGACTTCGCCGAGGCGATCAAACGCGACGGCCTGGATGTGGTCTTAAGAAAGTATGGCAACCTGTTCCACATGTATCAGAAGATCACCGACAGTGACCCGACCAAGGAGCCGATGGCCATCTACCCGGCCGTCCACTACACCATGGGCGGTCTGTGGGTCGACTACCACCTGATGACCACGGTCCCCGGCCTGTACGCCACCGGCGAGTGCAACTTCTCCGATCACGGTGCCAACCGCTTGGGTGCGTCCGCACTCATGCAGGGTTTGGCGGACGGCTACTTCGTCCTGCCCTACACCATCGGCAACTACCTGGCCACCGTACCGCCGACCCCGACCAGCACCGACGATCCGGCCTTCGAGGCAGCCGCTGCCGCGGTCAGGGACCAGACGGCCAGACTGCTGAAGAACACCAAGGAAGGCAAGGCTGGCCAGACCGTGGACCACTTCCACAAGGAACTCGGCAAGATCATGTGGGACGACTGCGGCATGGCCCGCAACAAGGCCGGCTTGGAGCATGCGCTGAAGCGGATCCCGGAGATCCGGGCCGAGTTCTGGGACAAGGTCATCGTTCCGGGCTCCGGCCAGGAACTCAACCAGTCGCTTGAGCGGGCCGGCCGTGTGGCCGATTTCCTCGAGTTCGGCGAGCTGCTTGCCCTCGACGCCCTCAATCGTGAGGAGTCCTGCGGCGGTCACTTCCGCGAGGAGAGCCAGACCGAGGAGAACGAGGCCAAGCGTGACGACGTCAACTTCAGCCATGTCGCCGTCTGGGAATACAAGGGACAGGGCACTGCTCCGGTTCTCCACAAGGAACCGCTGACCTTCGAAAACGTTACACCTTCGCAGCGCAGCTACAAGTAATGCCAATCTGTAGGCATCGTATCCACAGATTCATCACGGCAGTTTAAATACAACGTAAGAAGAACGCCCATGTCATCGAAAACGATCAATATAATAGTTAAAATTTGGCGACAGAATGGTCCTCTGGCAAAAGGTGCTTTCGAGGAACATGCTCTCAAGGACATCAGCACCGACAGTTCCTTCCTGGAAATGATCGACGTGCTCAACGAATGGCTCACCATCAAGGGCCTGGAACCCATCGCCTTCGACCACGACTGCCGCGAGGGTATTTGCGGCATGTGCGGCGCGGTGGTCAACGGCACTGCCCACGGTCCTGACAAGGAGACTACCCTGTGCCAGCTGCACATGCGGCGGTTCAAGAATGGCGACACCATCGTCATCGAGCCCTTCCGTTCGCAGGGTTTCCCGATCGTCAAGGACCTGATCGTTGATCGCTCCGCCCTGGACCGCATTATCGCCGCTGGTGGGTACGTTTCCGTCAACACCGGATCGCCCCAGGACGGCAACACCATCCTGATCCCGCAGCACGTGGCCGAGCAGGCCATGGACGCGGCCGCCTGCATCGGTTGCGGCGCCTGCGCGGCAGCCTGCCCCAATGGCACGCCGATGCTGTTCCTCGGCGCCAAGGTCTCCCAGTTCGCCCTGCTGCCGCAGGGTCAGCTGGAGGCCAAGAAGCGAGCCATCGCCATGGTCATGCAGATGGACAAGGATGGCTTTGGCAACTGTACCAACCATCGCGAGTGCGAAGCCGTTTGCCCCAAAGGCATCACCATCCGCAACATCGCCAGGTTGAACAGGGAATACCTCAAGGCTTCCTTTACCATCGACCACTGATCCTTCAATCAGCACCACGGTGGACCCGTTTCACCGTGCTCACCATCGAGATTGCCCTCCGGGCAATCTCGATTTTTTTT
>Ga0265295_1003654_pt1 | contig 22004 bp, 16 predicted proteins | sample Munlansysbiofilm_FD_192503 | JGI IMG/M metagenome (GOLD analysis project Ga0265295, IMG submission 192503) | Leachate microbial communities from a municipal landfill in Southern Ontario, Canada - Methane capture system biofilm | ecosystem: Engineered > Solid waste > Landfill > Unclassified ...
AAACTACCGTCATCGTTCATTCCGCTGCTAAAACTTCCTTGGCCTACATCATAGTTATATGGCCCGCGTTCTTCAGGGTAGTAGGCCATGTTGAGTACCGGAATATTTGTGGATACCGTTCCGGCAGGAATGTCTTTGTTAGGAAATACCTCGGGTTCTAAAACACGACGCACACTGTTTTTTGACAGCTCATTGCGATCCACATTGCCAGGCCTCAGCGTTCCGTACCTGTCATAGAATAAGGGATCGATAATATACCAGGCAAGCTTGGCGCGGTTTTTTCCATAATCCAGGCCTGTGTTGGGTGCGGCTTCAGGAAACATATCGACCTGACCCTGTGGCGTACTGGCCAAAAACCAGCTGTTGACCTGACGCAGGTCGATGGTAGATTTCGCGCCTTCAAAGTCGTCGATGTAAGAAGTTCCGGTTTTACCAACAGCGCGTGCATGACCCGGCAAGAAATGGGCAAACTCTGCATCAACATTAATTTTCGAGACCTGTTTTGTGCTGATACCCGGCAGCTTGTCGATCATTTTGGTAAGCCAGCGCGATTCTGTGCGGTAGCTCAGGTCGAAGCCGTAAATGGTATTCGAAATGGGATCATCACCATAATTTACCTTTTGGGTGAGTGGTCTTTCGTGCAGGTTGAGCAGGGTGGCACCCAGACGAAAATCTGAATTTATTTCATGGTCCACGCGCAAACCCATCATCCTTTTTTGTTGGAGGCTAAAGAGCGAGTTACTCTCCAAGGCAATATTAATAGGCGTTCCAGAGCTTAAAATACCTTCGTTGATAATACGCACACGACCCAGTGTATAGTCCACGGTATAATCCACATTTTCAGTAAGTGGAACACCTCCGGCAGTAACTTTTACAGAACCCTGAGGCACATTGAGCGCGTTGAGGTTGATTTCGCTTCCTGACTGTGATTTGTAAAATCCTTCGAGGATAAACTTATTTTTTTCAGGATATTGTTCGGCGGCGGCTTTGGTGACGGAGTACAAGGAGTCATAGGCATAGCGGTCGGCCAGATCGGGATTATCCGGAAATATTTTATTGCGGATATGACTTCCAAATGGCTCCAGCACGGTAAAAAATATACGGCCATTGCTGGCGTTAATTGTTCCGCCTTGGGTAGCAGCATTGTCCAAAAAGTCGAAAACGCCATCACCGCCTTTCACGGGATTGCTCTGCTGATTCAAATTATCGACATTCATCAAATGGATGAGCGGGATGCCTTTTACAGTCTCATCGCCTTCGGTGAAATAGCCTGTTGGCACGCCGTTTTGGTTGCCTGAATAGAGGATGTTAAAGGTGAAATCCTCCCGGTTAACCTGATATGCCCTGATGGAATACACGTTTTTCATCATCAGGTCCCACATCGGCATGCGGGTGTTAAGGGTGGTGCTTTTGAGCAGTTTTACCGAAAGTACTTTAGGCGCGTTGATGCCCTGGTCAGAAAATTCTCCTACCTGAAAAGTGCTGTCGTAGCCGATTACATTGTATTGATAAGCTACCGCGAGGGTTTGGTCGGAGTTGAGGTTTGTGTTGAGCGAGATAAAACCCAACTTACTATTATAGGTGTATTCTGATGGTTTCAGTTTGCGGGCATTTTCAATCTTGTCGAAATCTTGTCCGGAAACAAAATAACCTGTGCGGCCAATGCGCAGCGGGTCGCCCGTGAGGTAAGACGTAAGTGTGTTGATGTTGCGTATAGAGTTGGTATCCAGGCGCGTCATCAAGTTATTTGAATTGTTTGTAGGCAAAGCCGGTCCGCGGGTGGGCTGAATCTGTTCGTTGTAGAGCCATTCTCTTTTGCCCTCGCCCAGATCAGTAAATGCTACGATATTGCGGTTGTCTTCCAAAGCCGGGCCAATATTGGTGACCCACAGTTCCACTTTGGTGATATTGACATCGGAGGTTACAACGGGCAAGCTTTTGAGCGAAGCTTCATATTGATCCCGAAAATACTGACTTATAAAAAAGTGTCGGTTTTCTTCGTAATCTAAACTGCTCATCTTAAACTCGCTGGTTTGTGCGCCACCCTGAACAGTAATATTTTTTGATTCACTTTCTTGTTGCGAAAACACGGCGGTAACAGTAGTGCGGCCAAACTGCAATTTGGTTTTAACGCCAAACAAAGCCTGGCTTCCGCTGATGAGTGTGGTGTTGAGCGGCAGGCTCACATTACCGGCTTCAATAAGCTTAATCACCTCATCTTCTTTGCCTTCGTATTTAAGCTGAAGCCGGTTTTCAAACTGAAAAGTAGCTTCGGTATTGTAGTTTGTTTTAAACTCGATTTTATCACCGATCTTGGCAATAACGTTCATCTGTATTTTTTGATCGAAGTCGAAATTTGTGGTACGTCGCTGTCTCACATCCAGTTGCGGATCTTCGCGATTCATGCTTTTGATGCCAAAAGTAACCTCTGCCGTTCCCTGTGGTCTGATATCGATGGTATTGCCACCAAAAATCCTGTCGAAAGCCTCACCTCCAATATATATAGCCGGGATGATGGAGCTGGAAGTTTCTGCTGTGGTTGAGGATGATCGCTGGTCCCAGTATTTTTTCACACCTTTGCGATTCTGGTATTCCATAAACTCATCCTGCGACATGGGTGTTGGTGTACGGTAGCTAAAACCGCCTACGGTACTCACAAAATTATATTGGCGCGTAACGGGATCGTAAATAATTTCTCGTTTGATATTGGGTGGATCGCTGAGATAGAGCGGCGAGTCGTTGTCGATTTGATAGCTGGGACTACCATCGTCAACAGGAATGGGGTAAGGGATTTTTACGGTAGTATCGGGAGTTTGCTCGACAGGCAATAGCTGTGCAGCCAGTCCAAAAGTAGCTTCTGCGGATGAAGCAGAAAGCTGAAATGCGGTTACAGCCAATAAAAAAAACCCGGTAAGGATGTATCTATACGTTTGATTCAATGCGTTATCCTTCTTTGTTCTTAACTTCCCAGTGTTGCTTTAAAGCATTTTTAGTGCTTCTTTAATCAGTAATTCTACCGTTGGTGACTCCTGCTGTTTAAGTAACTTATCGATTACTTTTTCGGCAGAAGCTTTGTTGAAACCCAATATCAATAGACCTGATAACGCTTCTGCTCTGACGGTATTGTATGAAGCACCCATTTTTTCGGTACCAACTACCACTTTAGATACTTTGTCGCGCAAGTCAACAACAATACGTTGAGCGGTTTTGACGCCAATGCCTTTAACGCTTTGCAACTTATGCACTTGCTCGGTGGCAATGGCTTCGATGGCTTCGGCGGTGGTGAGTGCCGACAAGATCAATCTAGCTGTGTTGGATCCCACCCCCGACACCGAAACAAGCTGCAAAAACAGGCTTCTTTCTGCCTCTTCATAAAAGCCATAAAGCAGGTGGGCGTCATCACGGATGCTCAGGTGCGTGTAAAGCCGGATATGTGGCTGATCGCCAATAGCGCTAAAAGTATTCAGTGAAATATGTGTGATATACCCAATTCCGTTGTTCTCTAAAACAACAAAAGTGGGATTTTTCTCCACAACTTTCCCCTTGATAAAGTCGTACATAGAAGGCCTTATTTTTGGATAAATTCAACTTTTCGTTGATTTCGGCAAAAATACAAATATTAGCGACTAGGTAAAACGGAAATTAATGATGTTGATTTGCTGATTTGCTGATTTGCTGATGTGATGATATGCTGATGAGTTTACGTGATATGCAACTCTTGAACTCGTCAACTCCTAAACTCATTTTAACCAGTGAAACAAATAATCATTTATAAGCAAGTTTTTTTCTGATGTTTTAAAGAATTCCTTAATTTTGATGGATTACACAAAAAAAACAAATCATGGATAAGCTTTTTAACAAAGATGCATTGTATTACCATTCCTCCGGTAGGCCCGGTAAGCTGGAGGTTATTCCCACAAAACCTTATAGCACACAGCGCGATCTTTCGCTGGCCTACACGCCCGGTGTTGCAGACCCCTGTCTGGCCATCAACAAAACCCCTGAAGACGTGTACAAATATACCGCAAAAGGGAATTTAGTTGGTGTTATTTCAAACGGAACGGCGGTGCTTGGCCTGGGCGATATTGGTCCCGAAGCCGGAAAACCTGTGATGGAAGGCAAAGGATTGCTGTTTAAAGTGTTTGCCGATATTGATGTTTTCGACATAGAAATCAATGAGAAAGATCCAAAAAAACTCATTGAAATCATAAAAGCCATCGCACCTACTTTTGGCGGCATAAACCTGGAAGACATCAAAGCGCCTGAATGTTTTGAAGTGGAAGAAAAACTGAAAGAGTTGCTTCCCATTCCGGTGATGCACGACGACCAGCATGGCACAGCGATTATCACTTCGGCAGGTCTTTTGAATGCGTTGGAGATTAACGGAAAGAAGATAGAAACACTGAAAATTGTTGTGAATGGCGCCGGAGCGGCCGCCACTTCGTGCACACGCCTTTACATTAAATTAGGTGCAAATCCAGAAAATATCCTGATGTTCGACAGCAAAGGATTGATTCACAAAGGCAGAACCGACCTCAACGAGACCAAACAAAAATATGCGGTTGATAAAGAGCCGATGAGTTTAAAACAAGCCTTAAAAGGTGCTGATATGTTTCTTGGGCTCTCGGTTGCCGGCGTAATGAAGCAAGATATGTTGCTCGATATGGCTGACCAGCCCATCGTGTTTGCCTTGGCAAATCCCACGCCCGAAATAGCTTACGACGAAGCCATGGCTACACGCGACGATATTATCATGGCTACCGGCCGAAGCGATTTCCCAAACCAAATTAACAATGTACTCGGCTTCCCTTACATTTTTAGAGGGGCATTAGATGTCCGCGCCAGGCAAATTAACGACGAGATGAAGCTGGCTGCCTCTATTGCTTTAGCACAATTGGCCAAAGAACCTGTTCCCGAAGAGGTGAACATCGCTTTTAATGTGAATAACCTAAAATTTGGGCGGGATTACATCATTCCTAAGCCTACTGATCCGCGGCTGATAGAAAGGGTAGCGCCGGCAGTAGCCAAAGCAGCTATGGAAAGCGGTGTAGCACAAAAACCTATCACCAATTGGGATGCTTACATTGATGAGTTGCGGAAGCGCTTAAACCTGAGCAACCCGCTGATACGACAGATAAAAACCCGTGCCAAGCATAATCCTAAACGTGTGATATTGGCTGATGCCGAAAACTATAAAATGCTAAAAGCGGCAGAGATTGTGCTTAACGAAGGTATTGCCGAACCGATATTACTGGGCAGTTCCTACATCATCAAGCAATTGATTAAAGAGAATGACCTGGAGCTGAAAAATGTTGAAATTATTGACCCGACAGCAAATGATCAGATAGGACGGCGCAAACAATTTGCTGAAGCGCTTTTTTTGAAACGCCAACGCAAAGGAATGACCTTTCATGCGGCCCGCAGCCTGATGCACCACCGCAACTATTTTGGCCCAATGATGCTCGAATCTGGTATGGCCGACGCTATGGTTTCGGGACTTACACGTAACTATCCGGATTCCTTAAGGCCTGCTTTACAAGTTGTTGGAAAAAGGAAAGGCTCCAAAATTGTTTCAGGAATGTATATCGTGAATACCAAAAAAGGACCTGTATTTTTTGCAGATTGCACCGTCAATATAAACCCGACTGTTGAGGAATTAGTAGAAATCACACTTCAAACCTGCGAAACCGTTCGTGAGTTTAAGTTTACACCACGTGTGGCGCTGGTATCTTATTCTAACTTCGGATCTGCCAGTGGTGATGTTCCGGAAAAACAGAAAAAAGCAGTAGAATACCTGCATGAACACTATCCCGACATGATTGTAGATGGCGAGCTTCAGGCAAATACAGCCTTAAATCCGGAATTATTGACAGAGTCCTTTTCATTCTCAAAACTTGTTGATGGCCCTGCCAATACGTTGATTTTCCCCAACCTGGAATCAGGAAACATAGCCTACAAGCTGATGCAGGAATTGGGTAAGTTCGAAGTTATCGGGCCAGTTCTAAGCGGCCTCAATCAGCCTGTGCAGGTGCTTCAAATGGGCAGCTCAGTTTCTGAAATTGTAAATATGATTACCATTGCCGTGTTGGATGCCCAAAGCAGACTGGCAAGGAGGAAATAAAAACCTAAATTGATTGCAAAAAGCGAAAATCCCGCTCAAATTAAAGTTTGAGCGGGGTTTTTATGTCTAAAACAATACGAAATGCTATTTAATATGCGCTTCTTCTACCTGCACAATTTCAAGGTCTGCTTCTCTATAAATAAAAGCAATAATTGAACAGCGATCGGCATTGTAGTCCGTATTTAGGGTAAAATTATATTCGTGGATATAGGTTTCGTTGGCAACAATGGAGGTGCTGCTTATGGTTTCGCCATTGACACCATTTAGGTCTTTTCGCAGCACATGCCTATGGTAATACTCAGTAATGGTAGGTGTTTCACCTACTGTCGGATCGTTGTTGCGTTGTGGCGCCATAATGCTGTCTTCGACTAAGCAAACTTGCAAGAGGTACTTTTCGCTTGCATTTTGCAGGAAGCGAGAGTCAATTTTCAGCGCAAGTTGACGGTTTGCTTCGGCATAATTTATTTCAATTTTCAGGCTTGCTTTTGCAGTTTCCTGCATAGCGGCATCCACCCGCGAAGCCCATTGGCCTTTTCCGGCAATGCGTCCACCTTCTGCGCCTCTGTTTATCATACCACTTGGGTAGCTTACAAAACCGAAATCAGTTCTCCATTTATCTCCGACTTCAGTTCGGAAATCTGTATCAAAAGGGGGCTGCATAGGATCTGCAAAAAAGCCGGTATGAACAGCCATCACGATAAGTTTTTCACCATAAAATTTCTGTAGATCACTGGCAATCTTGGCTGCCGCCGGACAATTTACACAGGTATGGCCGGTATAGTCTTCGAGCAGTACTTTTTGAACTACTTCGCCTTCACCGCCACCACCGCCACCGCCGCTTTCATTGATATAAGGCGGATCGATTTTATCACAACCAGCCATAAAAACGACTGTAAATAAAGTGAGAAGTGCTATTGTTAGTTTAATTTTCATCAGCATCAATTTGAGGTTATTTTCAGCTTAAAAACTTGTAGAAAGTGTGATACTTAAACCACTTGAGGCAGGCACCTGGCGGCATACACCACCCACGCAAACCACGCCTTCGCTTTGGCGGCCATAGGTGAGTGCGATGCGGCTGGCTTCTTTCACATAGCCTACCGAAACGGTATAATAGTGTTGTTGCATGTCTTTGTCTGGATTTCCATAATTGTATTGATCGGCAAGCGTGAAAAACCAGGTAGGCGCAATTGTATATTCAAGCAAGGCAGCAGCCCAATCGCCATTGTCCTGCTCGGTAAAAAGTCCCTGCAATTCGAAGCGCAAACTGTTGCGGTTTGTGATTTTATAGGTAATGTCAACCAGTCCGATATTGGCTTTTACAGCTTCTTCACCGGCATGACCTTCGATGGTAGCGATATCATAATACAGGTTCATATACTGCACAACAGCTTTCCATTTCTGATTGATTTTTTTATCGATTTCCAGGTTAAAATCCCTGAAAAAGATATGATCAGAAACCTTAAAGAAGTCAGAATTATATCCCAAAGTTCCTTGTGTGTTCACCAAGGTGGAATCATTAACCTGAGTGCGAACAATGTCATTTACCTGGCTGAAGTTAAGCGCGATTCCGGTGCCGTATTTTCCACCTAAAACGCTTCCTTTCGGGATTTTGTAGTTCAGCTGAAACTGCATCGCCATTTCGCCATTGGGCTGGGTAGCATAAGGATAACGGGCTGCCAAACTGTAAGAATGGGTACGGTTGATGGGCGGGATAAAGTTGATATCCAGCGCATTGCCATCAATTCCTCTGTCGGACTTAAAACTCATATTGTCAACCCTTTTCAACTGAAGCACAACGCCCAGTCCCTTCTGCGAATACGACAAAGAGGACAAAATCGACTGGCCTTCTCTGTAGATAAAGTTATTCATGGCCGAAGGATCGTTTATTTTGTAGGCATATTCGGTTGCGAAGCTGAATTTGCCCGCGCTCAGGTTCATCCTTCCGGCCAATGCGCTTACGTTTTCGGGCAAATTAAACAAAGGGTCTTTGTCTTTTTGGTATTTGCTTACGCCGCTAACACCCAAAATCAGGCGTACCGGAGCGTCGTTTAAGCTTTTTATACTTTGATTCAGGTCAAACTCGGCGTCTAAACCCCTGACGATACCGCGGTTTCCATTCTCAAATTTCTGCCAGTAATAACGTTGTGTGCCATAAACTCCTTTTAGGGTAATACCCGGCGTAGGTCGCAGCACAATGCGCATTCCGTTAATGGAATTGTCGTAGCCGAGTGTCCATTCTTCGTAGGCACGCAACACAAGGCCGTTGCCAAATTGTTCGTAGAAATTCCCAACTGTTACGCCGATAAAATCGGTTTGGTAGCTGGCCCACATATTCGGAAATCCATTGCCTTCCTGCAAAGGATCGAAGCCTGCAAGTGGCGTGAGGAAAGCCTCATAGCGCACTCCTGCCGAAAACTTCCCGAGTGTGTAAGTAATATTACCAAAGCCGTTCACACCCATTTTTCGTCCGTCAATGGTGGAGTCGAAGATGCCGATGGCATTATCTGGCTGGTAATATTGTCCGTCAATTTGAAAGCTTCCATTGACCTGAGCTTTGTCGATAAAGTCTTGGGCATAACTTTGAGAAAAGCCCAGCAAAAGCACAAAAATTAATAATTTACGCATGATAGTCTGGTCTGATTAGGAAACATTTATTTTACTCCGGCGATTTCTTTTACCTTTTCGTACAATTCATATTCTGCACCTTCAAAGTAGGAAGTGTGCTGAGACACGATTTTTCCATTGCCATCAAGCAAAAAGGTGTGCGGAATCATGTTTACATTCATCGCTCTTTTGAGGTCGCTGTTGGGATCAAGCAGCACTTCAAATTCCCAGGATTTTCCATTAACCATAGGCATAACGCGGGCTGTGGAGCGTGAGTCATCGATAGAAACAGCATAAATTTTAACACCGGTTTCTTCCTGCCAGTCAGCATAGTTTTCGTTAAATGCATCGAGTTCTTTTTGACAAGGTTTGCACCACAAAGCCCAGAAGCTCAGGATTACCGGCTTGCCGCTATTTGTAATTTCAGAGGTGTTGAAGTTTTTTCCGTCGAGGGTTTTAATGGTTAGCTGAGGAATGTCCGACTGCGCAAACAGCCCGATATTTAGGAAAAGAAGCATAGAGAAAATGGGAACTAATACTGCTTTCATAACTTTTTTTTAGATTTTATTTTTGCAAAAAATTTACAATAAGCCTATCGCGGGGCGACAAGCAGATTTGATGAATTAGACAACCAAAGCACGGTAGAGGTTGCACTATTCGATATAGACTTCAAGCAAAGTGCAGCTTTTGTTTGGATATAGCGCAACGGCCTGGATGGTATTGGGAATTAATACGGTTTGTCCTTTTTTGAGTTCAATTTTATCTTCAAAACCCCAGTCGATGGTGCAACTGCCTTCGGTGCACAACAATATCACAAAAGAATCGAGCTGGGAATAGTCTTTGCGAATGCCTTTATCAAACTGAAGATAATTCGTTGTGAAAAATGGCGACTCTACCATATTGGTAGTTTCGTTGTCCTTTTTCTCGTAAGTGGTTTTTGCCATGTCTGGAAGCTCAAAGTCAATGGCATCAATAGCTTCGGCGGTATGCAGCTCACGCATTTGTCCGGACTGATCCATCCTGTCCCAGTCGTAAATACGGTAAGTTGTATCGCTTGTTTGCTGAATTTCAGCGATCAAAGTTCCCGGCCCTAAAGCATGAACCCTGCCGGCAGGTATAAAAAATACATCGCCTTTTTCGACTGTTTCATAATTCATCAACGACTTAATTTCGCCTTTTTCCATAGCTTCCAAATAGTCTGATTTGGTCAATTGACGGTTAAATCCGCTGATGAGTTCTGCATCTTTATCGGCCTGCATCACGTACCACATCTCGGTTTTGCCCATTCCGATACCGCGGCGCTGTGCCAAAGTATCATCAGGATGCACCTGAATGGACAGCCAGTCATTAGAGTCGATTATCTTCACCAGAATTGGGAAAACATCGCCAAAACGTTCGTAAACGGCTTCGCCAACCAGATCGCCCATAAAGACTTCCACCAACTCATTCAACTCATTGCCTGACAGATAGCCGTTTTCAACCACGGTTGGATCAGCTTGAACGCCCGATAAAAGCCATACTTCTCCACAATTTGGCAGCTGGCCAAAATCCATTCCCAATACTTCACGGATCTTTTGTCCGCCCCAAATTTTCTCTTTAAAAACAGCTTTAAACGTAAACGGATATAAACTTTGCATGGATTTAAAATTTGGTGGCAAAGTTAGGGTTTTCCATACAGACGAGCATAAGCCGCCTCATGGCTGTATCTTGTGGTACGAAATTTTTGTATCAGTCCTAATTTCCCACTTTTTTTGGGTCAATCAAATTCGTTAAATCCACAAACTCGGCTACACTTAAACGTTCTGGACGTAGGTTAAAGCGTTCATCTGTAATAATTTCCGGGTTTAGCATGGATCGCAGTGAGTTGCGCAATGTTTTACGTCGCTGGTTGAAAGATTGCTTCACAATGCGTTTAAACAACACTTCATCGCAGCCTAAGATTTGCTTTTCATTGCGTCTCAGTTTTATCACTGCCGATTTTACTTTTGGTGGCGGATTGAAAACATGTTCGTGCACCGTAAAAAGATAGTCGATTGCATACCAGGCCTGCAATAAAACACTCAAAATTCCATAAGTTTTGTTTCCAGGAGGTGCGCTAAGACGCTCAGCTACTTCTTTTTGTATCATGCAAACGACTTCCGAAACCAGGTTACGGTGATCCAACACCTGAAAAAAAATCTGGCTGCTGATATTGTAAGGGAAATTCCCGATGATGGCGATGTCTGTTGCACCGAAGTCGTTCAAATTAAGCTTTAAAAAATCACCTTCAATCAGCTTTTCCCGGAGGGCAGGATAATGTTCGCGCAGGTAGTCAGCAGATTCTGAATCTATCTCAACCAATTTGAGATTTTTGGGAAAACGTTTGATCAAGTGTTTGGTGAGTACGCCGGTTCCTGGGCCAACTTCAAGCACCAGATTAGCTGTATCCGTCAGCTGTTCGCTAATTTTTAACGCGATATTTTCATCCGTGAGAAAGTGCTGCCCGAGGTGTTTTTTTGGCCGTACCATAGCTTAAATATTGTCGCCTCTCAGCATGCGATAGCGTCTTCTGGCTTCGGCCACATACACACTTGCCGGGTATTTATCGATAAGCAACTGAAATTTTTCTCGCGCTACCTCCTCATTTTGAATGTTAAAGGTGTTTAGCATCGCACTTTCGTAAAGTGCTTCATCAGCCAGATAGCTATCTGGATAGCTGCTATAAATGGTAGAATAAAGGCTGTCAGCTGTTGAAAAATCATTTCTTTTAACTGCGAGTTCTGCCTTTCGCATCAAAATGCGTGGCGTGATCACGGCATTTGAAACTGCAGCATTTAAGGAATCGAGCGAAGCAGCAGCTTTTGCATCAAATCCTTGCAAAGCCAATAAGTCGGCCTGTGCAAACACCTTCAAAGTGTTGCCGGTAGTGTCTTCCATCAAAATATCCTTGATGAGCAATGACAGCGCCATCGCATCATTGGCAATGAGTTTTGAGGTGGCGGCTTTGAGTACATTAAGCTGTGTGTTGGCCCATTCAAATTCACCGATATAATAGCGTAGCCGTGCGTTTCTGAACCTGGCTTCGTGGCCAATTGGCTCATCTCCAAGTCGCTTTTCTATCTGGCTGTAGAGCAAGGTTGCTTCCCAAACCTCGCCTTTATAAAGATAAATATCAGCAAGTTGTAGTTTTATCAGTGAAGTTTCAACAGGATTTAGCGGCAGCTTTAGAGCTTTTTCGAGCAGGGCTACAGCCTCGTCCGGTTGTGCTAGCTCATAGGTGTAAATACGCGCTAAAGTGAGTGTCAAAGGATAAACTTCCGCGTTAAAACCGAGTTCTTCAAAAGTATTTTTAATGGTGGAAGCAAGCGCTTGGTAAACGGCTTTGTCGCTGTTATTTTTTTGCTGCTCAATCAGGTATTTGGCTTGTAGCAATCCCACAACTGACTGCACATAAAAAACACCGTTTTTACCTTTGCTACGCACATATTCAAAGCCGTCAATTGCGATATCGTAAGCCTGATTATTCATGCTAATATCTGCCAAATCAAGGATTTGTAACTCGCGATCTCCTTGTCGGCGATCCAGTGCTTTGGCTTGTATCAGTGCGATATCGTAATCTTTTTGTTGCAACGAAAACCAGATAAGCAGCTCACCGTAGAGCATATTATCGGGTGACTGTTGTGCTTTTTGCAGGAGTTTGGCACGCAACAAATCGGTCATGCTGTTGTCAATATCCATCCGCAGCACACTTTGTAACCGACTTTTAATCAAGTCGATATGCTGTGGCTGATAATCAAGTTGATAGAGATAGTTATCGAAAGCTAAATTGTAATCGCCCTGATATTGATACAAACCGGCCTTTTCGAGGTAAAAAGGATAATCAACTGAAGGCTGATCGCTGCCGAAGTTATACACTTTTAGGGCATAATCGTCGAGGTTGCGCGATCGAAAAGCGTTGGCTGTAATGGCGATTCTGTTGCGCTCAGGAACCAGGGTTTTAATGATTTTATCAAAGAGTCGTTCAGCCTTTCTTTGTGCGCCCTGTAGCTGGTAAATATAACCCAAATCAACCATAAAATTTGCTGCTCCCGGGTTTTTGTCGATCTCGACCTTGAGCTGTTTTTCGGCCTCCACAAAATCGCTGAGCTGGATAAGACAGTTGAGATAGTATGAGAAATAGTGCTGTGAATTGAATTGCTGATAAAGTTCCAGGTAGAGCGGACCTGCTTTTTCCCATTCCTGACTTCTGTAAAACTGACTGGCCAAACTTTCTTTTTCGAGGCGTTGTTCTTGTCTTTCCCGCGCTGCATCACGCTGCAGCTGTGCCCTGACAGGGGTTGCCGCAGCCAGTACAAATAGCGCAAGGAATAACAAAATAGTAGGCCATTTTTTCATAGTAATCAGTCTTTTTCAGCCTGACGGGCTTTTTCCAGGGTTTCTAGTAATAACAAGTTTGCTTCAAGGCTGTTCAAAAAATATTGATTTTTAGCGCTGATACGTTTAACGACTTCGGCTTCTGTGTTGATGTATTGCCGAATAATTATGTTATCCAAAATCTCCTGATCTACGTCGAAACGCAAGTTTCTGAGTTGTTCTGCCGTATAGCTGATTTCTTCCAAAAAGGCTTCGCTTTCTGTCTTCAGTTGATCAAAATACAGTAAGCCGCTTTCGAGCCTTGAATTTCTGCTTTCAGCAAAAGGATCGGTAGCTGAGGTTTGGCCCAACAGCCTTTTCATTTGCGAAATGGTGCTGTCGTGTGGTTTTTGCAACAACTCCTGAATAGCCAGGCTGTCTGTCATAAGCTGGTTTTGCAGCGAATCGATTTCGTTCAGAAAAGCCTGTTGCGGATGGGATTTGGGCGAGCAGGCAGTGATGCTGAAAAGCAGAAAAAGCTTAGCTGATAACAGCAAAACCAGTGTAATCCTGTAATGCTTCGGGAATATTAATGCCATCATCTGTTTGGTTATTTTCGAGTAATGCTGCTACAATCCGTGGGAGGGCTAATGCGCTGCCATTCAGGGTGTGAGCCAGTTGTGTTTGGCCGTTGGCATCTTTATAGCGCAGCTTCATGCGGTTAGCCTGAAAGCTTTCGAAGTTAGAAACCGAGCTCACTTCGAGCCACATTTGCTGTGCCGCTGAATACACTTCAAAATCGTAGGTGAGGGCAGAGGTGAAACTCATATCGCCGCCGCAGAGTTTTAAAATGCGGAAAGGCAGCCCCAGCTTACGCAAAAGATTAGCAACGTGCGATTTCATTTCTTCCAGCAATTCGTAGGAGTTGTCAGGATGTGCAATTTGTACGATTTCCACCTTGTCAAACTGGTGCAGGCGGTTAAGGCCACGCACGTGTTTGCCCCAGGAACCGGCTTCGCGCCTGAAACAACTGGAATAGGCAGTGGTTTTTACGGGAAGCTCCTTTTCGGCCAAAATTACATTGCGAAATATATTGGTGATAGGCACCTCTGCCGTAGGAATCATAAATAATTTATCAGCGCCAATGGTGTACATCTGGCCTTCTTTGTCGGGCAACTGACCTGTGCCATAAGCCGAATCTTCGTTTACCATCAACGGTGGCTGCACCTCCTGGAAGCCTGCTTTTACGGCCTCATCCAGGAAAAAATTGATCAGAGCCCTTTGCAAGCGCGCGCCTTTGCCTTTGTAAAACGGGAAGCCGGCGCCAGTAACTTTATTGCCCAGCTCAAAGTCGATTATATCGTATTTGCTGATCAAATCCCAGTGTGGCACAGCGTTTTCGGACAATACCGGAATTTCGCCTTCCTGATGTACCGTAATATTGTCGCTGGCTTGTTTGCCCGGCGGCACGGATTCGTGTGGCAGGTTTGGAATCTCAACCAGTTTGTCATGCAGCAGCTGCTTGGTGTCATTCAGCAGAACTGACAGCTCTTTGGTTTTTTCTTTGATTTCGCTGTTGCGGGTTTTAAGCACTTCGGCAGCGGCGGCCTGACCTTGTTTAAACAGCAGACCTATTTCTTTAGCCAACGAATTGGCTTCGGCGAGCAGATCGTCTTGTTCTTGTTGCAGGCTTTTGCGTTTTTCGTCCAGCTCCAGCACTTCGTCGAGGAGTTCTGGCTGTTTGAAATTTTTAATCGCCAATCGGGCTAATACTAAGTCCTTGTTGGCACGGATAAAGGGGATTAATAACATCTTGTAAAAGGTAATTTTTGCAAAAATACAGTTTTTATAGGGCTAAAAAGCGCAAAAGCCGGAAGCATATTCAGAAAAGAGGTCTGATTTTTTCGGTGAAAGTCTAATTTCGTACCATCCGAAGCCAAAAAACCCGGCTATGCAAGCATAACCGGGTAATAAATATTTTGTAAGGCAGGCCTAGTTTACAACTTCAGTGGGAACAATAGAGATGTATGATTTATCATCTTTCTTGCGACGGAATTCAACCGTACCATCAACCATTGCAAAAATGGTGTGGTCTTTTCCCATGCCTACGTTATTGCCGGGGCGATGAGCAGTGCCACGCTGTCTAATTATGATATTTCCAGCCTTGGCAAACTGTCCGCCATAAATTTTTACACCTAATCGTTTACTTTCTGATTCACGACCGTTGTCAGAACTACCAGCTCCTTTTTTATGTGCCATTGTCTAAGGTTTTTACGGGTTAATTACGCGTTAATGTTTTCAATCACGATTTTGCTGAGGTACTGACGATGACCGTTAGATTTTTGATAGCCTTTTCTTCTTTTTTTCTTAAAGACAATCACTTTGTCACCTTTCATGTGCTCAACAATGCGTGCTTCGATATTTGCTCCTTCAACAACAGGAGCACCAATTACGGTGTTGCCATCGTTCTCAACGAGTAATACCTTATCGAAAGCAACCTGGCTTCCTTCTTCTTGTTCAAGTCTGTGGACAAAAATTTGTTGTCCTTTGGTTACCTTGAACTGCTGTCCTGCGATGTCAACTATTGCGTACATTATACTGTTTTGAAATTGCGGATTTTGCTCAAAAATTTGAACCGCAAAAATATAAAAAATATCTATACGACAAACTTTTGTCTCAGAATTTTTTAAACAGGGCGTTTTCTGCTGGTTTTGTTGGGGTTTGCCTTATTTCTGTTCACAAGTAACACGCCACCAATGATCAATCCTATCCAAATAAGGAAGCCCGGGTGGAAGTATTCGCCATCAACAATGCCCCACAAAAGTGCCACCACTGGTATTAAATAGGTGACAGATGAAGCAAAAATTGGCGTAGTCATTTTTATAAGCATATTAAATCCCATCATGGCGATGCCTGTTCCCACAATGGCAAGAATGGCGAGATAGCCCAAGCCAGTCCAGGCTTCGGGTTCGTGCTGGAGCTTGTGCACAAAATCTGTTGTGCCAAATAAGATGATGGCAGCCGGCAAGCCAATAATAAAAAAGGTCATGGCCGTAATGGTAATACTCTTGATATGACCAAGTTTTGCTTTGATGAGGTTGACGTTGATGGCATAAAAAATGGTTGCCAGTACTACCATCAGCGCATAGGAAATATTGAAGCTAAAATCGTGGCCGCCACTGCTGCTTACCAGACCAAAAGCACCCAAAAGCCCCACCAAAACACCAATAACTTGTATTTTTTTTACTTTGATCCTGAAAACTATCAGACCAATAATCAATGTAAAAAGTGGTGTAAGCGAATTGAGCAGACCTGCCGTTGAGCTGTCGATGCCCTTTTGTGCAGCGGCAAACAGAAATGCAGGGAAAAAACTGCCGAATGTGCCGGCAAGTGCTAGCCACACCAGATCTTTTTTAGCTACTTTTTTCAGGCGCGGCAGCGCAAAAGATAGCAAGAAAAGAAAAGTTATCACTACCCTCAAAGCACCTACTTCAATAGCGCTGTAGTAAACCAAGGCGCGTTTTATCAAAATAAACGAACTTCCCCAGGTAAGCACCAGTCCGGCCAAAATAAGCCAGGCCAGCAGGGGTTGAGTACCTGAGTTTGCTGTTGAAGGTGTTCTCGGATTATTCACAGAAATAACGCTTGTTTTGTTTTAAGATTTTGAAATAAGAAAAGAAGGCAAAGGTATTTTTTTAAGCCGGATTTTTCAGTTTTAATCGTTTTTCACAACCAATAAGTCGTTATAGTAATTTCTTGTGAAAGCAAATTGTGCTGAAAGTAGTACTTTTGCGCTGAAATAGCTAAAGTAAACTGCTAAAAACAGCGTTTCTTGGCGTTATTTTTAATTGTTGCAGATGACAGACAATCAACTCAGGTGGACAGAAGGACTGAAAGCTGGCGAAAAGCCGGTCTTTGATGAAATATTCAGGGCATACTATGAAGAGTTGGTTGGATTCTGCCTGCGCTATATTCCCGATCAGGATATGGCTTGCGAAATTGTACAGGATATGTTTGTCAAATTATGGATCAGGCGTGAGGATTTGTATGTTGCCATTTCACTCAAAGCTTATTTATACAAGGCAACACGAAATCATGCCCTTAACTACCTGAATCAATTAAAAATTCAGGATAAATATAAAACTTATATTGGTTTTCAAACCTTAGATGGCGGCAATAGTCCGCTCGACAAACTACAGGAATCTGACTTGGAAGAAGAGATTAAACGCGCCGTATTGAGCCTGCCCGAGAGAAGACGTCAGGTTTTTGAAATGAGCCGTCACGAAGGGTTAAAAAACAAGCAGATTGCCGAGAAATTGAATATCTCAGTGAAAACTGTAGAAAACCAAATGACAAAAGCATTGGAGTTTCTGAGAAATAGCTTAAAAGATTATTTGCCTGTTGGATTAATATTTTTCATGATTTTCGGAGGTTTTTAAGTACGTAAACACTCCTAATAAATAAAAATTCACTTGCCTGATAGGGGAAAGCGTAAAAGAGATTGTCTTATTAGCGATAGAGTAAATCAAACTTAGACGTGATTAACAAAAAAAGATACGAAATTTTGTCAGCGAAATACCTGACTGGAAACTGTTCCAAAGACGAAAAGCTTCGTCTGGAGCAGTGGCTTGCCGTATCTGACGTTAATCAAAGTTGGTTTGAGCAAAGAAAGCTGGCCTGGAAACTGGCTGGCACTTCAAAAGCAGTTAAGGCAATGGAAACCGAAGCTGCACTCGCACTGGTTCATCAAAAAATCAGTGATATTGCACAGCAGCAACAGTTTTTGCCAAGACAGCGTTCCATTACCCGCAGAGTATCTACATGGGCTGCCGGAGTTGCTGCGGTTTTAGTGCTTGGATTAGCCGTAATCTTTATGCTTAAAAAAGATAAAGCTGTTGACTTTAAGACTTTCGTAATGAACGAAAAATCTTCGGAAGCACTGCAATTGGCCGATGGTAGCCAAGTGTATATGAATGTTGGATCGCAGCTGCAATATGCTGCTGATTTCGATGAAAAACGCTTTGTGGCCGGCTTTGAAGGCGAAGCCCTTTTTGATGTGCAATCGGATCCCGACAAACCATTCAAAATTCTACTCGATCATTTAGGTGTTGAAGTTTTAGGTACCAGTTTTAACCTGCGCGCCATTCCCGGTTCGTCAACTTACTCCTTAGATTTGATTCATGGCAAAGTAAGGCTGTTTACTTTTGATGAAAACCCGGAAGAGCTTCTTGAGCAGCTGATACTGCTTGCCGGCGAAAGTGGAGTTTATGACACCGAAACAGGCAGACTATCCAGAAGCAAAACCACCGATAATAATTTCATGAGCTGGAAAACAGGTGTTTTAGAATTTGTTAATGCACCACTTCCCGAAGTTATAAAAACGCTAAACCGCGTTTATAACATCAATATCCAACTGGCTTCAAAGCACGAAGATTTGCGCCTTACGGCACGCTTTGAAGGTGAAACAGCCGACCAGTTGATCGAGTCTTTGCAAACTGTTTTTGAGTTTGAATTGCTCCGCGAAGGCAACCAAGTTTATTTCAATTAAATATTTCATTTTCCGCTTGTAGGTTTTTTGTACTTTAGCAACCGCTAATTATATGCGTGTTTGTTGAACTCTGATACCAAAAGTATGACTAAATCTAGGGGTTTATTTTCCCTTAACTCTTTAATTTTAGCCTGTTTATCTATGAATTTTTGCTTGTTGATTTGTGTCAACGCACTATCAGCGCAGCAAGATAATAGCCAGCTGTTTGATCTAAAGGTAGAACAACAAAGCCTTGGCGAGACCCTTGACCAACTTTTTGTAAATCATCAAATTAAGCTGGCTTTTAATGCCTCTGATCCTGCATTTGATCAACTTGTTTCCTGCGATTTAAAAGCAAGTACACCCGAACAGATTTTGGAATCACTGCTTAATCAGCGCGGTTATCGGTTTAAAAAAATCGGTGATCAATATATTGTTTACAAGCATGGAGAGTCCGAACCACGAGAAAGAATACCACAGATTGATGTTGTGGAAGAATTGTCGAAACCGGCTACCGACACCATTTTTATCAATAGAAATGTGCTAAGATTGGATACTATCGTGCGTTTGGACACCATTTTTCGGGTAGATACGGTTGTGATCAGAGATACCATCACCGTTTTTAAGGAAGCTGCTGATTTCAAAAAAACCAGAAGAAAAGGCGTACGATCTGATATTTTCAATACGACCAGCCGAAAACAGCAGGGTCATGCTGTAGAAGTTTATTATGGTCGGGCATTTACCAATGTGCAGTTTGATGTGGAGCAGCAAAGCAATTCAATCCTAAAAGATTATTGGGAAGAGGCTGTCGAGCCCGGCTTTAGAGCGCAAACATTGGGATTCAAATACCATTTTAATGCCAATAAATGGACGTTTACATCGGGTTTAGCACTTACAGGTTTTGCCGAAAAGTTTGATTACAAACGTAAAATTAGTACTGGCGGTTATTTTGATATTGACACACTCGACACCTATTATTCTATATCCAATATGGATACCACCTGGTTTCATATTACCGACTCAAGCTGGATTCCGCTTGATGAAAGAAATTTTGACTATTCCGGAACTAACAAAATGGGCTATTTGGAATGGGATATTGCAGCAGCTTATGAAATATTGCGCTTTCCGGGAGTGCGTATTTTTGCAAAAGCCGGTGCCGGGTTGTCGGCTTTGATATATAAATCAGGAACTGCAATCAGTGCTACGCCCGACTATGAAGCTGCTCCCATGAAGGACTTTGAGATGGAAACGCTAAAGTTTTCGTGGATGCTTGGTCTAAATGCCCGCATGCGACTTACGGATGCTTTTGATTTGGTGCCGGAGATTTATTACCGCAATTATAGCGGAAATATGTATAAAAATTATCCGGTTCAGCGCAAACAATCTATGTTTGGCGTAAATCTGGGACTGATCTATTATTTTTAAAAGCTGTTGTAAATTGTGAAAAAGTCATTACCGACATATTTTATTGGCCTGTTAATGGTTTTTCTGAGCGGGTTTGCTACAAATAGCATTCTGGCACAGCCTATTGCCATAGTGGGTGGCACCATTGAATCTGATCGTTTTTTTACCAATGATACCATATATAATGTGGTTGAAAATTTACGTGTAACTTCGGGTGCCTTGCTGAATATTGAAGCGGGTACGCTCCTTAAGTTTAATATGAGAGTAGGCCTTGTAGTGGAAGGTGGCAAGCTTGAAGCTGATGGATTTGTCGGCCAAGAAGTTGATTCTATACGTTTTGTGCCAAACTATACTGATCCGGCTCAGTCCTGGAAATGGAATGGCATTACGGTAATAAACGCTTCATTAGATAATTATTTTAAACTTTCCTATGTGGTAGTTAGCGATGCTGAAATAGCTTTAGAGATTAAAAACAGTAGCGATGTGCTAATTAAAAATAGTTTTTTCATTAATAATCGCGTGAAAGCTATTGATATTCAGAACAGTATAAATGTTAGACTTATAAATAATCATATTTATGATAATTATGTGGGCATAATCATTACTGCGCATGGCGCATTGGGTTTTGCCTCTAAGAATTGGATACAGGGCAATGTGCTGCGCAACGGAGCTACCAATATTATGATTGTGAATGAGTTGGGTGGAGTTGCTTTTCAAAATACGATTACTGAAAATATTGTGCAGCAAGGCGTTAATGGAATATGGATCGACAATAGTGGTGAAAGTGGATCACGTGCCAATTTTATTACGAGAAACGCCATAATTAATAATGGGAATGGTTTTGGTTATGGCATACATCTCGCTATGGATTCAACGCAGGTAAGCCAGAATATTTTTTGGCAAAACTCTACCGCAATCTGGTTTCGTAATTCGTCAAATAATATCATTAGTGGAAACAGCTTTTATCAAAATGGGAATTCACTACCCATAAAAGCCGGATCAAAGCGCAACACCATCACTAACAATACCTTTAGTCTGAATCGTAAGACTGCCGTGATCATCAAAGAACCAGTAGGAAATGCCTTGTCGAAAAATAATTTTATGCATAGCATAACCGATACGCTGGTTGAACTACAAACCGCTCAAAACATTAACGCCACGGCAAACTATTGGGGCACCACGCTTACCGATGAAATTGATAGAAAGATTCTTGATGCGAATGACGATCCCGAGCTCGGAGAATTGTTTTACGTTCCTTTTCTGGAAGAAGCCGATACCATAGCGCCGCTTGCACCCCCTTTCGATGTGAAAAAACAATGGGTGAATAACCGGATGAAGATAAGCTGGCGTGCTAACGAAGAAAGCGATTTAAAAAGTTATGTGGTTTACCTCAGAAATTTTGTCAACTACGGCTTTTCAGAAAGGCTTCCAGCTGTTTTAGATACTGTTTTTTATCTAAATGATGTTGCAATTACGGATACTATTGCTATTACGGCATCAGAGCGTAATATGAGCGAACGACCGAAAACGTTTTGGGAGTTTGAGAGTCCTTATGCTTTTGCCCGAGCAGTGCCATACGCAGGAGGCGATACCGCTATATGTCAGAATGAACAGGTTTTTGTGATTCGCAATGCCAATGCGCCTTTTACTTATTTGCGGTCGGTCTGGTCTACATCTGGTGATGGTTTTTTTACAGCACCAAATAATCTCAGGACAAGTTATTTACCTGGCGTCGAGGATTATATCAGGGGAGAGGTGAAGCTTTCGTTGCAGGTGACCACTACCGATGAGGTTTTCGTGGAAAGCTTTATGTTATCTTTTTCCAGTGATCCGCTTGCTTATGCCGGCAATGATACCCTGATCGGAAGCGATAGTAATTTGCGGTTAAATATGGCAACAGCGGCCTATTTTGACCAAATCAATTGGCGATCTACTGGGGATGGTTTGTTTGAAAATCAGAACCTGATTAACACGACCTATACACCAGGCGAACAGGATAAATTGAACGGAGAAGTT
>Ga0265295_1003655_pt1 | contig 21997 bp, 23 predicted proteins | sample Munlansysbiofilm_FD_192503 | JGI IMG/M metagenome (GOLD analysis project Ga0265295, IMG submission 192503) | Leachate microbial communities from a municipal landfill in Southern Ontario, Canada - Methane capture system biofilm | ecosystem: Engineered > Solid waste > Landfill > Unclassified ...
CAAAGATCGTCGCATGTAGCGGAACCCAGGAGGCCGTTTTTAGTTCACGCCACAATTCATGCCCCCGAATTCGCCCCTCAGAAAGGGGAAACCCGAGGTACGGGGGAAGAGCTCACGGATTCAGGATAAACTTCAAAAGGATCGAGAACATTCATTGCAACAGCATCGGTTCTCTGATTCGTTAAATGTCTCCTTATTCGAGTGCGAAGTTTTTCATTTGTTTGGCCGACGTATATAGGCTCACCATCATAGTCAAAGAAGGCATATACACCGAATTTATAATTTCCTATAGCAATTTCTCTGTTAGTGATAGGATCTAAGATCTTCTGATTTAAAAATTCTGATAATTTTTCTCGTAATTCCCTTGTTTCAAAAGGTGGCAATGGATTATCTGCCGATTGTATTGGCATCTCTTCTATCTCCGTTAAGCAGCAACTACTTCTTGAGTACGTTGAATAAAGTTTTGTGCAATAGGAGTTAAAATCCAGGTTGCTAAATGTGAGACAGCGGGGACAACTAGCCCATCACCAGCTAAGTGGTAAGCCTCATTATAGCTCTCTGGCAAAGCATAGTTTTCCGGTAACCCCATAAGCCTGGCCGCTTCCCTAGAGGAGATAAGCCTTGTCCGGACAGATTCTCCTTGCACTACAATTATTGTTTGCCTACTTGAACCACCACTAGGTGTGCGTAAGCAGCCAGCCACATCATCAAAGCGAACCTCTGCGCGGCATTTCCCATCGCGTGTCCGTTTATAAAGCGTTCCAACGCGCAAGCTACCACCTTTTTGAGCTTTTTTTATTTTTTCCCGATTCAAAGGGGACATCATATTGAGAAGGGCCTGAGTCTCTAGTTTTGAATGCCATTCAACGCCAGATGGTTGGTTTTCTACAAGATCAGCAAAAATGGTATCTCGTTCCGGCGGGCAGGGGAGGTTCCACCAAAGCCAATTATCTTGGGCGGGCGAAGAAAGTTTAAACTTTGCTTCAATAAGGTTTCTTGGGTGCCATATTGGATGTGGATCTGCTCGCGTTATTCCCTGCGGAATCAATACCCCTGGTGCAACGGCAATCACGAAAAGTCGAGGTCTGGATTGGGGGAGAAAATGAACAGAATCAATTACTAGAGCTCCAAAACGATACCCCATACTGATTATTACACGTGCGATTTCAGCAAAATCTTTTCCACCATTAGATGTAATAGCACCACAAACATTTTCAAGAACAATTAATTGAGGGGCTCTAGCTTCGTCCTGAAGAGAATTTATGAGTTTCCAAAATGGCCAGAATGTCCCGCTTCTTTTTCCATCTAATCCTTCCCCTTTTCCTGCAAGAGATAAGTCTTGGCAGGGGAAAGAGGCCCAGGCCAAGTTTGCTTGGCCTGGCAACTCATTAACTTTCAACTCGCATACACTCTTGACGCATAACGGGCCGGGTCCAAAATGCCTTTTATATGAGGCTGCCTTTTTTTCATCTATATCATTGGCAAAGAGGCAATTCCATTTTTCACCTAAGCCCAATCGGGCCATGCCACCACCCGCGAAAAATTCGTAGAACGTAGGCATTTTAAAACCTCCAAATATTTGAAATTACAATTAAATCTATTTTTAATCTTATGGTTTTTTGTTTGGAAATTTAAACTTAAATATAACATTAAAATACAAAAGAGGCAAAATTTGCCTGAATGTTTGATTGTGACAGTTTATACTTTTTGTCGGCTGGGTATTAGGTCCGATCACTGTCTTTGGCATTAACAAAAAATCAAAGAAGGGTGATCTAGCATCATCGCCACATCCCCCTAACTTTCCAGCGCCGCTGGCAAAATTTAACAATGCAATCAAATCCCCTACAAACCTTCATCCCCCTGTTCCTGATCCTCCTCCTGGCCTCAACAGCCCAGGCAACCACCCTCAGCGGCCGGGTTGTCAAAGTCACCGACGGCGACACCATCCAGGTCTTAGTAAGCGGCAAAGCAGAAAAAATCAGATTGGCCGGGATCGACTGCCCCGAAAAAAAACAACCCTTCAGCCAAGCCGCAACTCGCCACACCCTGAAACTCGCAGCCCAAAAAATCGTCACCGTCCAGGTCGAAACCACAGATCGTTATGGCCGGAAGGTCGCGGAAGTCTTTCTTCCCGAGGGCCAGAGCCTAAACCGCGAACTGGTCCGCTCCGGCTACGCCTGGTGGTTCCGCAAATACAGCACCGACCAGAGCATAGGAGAATTGGAAAACGAAGCCCGAGCCGCACGGCGCGGCCTTTGGGTCGATCCTCAACCGATCGCGCCGTGGGAGTGGAGACGCACCAAAAGAAATGAAGGATGAAAGAGGCCGTATGAGGAGCGAAATGTTTTCTATTATAGGTGAAGCCGAATAAACTTGGAGGGACTGCGATGGAGGGTTTGGCTAAATTAACTATAGAGATAGATAATAGTAAACCGGTTGAACTAATCGAATTGTCCCAAAGTTTTCAAAGTTTTGCCGATGAATATAGAAGATACCTTCTGCGGAAAGAAGAACAGGCTATTGCAGACGATATCAAACTCTATATTAAAGAAATACGGTCTGGAAGTATAATTGCCGATCTTGTCGCACTATCTGCAATAGCTTTGCCATTTGTTGAAAATTCAAATACGATAATCGGTTTTGGCGATTACTTAAAAAAAGCTTTTGATTATTTAACTGGGAAATCAGAAAATAAGCCAAATCTTGAAAAAGCGAACTACGAAAACTTAGCCCGCATTATAGAGCCGATTGCTAAAGATAATGCCTCTCAAATCAACTGTAGTACCATTGTAAATGGTAATCTTGTTGTCAATGTTCATCTTGATTCACCCGCTGCAAACGCTGCTCAAAATGTAGCAAATCGAGAGATTCGCGCATTGAAAGAGCCGACAACTGGCCTCAAGGAAAAAGTTCTCCTTCATTGGTATCAGGCTAGAAACGATGCCAAGAGCACAACGGGAGATAAAGCCATAATCGAAAGCATACAAAAGGGGCCAGTTAAGGCCATTTTTGCACATGCCGGGATCAAGGCAAAAATGTTACTCGATGCCGAAAACCCCTTTATTCACGCCTATGTTGTCGACGTGGTTGTAGAGACTATCAATGATAGGCCAGCTTTGTATAAAATAATCGACGTGCATGAAAAAATTGATATACCGGCAGAGGGAAGTCAGACGTAATTCCGTAGGGATGCCTGGCTACTTCCACCTCACCACATAATCCCCAAACTCTCGCGCATCCTCCGGCAGCCTGGCCGCTACCGGATCAAGAGCATCGGCCACGCCCTCAAGCGTAAGGGGAGCGATGAAATCGCTCCCCTTGCCGTCCCAAATCTGCACCACCGAGCAAACCAGAACCCCTTTAGCCACAAGCCTTTCCGCCAGAAAGGGCCTATCTCTTCCATCCTCCCACCGAATCTTTTTCGCCGAGTGAAGGCGACCAAGAAGGCAAATCACCTTCCCCTTGGCGATATGCGGCTCCAAAGCCTCAGCCATCCAGGTATCCCGATCAATCGTTCCCGGAATCCCATCAATAGCCACGACATGCAAACACCGCCTTTTGGCCTTCAACCCGCGAAGCCTGGCAAGCATTTCCCTGTAGCCGGGATGATCGATAACGGGATCTACCACTATTTCAGCAATGGAACCATGACCGTTCATGGCCCGATCAAGCGTTGGCTGCTGGTCGGAGCTGATTTCCAAAGCCACAGTCAAGCATTCCCCGCCTCGGGTTGCTTCATCGACAAGGGTCACAAACAACCCGGTCGATTCCGGTTTTCCGTGTTTCTCCCCAAGAATAAGAACATTGCTACCCTTCACCCTGCCCGCCAGTTGAGCGGGCATGGTGGCCCCGGAATCCCCCAGCGTACCCGCCGGCAGAAGAAACAGCCCCAGCCATATCAACTTAAAGAAAATGAACCTTCGCATTTCAATCACCGCTCCTGAACCAACTTCTCCCGGCCCCGCTTCGGCTCCCGGATCTTGACTTGCGGTAGCGGTTGCCCCTGTTCCACCTGGGAGGCAACCCGATCCACAACCCCGGCCATAAACCGCTTCTGGTCCGTCTTATTGGGAAAGCGCCGAGAAACCTTTTCCGCCAACTTCAACGTCACCGCCTCATTACTCAACCCCGGATACTCCTTCACCATCTCCTCCGGCTTTTTCTCCCACAGAGCCTTTTGCAAACTCAGCTTTTCCAGTGTGGCAAGGTCCGCCTCCTTGGGCACATACCCCTTGCACTCAATCCCCTGAACATTGGCCTTCAACCACACCGACCGGCGGAACTCCTCGGACCCCTTCACCTTAATCTCAGTCCAGCCCCGTGAGTTGGCAATCTCCACCAGCGTCGCCGCAACATTCACCCCATTCGACTTCGTATGTAGCTTATTCCCCTTGTCCTCAAAAGCCAGTTGGTCCGGGTTCTTCTCAAAATAAAAACGGTTCCCCACCTGGAGATACCGCTTCTTAACCCCCTCGGGAATCTCCGATCTTTTAAGAAAAGTTTCCGGCAGGGCAGTTTGCGTTTCGACTACGTTCTCCCCTTGTTTTTTCTCTTCCGGCGACTTTCTCAAACTCCCCGCCAATTCTTTCTTTTGAAGCCGTGCGGATTCCATAAGCTCCGCCAACCGTTTTTCCTCCAAAACCTCTTTCACGGTTTTCCCAAAATAAGCGGGACGAGACAGCGCCGGAGAAGTCTTTTGCTCCCAGGTGCTTACCGTTTTTATCGGATTGTTCAAATAGAGAAATTCAAGCTCTTTCCGGGCTTTTGGCGACAGCTTTTCAAGGGAATCAACCTTGCCCAACTCGCCGAAAACGGCTTTCTCCATTTCAGCATAGTACCCGGCCCAAAATTCACTATCCCGGCCTTGACGGTTATCCAGGGGCACACCCTTGTAGAAATCGGGGTTTTGTAAAGACCCGATCTTTTTGGTCGAGGCCATAATCCGCCCGCTGTTCCCTTGAGTCTGAATCACAAGGGGCTGTTTGGACACATCGGCATTATAAAAAGCCCGACCCGCCTCTTGAGCGTCGGTAAAGCTTTTCGCCGATTCTTCCCGGCCCAACTCCTCAACAACATCGTACCGATAAGAAGACATTTGGCATCCTTCCGGAATGATCTTCAATCCTTGTAGAACGTAAACGGCGAATACTCCAACGAGCCGTACATGGCGCTGATGTTGTCTTTGTCCCGCTGTTCCGCATCGGGGCACTTGTCCATGACCTTCTTATATCTCTTCGCCGCCGTGGCCCCCGGATCAAAGTAAGTCCTCGAATGCCGCTCCCGGTACACCCGAATCTTGAAGTAATCCTTGACCTCATCCCGGCACTCATGGGGCGCGGTTTTCCGCTGGCTCAAGCACAGCACCGCCGCGCAGGGATCAAGCGCGAACGCTGGAGCCGCAACGGCGGAAATCAACAAAGCCCCCAAAATCCTCTTTTTCATATCTTTCTCCCTTCGCAGTTAGCCCCCGGCACCCGGGGGCGGCCGGCCCCAAATTTCGTACGTACGAAATTTTCAGCCTAAGCGGCCGCATCGAGGCCGTTAAAAAACTGGTCCACGATTTCATTCATTTGCTGGTCCGAAATCTCCCCGGTCGGAATCTCCACCGCCGAAAAATCACAGGAAAAATCTTCAATATCGAGCTGGTCAATATGGGCGATATCCTCGGCAGTCACCGCCCTTTCAATGGCCCCGGAAGCCTCTTCCGGCGCACTCAGCCCGAACGCCGGAAACTCCCGGTCCTCCACCTGGATCAACGTCATTTCCGGCGGCGGCAGCAGCCGAGCCTTGAAAACCTTCTCCCTGTAATAGCGGATCTTCCGGCACAGAATAGGGGGGCAGTCCTCCACAATGATGATCTGCTTCCCCGCGCCCAGGGCGCGCAACTCTTGCGGAAGCAGCAGCGCCCGCCGCTGGTCGGACATACTGACGCTTTTACTTTCCTTCCCGGCAATGTTCCTGGATTTGGTCTTGCTCTTGACGGTGGTATCCCCGAGCATTTCCGAAATATCCTTAGCGTCCTTGTTCCCCTTGGGCGCGAAGAACACCCGCAATGCGTGGTTCTCCATAAACGTCTCGGCGGCCTCCTGGCCGTAAATATCCCGAATCTGCGCCGGGCTCTGCACAATCGGCAGCAACCGCAGCCCATACCCGGCCACATAGGTCAAACCCTTTATCAGCGTATGGTTGCGGCCAATGGCGGCGAACTCATCCATAAGCAAGAGCACCTGGAACTTCAAACCCGGGTTTCTCTCGGGCAATTCACGGGTATTCAGTTCAATCACTTGTTGGAAAAACAGATTCAGCAGCCGCCCCAGGCGATCCAGAGCACCAGGGGCAATGCCGACATAGATGCTCATCCGCTTCTTCCGCAAATCCCGCAGGTCGAAATCATTCCCGCTGGTGGCGGCATCGACCACCGGGTTAAACCAAAGCTCCAAGGCACTTGTGAAGGTTTTCCGGATCGAGGAGCGGGTAGTGTCGCCGGTATTGAGATAATCATTGAGCGCCGCGACGCACTCCGGCGACAGGGGGGCCTCACTCTCCTGTCGCTCCTTGATTAAGGTCGCAAACCGCTTATCGTTGCCGGTAGTGGCCTGGCGCAGCACTTCCCCCAGCGTCACCGGCAAGCCCTCGGTTTCCAGCAGGTAAAGAACAATCCCCAAAAACAAAGACCGGGAAGAGGACTGCCAAATCGGAGCCTCCCGATCATTATCGGGAAAGATCATCTGCCCGATAGCCTGAATATCCGTAATCCGAAAATGCCGGTCCTTGGAAATGTAGTGCAGGGGGTTCCATCGGTGAGTCCGGTAGTCGCGGGCCTCGGGGTTGAAGAGAAAACACCTTTGCCCATGCTTGGCCCGAAACCCGGCGGTTATCTCCCAATTCTCCTGTTTCACATCCAGGACCACGGCACTATCGGGCCAGTTCAAAAGATTGGGAATCACCATCCCCACCCCTTTCCCGGAGCGGGTAGGGGCAGCCATTAAAACATGCTGCTGGCCACCGAAAACCAGATAGCGGCCCCCACGCTTGCCGACGATAATCCCCTTGGCCGCATTCAGCCCGGCCCGCCGAATCTCGGATTCCGTCGCAAACCGCGCATCCCCATACAAAGACCGGGTTTGCGGGCGGAAGAAAAAAGCCAACGGCAACAGCGCCACAATCCCCGCCAGAAACGCCGACGTGCCGAGCCACCGCCGGGTTTCCTCCTCATGGCCGTAGTGAATCCAGTATTGATAGGCGGTCGAAAGGTCCGCGTCAGCGAACCGCTGGCCGCCGAAGTGCAAGAAAATCCCCCCGGTCAAATACAGCCACAGAACGGCACAGCCGAGGCCGCCAACCAGAATCAGGGCCGGTTTACCCCAGGAGTTTTCTTTTGAATACGGGATCATAATAAACCTCGGTAACGACGCGCCGCCGGTTGATGTTCTTGATTTGTACGATGATGTCGACGCACATAAAAATAAGCTGCTTAATATCCTCGCGGGTCATCGTGGACCCGCTGGAGGACTCCTTGAGAAACAGAACCAGTTGCTCAATCGCCAATTTTGCGCTGTTGGCGTGCATCGAGGTAATCGAACCGGGGTGGCCGCTGTTGACGTTGCGAAGGTAATAGAAAGCCTCATCCCCCCGGATCAACTCGGCCAGAAACACCCGGTCCGGTTTCATCCGCAAGGCGCTTTCCAACAAATGCTGTTGGGTGATGTTCGCGGCGCCCTGGCCGCCCGCGCTGTAAAACAAGGAAATACTGTTGGGGTGCGTCTGGTACAGCTTCAACTCATCGACATTCTCGATACTCAGCAACCGCTCATCCTTCGGCACCAGGCCGAGCAAGGAGCGCATGAGGGTTGTTTTTCCCGCACCGGTGGAGCCGGACACGATGATGTTTTGCCGCTCCGTCACCGCCAACTCCAAAAACTCCCGGAATCGGCGGTTTTGCTTGAGATCGAGTAGCTTTGTCTCGTGGGGCATGAGGCCCACCGAATAATCCCGGACCTCCTCAAACGATCCCGCCGCCTCATAATCCGCCAAGGTCAACACCACATCCGCCGGCCGCCGGATCGTCAGGCTCACCGTCCCATTCCGCACCGCCGGAGGAATGACCACCTGAACCCGCTCCCCATCAGGAAGCGTGGCCGAAACAATCGGATGCTGCGGATCGAGCTTTTGCTGTGAAAACGTCGCAATCAGCTTGGCAAGCTGCAAGCACCGGTCAAAATCAAGCTCCGGCGTGTCGTGCGTCACCCATCCACCGCGCCCTTCAGTCAAAACCTGCCCCGGCTTGTTGATACAGACTTCGGTATTGTTCGCGTCATCGAGGAACGGGCGCAACAGCGCCAAATATTCCAGGAGCGGCCCCGCGCTATTCGGCGGCGGCGACATCATAAACCCCCCGGAAATCCAGGTCGCGGGCGACAAAAATGCTGATATGCTCCCCTTGGTTCTTGTAGAGCGTCGGCCGGATATTGATCGAATTTTCCAGGGCGATAGACCCCGCCTCTTGGGCCGAGCCCGTGGTACTGCCTATCTGCACCCCGTCACTATCGGCGGCCTTGGCGGTCAGGTAGTTCCCAAAATCGTCTATCACGCTCAACAGAATGGCCCCGCCGAATCTCTCCCAAAAATGCGTGTCGATGTACCCGTCATGGCCGGACCTCCCCAAAGCATCGGTTCCCGGCGAGTTCAGCGCCACAATAACCCCGGTCGGCGTTTCGATCCGGCTCCACAGGGCAAAGATCCGCGCAATCCCCCTCTGGAGTCCACCCTGATATTGGCCGACAATCTTTGAACCGCGCTCCAGGAGCAACACCCTTCCATTGGTGCTGTAAACATCGCGGGTCGAGCGGCAACTGACAAAGCCGGGAACATCGCTGCTAATGGCGGTTTCCAGGGCGCAATCAATAAACGTCCCTTGCGTCACAAGAAAATTCCGGTCAGGGAGCAGACTAGCCGAAACTCCATTCATTTCAGTCGGGGCAAGCAGATCGTCCAGCGGCTTGCTCTTCGCCTCTTCCTCCTCCTGGCCCGTGCTGAACCCCCCGCCACCGGGGAGAACACCGGGGAGCGTCATCGACGGCGCTTCCGTTTTCGCCGTCTGAGTCGGGGCCGGGGCATGGCTCCGATCACCGCCCAGGTCGGCAAACAATCCCCCTTGCCGTTTCCGCTGTTCCGGGGTCATTTCCTGTTTCCCCCGCTCTTCCCGCCTTGACCCCCGGGAAGAGTCCGAACCAACATCGGAGGTCCGAATCACTTTCGGTTCAAACGGCTTCAACTCCGTTTGCGCTGGAGCCTTTTTCTCGGCTGGTTCCGGCATGAGCAGTTCCGGGAGGTTCGAGCGGACCACATTTTCTTTTTTGTCTTCCGCCACCCGGCCCGGTCCCGGCTTTTCCTGGGGTTTCGAGAAAACGCCATTTACCGCCAAAATAGCCAGGAGCGTTGCAATCCCGACAACGACCATGCCCAGCTTGGACAAAACGCTGCCGCCGCGCCGAGGCGGGTTGACCGGGGGAAGGCCGCGGTCGCCCTCAATCTCACGATTTTCCGGGGTTGAGTTGTTCCGGTTTTGATCATCCATGACTAGCTCCCCTTGATTACCCGTTTGACGCCCGGAACAGTGGTCCCGGAGGTGTTGGAAATCCCGTCCGGGTCATAGGCCCGATTAAAAACACACGCCACCAGCTTCCCTTTTCGCAGGACCAGCTTCTTTGCGATCTTGTGAACGGCAATCACATCCCCCTCGACGTGGACATTCACCAGGCTTTCCGAGCCATCGGCATTTTCGACATAAACAGCGGGCATTTCCTTGTTGTTGGCAAACGTCAAATAGGTAAAACGCCGGTCATCGTAGGCGACATTTGGAGACAACTCTTCCGCCCCTTTCACCCAATAATTCCAGTTCTGCGGGGTATTTCCGGGGTTGTCGAGCTTGTCTTGCAAGGCGTCCTGGTCGGCTTTCTGTCGCGCGAGCTTTTCAGCCTTCCGCGCCTCTTCTTCCGCCCGCCTCGCTTCCTCCTCAGCCTTTCGCGCCTCCTCCTCGGGATAGCGAAACACCACCTGGAAAAACATTTCTTCCAGCTTTTGTTTCCGCGCCGGCTTTCGCGCATCGAGGACGAAGTTATAAACCCGCTTATCCGACAAAACCGTCATGTTGGTAGCGGCCTGGTCCGCGACAGGCTTGATAAACAAATGATTGCCCATCTTCCCCACGTCCCAAGCCGTTCTATCGCCCAATCCGATTTTTTTGATTTCCTCGCCTTCGGCAAGCTGGATATGCGTCGAAAACCCGTAATGGGCCGTCACCCCGACAACCTCGGCGGCGTTGTAATCAATAAATTTCACCCGCTCATCGTATGGGCCGCCCTTTGGGATTTCCAAAGCTAGAGAAGACAGAGGGAGGGCAAGCAAACAGATCATGAGAGCAAGAGATTTCATAGTCCCTCCATGACGGTTTCCGGGTCATTCCTGTACCCGCCGACAACCTGGAATCCCAACGGGTTTACCAGCCGATCCTTTTCCTTCATCGGCGCGGAAACATAAGTAAACGGCACCGTCGCCACCCAATGAGTCGGTCTTTCTCGTTCCCCCGATCTTTCCACCGTCTTGATATAACGAACCATGGCCACGCCATCATTGATGAAGCTGATGTTTTTAATCTGTACTTTGACTTCCGCCGCCTCGCCAAAGACATTCAACGGAGACTTTGGGTTGTTCCTTGGATTCATATAAACCGCATAGCTTTTCTGTTCTTGGGAGTCACTGAGCAGGCCGACTGTCTGATAGTCCTCTTTGTACGTTGAGAAAAGCCAGTGTTCACGGGCCATGACATATTTGGAGAGGAAATATTTATTTACGGCCTCGTCGTAGTTGGTCTTATCTTCCTTGAGCGCGGAAATCACATCGACAATGCCGGTACTGCTATCAACCCGGACCACAAAAGGCTCCGTTGTTTTCAACGGCGTCAGACCCGCCACCGCCACAACGGCACATATCGCAATGAGGCCCGCAGCGGCGGCGACGATCCAGGCCCGCCGCTCTGACTTCGAGGCCCGTTGAACCCGGTCATTCTCCCAGGCCGTCGCCTCCTGGAAATACTGTTGTTCCGGGGTCAACTTCCCTTGCGGAGCCTCAGCCCCCTTTTTTCTAGTTTTCCATAACATAGGCTCTCTCCTGGCGCAGCCGTTCCGCTTCCTCATCCGCTTGCGCCCTCCAGGTCGCAACCTCTTCCTCAGTGATCCTGTTTGGGTTGATTGGCCGCATCCCCGAAAGGCTGTTGTCGCAGCACGGAGGGCGCGGCGCACAAGCACACAAAGCCAGCAGCAGAAACACAAAGAGCTTTTTCACGGTCAGTATCCTTTCAAACTAATTAATAATGATTGTCAATTTCACGCATTTTGATTAGGGGTGAAGCCCGGCCCTATGAAACCGCATGGATCTTTCCGATCTATCGCCCGGAAACGCTATTCCCGCCGAAGCGGCGGCGATACAGATTCCCGGCAGCCCGCCCAGGTGCGCCGAGTGTTTTAATGTCCCTCTGGACCCCCCGAGCACTCCGAGCAATGTTGGTCGGTCGAGTGGCCATCATCGTTGAGGCGGGATTGATTTTTCTAAAGGCCGCTCCCATCAGCCCTTGAGTGGCTAGGGCAACCCCACCACCAAGCGCCATGGCAATTTGGGGCACTTGTCGGAGGATTAGAAAATTGATTACGGCTGCTATGACTAAAGCTACTGAATCTTCCAAACTAATTCCAGAGGCCGCACTACTGGCAATCATACTATTCAAGATAAGACCGAATAAGGTTAAAAGTAGATCAATTAAGGCGACAGCTAACACGACTAGAATTGCATAGTTTATTACCTGACCTAACCACATTTCAAAAAAGCGTTGTGTTGCTTGAAATAGAATCATAATTATAAAAATTGGGCCGATAGCTAACAGAATAACAATAGCGATTTTGGAAAAAATAAGCAGAAAACCAGCATACCCAACTACTATAATAGAGGCGGCCCATATGATAATTGCAATTATTAGCAATCCAAAATTACTGAGCAATCCACCCTTTTCCCAGGCCGTCCACCCAAGATCAAAGCCTTTGCTTATTAATTCATCTAGCATTGCCGTTGTAGGAGACACACCGGTAATTACTCCGCTTATTTGGTCTGGTGCCCCATACAAAAAGTTTGCAATTCGTCCACAATACAGACCAACATTAAGAGCCAACGCAATTATAAAAACTATTTTTATGATTCTTCCAAAACCATCTTTTAATGGCTCCTGTATTGTCCCTCTTATGTGCGCGATCCCCCAAAGCGCAATGTAGATAATCAATAGATTATTAAATATTGGAGTAATGAAATTAATAACATCTGTTGCTGTTGAGACAATATATGTCCCCATTGCGGTTTCTAACTTTGCGAATATATCTCTAAAAATGTAGAATGTAGACATAATCAAAACCTAGTGGTTTTGCCTTTAGAAATCAACTGCAACTCGGCCTGTTTTGCGTTTATACAATTTGGCGTGTTCTCTAATTCGCCTGGGTTGTCGTTACATTCGATAAGTTTTTGTTTTCTTTCAGAATCATTTTCTTTATACCAAGAAACTGAATTTGTTTTAGTCTCGGTTGTTTCAAAACAACCCGATAAAGCAATGAAGCAGAAAAACACACATCCCAATCTAAACATTGTAAATCCTCCTAAAATCTAGTGTTTTCTCCGTTTTTCATTTGTAGATGCATTTGAAGGGCACGTTGTTCATTCATAGCCTGTTCCGCCTGAGCCTGAGACTGCATCATTTGCAGTTTCAGCATTTCGTTTTGTAAAAGCGTCTCTTCCGCCTGAATCCGTCCCTGCAAGTCCAGAATATCCTTTGCATCCGGGGCTTGATTGACCTTGACCACCAGCTTTCTTAGCTCATTGAATCGTTCAACCGCCTGATTCAAGAACTTGTCAGACCGCCCTTTCCATTGAGCAGCGGCCCGGTTCTTGTCGTTGTAGATCGTCGCCGTGCGCCCGGACAGCCCGTAGTCATCCGCCGTTTTTATATTCGCGGCCCGTAAAATATCCTCGTAATCAATATCCAGATCGTTATCGTAGGCGGAATCGATAATGCCGCCCATGCCCCGTACACTCGACATGCGTTCCAGGTCTTTTTCGGCGGTTTCCAGTTGGCTTTTCGCCGTCTCAACCTGTTCTTTAAGCTGGTTCACTTGCTCAATCATGTGAATCACCTGCTGGATCGACTGCATAAGCCCCGCAATGTCGATAACGGGGATCCCCGAGGCCCTGACGGAAACGGGCGCAACAAGGAAAGCAATCAGGACCAGCCCACCGATAAAACCCACCCCATTCTTCATTTCCCTACCTCCTTTGAGCATGGAAAAGCGGCAGCCAAACCGCCGGATCATCCCCCACCCTCTCTGTGATTTTCGACACCAGCCCTACATTGTCCGTGGTCCCGGAAATCACCGCCAACTCGTTATCAAACCCCTGCAAATTCAGTTCAGCCACAACGCTGCTATGTCCTTGCTTAATCAGGAACCGCCGCGATCCAGGTAACATTTCCTCGCGAATAATCTGAAACTCCCGGTTTGTGAGCTTGAACCCGTCAACATAATCTTTAATACCGGCCTTCGGGTTCGGCATGAAAATCATGGTGGCGCATTGTTCGATAATGGAATGGGATATTTTCGACTTCAAAACATCGGCGGCACTCTGAGTGCCGAAGACCAGGAACCCGTTTTGCTTGCGGATAACCTTCAGTTTGTTTTGGGCCAAGTCTTCAAATTGTTCATCCAGAAGCAGTTTCCAAAACTCATCCATGAAGCAGATAAACCGGCGGCCATCGATGAGGCTTTCCATCCGGTGAAACAGGTACATGATTATCGGTGTCCGAATCTCCGCATCATCCAGGAAGGCCGTCACATCGAAACCGAACATCCGCCGGCCCGTGAAATCCAGATTGTCGGCTTCGTTGTCGAACACCCATCCCAACGGCCCCCCGGCACACCAGCGGCGCAACCGAGCCCCTGCGCCTTCCGGGTTGGTCTGATCCATAAAGGCCAACAGACTTGAAAGGCGGCGGCCAGCGGGTTGCAGTCCGGTCATCACCCCGCGCACCGCGTCGGAAATTTCCTTCTCTTCCTGGACTCCAATGCTACCGCCGGAGATTAATTTTTTTACGAGAGCTTCAAGGAACAGGATGTTTTGCGGCGTTGCCGGAAGCTGGAACGGGTTGAACCCCGTAGGCACTCCGTTTTCCAGCGGGGAATAAACCCCGCTCATGGCCCGGACAAAGATTTCAAGGCCCCGGTCTTTGTCGAAAATAAACATGGTTGGTTTGAACTTCTGAGACTGAGCCATCATGAACCCTTGAACAACAGTCTTTCCCGACCCTGAAGGACCGATAATCACGGTATTTGCCAGAGCCTTTTGTTCATCTTTTCCCGACTCCTCCCCTGCCCTCCCTCGATCCTCTTTCTTCTCCCTCAGAACCTTGTCGGTCGGCTCATGGAAGTTGAAGTAATAGGGAGCGCCGGAGCTGGTTTTCAGAAGCGTGACCGCCGGACCCCATTGATTCCGCTGGCGGCGGCCCGAGGGATAGTTATGCAGCGAAGCGAATCCCGCCAGGTTGCGGGACGTGATCGGCGCCGGGCGCGGCCTGAACCGGAAATTTCCCGGCAGTTGTGCCCAATAGGCTGCCTCCATAGCTAAATCCTCGCGGGCTATCACCATCCCGCAATCGGCCAGGACCGCCCGGGCGGCGGTCAAGTTATTCTTCAAGGCCGCCGGGGAAGGTGCGAAGACATTCAAGGTCAGGTGATGTTCACCCATGACGTAGCGCCCGGCGGTAATATCGTCCAGGGCGTCGGTAATCGCCTGGATTTGAGACTCGGCCAGATCCCCGGCGTTTATCATCCGGGCCTGTTGGCGCTTGAGCATTTCCAGCGCCACCGGGCGACTGAGAAAGGTAAAGGATTGCGTCAAAACCATTGGAAACGGCGAAGAGAGCAAAGCATTCAAAAGCCCCGGCTCCGTCGATTCCGGGTACTCCTTAATGGCCAGCATGGCCCCGAAAACTTCTTCGGTCGGGGTGCGGACCTCAAAGACATCCTTGCCGAAAAACGGGCGAGACGTAGGCAGGGCATGAGCCAGCGGGGCGCGAGGCAGGGGAAAAGGCTGCCAATCGGCATTGACCAAATACCCCAAAAACTCCAAGACCTCGGAATAAAGCACCCCGTTCCGGTCATAGCAGCCGAGCCGGTGCGGGCTGTATTTGTCCAGGCTTTGCACCGCTATCGCGGCAACCTCGTTGATCCGCTCCAGCGCCGCACGCTGATCGTCTTCCAATTCCCAAGCGGGCCGTTTCTTGTCGAGCTTGGCGAACAGTCGCGTCACCTGGACCGGATGAGGCCGATAAATCACCGACAGGTAGAGCTTATTGACCATCATCCGGGTTTTTTCCAGGTGAGCGCGGTATTTGCCGTTAAGGTCCGAGGCGAAACCAGAATCAAACTCGCCATCGGGAAAGGTGTTCTCCTCCATGCGGACAATATGGGTCCAGAGAGCCACATCCGGCCCGGCGATGTTCTTGAAAAGCTGGTTGAGCTGGTCCAGATGAATATCAATATCCTGATCGTCGGCGGACTCGTGGGCGAAGCCATCGACGCGCACCACTTGCAGGTAATCCCCTGCGGAAGTCTTGACCGTGTGCCGATCCACCTGAGCCGAATAGGGGATGAAGTCAGCCAAGGAATTTTCTTTCGGCCAAACGGCCGCGCGTGTCTGAGTCGGCATTTACAACGTCCTCTTTTTAGGGCGGGTATTCGGCAACGGCGTTGCCGTGCTGGCCTTCCAGTAAATCCGAGCCACCGATTTGCCCCGGGTTTGCAGCCACAGCCACAAAAACCGAAAGGCGCGGGGATCATGAAGGCAGACCAGATAACAGACAGCATGAACCGGAATGCAGAGCAACAGCCCCAGGATGCTACCGCTGCCGATAAACACGATGCTGGTCAACATGCCGTTGAAGATAACGGCATCATAACTGACCCCCCATACCATCGAGGGGCGCGTCAGCCCGGCAAAAAGAGTATCCGAGGTTGTCGCCATGATTACGAGACCGCAGCAATCACGATGTCAGCAATCGAGGCGCCGCCGAACACCAACACAATGCCGCCGATCCACTGGCCGGCGCGGCCCCAGGTCAGCTTTCCGGCCCAGGCCATGTAGCCCAGCGCAACAATGCCGATAATCGCCATGCTCCGGGCAATACCATTGGTCAGCAGGTCCAAAAGCCAATCAACACCTTCCTCAATAGGACCGGCAAAGGCGAGACTCGGCACCAGGGCCAAGCACAGAGCCAGGATCAAGACAAGTTGTGTGGTAGCTTCGGGGGAAAGAACTCTCTTTTTCATTGCGTTGTCTCCTTTAGATGCAGAAATACCGGCGAAATATCGCCGTAGTTATGGTTCATGTGTCGGGTCAAGCGATCCAGGCTAACCCACTCTTTCGGGGTTTTCCGTTGCGTTACCAACAAGACTTCCGAATCTTTCCAGGTCAGCTTTGAATAGACGCGGAAACCTTTATCCACCTGGACCACCCGCAGATAATCAACTGCCTCGTTTGCAAGATTGTCGATTAGCTCATGTTCCAGGATCGTATCAATGCGCATGTCTGATAATTTCTCTCGGCCGAAAAACACATAAGAAGGAAATTTCATGGTCATTTTTTTGAGTTGAAGGTTATCGTTAGATCAATCGGAGATTTCAGTTATTCACTCGATTCTCAATAGGCCCCTCCTCTTTATTGGTTGAAGAAAATGCGTCCCAATGCGTATCGGCGACTTCCTCACCGCCGAAAACATCCCATTCCGGCGCTGGTTCCGGCTTGAGTTCCGCAACGGCGGAAATCGCCGGAACCTTGTAAGTCGAATTTTCGACAACTTTTTGAACGTAGCCGTTTTTTATTCCAGCCGTTTGATTGCCGGTGTTATAGGCTGATAGAGCGGCATAAAGAGCTACTTGCTCCTGCCCTTTTTGCCGGTGAGCACGTTGATAGTTTTCTTCCAGGATTCGAGAGCCGGCGGCGAGGTTCTTACAGGGATCAAAAGTATCCTCGATACTCATGCCCAACCATTCCAGGTTGTCGCTGTTGATCTGCATAAGACCCAGGTCAACGCTTTTGCCTTCGGAAATCAGTTGCCGGGCAATAGAAACGGCTTCTTCTCGATTTTGAGGAGGGACAGGTTGATTGCTGCCATTTACATGCAGAGCCAGGGGATTCCCCCCGCTCTCGTGGCCCACAATCGCGCTGAGAGTTTCGGGATGGACGCTTGGCGCGCATTGCGCGGCTAAGGTAAGCAGGACGGCCAAGGTGATAGACATGGTTGGTCCCTCGTTTTCATTTAAGTTTTGAGAATTACATGGAATCTGCAATAATGACCGGATCATAAGCGGCCATTTTGATCTTCAGACTAATAGAAACATCTAATTTTGATAAAAAGAATACCCCTGGGTTTTTAAAAAGTAAACAACTTTTTGCATACTTTTTTATGCTTTTTTTCCTGTGAAGGTAAGGGAGAATTATATGTCCGAAGGTAAAAAGTCGGGAGTTGTGGTCAGAACGATGCTGTCTTGCCCGGAAATGCTGCTGGAAAAAGCTGAGGAAGAGATTCTAAACGAGGTCCGCGAGAAAACCGGGTACAAGCTGACGAGATCGAAGCTTATCCAGGCCCTCCTAGAAATCGCAATCGAACATAAAAAGAATCTCGATTTTAATGAAGTCTGTGACCAGACCACATTGAGGCGGGAGCTTGTCCGCTCCTTCCAAAAAAAGGACAAATAAGGTCTTAATAAACCCTACACCCCTCCCCTTTTTCTGCCTCTACGCCCACTCCCTTTCGCTCATCCCTAAGCTTTCAATAACAAAGCAGACAATACCAACCCCGAAAATTAATTAAATTATAATCAAAATAAATAAATTTAATGTCGGAAGATAATAAAAAAGAGAGGTCCGAAAGGCAAGCCAAAAAAAGAATTTTTTAACAAATATTTCCTATTGCACAGGCGCATGTGTATGTGTATCTTTTGGGAAACTTTTCAGGAGCCACCACATGCAAAGCGACCCAAACAGCCTAGTTAGAAAGCAATTCCTGATAACAAGAAGCCAGGTCGAAAAACTGGAAAAACTGGCGGGCGGCGTCGGCACATCCGCGACCGAGGTTTTGCGCCGGGCCATCGACGCTTACGCCCCGGAGCGGACCACGACGGACATGGAGGCCCCGGAGCTGCTGAACCTTCTTCAGTCGCGTTTGAAAGAGGCCATCGATACGGCCAAGGCCGCGTCAATCGCCGTGGGATCGTCCACCGGAGAGAAGGCGAGCTAATAGATTCAGCGTTTAGGTTTAGGAGTTGGTTCATCGTTCGCCCCGGTTATTCGTGAGCAAAAGTGGTTTTGGAAAACACATAGCCGCCATGATTTTGGAGATTTCTGAATGAGAACCATCAAGCGCGATACCCCCCCGGTGAATCAAGGGAAGCTGCGAGAGATCTCCACTCTCTGCCGGGCGTATGCGCGGGAGAAGCGGTTCTGGCTCGATGTCTTCGCCTCTCGGCGAAACCAAGCCCGGATTTCCCGTCATCGGGAGGTTCGCAACGAGGCCCTGGCCGCCGGATACGTCCCGGCGTCCGGTCTTCAGGCGCGGATGTGGAAACTGGCTCTGGTGGATGCCGCCGAGACCTGGGATAAATACTGGCAGGCCGTCTTTGTCGAAACCCGACGAAGGATCGCCCGGAATACTTCGCTGGACGCGCCCCAGCGGCGGTATCTGTTCTGGTTGCTGAAAGACTATCGGCGGTTCGAGGCCGCCCTGCATGGCGAACTGCCGGTTCCCGGCTTTGCCGTCGACGGTTCCCTGAAACGGCTGACGCGCACGCTTGGAAAGGTCGTGCGCTCCCTGCGCGGGAACCCGCCCCGCGTCCGGATCGCCCGGAGTTTTTGCCTGGACGCGGGCTGCTACACCGTTTTCGTCGAGAACGGCACGCAATACCTCAAGATCATGTCGCTGACCCGGGGCAAGCGGGTCACAATCCCCCTCTCGGGTCAGGCGGCGATTCGCGGCAACCTGCGGGTGGTGATCGATGGCGACCGGGTGCGGGTCCATGTGTCCCAGGCCCTGAAGACCAAGACCGCCGAACTTGTCGGCACTGCCGCCGTCGATCTGGGCTACACCGAAGTTCTGACCGACGATCAGGGAACCGACTACGGCAACGAATTCGGGGCCGTTCTCACGGCGGCCTCCAACCGCCGGCATCGTAAAGGGCAGGCCCGGAACCGGCTGCACGCCCTGGAGAAAAAGCACCGGGCCGCCGGGCGTATCGCCAAGGCCGACCGGATCAGAAAGTACAACCTGGGCCGGGTCAAGCTGGAAAAGCAGACCGCCCGGGAGCAGTCCCATCTGGCCAACATCATCAATCGCGGCATCAACGCCTTTCTGCGGGAGCGGAAACCGGCGCGGGTGGTCAGCGAGGATCTGCGGCACGCATTTACCTTCGACCGGCCGAGATGCTTGAATCGGAAACTGTCGGCCTGGACCAAGGGCGTCTTGCAGGACCGTCTGGAATACAAGGTGTTGGCGGGAGGTTCCCGCCATGAGCAGGTCAACCCAGCGTATGGTTCTCAAACCTGTCCGAGGTGCGGATTTGTGGATCGTAAGAATCGCGCCGGAGATCGGTTTCTGTGTCTGCATTGCGGATACGGGGGTCATGCCGACCAGGTGGCCGCCATCAACTACCTCCACAGGAAGGATGATCCCCGGATCACGCGGTACACGCCTTACCGTGAAGTCAAAACCTTTCTGATGGCGGAGTTCGCACGCCGGTTGGAAGCGCAGCGTTCGGGCGCGACTGTTCCGGGCAGGACTTTAGATGCCGTAGGGCCGACCGCATCCACCGGCGGCCTCGTGATGAAGACCGGATCTTCATCCCCACGCACCACGGGAAAGCGGGGAGGCGGCCGAGCAGCCGCCGTGAACCCGGCGGCCTAGCAAAGAGCGAAACGAACGCTCAATGTACCGTGAGCACATTCACTCACATTGAAAGGAACAGGGCGTCTTGTTAAACAAAGTCAAAAAAGGGAAAAAAGCTGTTGCCGTCAGCAACATCGAAACAGCCCTTGCAAGCGGCCAGCTTGAACTTTTTGATGCTAAATTCATCGACCCGCCGCCGCCGATCAAGGGGGACCAGCACTCCGGCCAGCACCCGCTTTTCACCTTGCAAACCATCCGGCCGGACATGGAACCGCGCGTTATCAACGTCCCTGGCGGCAATCCCATCCGCATTACCCCGTCGTTTCTCGGCATTGCCAACATCGACGACAAAAAGGTTCTGACCTACATCATCAGCCAAATGGCGGCAGGAAAAAACGCCGGTCATTCCCTTTCCAAGGGCGACAAATCCCCGATAGACTGGGTAGCGATCAACACCACCGATCTTTATCAAATCACGACCGGCGGGGAAGGCTCCGCAACAGCCAGTTTTCGGGACACCCTCAAAAACCGCCTGCAACGGCTGAAAGGCACTCAGTACGAGGTCGATCTTAAAATCGGCGACGAAGCCTTTATCGGCAACTTCTCCTTCATCGGCGACTTCGTCATGCCCAAGAAAATCAAAGGGCACCACGGGAAATTGTACGTGCAAATCCGGCCCTGGGTTGTGCAAATGGTCCAGTCATGGGGGGTCCTCACCTACCATCCCGACTACTACAAGATCGAATCCCCCCTAAAGCGCCGGATATACGAGATAGCCCGCTTCCACGTCAGGGAAAAGGAAGGGCAAGGCATGTATCTTCAAACCCTAAAAGACAAGTCAGGAAGCACCACTTCTCTACGCATGTTCCGCTATCAGGTCCGTGAACTCCTCAAAAGCCCTGATGAGGGGATGTGCGATCTTTTGGATTACGTTATGTGCTTCGATGCCGAAAAAGACATGGTGGTGTTTGCTCGCAGCTCAGACTTCCTGAATAACCGAGCCCTGGAGCAAGAGGCGGCTTTGTTTTGACCCTCCCGCACCGTTTTTTGGGGCTTTCCAGGGTGTCAGCCAAATAGTCTTTTTTGCGCAAAGCGTTTGTCAAAAGGTCTAATTTTGATTGGATGAAGACGGAAGGCGAAAAAGAAGATTGGCAAGGGTAGGAATTACAGGGGGTTAGCAATCGGAAGAAAATATTTTCAGTATTTTAGACTATTTGGCTGACGGTTTATCCACAGGAGCAGAAAAAAGACTATTTGGCTGACACAAAAAGACTAATTGGCTGACGCTATCCACAGAAAAAAAGACTAATTGACTGACGCAAAAAGACTATTTGGCTGACAGGGTGATTGAAATTCAATAATAATTTCGAGTGTTTGCAAGCCATTTTTTGGAGCAAACGCTTTTAAGCACTTAAAACCTTTAAACACATCTTTAAACACCGTGAAAAATGGCCTAAACGCGCCCTACTCGGGCGCAGGCAACACTTTGAACCCCTAAACCCTCAAAAACCATATATTTGGCCTAAACGTGGCCTACGGCCACAGGCAGAAATTGAAAAAATCAAAACCTTGAAGGCGGCATTTAAAGGATCGATGAAGGTTTCACCGGTTTTGGTCAGATCAAACATCCAACGTCATTGAACCGGCGATCTTTCGATTTTCCTTGAATCCGAGCCCGTGACTTCCCTACCCTGCCCCAAAAAAATCGATTCCAGGGCAAATCTGAAGCCCGGTTTTTCCATAGGTCCGGGAAAAATTTCGTACGTACGAAATTTTCACTCTGCCAAAGAGCCCGGCCCGGTGGCATTGGTCTTGTGCCGAAAAAACGTCCTCTTCCCGATCCCGACAACCTTGCAGGTTTCCTATCAATCATGTACAATTAATGCTTGAAAGTAGTCTTGATTGATAAAGGAGCGCACCATGCACAGCATGACACTAGAGCAGCTACGCGCCACGGCTAGCGCCGGAGGC
>Ga0265295_1003658_pt1 | contig 21992 bp, 16 predicted proteins | sample Munlansysbiofilm_FD_192503 | JGI IMG/M metagenome (GOLD analysis project Ga0265295, IMG submission 192503) | Leachate microbial communities from a municipal landfill in Southern Ontario, Canada - Methane capture system biofilm | ecosystem: Engineered > Solid waste > Landfill > Unclassified ...
TTATGCTATAACTTCTTTAAAAACAATATTAAATTTCAATTCTGTGGCACCACCTTTTGGGGCTTTTACAAAATGCGACATAGTAATTACAGGCATTTTGGACAAAAAAGGTCTCCCAACTGTAGAAAATGAGCGTAACAATCTTTTCAACTTTTTCTCACAAAATGTGGCCTGAGACTTTTTGCGAGTCCATCATAAATGGATAAAATGTTTTCGGTGTCGGGGCTTTGCCCCCTGGCTGGAAGCCTGAATATTGCTGCCCCATCCCTGCCATGTCATATAGGCCGTGCTGTGCATATCCGGGTGGTGCAGACCGCTGGATTTCACCTCCCTCCTTGCCTTAAGCCTGAAAACCATTTTGAAATATCGCCGAAATCCGAATCCCGACGCGAGCCTTTCAACAAAACCAAGTCTTTATTTTTCAAAAAATTCTCCAGATAGTCACAAAGCGGCGCTGCCTTGTCAAAGTGGGGCCCCAGCATGCCTTTTGGCAGCTTTTCCCTTAAAAAAAACATCTCTTCACCATGGGTCAGGACATGGGCCACTCCCGTCTCCATTAAAGGCGTTGCCAGTTGCGCATGAAGCTCAGGTGCCATATCACCAAGGTGTACAATGCGGCCCAGTACGGCAATTTTTCTGCCTTCGCAGGGAGAATCTTTCAGAACCAAAAAGGCATTCAGCATGGAAATCACCACCGCATTCCAGCTGTCATCAATGATGTAAACATCACCGCAGGACATGGAACAGACGGCGTGCTGCATTCGGCCTTCGTCAGGCACATAACGGTACATGCGATCTGCCGATACTTTCAGATCCATATCCAGGGCATGGGCCACGGCAAGTGCTGCCATGGCATTGTGCAGCATACCTTCTCTCTTGAAAGGGATATCCATTGTTTTTTCAGCACCATTCAGAGCAAGGGTGAGGCGGGAGCCATTCTTAAGGGCACTGATGCCGAGAATACGCAGGGATGCCCCTTCGCTGGAACCAAAGGTGATGATGCGGCCAGCATGACGCTGAGCCTGGGAAAGCACAGTGTCATAATGGGGAAGGTGCTCACCTAAAATAGCTGTGCCACCGGGTACAAGACCGTCAAAAATTCTGGACTTCCACCTTGCCACATCCTTTATGGTTTTCACCATGGATCTGGTCTGGGAAAGACCAATTTCAGTAATCAGTGAAACCGTCGGGCGAATCAGCCGGGTAACAGGCCCTCGCTGCATCCACAGGGCGGACTGGGCCACTTCTATGACTGCAGCCCTGTAATCCTGGGAAAGGCTTGCCAACTGCAAAGGTGCTCCTACCCGTGAATTATAGTTATCTACGCTTGCAAGGCATTGCCCCTCTTCAAAGAGGGTTTTAATGAGGGCCACAGTTGTGGATTTCCCGGCAGTACCTGTCACCGCAATAACAGGGCCCGCAAAGCGCTGACGTGCGGCAAACCCCAATTCCATAATGGCCTTTATGGGATCTGCAACCAGCAGCTGAGGAAAATCTATGGGCAGATCAGGAACAGGGCGACTTACAATGGCCCCCCCCAGCTCATGGGCCATTTCAGCAAGAAGCAGGTGCCGATCTCCCAGACCCTTCACAGGCTGAGTGGATCCTTCGTGACGTTTGCGCTCATGGTTGGTATGGGCTGCAAAAAGCGTCGGGCCTGGCCGCATGGGTAAATGTTTTTTACCGTTGACAATGGAGCGTACAAACCAGCCTTTCTCGGGCGGCACCAGCCATTTTCCCCCGGTTACAAGGGCAAGCTGCTCTGCCGTCCAGGTCCGTCCGGGCTGGCATGTGAGAAGATCTGCCGGAAACTCAGTCCGGTAACGGAGAGGAGACGGGGTATCCTTACCCGGGATGGCGAGCGTGATTTTTTCCGGATGCACGTACACGGTGTCAGCCTTATCCTTGCCTGTTATCCGCACTTCCACCTGAAGAGGGATATTTTCCAACTGATTCATCTGTGGCGGCCTCAGGCCATAAAAATCCCTGTAAATTCTGCCAGGCACCCAGCGGCCCGTTGGCTGCATCCAGTCACAGGGATCATGATCCATCTCCCTGCCCCACTCTGGCATTCTGCATGGTTTTACGGGAACAGCCCGGCAGTCAATTCGGTAATCCTCCGCCACAGGCGCATCAGCCAACCACCAGCTTTCTACCCAGAGCATACTGCGCTGTTTCAACTCTACGGGATCAACCCGGATACCAAGGAGCTGAATACCCTGAAAGGATACAGGGTCAATGGCATATGCCGCAGGAACTCCGGCAACCTGTCCGTAATCCGGGCCAGGCCTGTAATCAAGGAGGGTTTCGGGTCTGTAGCGGGTGAATGGGGCCGGGGTAAAATATTTTTTCTCCTTTGGCTCCGGATTCAGTCTCAGGCTGGCAGTACCATCTCCATTTACCTGCAGTTTCGTGCCCAGTCTGAAGCTGAGCTCCTGCATATGGCTGCTGACACGGAACGCCTCCTGCCCATGCAGGCATTCTGAAAAACCGAAACCTGTTCCCACAGGTATGAAATGAACGGCGAGAACACCGTGATGGCAGGCCTCGAGTTCAAAGAGACCGCTGTCTGCCAGATTCGACCTGACGGAATCAAAGAGCAGATCGCCCGCGTCATGGATGATGGGCCTGTTCCGGTACACCTCCATGCCCTGAAGACGATGAGCTGACGCCCCCAGCACAGCATCCGCACCCGCATCAATGAGGGTATGACCGAAACGGATTTCATTTGCATCCGGCTCAGAGGCATGGTTGTCTCCCCAGTGAACGGCCACAAAAACAATATCTGCTGTTTCCCTGGCCTTTTCAATGCGGGGACGGAGCATATCATGGCTGTAGGCTGGATTGTTCATGGGCAGCCATGCGGTTCCGGGACTGCTATGTCCTGCCGCAAAACGATGCTGGGTGGTGTCTATGGAAAAAATAGCCACATTGAGATCTCCGGCCCGCCGGAAAACAGGTTTAAGGGCCGTATTCAGATCATATCCCGTCCCGGCATGGCCGATGCCCAGATCATCCAGAATAAGAGACTGCTGCCATAACGCTGCCGGGCCGTAATCGCCGCTGTGATTGTTGGCCAAAGTCACCACATCCACACCGGCAGATGTCAGGATTTCCAGCATTTCCGGCCTTGCCCGGTAATAATAGGGGCCACCCTCTCCTTTGGGAATGCCCTGCTTTCCTGTTGTGGCCACAACACACTCCAGGTTCACAATGCTGAGATCTGCGCTTCTGAGCCTTTTAAGATCCAGAACCCTGTCAGCGCTCAGTTCCCGGGTACGGTAGTGCTGCCTCCGTCCAAGATTCACATCTCCACCCCACACAATTTTTGCACATGATTTCATGGAGTAATATGGGGAAGAATCGAAGTCAGGCTTTTTTGTTTCCTCTGCATCTTCAGGGACAACATCCTGTACTGATTTTTCGCCATGATCTGGCCTGTCATGAAAATCTCCTCCCCACGACGATGATGCCCCATCCAGATAATGGTGTAGGTATGTCACAAAGCCCGAAAGATAATGTTCCACATCATCAATGCGTACCCGGAAGGCATGGTGGCGTATGAAAAAGCTGCCCAGAATGCGCTGGGGGTTTTCAAAGAACATGGCAAATTCCGGCCAGAAATGGCCGTTGAGCAGATAACGGGCGCGGTGTTCCAGCGCATGGTAGAACTTGTCCATATCCAGTGCATGAAGAAGATGGCTGTTGTCCGGGTCTTTCTTCAGACGGACAATCATCTTGTGGGCCGCCATCATCAGTTCCAGCAGGGTGGGAAAGGTGGTGATGCGCTCCAGCACAAAATCCAGATGCCCTGCAACATTTTCTATGCCGAAGCGGTAATATTTTTCTTCAGGGCGGTAGAGGGTCAGCTCGTTTACGCAATAGCTCAGCCAGTGGTCATTGGCTCTCCAGTGGTTTTTTGCAATGAAGTATTCAAAGGCTTTTTCCACGGTACGCAGCCAGCGTTCATCCTTTGTGAGCCCGTAAAGGCGCATCAGGCCAAAGGCGGCCTCCCCGTCATAATAAATGATGCGGAACTGCTCTTTTATTTTCAGGGTTCCAGCATGGAGTACGTGGCAAAACTGACCCGTATCCGGGTTCTGCATGAGAAGGATGCCAAGGCCAAGGCTCTCCATCAGGGGAAGAAACTGATTATCTTCAGTCAGTTCGGTGTACTTGACAAGGGCGAGCAGGCAGACGGCATTGCCGCCGAGCTTGATTTCATCGTCGAGATCCACAAGAAATGCCGGGTTCCGGCCGTCTGCAAGGGAATAGCTGCGTATCAGCTCCTTTGTAAGACACCCAAGGCTTCTATCTATGGCGGCCTTCAGGCTTTCTGACTGCGTTACTTCCCAGGCTTCCAGCATACTGTAGGTGGTGCTGGCATGGCGCAGGGTGTTGTAGGTATTGATTTCCCTGTCAAAACAGGGATGCATGCCATAGACAAAGCGACCCTTTGCATTCAGCTGATCCGCAAGGAAAATACTGGCATCACGGATGCACTGACAGGCCGTATCCCTGTCAAGCTGCTCCAGGATGCGGCGTCCCGTATCTCTACCTTCCTTGCCGCCACTGTACCCATGAAGGCATAGCGGTGCTTTTCCCGGCTGGAAAAGGATGGCTTCCGTTGTGAAGGTACACACGGGCTTATCGTCGGAGAAATCCGGAGAAATCCCGTTTCCGAACCGGGTTTTTGCGTATCTTACAAAGTTTGCCTCATTCAGCTCCGCCTTAGCCTGTTCCTTTTCCGGATAAAGCATGGCATTGGCGTTGAGTTCCATTTCAAGGAAGGCATGGTTGAAATTCTCATCAAGGGCGATTCCATAACGAAAATAATTCCGTTTACTCAGGCTCAGCTCCCTCTTCAGCTCTGCCCAGGTTTTTTCTTGAAAATCCTGAATCCAGTCCACCCTGAGCCAGCGGATTTTAAAGGGTTTGGGATGAACCTGCTGCACGGTCCGCATCAGATTTTTCCAGACATGCCCAAAATCATAGCCCGGCGCATGCAGCACCCTGGCGCGACGGACTCCATCCGTAAAGGATAAAAAGATGCAGATTCTCTTTTGGCAGCTGGCCTGTATGGCCTGCTCCAGAACCGGCCTTGCCTCTTCCAGCATTGCTGTGAGCCATGCATCAGGGCAGGCCTTGAGGAAGGTACGCAGGGGTCTGAAATGGGTATTCGCTCTGATTTGGGATTGTTTCTTTTTCAAAGCATGCTGTGCGCGCAGGGCACTGGCCAGCGCGTTTTTTTTCTTGCGTTTTGTCATATTCCATCCGAAAGCCTGATCGGCTTTTATTGTAAGGGGCCTTGTGGTATGGGAAAAAAGCCCCATAAAAGACGCAGGCACCGTCTCCGCTCGAAAGAGAACGCCCCGGATACGGAAAGCTCCGTGGCAAATCCGGTTCGCCATTAAAAGTGCTTCCCCAACAAACACGCCAGCTGAACACAGACAGGAACATCGCCGCGACAAGGGCGGCAATCCCGTACCGGATTCTGATAAAAGACATATAAAACCATCCTGAACACAAGGGCGGAAAGGTCAGGGCATCAAGCCCCTGCGGGCGCATGCCTCCTGATCCTGAAAATCATCCCGGACACCCCACGGGAGCAACACATTTCTGCAGACGGAACCAATACCTTGGCGGGTTAAAACACTGCGAACATTGTCAGGGCAACAATGCAAAAAACATACCGACCCATAACACAACAGAATAAAAATGCCTGAAGAAGGCTTGAAAGGGGGGTACATACAAAAAAGCAGAGATGGAGGCAGGGAAAAGGAGGGAAGTGGTCAGGTTTTTATGTCATTTTACGTCAAACAATGACGCAATTTGTCAAGCACCAAGACGCTTTGATCAGGACAAAAGTCTCGGCAATATCTGCGAAAGAACAAAACAGCTAGATGAAAACCACATTCACCTGTTAGGCCAAGGGCTTGCCTGATATGGGGGCAGCGGCCCTGTGGCTAAAAAACTAAAATCTTGTTATTATTCAAAAAAAACGCCTGGCTTTGCAGCTTTTTAAAATCTTTGACAATAAATCAATGGCCCGGGTGGTTTTGCGATTTTCTGCCCTCACCCCCGGCCCCTCTCCCAGAGAGAGAAAAAAAACGACCGTTCTTCACCGTTCGTCCATATCCCCATTCCACTCTCAGTAAAAGCAACGCAAAAGTGAAGATAAGCCCAAGAGACGCAGGGAGATATTCGGAATAACCGCCGGATTTTCAAATGTCTCGCCGGTGGACACCTGGAATCCCCCCATCAGGCATCCTTTTCTCTGAAAAGCGCGTAATAGGTAACGGGCACCACAATGAGGGTAAAGAGGGTGGAGGCAAAAAGCCCGAAAATCAGGGCCCAGGCCAGACCGGAAAACACCGGATCAAAGGTGATGGGAGCCGCACCAATGGCGGTGGTGAGGGCAGTGAGCACAATGGGCCTCAGACGAATGGCCCCACTCTGGAGAATGGCCTCGGAAAGGGCCATGCCCCTGCCCACAGCCTCCTGGATGAACTCCACCAGCACAAGGGAGTTTCGGATCACAATACCGCCCAGGGCGATCATGCCGATCATGGAGGTGGCCGTGAAAAAAACGGGATTGGCATAGGGCCCGATGGCAGGAGCGCCCATGAGGTTCAGAAGCCAGAAGCCCGGCAGAATACCCAGAAGGGTCAGGGGAATGGCCATCATGATGAGAAGGGGCAGGCCAAAACTGCCCGACTGGATCACAAGCAGAAGATAAATGCCGAGCAGGGCTCCGGCAAACGCAAGGCCCATGTCCCGGAACACATTGAGGGTGATCTTCCACTCCCCTTCCCCGGCCCACTCAACGCGGATACCCTCGGCCGGAGGCCGGGCCTTCAGACTTGCCATCCCATCCAGTACCCCTTCCGCAGGGGATTTACCCGCCATGTCTCCTGTCACATACACCACCCGCGCCAGATTCTTGTGATAGATGGGGGTATCCTCCTGTTCCCGCACCACGGTCACCAGCTCTGCCAGAGGCAGGGTGTCCCCCGTGGCGGTTTTCAGGGGAAGACTGCCCAGACCGGCTTCGGAGCTACGGACTTCCCTCGGAAGCACCACCCGGATGGGCAGAGGCGAACGCTCTCCCTCCTGATGCAGGGTGGCGGCCACCTTTCCGCCCACGGCGGTCTCAAGGCTCCGGAGAAGGGTCTCCACGGAAATGCCGTGCAGGGCCGCTTTTTCCCGATCCACCACAAAAGAGAGACGGGCTCCCCCTTCCTTGGGCATGATGTCGAGATCCGTGACAAAGGGTTCATCGGCCATCACAGTCCGCACATGGGCCGCTCCGGCAAGAAGGGCTTCGTAGGGCATGTCTTCCCTGCCATAGATTTCCGCCACCAGGGTGGAAAGCACAGGGGGGCCGGGCGGCACTTCCACAAGCTGCAGGCTCACCCCCCGTCTCTGGGCCAGGACCTCCAGCTCCGGCCTCAGGCGCAGCACAAGCCCGTGGCTCTGGAGATCCCGCTCTCCCTTATCCACGAGATTCACCCGGATATCGGCAAGATGCGGCCCTTCGCGCAGGTAGTAGTGCCGCACCATACCGTTAAAGTCCATGGGAGAGGCCACACCTGTGAAGCTGATCACCTCCCTTACCTCCGGCACGGAACGCAGGTAATGCTCAAACTCCCGCACCACCGCATCCGTGGCTTCCAGCGGTGTACCTGCGGGCATCTCCAGCATGACCTGAAATTCGGATTTGTTGTCAAAGGGCAGAAGCTTCAGGGGCACCTGACGCAGAAACACAAGGGAGATGCAGCCCGCAAACAGAAAAAGAATGCCGCCAAGAAGGGCAAAACGGTTTCTGCGGGAGGCGAGAAAGGGCGTCATCAGTCTGCGATAAAAATCCTGAATCCCCGGATGTACGCCGGACCCTTCCGTCTCAGAAGAAGGAAGGGTCTTTCCGGAAAAGCGGTTTTTCAAGAGAAGCCAGGACAGCCAGGGAACGATGGTCAGGGCCCAGAGGGTGGAGAAGGTCACGGTCAGGGGAACGTTCACCGCCATGGGTGCCATGTAGGGCCCCATCATGCCGGTGATGAAAAAAAGGGGCACAAAGCAGAGGATGATGGCCACGGTGGACATGAGCACAGGAGACAATACCTCTTTTACGCCCACAAGGGTGGCCTCCTCAGGGGGCAGGATTCCTTTTCGGATGTTGCGCTGGATATTGTCCACATTGGTGATGGGATCATCCACCACAAGGCCCAGAGAAAGGATGAGGGCAAAAAGGGTCACCCGGTTGATGGTGTAGCCTGCCACAAAATTCACAAAAAGGGCCAGGGAAAAGCTCAAAGGAACGGCGACGGCCACCACAAGGGCTTCCCGCCAGCCCAGGGTGAAGGCCAGAAGCAGCACCACGGAAACCACGGCAAAACCCAGAGAAAGGAGGAGGCCGGATACTTTCTCGCTGGCCGTTTCTCCGTAGTTGCGGGTCACGGAAACGAAAACATTCTGAGGCAGAATCTCCCTTTTCAGGCTTTCCATTTTCCTGACCACATCATCGGCAACGGTCACGGCATTGGTGCCCCGCTTCTTTGCCACAGCCAGGGTAACGGCAGCCCTCGCCTCCATCCCCTCTCCCCCATGACCCACGCCCAGACTGAAACGGGAATGGGAAAGGGCCTCTTCCGGGCCGCTGATGATCTCCGCCACATCCTTAAGATAGACGGGCCTGCCTTCATGTACCCCCACCACCAGGGAAGAAACGTCTCCCACATCCTTTAAAAAAGCGTTGGAAGCCACCATGAAACTGCGGTTGGCCTGACTGATCCGGCCCGCGCTCACGGACACGTCGGAGGTGGCAAGGGCCCGCAGCACCGCATCCACATCCACCCCGAAACCCGCCATGCGATCCGGGGCCAGGGCAACCCGCACCTCCTGCCTTCTGCCGCCCACCATTTCCGTGCGGGAGACATTCTTCACCTCGGAAAGCCTTGCCAGCATCTCCGCCCCCATGCGGTGCAGGGCGTGGTCATCATGGGCTTCCGAATGCAGGGTGAAGGTCACAATGGGCACATCATCAATCTCAACGGGCTTGATGAGCCAGCCCCGCACGATGGCCGGAGCCAGGTCTTGGTTCATCATGATCCGGTTGTGAAGGCGCACCAGGGCCGCCTCCCGGTCTTCCCCCACATAAAAACGCACCGTCACCACGGCATGATCCTGATGGGACATGGAATAGACATACTCCACCCCGTCGATCTGCCAGAGCAGGCGCTCCAGGGGGGTTGCCACCAGCTGCTCCACCTCCTTTGCCGAAGCACCGGGAGCATTCACAAAAATATCCGCAAGGGGCACCACAATCTGGGGTTCTTCCTCCTTGGGCGTAAGGAGAACGGAAAAAAATCCCAGAATCAGGGCGGCGGCCACCACAATGGGAGAAAGCCTTGAGGAAAGGAACTGACGGACAAGGCCCATCACCACCCCGGTGGGCGGGCCGGAAAGGGCAGGCTGCATGTTCATGAATCCTTCCTCCCCCGGGAAAGGGCCACCTTTTCACCGCCTTCAAGGCCGGAGAGAATTTCGATCATGCCCCCTCCCATTCTTTCGCCCGTGGTGACAAAACGCCGCTCCCAGCGATCTTCCACCTGCACCTCGACAAGGGCAAGCTGCCCCACCTTCCGGATGGCGTCTTCTTCAATCCAGACCGCAGCACGGCTTCCCACAGGAATGCGCAGGGTGCCGAACATGCCCGGATACAGGCCTTCCTTCACGGGCAGGGCCACCTTCACAAGGAAGGTGCGGCTTTTGGGATCCGCATAGGGCACCACTTCCTCCACCCCAGCGGGAAATTCCGCGTTCAGGGTGTTGATGCGTACCCAGAGCTTTTCTCCGGGTTTCACCTTTGAAAAAAGACCTTCCCGCACATAGGCTTCAAGCCTCAGAAAACCGCTGGTCTGAAGGAGGAGCAGGGGCTTTCCCGGAACCGCCGTATCCCCCGGTTCCACCAGCCGCTTCAGAACCTCGCCGGATTCCGGTGCTGTGATGCGGGTGTAGCCATGGGCGATTTCCGCCTCCCGCAGCACTTCTCTGGCCTGACGGATGGAGGCCTCCGACGCCAGAAGTCCTTCCCTGGCACGGGCCGCATGGGCCTCGGCCTGACGGAAGGCGGATGTGGCCTGCTCCACCTGACGCTGGGTGGCGGCTCCCTGGGCAAAAAAGCCCTGAATCCGATCATGATCCGCCCGCGCCGCATCCAGGGCCGCATCCGCTGCAGCAATGGCCTGTCTTGTCTGCTGACGGCCGGATTCTGCGGCACTGAGGGCTTCCCTGGCCTGCTCCATGCGGGCCCGCACCTGACGGTCATCCAGCAGAATCAGGGGATCCCCCTTTTCCACACGGCTGCCCGACCGCACCGCCACCTCCCGCACCTGACCCGCAATCTGGGCCTCAATGCTGGATTCCGTGCGGGGCCGGACGGTTCCCACGGCCTCCTGCCATTCCTCCCGCTCTCCGGAAATGGCCAGCACCGTGGCTTCCGGTTCCGGAAGGAATTCAAAAACCTTGAGAGGGGGAGAGGATGTGTCTCCGCAGGCCCCCAGAAGCAGCATGCAAACCAGAACCGTTCCCCAAAACCGGATCTTTCCCAAAGACCGAATCCTTCCCTGCCTGCCCCTCATATCTCACACCTCCCCGGAAAGCAGTCCCAGGGCCCTGGCAAGATCCGCCCTGGCCCTTTCCCTGTCATAAAAAGCCGCCGTTTTCCGAACCCTGGCCCGGTTGTAATCCAGCTCCGCCTGAAGATAACGGGTGATGGTGGCCGCTCCGCCCTCGTATTCCCTATGCACCAGATCGAAAGATTCCGCAGCCAGATCCACGGCCTTTTCCGCCACCTGATACCGGGCGGAGGCTTCGGCCACAGCAGAAAGGCTTTCTTCCACATCCAGTCGTACCTCAAGAAGAAGCCCCCGAACGCGGGCGCGCAGACCCGCTTCCCTGGCAAGGGCCGCATCCTTTCCCGCCCTTCTTGAAAAACCGTCAAAGATCTCCCAGTCCGCCTGCACCGAGACCTCCCAGTTTTCCCGGCTCCGGTCAAAGGCCGCGTCCCTGTCATCATGCCAGTACCGTCCCTGAAGATTCAGCTCCGGCAAAAACCGTCTTTCCTCGGCTGTAACTCCCTTTACCGCCCGGTTCACGGAAAAGCCCAGGCCCTTGAGATCCGCCCTGTGATGCAGGGCCAGGGCCATGGCGGCCTCTCCTTCGGAAGGAAGTTCCGGGAGCACCAGATCCGCCTCTCCGGGGAGAAGACCCGTACCGGGGCAGAATCCCAGAAGCCCCGCCAGGGCAGAAGCTGCAAGGCGCACACGGTTTTCGCTGCGTACCTTTTCCTCTTTCACTTCCGCAAGGCGCACTTCAAGGGAGAGAAGGTCGGACTTCAGCACCCCGCCCCCCGCATACTGCACTTCCATCACCATGAGCTGGCGGGACACGGTGGCAAGGGCCTCCTCACTGATGGAAAGAAACTCGCCTGCCGCCTTCACCTGATAAAAGGCCTGAACCACCGCAGCGGCCAGACGGTTTGTATGCGCCTCAAGGCCAAAGGCCGCTTCTTTCCTCCCGAGATCCGCCATGTCCTTCATGAGGCCTGTGCGCCCCCCGTCAAAAAGCCGCATCCGGCCCCAGAGGGCGGCTTCCGTATTACGGAAGGAGCCGGGATCGTTGAAATCCACGTTTTGGGGAAGCTCCCGCTGGTCGATGGTTTTAAAAAGATAGGAGCTTGGCGCATCCCCCGTACTCCAGGCCACAGACAGCCCGAAACGGGGCCAGAGACCGGAGCCCGCCTCCCGGAACAGGGCATCCGCCTCCAGGATCTTCGCCCTGGCCTCCTCCATGCCGGGATTGCGTTTCCGGGAAAGATCCAGCATTTCCTTAAGGGAAAGGGGACGCTCCGGCACAGGCTCCGGGGATGTTCCGGGGCCAAAAGGAGGAGCTTCCCCCGCAGAAACCGAGGCAGATACCAGAATGAACAACAGGACAAGCCAGTAATGCATCAGAAACCTCCTCTGGAATGAAAAACCCCAACCGTTCACGAAGGAGAAAGACACAAGGACTGATGGAAACGTTACAAAAAAAGAAGAGGGCATGGGAAAGGAGAGCAGGGAGAAAATCGTTTAAAAGAAAAGGGGCTTTTAACGGATGGCTTCGCCACCGCACCAAAGCCTGTGTAAATTTTTACCCGGAACCCACCCCGTTTCCCCCGCTTTCCAGCACCCCTGCGGCAAGTCTTCCGATTTCAAGGGGCATAAAACGGCCATCCCAATAAAAGGAAAGCTGCCTTGTGTCATTCACGTGTGAAAGGATTTCCCCGCTGTACGCCCCATTCCCCAGAAAACCCGCAAGAAACAGGGCAGGAACAAGTATTTCCGGCTCATTTTTTTGAAGATAATGACAAAGAAGGGGCCTCATGTCCCGCACAAAAACAGGGGAAGCCTGCCCCAGACGGGCCAGCCCCCACAAAACGCCCCTCTGGAGCAGGGGATTTTCCAGATAATTGCCTTCGGGATCCAGGTAAGAAGAAAGAATACGGTGATATTCGTGGGCCATGGGGGGAATCCGGGCCATGATCTCTCCCATGGCCTCGCCGCACCCCCATCCGATGCCGCCGGATTCGTCGTTGAGCATCCAGATCAGCCTGCGCATCACCCAGCGGACGCCTTCGGGGTCTTTTTCATACAATTGCTGACACACAGCGCCCAGCCCTCGAATGGCATGCCAGCGAACCCCTTCTTCCCCATGGCAGAAAGCTCCCATGAGGGGGCCTATGGCCCTGCGACCGGGAAGAAGGCACAGAGCCTCTTCCATGGCCTGTACGTCTTCCATCCCAAGACAGGTAAAAACATGGACTTTCAATGTCCTTCGATCCATGGAGCCTCCCCTGATCCTGCCCTTATCCTGAATTGCCCCTGAAAAGATTCCCGGCAAAACGGGTTTTCTCCCGTCAGAAGGTCAGCACATCATAGCCCCCGTCCCGGAACGCCGCCATGGAAGGATGGCCCTGCATGTCATCCAGAAGATAAAGGCCAAGGGCCTTAGCCGTGTCCAGGGTTTTCATTTTCGCCGCACAGGCCTTGCAGACTCCGGCCACAATGTCCGCTTCCAGGGCCTTCTTCCACAGAAGATGCAGGGGATGCCCTTCCTTTTCCAGCTCCGGAAGCAGGGCCGTGGAAGCCCCCTCCAGCACAAGGGCCACCTCGTCGCCCCTCTCGTGCATGTCGAGACCATTGAGCAACACATGGATGAAACACATGGGATCGCCATTAAAAACAAAAAGTGCTGTTTTCCGCATCCAGCCTCCCTGAATGTTGTACGGTTACCGTTTTTCTTAAGGGCTGCTGCCCAGGGGAAGAAAGGGCCCACAAAAAAGGCTCTTCCCTCCCCATCCAGATTCTTTTTTTACATCTATCTTTCCCGCTCCTGAATACAGTCTGCAGGGCAGTTCCGGATGGCCTCGAAAAGGCAGGAAGGAGCCCCTTCACTTTCCCGCACCACCACAAAACCCGTGGCACTCCACCCGAAAACCTCCGGGCAGAGCTCCACGCAGATGCCGCAACGAATGCAGGTCACAAGATCCACTTCCGCCGCATACACGCCCATCAGGCCTCCTTGCCCAGTATCCTGAGCCCCATGCGCCTGCCCAGTCCATGGCAGAGGACAAGCTGTTCGTGCTCCGGCACATACTGTACCCGAAGCCCCTCTTCGGGCAACTCAAACCCCATGGCTGAAAGCTCGGCATTGAGCAGTTTCACCGCCTCCCCGCTCCAGCCGTAGGAGCCAAAGGCAGCGGCCATCTTTCCCTGGGGTTTCAGCCCCTTCATGTAGGTGAGCACATCCATGAGGGCCGGAAAAATCTGATTGTTCAGGGTGGGGGATCCGACCAGAATGGCCTTGGCATCCATCACTTCCGTCATGATGTCCGACCTGTGGGATTTGCGCACACTGATGGGCCGCACCTGGCGAACCCCTGCATCCACAAGGCCGCTCACAATGGCATCCGCCATCATTTCCGTGGAATGCCACATGGTATCATAGAGTACCACGGCCTTGTCCAGGGTCTCCTGACGGCTCCAGCGGTCATAGGCTTCAAGGATCACGGAAGGATCTTTTCGCCAGAGAATGCCATGATCCGGACAGATCAGGTTCAGGGCAAGGCCCATGTCCTGCACGGATTTCAGAAGCTTGGCGATGAGGGGCGAAAAGGGAAGAAGAATGTTGGCGTAATATTTCTTGGCATGAAAGAGAAGCTCTGACGCTTCCATCTGATCGTCATACATCTCGCTTCCCGCATAGTGCTGACCAAAGGCATCGCTGGAAAAGAGAATGCCTTCTTCCTTGAGGTAGGTGAACATGGAGTCCGGCCAGTGCAGCATCCGCGTTTCAAGGAACATGAGGGTGCGGGAAGGCCCGATGACAAGCTCCTCGCCGGAGGCCACCTCCTTGAGATTCCACTTCTGACGGAAATGCCGGGCCAGGTTTTTAGCCCCCATCTTGGAGCAGTAAAGGGGTTTTTCCTCCCCCACGGCACCCATGATGCGGGGAAGTCCGCCGGAGTGATCCATTTCCGTGTGGTTGCTCACCACAATATCAATGTCTTTGGGATCCATCACCGCACGGATATTGGCAAGAAGCTCTTCGGTGAACTCGGCCTTCACCGTGTCGATGAGCACATTGGTTTCCCCCCGGATGAGAAAGGCGTTGTAGGTGGTGCCCGCAGGGGTGGAGTAGCCATGGAAATCCCGGATGTTCCAGTCCCGGACGCCCACTTCAAAAATATTGGGTGCAATTTCAACAGGTCGCATGGTGTTTTCCTTATCATTAACAAAAAGGCTTCACAGGTGAGGAAGCCGGAAGCACCCCCATAGGGACGCATTCCGGCTTTTTTCTTCAAGATGAGGATATCAGGCAGCGGTGAACTGGTCCTTGCCTGCGCCGCAGACAGGGCAGGCCCAGTCTGCGGGCAGATCGGCAAAGGCCGTGCCCGGAGCAATGCCCCCTTCGCTGTCTCCTTCCGCAGGATCGTATTCCCAGCCACACACCTCACAAACGTATTTCATGTCTTTCTCCTTTTGATGCTGTTGGTTTCCAGTCAGAACAGGAGGCCCCATTCCTTCCCCGCACGCCCCATGGAAAACCTTCATCCGAACCTTAAAATAAACGCGCCTTACGGCAAAGGCACCTTAATACGTAAAATCTTCCTTTTCCACCTTAAAACGGAAGGTGTAGTAGGCCCAGGCCTGATAGGCAATGACAAGGGGCACAAGGAAGGCCACCACCCAGAGCATGATGGTCAGCGTCAGGGGGCTTGACGAGGCATTCATGGCGCTGAGGCTGTACGCCGGGTCGAGGCTGGAGGGAAAAAGATTGGGAAAAAGGCCGATCACCCCGAAAAAGGTGGTGGCCACAATGCCCGCAGCACTCATGCCCCAGGCGGCAAAATACCGGGCCTTACCAAGGAGGATCCGTACACCGATAAAAGCACAAACGGCGAGAACAGGTACGGCAAAGAGGATGGGGGTTGCAAGGTAGTTGGCAAAAAGATCCGTATAGAATGCGCTGGCCACCACAAAAACCGCCAGCACCACAAGCACGATGGGCCAAAGCATGCGGACCGTGCGGATGGCCCTTACCTGAAGATCTTCTCCTGTGCGGATGCAGAGCCACAGGGCTCCGTGCTGCATGAAGAGCAGAACAAAGAGCAGACCGCCCATGATGCCATAGGGATTGAGGAGGGTGAGGAGGTTGCCGTGGAGAATACCCTTGCCGTCAATGGGAAGCCCCATGAAGATATTGGCAAAGGCCACACCGAAAAGAAGGGCCGGTACAAAGCTACCCACAAAGATAGAGACATCCCAGGTCTTTTTCCACAGAGCGCTTTCGGAAAGCCCCCGGAATTCAAAACTCACCCCCCGGATGATGAGTCCGAAGAGGATGAACATCAAAGGGGTGTATAAACTTGAAAACATGGTGGCGTACACCAGGGGGAAGGCGGCAAAGGTCACACCGCCTGCGGTGATGAGCCAGACTTCGTTGCCATCCCAGAGAGGGCCGATGGCGTTGATCATCTTGCGCTTGTCCGTTTCATCCCTGCCGAGAAAGGGATAAAGGGTGCCCACCCCGAGATCAAAGCCGTCTGTCATGAAAAAGGCCGCCCAGAGCAAGCCCCAGAGAAAAAACCAAATGACCTGCAGTTCCATAGATGTTGTCCTCCCGATCCGCACAGTCTGCGGCGTTGTTTATCAGGCCTCCGCCTTGGGCAGATCCGGCCCTTTCATGGCTTTTTTGGCGATCATGGTGAATCCGGCAAGCCCCAGCAGACCGTAAACCACAACAAAGGCAATGAGGCTCGTAAGCACCTGCCCGCCGGAAACCGGAGAAACCGCATCCGTGGTTTTCATGAGCCCATAGACAATCCAGGGCTGACGGCCCACCTCCGTGACCAGCCATCCCGCCTGGGTGGCGATATAGGGCAGAGGAATGGAAAAGAGCATCATCTTGAGATACCAGGGTTTTTCCATGAGACGGTTTCTGAAGAAAAAGCCTAAGGCACAGGCAAAGATGAAGTAGGCCCCAAGGCCCACCATCACCCGGAAGGCCATACCCACCAGGGCAATGGGCGGACGCTCATCCTTGGGAATGTCCTTTAAGCCAATGACCGGGGTGGAGAAATCATGGTGAATGAGAAAGCTCAGAAGGCCGGGAATCCTGCCGATCTCAATGCTGTTTTTCTCCCCTTCGGGATCGGGCCAGGCAAAGACATAGCTCGGTGCGCTGGGCTGGGTTTCCCAGTGAAATTCCATGGCCGCCATTTTGGCCGGCTGGGTATGGGCCACATCCACGGCATGGAAATCCCCCTGAATGGCCACAAAAAGGGAAAAGATGAGACCGGGAACCAGCGCCATGCGGAAAGACCGGGTAAAGATCTCTTCATGCTGTTTTTTCAGAAGATGCCAGGCGCTGATGCCCATGACAAAAAAACAGGCCAGCACAATGCTGGCCGCAAGGGTGTGCATGATGGTGAGCCAGGCGAACTTCTGGGTGATGACAGCCATGAAATCCGTGATTTCAGCCCGCTGTCCCCCGAAGGACTCCCGGAGGGTGTAGCCCACGGGATGCTGCATCCAGGCATTGGCAATGAGAATCCAGATGGCGGACACATTGCCCGCAATGGCCACCATCCACATCACCCCTGCGTGAACCTTGGCGGAAAGACGCTTCCACCCGAAAATCCAGATGCCGATGAAGGTGGATTCCAGGAAAAAGGCAGCCGTGGCTTCAATGGCAAGAAGGGAGCCGAAAATATCCCCCACATAGGCGGAATACTGGGACCAGTTGGTGCCGAACTGAAATTCTAAGGTAATACCCGTAACCACGCCTACGGCAAAATTGATGAGAAAAAGTTTTCCCCAGAATTTCGTCATCCGCAGGTAGGTTTCGTCCCCTGTGCGGGCATAGCGGGTTTCCATCCATGCCACCAGAATGGAAAGGCCCAGGGTAAGGGGGACAAAGAGAAAGTGAAACATCGTGGTTGCCGCAAACTGCAACCGGGAAAGCAGGACAACATCCATGGCGTCTCCTCCTTCAAGAGACAGGCTGCGGTGCATGAAACCGCAGCCTCCTTGCCGCTTCCAGTGCCAGAGGCCCGGAAAGATCCGGCCCGTTAGCGTATCCTGTCATCCTTGCCTGCACCTTCGCAGTCCGGCGTGTAACAGGTGTTATCGAGAAATTCGCAGGTTTTCTTGCAGGACGGACATTCCTCCGGAGGGGTTTCCGCCTCCATCTGATAGCCACAGTTGCTGCATTTCCATTGGCTCATGGGGCATCCTTTCCTAATTCTGAAGGTTAATGCATTCAGGTTCTTTTCGTAAAAACCTGTCTATCCTTCCGCTTTCCATACACCATGAAGATTGCAGTATTCCCGCACCACAACCTTTTCGGCCTCAATCATGAACGTCGCCTCGGGTTTTTCGCCTGGGTTCAGATCCTTGCGATACACCCGGTTATCGGCGATGACCTCAATCCATTCAACATAGTGTTTTTCCAGCATGGGATGCTCCACGCTGCCCACCACCACCTTCACTCCACCGGGGATGCGCTCAATCACGGGCACATGCTTTTCCTTGGCCGCATCCACTGTATTTTCCGTAAGATGTACCATGGGCTGACCGCAGCAGACAAGGGCGGCCGCCCCCCCATGCATCACTTCCACCACATTGCCACACAGATCACAACGGTATACTTCAAGCCTCTGAACCATGGAGAACGCCTTACCTTCCCGTTTTCCGTTTCCACAACGGAAAATCCATAAAAAATTTGCTATTCCGCCCATGCCCCTTTGGCCACATGGGCTGCCTTTTCTTTCTCAGCCAGCTGCTTCAGTTTGTACCCCGCATCCCGCAAAATGCCGTACAGGATGCCGCAGCCCGCATCTTCCCGGTCTGCATCGCCTTGGTCCGCCAGCAAGAGCATTTCTTCCGCAAGAAGCAGGGTCTTCTCAATATTCCTGTTGCACGCTTTCACTGTCATTCTCCGCGTGCCTCCTTTAAGAAGGGGCCGCCTGTATGGGATTACTTTAACACGCCTGCACCGACTTGCAATACGGAGACTCCGCTTTTTCTCCTTTTCAGGATTCATGCCAGAATGACTGCGATGCCTCACATCCTCGTATTTCAAGACATAGAGCCCCGCCTCCACCCTCCCCATGGATGTCCCTCCGCAAACTCCCAGGACTCCGATTTTCCCGAAAATACAAGGACAGCCCCCGACGATTCGTTCAAATCATTGAAAAAACACGCTGCCCGGACATGTCTCACACAGAAAATAAGACAAGGTTGATTCAAAAGACATATTTTCAGCCATCTCCCTGAACGGGCATCCAGGGGCCCCAAAAAAGCCAAGAGCTGTAATAAGCAATAAAAACAGCAATAAAACAAAAAAACACTCTCAAAAAAATGGACTAAAAACAAACTGGCACACAAACTGCTTATAAATACTTCAACAGACGCACGCAACAAAGACCCAAAAGGAGGTCATCCCATGCTCGCCATAGAAGAACTGAAAAAGGATATTCACCTTCTCAATGAAATTGACTGGGAGCTTACGCCCGAAGATGCGGTAAATCTTTACCTTGAATGGGGCGGAATCTGGAAACCCGGCGGTCTGCGCTACTCCGTACGTGGAAAACACGACAAGTCCTATTATTTCACCGTGAACACCTGGGAAGATCCACCGGTGATCTACCTTATCCGCCGAAACTCCGAGGAAGCCGTGGAACTGGCCAAAATTCCCCTGCCACCGGGACTTAAAGAATCTTTTCTCAAATCCGTGGGCCACAACCGGGGAGTTTACGCGCTGGAGGGCGAAGTAAAAGAATGGCTCCAGAAAAAACTGTATCACTGAAAAATCCCTTCCCATTCCTGCCCCACCCCCCTGCCTTCCATACGTCCTCAAAAAGGGGAGATCCTGAATCTCCCTTCCTCCCATGAAAGGGCGGAAGCCTTCCTTAAATCAGGGCTTCCGCCCCTTATCTTTTATGCCTTGGGCCAAGCCTCCCTTCTCCCCTCTTCAGGGATTGAAACCTTTTGCCAGGCAGGCTAAAAGAAACCCAAGGCAGCGTCTTTTTCAGTATCCCACTCCAGGCAAGGATTTTCCATGCACACCTCCCTTTCCGCCGCCCTGACAACGGGCCTCAAATCCGGAATCCACAGGGCCTTTACCTCCCTTCTCTGGATTTTAAAAATCCTCATCCCCATCGGTTTCTGCACCTTCCTTCTCGTGCAGACAGGCCTTCTCCCCTTCCTTGAAGGAGCCATGGCTTTCCTCATGGAGCCCATGGGGCTGCCTCCGGCTGCCGCCTTTCCCCTCATTGTCGGCATGCTCACCAACATCTACGGGGCCATTGCCGTCATGGGAACCCTGCCCTTTGACACCCATACCCTCACCCTCATGGCCATCTTTCTCCTTATCGCCCACAATCTCATTCAGGAAGGGGCCGTGCAGCATGCCTCCGGCATCCATGGCCTTGTCATCACCGCAATCCGCCTGGTGGCCGCCACCCTCACGGTCATGGTGGTGTCCATCTGGCTACCACCCCAGCCCCTGGCCTCGCCCCATGCAGCCGCCTACGAGATTCTGCCCTTTGCAGAAGCCTTTTATGCCTGGGGCCTCAGCACCCTCGCCCTCTGCATGAAAATCCTCGGGATCCTGCTTGTGCTCATGCCCTGTATCGAGATTTCCAAAATCCTTGGCCTTGCGGCCTTGCTTGCGCGCATTTCAGGCCCCGTTCTTCTGCCTCTGGGACTTCCCCGCTCCACAGCCCTCCTGTGGCTCACCGCCGTGCTTTTCGGCCTGAGCTATGGAGCCGCCGTCATCGTGGAAGAGGCCAGGACCGGCACCATTCCCAAGGACGACTTAGAAAACCTCCATGTATCCATCGCCATCAACCACTCCATGGTGGAAGACCCGGCCCTCTTTCTGCCCTTAGGTCTTCCTGCGCTGTGGCTCTGGCTGCCCCGCATCCTCACGGCTCTGATCTTTGTTCGCATCTGGCAGCTCTGGCAGCATTTTCGCCCCGTAAAAACCCCCATTCTGCCCCACCCCTGAGAGAAAGGGTCCCATGCTCAGCGAACTTGCCATCCGTAACTTTGCCATCATTGATGATCTGAAAATCCGGTTTGACCGGGGCATGACCGTCATGACCGGCGAAACCGGCGCCGGAAAATCCATCATCATCCAGGCGGTCAACCTCATTCTCGGAAGCCGGGCCGATGGCCGCATGATCCGCCAGGGCCACGACAACGCCGAGGTGGAAGCCTTTTTCCACCCTCCGGCCCAAAGCCCTGCGGCCCTGGCCATGGAAGCCAACGCCCTGAATCCGGAAGAAGGGCTACACATCCGCAGGGTGCTTTCCGTCACAGGCTCTCACCGCATCTACATCAACGGCCGCATGGCCACGGCCCAGCTCCTCGGAGAGGTCACGGCCCAGCTGGCCAGCATTGCAGGCCAGCATGCCCACCAGAGGCTTCTTGATGAAAGCCTTCATCTCTCCATGCTGGACCACTACGCAGGTCTTCATGGAGAAAGGCAGCGCTACGCCCAAGCCTATGGGCTGCTGGTGCAAAACCTGAAAGATCTGGAAAATCTGAAACGTCGTAAAGCCAGGGAAGAAGCAGAGGCGGATTTCATCGCCTTCCAGATCCGGGAAATCCAGGAGGCAAACCCTGAACCAGACGAAGACAGCGCACTGGAAACGGAAAGAAAGAAACTCCGCCACGCCCAGACCCTGGCCCAGACCCTGAACCTTGTGGTGGATCAGCTTTATGAAGGGGAAGAGGCCATCAGCGGACGTCTTTCCAGCTTGCGCAGGGAAGTGGTGAAAGCCGCCACCCTGGATCCCAGCCTTGAAAGCGCCGCTGCGGATGCCGAAACCCTGGCCCTGCGCTGCGAAGATCTGGCGGGACATCTGCGCCAGTATCTCGATGCCATGGACATGGACCCTGCCCGGCTGGACGCTGTGGAAGCAAGACTCCACCTTCTTGGAAAGCTCAAGAAAAAATACGGGGGCAGCCTTGACGCCGTGATCCGCCACAAGCAAACCCTGGAAAACCGCAGCCGGGAGTCTGCGGATCTTGAAAACCGTATCCCCCTTCTTGAAAAAGAAGGCCTCACCCTGCACAAAAATGTGGTGGCTCTCTCCCGTGATCTTTCCAGAAAACGGGAAAACGCAGCCGCCAGCCTCAGTCGTGCGGTGGAAAAGGAGCTTGCCGAACTCTGCATGCCGGACACCCGCTTCCGGGTGGCCCTCCTGCCCCTGGAGGCAGGATCTTCCCCCTGGCTTCAGGATCAGGGACGGGGCCTTCAGGAAGAGGGAGCAGAAAGCGCCCAGTTCTGCATGGCACCCAATGTGGGAGAAACGGAAAACCCCTTAAGCAAAATTGCCTCCGGCGGCGAGCTGTCCCGGACGGTCCTGGCCTTAAAGG
>Ga0265295_1003659_pt1 | contig 21985 bp, 21 predicted proteins | sample Munlansysbiofilm_FD_192503 | JGI IMG/M metagenome (GOLD analysis project Ga0265295, IMG submission 192503) | Leachate microbial communities from a municipal landfill in Southern Ontario, Canada - Methane capture system biofilm | ecosystem: Engineered > Solid waste > Landfill > Unclassified ...
TTCATCGAAAGCCTCCTTCTCTGAGAACTTTGAGCGGTTCACAGACGGGAGGCTTTCATTTACTCCCGGAACTGTCAAACTTCTGAGGTCCCCCGGCAAAGCCGGGGGGTTTCCTGTTGTACTAAGGTAGAATATTGCTTGGGCATCCTACGCCGTTATTTGAAGAGCCTAGAACCCCATGCTTCCGGCTCAGAGTTAGCTCAAATAAAATAAAGCCAATGTAGAAAAGTCAAACAATAAAGGTCAAAGACTAGATGTCTGAAACGTTGTCTTAAATATTGTGCCGGCAGCAAAAAGGGGGGCAACGCTAGATCCTTGAATCCCTGGCGACCGGCGACTAAAATACCTCAATTAGTTCGTCGTTGCCTTTGAAAAGGGGACACCTCTCAGTCTATTTCGTTCTTGCTTGACATAGTCTCTGCTTAGGTGAGTATTACGCTAGAAATTGGTTCCAAAGACATCAAGAAGTTTAGGATCATGGCGGTTTTCTCAGAATATTTTTTTCAACAGTAACAATTACTGCCGGAGGAAAGGACGGGCAAATTATTTGGCGCTATTAAAACGGGCGGCCAACCCCTCTCGGAAAATTTGATTAAGAGAAGCTATCTCTCCCTGCTCGATCAGATAATTTCCGTATTCTATATCCTCATCGGTCAGTCTAACCATCAGAACGTTACTTGCGGCCAAGGAATCACGGGTGGTCGGTATCCTCTTAATCTCCGATACGACATCACACGCCTTTTTGCTACATCTGTCTGCCAAGATGTCATCAAGAGCTGCAAGTAGTCTGGAGTAATCGCAACCAAGGGGATTGCAGGGATCTACCCGATAATTATGATCTTTGGAGGGTTGAAGATTGTGAAAGGGGTCCAGGAGAACAATGTTAAAAACATGATCCTTATCCCAAAAGCCAATAACACGCCCTAGGGAAGTCGAAACCTGAAATTGTACGATAGGAAACTCATCTTGGTTTTTTCGAATACTCTCCGGAATCCAGGACAAATCATCGATCTTTATGGGGATATTTTTTTGCCCCCAGTTGATGTGGTGGTAACGCCAAACATCGCGTTTCCCAGAATCGCAAAGGAATTTTTCCAGCTCTTCCTCTGATAATGCGGAAAGCTTAGCAAGGAGGGAGGCAAACCACTCCGGTTCGGTACGGTCCAGACCAAAAAATTCTATCTGTCGCCAGTAACGAAAGGAAAAAGTCCACCTTTTCGGTTCGCCGGGTTGTTTGGGATCGGGCGGTACACATGCAAGGGTTTTAAACTTGGGGTCAAGAACAGGAGAAATGGCCATGAAAACAGGCCCTACTGTGCCGCCAGGCGACCGCCATAAAAACGCTGCATCAGAGCTTCGTCTATATCATTCTCACACCGCTCGTGCAGAGCAATGGGGCCACGAGCTGCAATCCACGGTTCTTCCTGGTGAGTCATCGCCTCGAGTTGGTCTCCGGTGAACCTCGCATAGACCTCCAGAACGGCATCGATATGTGCCCTTTCTTCTGCTTTCATCCGTTCATAAGAGAAGTCTTCCTGAATATCAGCACGGGAGACAGGCGAATAGAGGTGCTTGCTGCTTCTGAAGCGGTCATAAATCATCCGATTGACAGGGCCATGAACCCACGCCTGGAATTTTCCTGGGAAAAGAGGTCCTTTCCCAAACGCCAGATGCCAAGCCTGGCAATAATACAGGAGCTTTTGCAACTTCAGCAGGCTAAGTCCGTGACCTTCTTCGGCAGTTTTAGAGATAATGTAATCACAAGCGTCATCAATCTTAGCCATTCTGCACCTCCGCTTTGTCTCAGGCTGCCTGATCCCATTCGAATGCGGGTTAATCCGGTCAACGCGACACTAGGAGTCTCGAATAGACTATAGCCTCTGGTACAAGGTACACCAGGGGCTAGGGACCTAAATTTTTCACCATTGCGGGAACATTAGCCCATTCGCATGCGGTAGTCAAAGAAATTGTGATGGATACAGTATACAAATGCGCCTCCTTGGCATCACATGGCAAAAGCCGCCGATGATATGAACTTCCACCAACCTTCCTCACTTCGGACAGTCTAAAAGTAGAGGTTTGCCCATGCGAACGGGACACGCGAACCGTCCTAATTGTCTTGTGAACTGGCGGAGTGGGCTTTTCATGTCTGGCTGGTGGTGATTTATCGGATTTTTTGGAGGCTGAACGAGTCTGCAGAAAAAGCCGATGTTCAGTGAATGTCTCCCATCGAATCTGGCTATTTGCGTTTCAGTCCATCAATAGTTGTTTCCGACAACCAAGGCTGTTTTCTGGTCAATTTTCGATTAGCATAACACCCGCTATCGAACGCAGGCATTCGCCAGTCTATGCAGACAAAACGACACCACGAAATGCCTCGCTCTGTTGTAAAGCAGCACTCCTCCTATCACCAAGATCAACCAGCGCATCCAGGACATACAGAAGATCACGTGCTAACGGCGCTGACAATGGATGGTTGCGGTCTGCTTGTTCTTGAACGAGGCCAGCTACGCCAGCGGGAATCGTGGTACCTTTCCAGCCATTCGGCAACTGCCCATTGTCAATCTGTGCAAGCATTAAAGCGGCGAACCTGTCGGCAGGAAAGTTCTCTCCTGAACGCTCACACAACGTTACGAACTGCTGCGCTACGAACGGGACCCAGCCTGCATTACGAACCATTTTTTCTACAATTGGCATAACCTTTGGCAAGTCACCCCACTCACCGTTAGCGAAACGTGCCGCTCCCCCAGCTCCATCGATCAATACAAAGAGAAATGCCTTAATCATATCGGGTAAATCAAAACCATATATTTCCCCAGCGCGATACCCAGTTCTATGTAAATCTCCATGCTGTAACATGCGATCTAAGCTCACATCCAACAAGGTGAGCACACGTTCGTCGACTTGAGGTGCATCAACAACGCTACAAGCCACAAGCATTCTTACAAAGGAGGAAAGGGTAGACATACAAATATCATCGGGTTGCTCAAAAATATGATTCAGCAACTTGGTTTGCATCTCCTCCGCAGGAAGATAATCCGAAATAAAGGCAAGGATTTGCCCCAACTGACCTTGCCATTCAAGCAGATCGACTCCCTCACGCTCGCGCCCCCTTCGTTGATCAGTACGCCACGTAGGGTTCAGTGATTCCATTGTCCATTCAACAAATACTTCATGGGCTTGCAGATATTGATCGCGAGCCGGACTGTCCATTATCTTAGAAAGAGGTGCTTGGCTCAATACTTTTGCCGCAAAACTACCAATCCAAATGGCATCAGAGCGGTACCAACCATCCTCTTCAGGCGTAACCCGTCTGCGTACTTGAGCCGGTGGCTCCTGCGTCCAGTAGGGTAAGGGGCGAACCCAAGCAGGGAAATCAGTATCCCCTTGATATTCTGCAATCGCTTCTATCAAGGCTTGATCACGGCGTAATCTTTCCTCCTGTTGGCTTGATTCCCAGTCGTATCTTTCGGGCGACGAACTTCTGATGTATTGCGCAAGGCGCAAACCCAGACTGATCCCGCACCAAGCGAATTTGGAGTCTTGGTCCCAACAATTGGCAACCCCTCTAATCGCAGCTAACGAGACAACTTCAAGCGGATGGGTAACAAGCTGGTAAAGATTGTCACGGTCTTGCTCTTGAGCCCGTTCCGATCTGATCCGTGATGCAAGAGCATGGGCTACGAAAATTTTTGGATGCCATGGAATAACAGAGCCGGATACGACATCTGAAGCCTGAGGTTCAGACTCGACACGAAAGGTTTCTATGGTTTGGTCTGCCCAATCTTGATGCCCCCCATCGTCAGTGAAGCAACAAATCGCAGCAGCTGTTCCAGCTATAGCGCCGCGTGCAATACCATGATCTGGCATAAATGTACCATCACCGGAAGTTATGGTACCCGCTACTTCAATTGCCCTCGCAATAGCTTCTTCGATCGTAAAGCCATCTACCCAACTACTGGAATTAAAGCATTTCGTGACCCATAGCCACAACTCTAGTTCCCGTGATGTTTGGTTATGTCGTTGCATAGCCTGTTGTACTTCTGGGTCTGATTGACGTGGGTTTCGCAATTCAATTCCAACGACATCCTCTCGATAAGGTACTTGAGTTACAGCGTAATTTTCATTACGTCCCCATTCTGCCCAGATTTCTGCTGTATGACGCAAATTTGCTACATGATCTTCATCTCTAGCTTCCTCTGCATATTCAAGACTAAGCTCTTGAGGGAAATTTTCGATCGCATTTCGACAGACACGCGATAACTCAGCATCAGCACTTAAGACAAACAAAGGAGTCAAATTCCGCAACTCATTCTTCCTCGCAGGGAGGCCGTTCATTTCTTCAATGGCTACGCGGTGAACCTGGTCCATCTTTGTCTGTTCAAAACCGATAAAACTAGCGCTCTGCAATTCCCCTTCTTGTACATAGCGATTCAGGTCTGAATGCCAGAGACGCTGGCTAGTAATTAGCGGAAGAGTAACTGTCGATACATTTTGAGTGTGCAAAGCTATAAAGACTGCGATACCCAAAACTGTTATACAAGAATGGCCTTCAAGCAATTGCTCAATAACATCATCTGCCGTTCTACCATTTTCAAGTTCCCGAAAGGCCCATCTCTCCAAAGCCATTAATGCACAATTTACAGAATTTGGAGCGCCATGGCCTCGATACCACATATACTCGCGAGTACTCCCCCAGAACTCCTGTTGCCCCCATGGGAACTCCAGAGCAAGCGGCAAAGGAGTCCCATAGCCACGCATATAGGAATGCATTTGACGCCATGCAGTAATCGCGTGATTAACCAAATCCCTTATAAAGGACAAACCTATCTCAGGGGCATTAGATAAAAGCGAGTGAAATGGTTCTCGTAAAGGTGAGGCCGGGAAATACCCCCGGAGATAGCCCCCGATCGACAGTCTGTCCCAGTCGTGATGCGAAAAGGTATTTGGCAGGTAGGGGTTTGAAAGAGTAAGACTATCCAACCTAGATCTTTTGTCTTCGGGTATTGAGAGAATCTCCTGCCGTCGACGGGATTGCTCTTCAGCCTCTTGCCGCCAACGAATCACAGTATCGTCAGGCAGTTCCTTAAGAAAATATCTTCGCGCTACTTCTGCCAATTGCTCGGCATGAGTTTGTGATAGAAGCGGCGCATAAGTCATTATTTCCTGAGTGGCATCGTCCGGCAACCGTTCCAGCTGAACAAATCTCGTCAGATAAGCACCCACAGATTCTGAGTAAGATCGTGCAGAGCGCAGCACGATAGACCTCAATTCGGTCTCAAGTTTTGATGGTATTCTTACTCTTGGTTCCTCTTCAAGAACGGTATCAGAATATCTGCGAAGAGGGGCTTGATTATCATCCTCTATAGCATTCAACCAAGTTGTGCATTGCTCCAGCAATCGCCCTGATACAGGATTTGGAAAATCCGCGCATGCCGTCTGCCAAGTTTCAAAGAGCGAGACCAAATCACCTAAACATTGATCAGGAAACGTGTCTATGAGGTTGATTGCCCAATGTAACAACCGACTCCACGAAACCATGTCAGAGGGCCAACCCAGAGCATCAGCGAGACGAATACGTGCACTCGCTTCCAAGTCTGGAGGACCAAGATCCCCTGACAATATGAGCGGGTTTGGAGTTGTTTTCTCTGCTTGCATCCATACCAAAAGTTTTTTGAGTAGCCGGTAGTCATCCCCGGCCATTACCTCAGTGAACATACCAACTTGTTCAATAAACCGGGGACTGAACAAGGGAGCGAGAATCCAGGCGCGTAACCACTGGGGTCTCAACGGGACATCCTGCAACCTTCTTAATGTCTCTCGCCATGCAGACGCATCAGGGTATGTCCACTGAGAGAAAAGCTCCACCACCCGAGCTAGTGCTGGCGGCTCACCAGCGTCGCTGAGCACATTCACCCAATCATGGCCCTGATCAATCAGCAAATGGAAGAAAGCCCACTCAAAGAAAATATCGTGCGCAAACTGAGCATGATGACCTTGTCGAACCTGCTGCACTAACTCGTCCTGTTCCAATACCGGGAACGTATCTTGTGTCGCTGGAGTCAAAGCGCCGAGGCGTATGTTTCGCCCCAAGTCCGCTGCACCTTGACGAGCTAGTTCAACTAAAGCACGCTGTCTGGCCAGAGTCTGGGGGGCTTGTGCATCGTAGCCTCCGCCGGACCACCACGCCTCAATTAAGTCTACTTCAGATCTCGGGGCAAAATCAGTTGGATAGGTTGAGCTTGAAAATCCACGCGCTAATACAGAGGCAAAGAAAGGGCGTCTCGCTAGATTGCGTACTCGTTCATCGCTACTAAAAAAAAGAGGCCGCAGTGCTGGCAAAGCACGTGCGAGAATCGCAGCCTCTTCATTATCTAAATCCTGTACGTCAACATAGCCAACGCCCCCTTCCGCCAAAATAGCAGGAGGCAACCAATTGCGAAGGGGCTCGATTCCAGCATCGCGAGCGGTCGCGACAATGCGCCAATTTGAGAGTAGTGAACTGGCAACTATCTGGCTCACCAAATCTGTAATTATTGCACGTTGTCCGGGAGCAACTCGATCCAATCCATCAATAAACAAAACCGCCTGGCCACTGGCAGAAACCTCAAAAAGAAGTGGTTCGATTCCGGTATTTGCTAGACCCATTGCCCGGGCAAACTCAATCCAACTACGGCCAGAAAGACGGTTGGAACTCAGAAAAACCGTGGACCCATTAGCTAAGTTGCGGGAAAGAATGTCATGAAGCAATGCGCTCTTGCCAGTACCGGGCAGCCCTTTGATTAGCGTTAAGCGATGTCGACTCATTTCGTCGACAAGCTTTTCTTCTAGACCAGGGCGATCGATATGAATGCCACCGATTTCGTTTGATTGCTGTAACAACCAGCTTCGCGTCATTTCCCTGAGAACTGACAAATCATCTACATACAAAGGCGATCCGACAAACATCAGGTCACCTGTAAGGCGCTGAAGTACTGAACCTCTTGAAAACTCCTCGCTTCTTCCCGATCCATCACGAGCAATCTGGCGCAACTGTCGCCACAAATCACCAGCACGCCCAACTTGACTCGAAACCAAAGCGCGCTGCAAACAAGTCACAACCTCGGCATCGGTGGCAGCTCCTTCGTGAAGCAAATCAAGCTTAATCAGAACAAAATGCCGGAAAAACCTGTACAGCAAATCATCACTAAGATTAACGTTTGGCAGTTCCTGAATCAGATTACGAACAATTGCCAGTATGTTTTGATGCGCTTGGGACGCATCGCCCCCTTGACGGAATCGCTGAATAAACGATTCCGTTGTTTGAGACGCCCGAGCCCATTCACATACGGAGACAAAGTTGCGAAAGGAAGCTTCTGCGACGGTTCCAGTTACAGCGCCGAATCGATCAACATCGGAACGAAAATCCGGCTTCTGTAGAGTCCTCCAGCTGTTCTGGACAATTTCCCGAAAATCGCTGTTGGTAGCAGCATTTGATATTGTCAAGGCACGTTTGACCTGCAATGACAACCGCGCAGTAGAATTATTGGATGGCAACTCTGCATCAACAATGACATCATCTAGCGGCTCGCCAAATGAAGCCTGCTGTAAGGCCACCCGACTTACCATACGCGGTTCCAGGCCAGTAGCAGTTGTTGCGTTTAGAAGGGCAACCAGATAGTAGGAAGCGACGGCGTCTTCAAATGTAAAGCCAGCCCCCCCGGTAAGTTCAGAAGAAGTCATTGCATCATTCCCCTTGAGGTCAGAAAATCAACACATCATCCGCATACTTGGCAATTTGCAGAATTTTAAGGAAAGCGTTACCCATGTCCCTAGAATGTGGTCTTGCCAGCTAAAATGGACAGTGTTTGGGATTGCGCTCACTGCATAAAATCGGGTAGGAGGCGGGGTCACCCCCGCCGTCCTCCCACACCACCGTGCGTACGGTTCCGTACACGGCGGTTCACAAGGCACTCTGAAAACGTCTGAGGTGGTCCACAAAGGAAACCAACCCCAGCTTGTCGAAGAAAGATTTTCGGAAAGCATCGTGCATATGCGAGGCTCCTGAATTCCACCAAGGGCCTCGCCCGTTTTGAGCCGACTTCCAGGCTCTGAGTTCCGTCAATCCCCGCCACATCAAATTCCTGGCTCGGGTAAAGGAGCGCTTCCACTGACGCCACAGGATGCAGCGCAGCTTCCGCCTGACCCAGCCATCGAGATTCTCGAAGACACCCTTGACCTCCGCCAAGCGAAAGTACGCGATCCAACCCCGAAGCTTCGGAGTGGACTCTTCGATAACCCGCCTTAGACTGCGTCCCCTTCCCCGCCGAAAAACCTGTCGAAGAGTCGCCTTGAGCCGCTTCACGGAAGCCTCCGCCACTTTCAAACGGGGCTTTTTGTGAAAGGTCATGCTGTAACCCAGAAAGGTTCTTTCCCAGGGGCGGCCAATGGCGCTTTTGACCCGATTGACCTTGAGCTTGAGCTGCTGTTCAAGAAACTGTGTCAGCGAGGTCATGACCCGCTCGGCCGCTCGGCGACTGTGCACGTAGATGTTGCAGTCGTCGGCGTAACGGCAGAAGGCGTGACCCCGCCTCTCCAACTCCTTATCAAACTCATCAAGAAGGATGTTCGACAACAGTGGCGAGAGTGGACCACCCTGCGGCGTTCCCTCCACCCGTGGCGAAACGATCCCTCCTTCGAGCATACCGACCGTCAGATACCGGCGAATCAGCCTCAACACCCGACGGTCTTTGACTTTGCGGGACACCCGCGACATGAGTATGTCGTGTCCCACGCGGTCAAAGAATTTCTCCAAGTCGATATCGACCACCCAGCGCCGCCCGGAGGCTGCGTGCCGGCGGGCCGCTTGTACCGCCTGGTGGGCGCTCCGTCCGGGCCGAAACCCGTAGGAGTGCTCGGAGAATTCCGGTTCGAACAGCCGCATCAGCTCCTGATGCAGCGCCTGCTGAATGAGCCGGTCCAACACCGTGGGAATGCCGAGCATGCGCATTCCACCGCCGGGCTTGGGGATTTCCACCTTCCGCACCGGCTGGGGCTGGTAGGTTCCTTCCAGCAGTTCTTCCTTGATACGCGGCCATTGCTCCTGCAGGTAGCCCTTAAGGTCACCGACCAACATCCCATCGATGCCTGCCGCGCCCTTGTTCCTGACCACCCGCTGGTAGGCCGCCATCATGTTGCCGCGACTGACCACTTCTTCCATCAGTCGCGTTGACACTTCCGCCCAGGATGATTCACTACATGCCGTGACGTTTGCCGCACCCTCGCCGTTCTCTCGCGGCTTCCGGCCGCTACCCTCCGACATGGCCCCTGACATCGCAGGCAGGGCTTCTGCTTCTTCAATCGCCATCGAAATTCGTGACTCCTGAATGGCGCCTCGTGTTCGGCCCTTCGCCAAGGTGGTTCGCCCGGCTATTATGGCCTCTGCTGACTTCTGTCGACCCATCCCAACACCTTGCGATGCCGGTAGCACGAGGCAGGTTGACAGATCTCCCAGGGTAAGACGCGTGACCTTCCTTCCACATACCCGCCGCATATACAGCACCACCCTCCCGGATGACTATCGGGCTTTGAAGATATTTGCCTTCTCGCCCGGATGGCACTGCCTCGTATGCGGTTTCTGTTCGTCGGGCCGGAAGTTTGCCTGCAGCTTCCTTCAGATTCCACCTCGCGGTGGACACCCTTGCCGTCCAGCTAACGGTTCCCGTCATCAGGGTCCGTAGGGGACTTGCACCCCCAAGTCATCCAGTCATCACCACAACGACCGGAACAGCGCCAGTCACGGTGCTACGCGCCATGCCTGGCGCACAAATGAAAAGCCATCTGCAGGTCTGCAGATGGCCTATGGTCATTATTCATCCTCCCCTCCCAATTCTCAGACACCTATAAAAATAAGACAAAAACAATATAGAGCAATTGGGCGAGCACGTCAAAGCCTTGAAGCTGTCTTAAAAGTTAGGCTGATAGTTATCACCGACCACGAAGTAATGACCAAGTTTGGTTCCTATATATCCTCCATTGCGAGAATGGGCCACCCGATCAGAGACCAGAATAATCATTTGCTTGTCGTATAAATCTGAAACCGCTCAAAACGGCTAGGTCAGGCTCCATGCTTCCGGGTATGAGTGGCAAAAAACGGTGGTGTCAAAATGGCACCAACTTGTTGCCATTTTGACACCATTATGTTAATCTTGCAGCAGATCAGCCCATACGCGGAGGTGGACATCATGGCTGCAAAGGTTGAAACACGCATTTCAGCACGAGTGCCCGAGCACGTTTACGAGACTCTCACCCGCGCGGCCGAGTTGTGCGGCGCGACGATTAATCAATTTCTAGTTCAATCTGCACTCGATCGAGCGCGGACAGTGATCGAGGAGCAGAGCCTTATTCGATTGGACGCGGAGGCAGCAAGGCGGTTTTTCGACGCGATCGAAAACCCACCAGCGCCAAACGAGAAATTGCTTGCGGCCTTCCGCAATCATAAGGAGCGGCTGTAAATGCTTCGCATCGAACTTCTTTCGCGGGAACACGACCGCGAAAGGTTTAGCTGCGGCGAGCGGGACTTGGACGATTATCTAAAAAGAACCGCCCGCCAGCACAATGAAAAAGGGATTTCACGCACCTTCGTCCTTGTCGATTCGGATGAGCCGGTGAAGATCCTGGGCTTTTTCACGCTGGCGAGCTGCGAGGTCGTGGCGACGGAACTGCCGCTCGAATACGCGAAGAAATACCCGCGCAAAGCGCCCGCGGCCAAACTGGCACGCTTGGCGGTGGCGAGGGATCTGCAACGGCAAGGGTTCGGTGGTCTCATGATGGTCGATGCCATGCGGCGCACTCTGGCCGTTTCCGAAAACATCGGGATCATCGGCTTTTTCGTGGACGCGAAGAACCAGGGCGCCCGCGAGTATTACGAGCAGTATGGCTTCGTCGCCCTGCCCGACCATCCGCTCGCCCTCTTTTTGCCGCTGGCCACGCTGGCTGCGGCGGTGGAGGCGCTTGGTAAATGAGAGAGGCTGTATGCCGGCCAACTGGCCAGAGGGCGGATGAGGACGCCCGAACATGTACAGAAAGCAATGGCCACCCTGTCAATCCGAGGTGGTCATTTGAGTGCCTGAAATATAGTGATTAGTGAGACATCTGACACACCCCCATAGGAAAAGCCCCCGACCTCTGGGGCAAGGGGGTACGTTAATCTGTTGATAAATCTTTTCGCCCTCGCGTCGCTTCTGACGTGAGGGCGTTTTTTCTGGCAACAAATAAATCTTTGGGCTGCAAGCATAGTTGTTACCATAAAGGCTTTCGGTCTGAGTGGCGAAGATAAGATTTCGAGCGGAAGTTACACCACAAAAAACATCATGCAGTGTAACCATGTATTGAAATCCCTGCCTTTTTAAACAGCCCCTCGCATTGCCATCGATTACGGTAACTTTTCATGACAATCCCTACCGCCGGGGGAATCCATCCGGACGCAAGAAAGGAGGCAGTCATGGGAATGAGGATCGGATACGCCAGAGTCAGTTCTAGAGGGCAAAAACTCGATGTGCAAATGGACCGCCTGGCCGACTGCGAGCGAGTCTTTTCTGAAAAGGCATCTGGCGCTACCGCGAAAGATCGGCCCGAATTGCAAAAGGCTTTGGATTTTGTTCGGGACGAGGACGTGTTTGTGGTGACCAAGCTCGATCGCTTGGCAAGGTCGGTAGTTGACCTAGCCAACATCGTCAAAAGGCTCCAGAAGAAAAATGTGGATCTTGTTGTTTTAGACCAAGGAATCGACACAACCACCCTCTATGGTCGGCTGCAATTCAACATCCTGGCAGCGATTGGCGAGTTTGAGCGTGAGTTGATCAAGGAACGCTCTACGGAGGGCCGGGCAAGAGCTGTTGCCAGGGGAGTGAAATTTGGAGCAAAACCCAAGCTGACCAAGAAGGAAATCGAGGAACTGGTCAGGGATTATGAAGCACCGGGTTGTAGCAAAAAGGAAATTGCCGACCATTACGGTATCAGCCGATCTTCGGTCTACCGTCTGTATGCAGAGAACCGCCAGCAGTGTGTCTGAAAAATAGCGCTCAATAAGAAAGGCTCTGTTAGTAAATAATACTGATTCCTTGAAGACCCCCTGAAATTAGCCCTTTTAACGAACTAAGTTGATTTGCCAAGATCGAAATTTTTTTGGAAGGTCTAATTTTTTCTTGACAAAAGGCTACAAATGGGCCACAATAGGACTACAATAACTACAAATAGCCCACAATGGAACGTGATTATTATGAAAGAAACTACAATTCGTTCGAGAATCGACCACGAAACTAAGTTGGAGGCCCAAATCCTCCTGAAAAGGTTCGGACTTTCCATGAGCGACGCCATCCGCCTGTTCCTTCACCAGGTTGTCCTTGAAAAAGGTCTACCCTTCGAGATTAAACTGCCTGATAACGAGGCAGCAGAGCACGATAGATGGTTCAGAGAGCAGGTTGCGGCTGAGTTAGAGGAGGCCGACAAGCCTGATGCTGAGTTTATCTCTCACGAAGAAGTCGGTAGTCGCTGGGCCGAAAAACGCGAAGCCTTATTGAAAACCGGCAATAAAAAGGTCGCACGGTGAGAATAGACTGGCGGCCCAAGGCAGAGCGCGATCTTGATGCTATTATCGACTACATCGCTGCTGACAATCCAAGGGCGGCAGTAGAGCAAGGCGAAGAGGTGTATGAACAGGTCACGGATCTCAAAAATTTTCCAGAGAGAGGTAGACGTGGCCGCGTGCAGGGTACCTTCGAATTAGTTATTATCAGAACACCATATATCGCAGCCTACCGAATAAAGGGCAATAAGATTCAAATTTTGCGTATTCTGCACAGTTCTCAGCCGTGGCCAAACTCTTTTTGACGTAAAAACCATAGACCTACTCGCACGTCCCCATGAGCACACTCGCAAATGGGGACGTTTTTTTATTTTACTCAGTGTTTGGCTATGAAAGTGTGATTTGTCGGACAGGCTGTTCCAACTCTTTTAGCAGCAACATTGCGCCGCTGCTACCGCTGCCTAAACTTATGCTCTTTGCGCTACTCAAGGCCTATTTTGGTTTTAATTTCGAAATGTCAATACTTGGTATAGAAAAGCATAAATCCCTTAAATTTCCAACCTGCAACCTGATAGGCTCGCCGTTACCCGGGCCTAGAAGATATCTAAATTTGTTTTGCCTCAGCCGGAAATGGAGAGTTGTCCCTGTTGAGTTAGTGAGTTGAATATCTCCCCAGATGTCGGCGCTTGGTGGTGGAGGGCGGGGCGTTGTTTCCCCTCCTGCCGCTTTTGCTTTCTGGCCTCGCGGGCCGCTTCCAATTTCTTGTCGCGCTCTGTGAAAATCTGCTTGTCCCGGCCCTCCAGTTTGTCCTTGGGGGCGACGTAGCCGAGGGAGCTGTGCAACCGCTCCTCGTTGTAGTAGCGGATGTAGTCGGCGATCTGGGCTCTGGCCTCTTCGAGAGACAGGGCCACCTTGGGGCGAATGCACTCGCTCTTGATGGTTTTGTGGTAACGCTCCAGTTTGCCGTTGCTCTGCGGATAAAAAGGCGCGGTCCGGACGTGGGTCATACCGGCCACCCGGATGAACTCTTTGAAATCCTTGGCAATGAACTGCGGGCCGTTGTCGGAAATGATTCTGGGCCTGGCGTCAGGGAATTTCTCCCTGGCCCTCTGAAGAATGATTTCCACGTCTTTTTCGGTCATCGCCTGGCGTAGCTCCCAGTGGACGATGTAGCGGCTGCATCCGTCAAGAATGCTGCACAAGTAATAGAAGGTGCCGCAGAGATTGACGTAGGCGACATCGATATGCCAATGCTCATGGGGCTTCAGCGGTTGAACAAAACCGGTCCCCTTCTTGGAGCTTTTGCCATTCCAGCGCCGCAGCAGATCGGCAGCGCTCAGGACACGATAAACGCTGCTGGGGCTGACAGCAACCACATCACGATCGAGCATCATGAACGTCAGTCGCCGGTAGCCTTCCAGCGGATGCTCCAGATGAAAGTCGACAATGGCCTGCTTCTCCCAGTCTTCAAGCCAGAAGTCGCGGGGAATCAGGGCGTTGTGCTCATTGGCTTTACCGTAACGGCACTGCCAGTCGTAATACTTGCTGGGTGCGATGCCCAGCCAGGCGATAAAACGCGCCACAGCGATGCCGGTGCGCTTAGTCCAGCGCTTGACGAAGTCAATGATCGCATCGCGAATATCGTGGGGGACCCAGGACGCTTTTAGCGAACCCCACGCTCTTTTTTTAACTGGACGTGTTCCTCCATCAATTCGGAGAGAACTTCGTTTTTGGCCTGTAGTTTGGCCTCAAGTTGCTCAATGCGTTTTTGCTCAGCCTTTTTCCTGGCAGAGTCGGATTTTTCGAAGGCGGTGGCCCCGTTCTCGAAAAACTCTTTCAGCCACCGGTAAAAGACCGTTGGTTGCAGATGATACTCGTCACACAGATCAGAGACCGCAACCTGGTCAACGAGGTGGCGCTTGAGAATGGTGACCTTCTCCTGGGCCGTGTAATTTTTCCGTTTCTTTCGCATGGTGAATTCCTCCGTTCGCGTAGTCTAACTCAAACGTCGGGATTCTCCAATTCACGCTGAACCAAAACAAATTCACTCTGATATCTATATGTTTCGTATTTACGGAATGGCCCAAAAACGCCGTGATACTTTTCCTTTTCCACATACTTAATTGGTTGCTGGTTTACGTATAGCCCCATTTCATTTGCTGCCTTATGAAGACGTCTTGTAAATTCGATAGCATTCCAAATTACAATTGCTGTGTCACCGAATTCTAAAATTCGTCCATCTATCTCAAATTCTTGTTTATCAAGTAATACATAGAGGCAGAACATATTAAATTGCTGCCTATTTCCATATCGGTATTTAACTGGGTTTATTAGTCCACTGATTGGTATGTATTCGCCTGTTTATTTGTCCTGTATTGAAATCTCTTTTACCCGCAATGATTCATCAACATCTTCGTCAGGATCTGAACGAACCTTATCCTTAGAATCTAGCTCGGAAAAGTACTTATCAGTATTGAAAAAAATTTCTCTATCAAAGAATTTGTCCGCCCGATGACCTGGCAGTACTTTTATGAAAAGTGCTCTATCTGTATCTTTCATAATAGTTATCTTGATAGCCCAGAGAATTCAATTTGCAAGTGCACCACGAGCCATAGGCCAGAACACTTCTGGCCACCAATGGTGCTTTTCTCCTTTAATAACAGGTCTCGTCTTCAAATAAATTACCTCGGGAAATTTTTTATATTAACGTTTGAGATGAGAGGACGTGCCCCGGATTGCCGGGGCATGTCCTCTCGATTGAAGGGTTAGATGGCTGCAATGACAAGGCGAGCCAACCAGTAGAAGAGAAACGATGCACCAACAAACACCAGAGCCCAAACGCCGGCTATGACCGCCTTGTTGGGTTGCGGCATTGGAATTACGCTGATGATCTTTGCGAAGCCCTCGTCAGACTTGGTATTCACATTGATCTGATTCCAGAGCAGCGGCGGAAAGTAGAGGTATGAAATGGTGACCTGCTCCTTTGGGACCAGAACAGGGATGACGATTTCACCTGCACCCTCGGGATTTCGCTCAATGGAGTACTGAACCGGTGGATAGACGGTGATATTGATGGGCAGAACGGCGTGAGAGAGACGGACGTTGTTTGCTGACTTCCGACCCGTGTTTCGAACCACGACACTGTGTGTATGAATGACGGCAGGGTTCTCGCCTTGTAGCGTGAACGCTGAGGCGTGCCCAATGAAGGACACGACTCTTGAGCGAGCCTCGGTGTAGCGTTTAATCAAGCCGCCAACGAGCAGCGACAACAACGGCCCGAGGACTTTGGCGATGATTTCAGGATCGAGGTTCATAGTGGGTGCCATCTAACGTCGCTCTTCAGCGGGCGCGGGTTTTGCGATCCGTTGCAAGAGCCTGGTTAACGCAACTAAAGCACATAATTGATCCCGAATTCATGTTCATGAAATGTGGCTCCGCCAGAATGATCAGGTTCTGGGCGAAAGAGTTGAGCTGCAGGCAAAAGGAGAGCTTGCTCCGCTTGCTCTCTATAGAGGTAGAGGATCACAACGAATAAGCCAGCAACTGCATTAATTGCATTTTTGAGATTGGCATGCTTGAAGTCAGTGTGACGATGGTGTTTGGTCTTGTTGTACGCCGTCCACCAAAAGGGAACTCCATTCGGGTTTTTCCACTCGTCCCAAGGGTGAAGGAGAAGCCCGAAGCGCGGCACTTGAACCTCCCAGGAAGAGATGGCAGGGATCGCGGCTACTAATTCAGTGCAATAGGTTCCAATGCTGGCGGCCCTTGATCCTGGATTCAGCTTCTGACACAACTGCTTGCACACGACGTCAACTTCTGCGCCTGCAGCAAGAAGTACCCGAGCAATTTCTAAAGAGAAACAAGAGAAATTGGATTGACTGAATTCAATGTACCTTGATAATTGCTCAAGGTCGCGCTCAAGAGCCAAGAAAAAGCTCCAATGCGAATTTACTGTCTGTACGTGAATTCCCATAGCGTTAACGATTTAGAGTTTTTGCGGCGCGAAGCCGCCGTAAAAAGTCCTGTTGAACTGAACCGCTGGGTTATTGGCAGCTTACGTGTCCTATGGAAATTCAATGACGGTTCATTGGGATTACTGGTGGGAATGTTAATACTTTTCGGACAGTTTGGCAATGAATGAGTGGCTGTTCAGGGATTTTTCTGTGTTTGGTTGCACAGAAATTCCTCCGCCTGGGCTGCATCGGTAACCGCCCCGGCCAGTTTTCGGGATTTTGGACACACCCGTGGGGGGCCGCTGGCCGAATGTCTCGTAAGTCATCTTGGTTTCCCTTAGGGGGGCCTCTGAACAAACCGGGCCGGCGATAATTCCAAGAATCCCTGCAATGTGAGAAAAGCCCGCCAAGCAAACTTGGGGGCTTTCTGTGTCTGATGGATGGTGAATTATAGGGAATGAGATTTTCTTCAACTTAACAACTTGAAAGCCTGTCGTTTTCCTTACTAGTGTCGCCACAGGAGCCGTTCGGCGTCTGTTGAGTTCCTGCGGAGTTCTTTGGCTGTCTGTGTCAGATTAGTTGGAATGCCGTCTTGCTCACTTTGCCCTTTCGTGCTCGTCGAGCAGTTTCCGCCCCTTGTCGGTCAGGCGATAGCGCTGCTTGCTGCTGCGAGGTTTGCCCGGTATGGTCATTTCTACCAATCCAGCATCCAGGGCAGGTTGGAGATAAGAGTTTAGGTGCCTACCATTTCCCAAACCTAGGGTAGCTTGAACATCATTTCGACTCATTTCACCCTTAAGAGCAGAAATCAAAGCCTTGACTTTTTCGGAAGCGTTCGTTTTCTCAGGTTTTTGGAGAACCTCATCAGGCTTAATGTCCACGAGGCATTGCCAAAATGCTGGATCTATGGGAGTTCGAAAATGTCGACTCGCAAGGAGATCCAGCCATACCAGACCGGCTTTGCTGGCAGATGATTCGAATGGCTCCTTGACGGGAGATTCAGCGCGTGTCCTTATGATTTTCTTTCGCATTTCCTCGGCCTCCGATGGTACATCCACTGGCGCCTCTGAAATACCACTGTCCCACTGAGCCGGCCCCAGATACATGAAGTCATCGGTTTTCTGGTCTGGGTACCAAATCTGAAAGCAAGTGCCTTTCAGCGCATCTTTTAGGAACGCCACCAAATTTACATATGCTTGGTCTTCACCCAATACTGCAGCCCATTGAGCAATGATCGGTATCATCCAAGAGGTTTCTTTCAGCTTGGCCATGTCCACATCCTGCCTGTCGATTTCGAATGCAACAAGATCGTCGAAAGAATCGGTAGAAAGAGGGAACCATCGGCCGACTCGAAACCCAAAATTAAGCCGGCCGATCAATTCTCTCAACCAAGCCTTTGCATCCTCCCTTCGGCCAGCGAGAACTAGAAGTAGCAGCCCTAGAGAGATGTCTGCAACTTGCCCATCGTAGCAGGGCGACCCGGAACATCGATGCGAATGAAGAAACGCATTGAGGGTATCGGCTACCGCTCGAGCACCCTCAATGCGGTTTTGATCCTTAGTCTCAGCCCCCCAGAGAAAATGGGAGAGACCGATGCATGAAATTCGACCGATCTCCTCAAAGACACGCTCGGTAAGGAGTGCCGATTCCGAATAATACCGGGTCAATGAATCCCTCGTGTGGAGGTGGTCCTGAACCTTCTTGAAGTACTCCACAGTAGTTCTAAAATAGAGGTCGATAAGCCTCATGTATCCCGTAAGAATCTTTTTGTCACGCGCGAAATCTCCATCTCTAATAGCATTCCATGCCCAAAGAAGCGTTCTTTCACAAGCGATTACAGCGTTTCGCAAGTTTCCTTCTTGGTCAGCCCATCGACAGACAACGCCCAGCGCAAGGCCGGTCGTGACGAGTGAGCGATGGCATTCGCGTTTATTCTTTGCCTTCTTGTCAGGCTTACTCTCTCCCCAATTGAGTAAAATTTTTAAAAGGTCAAAATAATGCTCCAAGTCGTAATCGGGCTCGCCAATGAGTGAGAGTGCGCGGCGCAGGTGAGAGCGAGCTTCAGGGGGAAGCGCGTATTCGTTGAAGAGATGCTTCTCAAGTAAAGCCGCAACTCGATCGCCATTCCAGAACTCGTATGCCCTTCCTGGTTGGGTATTCGCATCTGTGTAGCCAACCCGATTTTGCTCAAAGTCCTGTTTAAAATCACCGGTGGTAGCTACGACAATTTTAACCGGCAGTTCCGCATGCTCCGGGGCAACATGATTGCGCAGATAAACGTCCTTAACCTCATCTAAAGACTGGCGGACTGACTGAGACCCGGTGTCCCAGTCACGTCGCCCGAGGTCGCCTCGCTTGAGGAGAAAAAGCCATAGTGTCTTTTGACCGGCGTCATCATTTCCCACAGCGGCTATGTCTACGCCGGCTTGCCTGACGCCCACTTGGGGTTTGCTAACTGGGACAAGATTCATTGCCAGCAGAAGATCGGGGAGCAAAGCATCGAACTCCCCTGATTCTTTCAGCATGCCGAGGTATTCCCTGATAACGAGCCTCATTTTTTATCCCTTTTGGCTCTCCGAAAAAGCAGCCTGTCGCGCTCTGCTCCGGCCGGATCAGAGATTACACTTCGCGGTAAGGGAATCGAATGCGACATCCCCTTCAACTCCATCGGGTCGGTATACTTTCCTTCTATCGTTTGAAAACTCCGCACCCCCGCCTTCAAAGGGATGCGTGTTGCAAGCCGGTAGAAAATTGAGTTTTTACTCGCCTCCTCAATAGCTTCATCCATTTGACGCCTCCGTTCCTTCACAAAATGGCGCCTTTTCAATGATGACGGATGAAATTCTTTGAGATCGGGGAGGTTATCGAGGGCATCCAAACCGGCTTGCAAGTCGGCAATTACCTGGCCGCAAAGCGCCTTTATTTGGTCGGATTCGTTTTCATCGATCTGCTGAGCTTTAAGGTACTCTATTGTTTGGGAAGGATAGTTATACCCGACTTGGTCCAGTAGCACCGATGCAACATACGCGAAAGTTCTGATTTCCGCATCCCGAGTACGAACCAGAGAGAAAACAATTTGAATCTCCGCTTTATAACCGATGACATACCCAAGAATGCGGCGCAGGAGGAACTGAATATCCTCGTCTCTTAGCTGGCCAATAATCGCGTGGTCGAGTTCAAGGGTGGGGCTTTCCGCAAGAAAGCGGGAAAGCAGTTTTTGTGCTACCAGTGGATAACGGGTATCGTCGTGCAGAAGCCATTCCGTAATTACTCGGGTAAGAATATCTGGTTTATTTGCCAATCCATGCATTGTGGCTGAGTAATATTCTTCCAAGCCATCTTCTTTGAAGACATGCATGGGTTGTTTGGAAATCCACCTGTTTAAAAATTCAATAACACGTGGGGTTTTCTCGGAGACCGCCACCCAGCCGTCTAGCACCATGTCGATGTTTTCGAGTATACCCTTATGCTCAGCTTTGGCAGAAACCAAATAAAGAAACATAGGCCAAAACCATTCTTTAGTCTCGACTGATTTTTCCTCTCTCAAAAGAAAATCCGACAGAGCCAAAAGAGCCTCCGGCTCCGCTCTTTTTCCAACCTCGTCAAGCATGCTGACAATATCGTTTTCACTCAGAAAGACCAGATTACATAGCGTGCGTACAGCCGTGCCGAGCAATTGATGGTCATTTGTTCGGATAATTTCACTGCATATTTGAACAGCTTTATTCAACGCAGCGCTGCGAGATGGGTCGGTGTAATCAACCAACCCCATTACATGGACGGCTGGTCTTGAAATCCATATATTCGGTGAATGACTGGCACTTTCCAATAGTTCAAAGGCACCCGAAAACTCCGTCGCACTCAAACCATGCAGGGAGCAAGCATATAGACCATGGCATTTCTCATCAGGGTTGCTCTCGTGGCGCAGGATAACCTTTCGCGCAATGTCAGGATGTTCAGCAAACCAAGGCCTAAGATTTGAAAAAATCATGCCCCCAGCGAGATCATTTTTGACATTGTCGTAGTGGCCAGCGAAGAATTGAAGAATTGATTCTGGTCGAGCAGTATCGAAATTATTGACGGCCCCTTCCATCACGTGAAGGACAGTGAATACCCTGACACCTGCAATGATTGCCTGTCTGCCCCAATCATACGCGTCGATTTTTTCAGAGTTGTGTAAACGGGCGAGTACACGCCCAGATACCCTCTCTTTCTTTCCGATTTCCTTCTTATAAATCTCATTTAGTTCTTCAAAACAGGTTTTAGGCGCACTGGTCAGGAGTGGCCCCTCGGCTTGAAAGATGTACTGAACGACCGCTTCGATGTAAGGTGATTCGTTTGCAAAACGGTACCTCTTCTCATCCTCTAAAAGTATTCCGGCCCGAACCGCGGGCTCGAGCTCTGCGCGGGTGCCTGCATCATCAACTTGGGCTGGGGAACCGTCACCGGACCAAATGTGCCAAGCGAGCGTAAGTAGCGCCTGAGTGGTGGGTTGATTCACTGACATCAGAGCCTCATTTCCCCGTGAATCGGTGATTGGTCGAAGTCTTTTCGGTGGTCGCTATCGGGAAAGTGATAAGTTGTTGATGGAACGCTTTTTAAGAGGCCGCTACGAGTTCCGCGACTGACACTACTTGGATTTGTGAAAGCTCGGTGAGCTGTCCAGCATTGATTTCACGACGGAGCGCCGCGCGCAATGGCTCGTCTTCGGTGACCAGCCATTGAATCTCTGGCCGGAACGAGACGTCGGCATCATCAAATCCATAGATCAATGAAGCGACTTGGCGTGCATCGCCGACAGACACGCCAGGCATTTGTTCAATACGCTGTTCAAATGCTTCAGCAATTGCCCAGTCAGGTCCAGCAATACGGAAAGAAACATCAAGGCGTGAGTATTGGTCGTCTGTTTTGCTACAGGGATAGCCTAGCCAGCGAACGCCTAGTCTTTCCGCAATCGCGAGTTTTGCTTGATCTCTCTGGGCAAATTCAGGAATCCGGTCTGGGTCGATACGCGGATTTTCACGACCGATGATCATCTCGACTTGTGTGATCTCGGCCATCCATAATTCGTAGTGCCCCATCAAAGCCTCAAACTCAAAGAGCCGTAGAGCGTCAACATGCTGCCCTTTGTAAATCCCGTTCGCCATGCGGTGCAGGTGGTCTATAACTTGATAGTCCAGAAAAGCAACTTTAGATGGCATCAGTCTACTCACCTAATTCGGAATCTATCTGGATTGCTCATTTTACCCTCCAGGAAATCCATCTAAATAAAGTAACCCCAATGTAACCTAGCAGGAAGCCTCGGTCAATCTTTCCAACCGTCTGATAATTTTTCCTAGGTTAGACATAATGGCTGACAGTTGACAAAAAAAGACCTGCCCCTTGCAAACGTGGGTTATGTTGGAATCTCACAAACCCCAACACAGAGCCAAAACCAAGGAGGCAGGTCATGAGAAAGTCTAGCATA